>Ga0078972_1003631_pt1 | contig 45481 bp, 40 predicted proteins | sample YelNatPaOPGAMG01_FD_67568 | JGI IMG/M metagenome (GOLD analysis project Ga0078972, IMG submission 67568) | Hot spring thermophilic microbial communities from Obsidian Pool, Yellowstone National Park, USA - OP-RAMG-01 (SPADES assembly) (version 2) | ecosystem: Environmental > Aquatic > Thermal...
CTGTGCCCTTTATTTCCGCACTATCACTACTCTGCACATCTTTTGCTATAGGTTCCACAGCAAATGCTTCTGTAGCGGTTGTGTTTCTCTGCTGGCTCTGGTATGTGAGCACCGCAAAAACGCCGAGAACCAGGAAGCAAAGCACCGCTGTGGTGATAATTTTCCCAAGCCTTTTCTCTCCATCATGCGTTCGCAACGCTTTGCCGCTCCGCCCATTCCTCGCTCCGTTTGTCATGCCCCGCATTCGTGCAGTTCCCTGCAATCTTTTAGTGTCAATCCCTTTCGTCAGTTTACTGTACATTAACTCACCTGCTGTGCATAATGCAGTCACTGCATATAAATGTTGATGGGGGTTGTGCATCTTGTGTGTCTGTATCACCACAAGGGTCATAACCAAACAATTTCTCATCTACAAATCTCCACACTATTCTTTGATAACACACCATTCCAACCCCACAACTATCTTTTAATATGTCATGCGATTTTACCTCTGAGATACGATGCTCGCAAGAAAGACACTCTTTGTGATAATAAAGGAAGGAATTGCTGGCATTCTGGGTTTCGTTACATTATTTGTTGTAGCCAGATATATGGGTGCTGAACCACTTGGTGTTGTAGGATTCGCTGTAGCTTTCATCAATGTATTCAACATCATTGCGGATATGGGCTTGAACGCTGCCCATGTAAAACGGGTTTCAGAGGGCAAGGACATAAAAAAGTGCATTTCAGTATTCATACGCTTCAAGTTGATTCTCACAGTCGCTGGCTTGCTGATTATGTGCCTTTTCCTTCTAATTATTGATTTGCTCGGAATGAAATTTTACGATGCCACATACCCGGAAGTGATATTCATCATGATACTCTATTTCATAATCACGCAGGTAATGGCAATACCTAAATTCACATTTGATGCAAAGCTCCAGATTTACCGTGGGCAGATTTCTGCGCTTGCAGGGGTGATTGCAAAGGATGTGTTTGTTATCTCCGCAGCAATATTGCTTACGATGGGTGCATACGGCGTGCTGCAGAAGAGTATTGCACTTGCAACGGGCTATGTAATTGAAGTACTTGTAGCTTGTATTCTCCTGCTCTGGTTCTTTATGCGGGAGGAGGAAATTGGTAAATACGACGCACAGATTGCACGCAGTTACCTCAAATTTGCACTTCCTTTCTTCCCGGTTGCGATTTTTGCGCTGCTTGCAGTGAGTGCTGACCGACTGACCATCGGATACTTCTGGAACGCAGCTGAAGTTGGTTATTATGTGGGAGTACAGCAGATTGCAAATATGCTCGTGGTTATCCAGAGCGCAGCAACACTCGTGCTCTTCCCCGCGGTGTCTTCTGCACATCAGAAGGGGGAGCAAAATGAAGTTGTGCGTATAAGCAGTGAGGCGATACGCTACATTCTGCTGATACTCATGCCCGTAGGTGCGGGAATCACGGTATTCAGTGCTCATATTATCCATGTAGTGCTGAGCGACGAATTCCTGCGTGCAGAGTATTGTTTCATTCTTCTCACATGGTACTATATCCTGTTCTCAGTTAGCAACACGATTGCAACTACAATCGGCGGTACTGACAGACCAAAACTGGGTGCTAAAATCACACTTGTTTCCGCAATAACGAATATATCACTGAACTTTGTTTTCGTACCGTTCTACGGAGCAACGGGTGCTGCAATTGCCACGCTCATATCTGGCATCGTGTATTTCATACTCGTATGGTATTTCTCAACGAGAATTCTACACCACAATATTGTTGTATTTAGAAACCTGAAAATCGTATTCGCTGGCGTTGTTACAATTTTATGCACATCTGGATTGAGGTTCTGGCTATTTCCAGAGCCAACGAACATGCGGATATATGTGCTGATCCCGGTGCTCGGGTTCGTTGTGGGCATTTTTGCATTACTGTGTGCAATTATGGGTGAGTTGCCCAAAGACGAGTTCAAGTTTGTGAAAAATGTCCTGCACATCGGTGAAATGCGCAGGAGTATAAAAGAAGAGTTGAAAACGAAAAATAAAAGATAAAAAATTATTTGTTGTGTTTTTTGCGGAGTAATACTGCAATTCCTGCAAACACCAGTATTATTATTACCGACCCTGTTTCAGGTGCACCTCCGACGGCAATGTAGTGCGGTGCTGATGCAGTGCCATGTGTTGCACTGTTGCCTGCAAGGTCATACGCTTCGATGTAGTAGTCCACACCTGCTGCTGTCACAACGCTTCCAGGTATTGTTGCAGTGTAGTTATCTCCTGTTGTTTTTGTCATGCTCATCACAAGGTATGTGCTCTCCGTGTGCTTCTTGTAGTACAGCCTTACAGCACTCACGCCATAGTTATCCGTCACAGTTGCGTTTATCTGCACATCCTGGCTTTCTGTTGCCACAGTTACTGGTGTATGCGTAATTACTGGCGGCGTGCTATCAATGGTAAAGTTTACCTGTGCATACGGTCCCCAGTTACCCTGGCTATCCCGTGCATGTACAAATACCGTGTGCACACCCGTGCTCAGTGAGGCAGTGCTCAGTGTGGCAAGGCAGGACTCGATCTGGCGGTTGAAGGAACCATCTGTAGGTGTGAGTTTGTATCCGTTACCAGATGTACCAACGGTGTCTATGAAGTACTCACAGTCAGATATCTGGTTGAACCCGGTGGTTGTGTCATCTGCAATGCATGAAATTGAAATGCTCTCGCCTGCACGCACGAATGTGCGGTTCAAGTTCAGTGCATATGTCAGCGGGCCAAGCACATCCACGGTACTGGCATTCAGTGTCGAGAGGAAAATGTCCATGTTTCCGTAGGCACTCATTGAGTGGTATGTTACATATATGCTGCTCCCGCTCGCACATGCATCTGGCCAGCCCTTGTTGTAGGCATCAGCGGTGATTGTTTTGTTTGTTACGCTGGCGAAATTGTTTGAACTGTAGAATGTCCGTATGTTCGGTGTGGCATATGAATTTGAACTTTCGGTATAGGTTACCCAGACATTCGTTCCGTCATGGCATATTGCTGCCCTCCTTGCGTAACCCGTGCTTCCACCAAATGGCCCGAGTGTACCAGACCATGCTGAGCCATAAGCGGTAAAGTACCCGATAAATATCTGGTATGTGAGATTATTTGTGGTTCTGTTTGAGTACCATGCAATCCATATTTTACCATCTGGACCGATACCAACAGATGCAACACGGTCATCACCAGGTTGCTGTGAACCCTCAACGAGTGCCTGTGCAGTCCATGTGGTTGAGCCAGAAGGTACTGTACGATAGTAGATGTTTCTGTATGTGGTGCCTCCGTCATTCTGGTAATACACGAGCCACAATCTGCCAGTGGTGTCAACAGCTGCATCCTCAATAAATTGATTCCCGGTCTGACTTGAACCACCGACAGGGCCGGCAGTACTCCAGGCACCCTGATTCACGCTCCTGCGCTGATATATATCGCACTGGGAGCCATCGTAGTACTCAAAGAAGCACCATGTTGCAGTGCCCTGTGCCACAACCTTCGCAGTACGCACAAAGCCACTGCTCCCGCTGGTGTACATCGTTGTCTCTGTGAATTTTGTGCCATCGAATCTTGCAGTATAGACGCTCAGCCCGTTTACCCATGCCACAACTGGCCTACCGTTGCTCTCAATTGCAATTGATGGTTCCTCGCAACTCCCGTTTGTGCTGCTCACCCTGTACTCCGTCCATGTATTTCCTCCATCGCTCGATGCCCTTGCAAATATGTTTCCACCGTTGTCCATGGATTTGTAGGCAATCCAGATTGTGTTCCCGCTTACCGCAATCGCTGGCTGATACTGTCCGCTTGCATTTGTGGTAACCCTTACCGGATATGGCAGTTGTGAATCCAGCACATCAACCGTGTAATCAAGTTTTGCACTTACAGAGGCATTACCCGCAGAAGTGCCTTTTACCGTGATCTTGTAAGTGCCAGGCGTTGCAGATGCACTGGCATTTATTAATGCATATATGTTGCGAGTTTCACCGGAACTCATGACAATCGAATTCTGAGAGAGCCACATTGAGAGCCCCGCAGGTACCGTACTGCTAAGTGTTACCGTATCTGCGTTTGTGCCATAGTTCGTCACATTCAATGCAGTTATTGCAGTGCTTCCTGGTACAAGACGAAATGCGTTCTGACCAGCATAGTTCAGCCCGATTTTATATGCACTCCTTGGTCCGAAATCACCGCTTGCAACCAGTGCAAATGGCTGTGGGGTTTGCGAGACGGTAGTGCCAAGCACCTGCACCCTGTACTCACCAGCAACCGGTGTCGGGAGATACACAATCTCAACCACATTCCTCCGGTCCCAGTTTGAGGTGCCCGCCTCACCGGAAACACCATTCACAAAGTAGTTCCCGTGGTATTCCCTGCCATCAGGTGCTACAATCTTCAGGTCGAGGTCATTCACAAGGGCGTAACTGGCAGAGGTGCTACCCTGGTAGTCCGTCCATGTGAGTGTGATCTTTAATGGCACACTGCTGGAATGCACATAGAGCGAGGTATTCCATGATTGCCCGCTGCCCGTGAAATTATATGGTGCATCGAAGAACACATTCGACATTGGTGGCATTGGATAGAGTGCATTTTTTAAATTCACCCTGCCCCAGCCCTGCTCATTGCTCGGATATCCATAACCCATGTCAGATGCACCGTTAATCTGCGTCGCCCTTATCAGCGCACTGCTCGGCGTTGGAATGCCCAGTACATCCGTGTAGTACTGTCGCACGAGCACACTTGAGCCAGCGGTAATTGGTGTAGCCATTGAAGTACCACCCATATACTCATATTCTGGCTTACCATCGCCATTTGTATCCAGAACTGCACCCCAGCCCCAGTTCTCATTTGAGGTGCCTGAGCCCTGTGTGGAGGCAGCGGAAACCACGGAAACAATCCATGTGCCAGGTGCAGATATATCTGGCTTTATCCTTCCGTCCGTGCATGGACCCCTGCTTGAGAAGTCAACCATTGCGTTTGCATCCATGCCATCGGAGCCCATCTCGGGACGGAGATTCATTGAGGCACCGACAGCAAGCAGGTCCTTTGCAGTTGCCGGGCTGCCTACAGTGCTTGCAGATGGGCCTTCATTTCCATTTGCAAAGTGGATTGTGAGGTCTTTGTATGTCCATGCAAGCTGGTCAATACTCCTTGAATCAGTTGTATATGCACCATTTGTGGCTGCACCGATGCTCGTGGAAGTAATTCTTGCACCCTGATTATAGAGATACTGGAGGTCATTGTAGTAATTCATGTTTCCAGAGATTCCGCCTGTAGATGTGCCACAAGCCCTGAATGCCAGTTTTGCCTCTGGTGCGATGCCCGCATATGAGCGTATGTAGTTGTGGTCGTTCACATTACCTCCCCAGTACTGTTCAGAGAGGTATCCGTTGCCCATTACAGAGCCAGCAACATGAGTGCCATGCCCGTCCTCATCATCCGCATCCACACCATTGACTGCACTCAAACTCACAACACGCTGCCCCAGTGGCCCGAGGCGGAAATCGCCACGGAGTGTGTTCAGATTCCCGGAATCAAGCCCTGTGTCAAGCACACCAACAATCTGGTTCGTGCCCATGAGGTCAACCCCAAAACTCGTGTTCTCACTGCTCCATGCAGGTCTTGCCATGATTATCTCGCCCGCAACATCGTTCACAATCTTCTGTTCAAGTTTCTTATCCACAAGGTAGATTTCTGGCCATTTCAGCACCGTGCGGAGCATGCTAGGCGTGAGAGTTGCAGAAATCAGTGTGTTTCTGGTGCCATCCGCCTCATAGTGCACCATCACATCTTCCCCACCAGCAGTTATGAGGCGTTCAACAACATCCTGCCAGTTCTCTCCCGCATAGACCTCGAGATACACCTGCGTTTTTTCATCTGGCAGTGATTTAAGGAGGTACGAAAGTTTGTATGCGGGCTGATATGTGATTGCACCCTCAACGAAGGGCAGGGAAAGCACCGCATTCCTGGCATTCCCGGGTATTTTCACCACAAAGGCGTTGTGTGGAATGTAATCGTACACCGCACACCCCATGTCCCTCAGGGTATCCAGCCACACACTCTTTGGCATTGCATGCATCTTGAGGATGTAGTAGGGCGATGTGCCATCATCAATTCTCAGTTCATCTGGCAGTGCTGGCTCATTTTTGAGTGTGAATGTAGCCCACTGCAGTGCAATTTCGTCCCAGTTATCTGAAATCGTGGTGCAATACCGCGCAATCCTCCCAGCGTTTCCTGCTGGAATTTCCACGAAGTAAAAACTATCGTATTCCTCGATAATCCGTGCATCCATTGCCTTCAGAATTGCCTGGCTATCAGGAGTTTTTTCAACAAGCAGTTTTGTGGTCGCTGTAGTTGTGTATTCTCCACGCACCGGCACACTGCTCATCAGTGCACACACCAAAACAATTGCAAGCACAATCTCAATCTTCCGCTTCATATGTATCACATCCTGTATGTATGGAATTTGAGTATATAAATATGCGGTGTCGCTTTTCGTGATTGTCAGTATAGGGGAAACATTAAGTCCAGATAAGTTAACTTCACAACTTGTGAAATTAAGTAGAAATCTTTATATAGTAGTGCTTACATATTATTTTTAGATGTCAAACAAAGGTTAACAACCAGGAGGTGATACCGATGTTTGGCAGGAAGAAAGATGATGAAAACAAGATTGAAATAAGGAAGAAAGACGCAGATATTGTGAGCAGGGATTACTACGACCCATTCGAAGAATTCGAGAGGGCAATGAGAAATTTCGAACGCGCATTTTTCGACATGGCATTCAGAGGTCCAATGATGTTCCGCAGTGAGATGAGTACACCAGAAATTCGGAATCCCTTCGTTGATATGATTGACACGGGCAAAGAATTCAAGATTCTGGCAGAGATGCCAGGGGCTACAAAGGACAAAATCGACATTTCAATCTCAGGGAATACACTTGAGATTTCCTCGGAGACAGGCAATGAAACCGAGACCAGCGAGGGGAATGTGGTGCACAGAGAACGCAGTTACAGGAAATTCTACAGATGCATCGAGTTACCAGAAGACATAATACCAGAAAAAGCCACATCAAAGCTGAACAACGGGGTTCTTGAAATAATCCTGCCCAAAAAGAACCCGACGGAAAAGAAGAAAGTGAAGGTGAACATTGAGTAAATACTCTTCCTTTTGTTTTTTTATCATCTGTATATAACAGGAGGTGTTATAAATGACAGAAAAGAATTATTTGAAAGTAGTTGAAGCGCGAGCAAGGGACGCTGGCAGGGGCATCGTGCGCATTGACTCTGAATTCATGGAACAGGAAGGAATAGAAGCGGGTGATGTCGTTATAATCGAGGGCACAAAGAAAACTGCTGCAATCGTCTGGCCCAGCTACCCTGAGGACACGGGCACTTACACAATTCGTATGGATGGCATCACGAGAAAAAATGCGGGTGTGGGCATCGATGACAAGGTCTCTGTCAAAAAAGCAGATGTAAAGAAGGCAAGCAAGGTGGTATTTTCACCCACGGAGCCGATAAAAATCTTTGGTGCAGAGTATCTTTCACAGATTCTGGAGGGAAGGGTACTCACAAGAGGTGATTCCGTTGAAATAAATCTGATGGGTAGAAAAATCACGCTCGTTGTGTCATCATATTCGCCCTCTGCAGAAGTGGTAATCATAAATGGAAACACGGAAGTAGAAGTAACTGAAAAAGTGGTAAAGGAGAAGGAAGCTGGAATAAGCAGGGTGAGCTATGAAGACATTGGTGGACTCAAGGAAGAAATAAAGAAAGTGCGTGAAATGATTGAACTTCCGCTCAGACATCCAGAACTATTTGACCGCCTTGGAATCGAGGCACCGAAGGGCGTATTGCTCCATGGACCACCAGGTACCGGTAAGACACTACTGGCGAAAGCAGTAGCAAACGAAACCAATGCAAATTTCTACTCCATCAGCGGACCGGAAATCATGAGCAAGTTCTATGGCCAGAGCGAGGAAAATCTCCGTGAAATTTTCAAGGAGGCGGAGGAAAACGCACCCTCTATCATCTTCATCGACGAGATTGATTCTATAGCGCCAAAGCGGGATGAAATCAAAGGCGAGGTTGAGACCCGTGTGGTAGCACAGCTCCTTGCACTTATGGATGGACTAAAGAGCAGGGGCAGGGTTGTGGTTATCGGTGCAACAAATCGCCCGAATGCACTTGACCCGGCACTCAGACGCCCAGGAAGATTTGACAGGGAAATCGAACTGGGAATACCGAACAGAAATGCACGGCTTGAAATACTACAGATACACACGAGAGGCATGCCACTTGCAGAGGATGTTGACCTGAATCAGATTGCAGACATTACACATGGCTACTCAGGTGCAGACCTTGCGGCACTGGTGAAGGAGGCAGGGATGAAGGCACTGAGAAGAATACTGCCCAGCATAGACCTTGAGACAGATAAAATACCGGTTCAGAAATTGAATGCAATCAAGGTGACGAAGGAGGATTTCTTCGGTGCATTCAGAGAGATGGAGCCCTCAACAATGCGAGAAGTGCTTATCGAAAAGCCAAATGTGCACTGGGATGACATAGGCGGGCTGGAAGCACAGAAAGAAGAGTTGAAGGAGGCGGTTGAGTGGCCTCTCAAGTATCCTGAGCTATTCAAGCATTTCAACACAAAGCCAGCAAAGGGCATCATGCTGTACGGACCACCCGGAACAGGAAAAACAATGCTGGCAAAAGCGGTAGCAACTGAAAGTGAGGCAAACTTCATCTCAATCAAGGGTCCGGAGTTGCTCTCAAAGTGGGTGGGCGAAAGCGAACGTGCAGTTCGGGAAACATTCAGAAAAGCAAAGACCGCAGCACCATGTGTAATCTTCTTCGACGAAATTGATTCCATCGTCCCTGTTCGAGGGCAGAGCTGTGATTCACATGTGACCGAGCGTGTTATAAGCCAGTTACTTGCTGAACTCGATGGCATTGAAGAATTACACAATGTGGTCGTGATTGCAGCTACAAACAGGCCAGATATAATCGACCCGGCAATCCTGCGTCCTGGCAGGTTTGACAGGTTACTGTATATACCAATGCCTTCGAAGGAAACACGCCTGAAAATCCTGCAGATACATACAAAGAACATGCCGCTTGCAGATGATGTGGACCTGAACAGAATAGCAGAGCAAACTGAAAACTACAACGGTGCTGACCTGCACGCAATTGTGCAAAAAGCGAGTTATCTGGCAATGCGTGAGTATCTCAACAAGACACATGGCAAAGTCGAGGAGAGCAAATTGAAGGATGTGAAGGTTGAGATGAAGCACTTCGAAGAGGCATTGAAACAGGTAAGACCCTTCTCAAAACAGGAACTGGAAAGGTACAACCGCATCTGCGAGAACTTCAGGGACAGAAAGGAGTAATCCTTTTATCCCATTTTTCCTTTCTTTTTTCATGGAGAAATTTGTAATTGCATCGAAGAACGCTGGAGAAGTTGAAGCCATTGTTACAGACGAAAATCCTGAGACCGCTAAGAAGGTGCTGGCTGCAATGCCATTCAAGGGAAAAGCAAATTTCTGGGGTGAGGAAATATACTTTGAAATAGCTGTTGAAACCTCGCTGGAAAATGGAAAGGAATTTGTGAATGTGGGCGATGTAGCGTACTGGCCAGAGGGAAGATGTCTCTGCATCTTCTTCGGGAAAACGCTCAGCAGTGTAGATGAAAGACCAAAGGCATACTCTCCAGTGAATGTATTTGCAAGGGTCAAACGAGCGGATATATTTAAGAATGTAAAAGAAGGTGAGGAAATAGTTGTCAGAAGACATTGAATGGTATGCGTTTGGTGCACACGGCAAACCAGTGGGTCTGGAGCATGTGCTCAGAGAACATGCTAATTCCGTGTTCGTATTTGACGCGGATTGTGTGCTGGGAAAACTGCATGTTGAGGTAGCGGTACGCAATGCACTCCGTGCCTTCAACAGAAACAAAAAAATTCGCACGCTTGGTGCATGGCTGTCCATGTACATCGGGCTTTCAGACCAGATCTCCACAGCTAAAGAACTGTGTGGCGTGAAAACTGAAACTGAGAACTTTGTGTTCATTGTATTCGGAAATCTGGACAGAAAAGAGATACTGGAAAAGACGGGGTTGAAGGAGGACAATCGCGTTATGGAATTTACGAAAGAGAAGGCAATGCGCATCTTTCCAGCGGATGTGCTTCTATCCACGCCAGAGCAGATGTGGCAATATCTGGTGTGTGAAAAGATTGCCCTCTTATCTATCTCATGATGTTTTTCGAGCAATCCAGAAAAGCTTTACAACGACCTCCTCACCCTTCTCCACAACATCTACATTTTCTGCAATTTCTATATATCCATCAGCGTGTGCCATACTTGTAATTGCACCTGATTCCTTGAACGCAGGTAGCGCAATCTCACCATCCATCTTCACGGGTAAGAACTGCAACCTTCCAATTGTGGATTGCACCCGTCGACCCATCTTTGCACGAACCTCAGGGATAACAAAGTCAACATGCATGAGTTTGGCGATTGCAGGGAGCAGGAGTGCATATGCATTTGTGAGGCATGATGTAGGATAACCTGGCATTCCGAGTACAACTTTCCCTGAAACAATGGCACACAGCGTAGGTTTTCCAGGTTTTACCGCAATACCATGATAAAGTACCTCTCCATTTTTTCTGAGTACATTCACAAGCACATCCCGCTCACCCACTGAACTTCCGCCTGTGAATACCACAATATCATGTTTCAGTGCATTTCCCAGCACATGCTCGATTGCCTGCTCATCATCACCGGTAATTTCATAAACAAATGGTAATGCACCAGCACTGCTTACAAGTGCAGATAGCGTATAGGTATTTACATCATATATCTTTCCTGGTTCAAGCTTCATACCTGGCTTCGTTATTTCATTTCCTGTTGGAATGAGTGCAACTTCCGGGAGGGCGTAGACCTCTACATACTCAAGCCCGAGGGCAGCAAGTGCACCCACCTTTCCAGGTGTGAGTAGTTCTCCCTTTTTCAGAACCACAGAACCCTTTTTTATATCTTCGCCCGCCCTGGTGACATTTTCACCCTTCCGCACAGAACTATAGATAGATACTTGCTCATCATTGCACTCCGTACTTTCAATCATCACCACTGCATCACTGTTTTCAGGCATTACTGCCCCCGTTGCTATCTGGACGCATGTGCCAGGCGTTATAGATATTTTCGGGTACTCGCCAGCATGCACAATGCCTGTTTTTTTCAGAACAACGGGTTCAAGCGGTTTTGCACCTTCTGTATCCACACTGCGCACCGCATATCCATCCATCGCTGCACGGTCAAATGGCGGAACATGCAGTTCCGCTACAATATCCCTTGCGAGCACACGGTGCACTGCGTTGCTCAACCGCAATCTTTCAATTCTCTCCAGCGGTTGCAAATGTGTGAGAAGTGTGCGCTTTGCCTCACTAAAAGAGATTACATTTTTAAGAAGCTCCATGTAAAATCCGATAAAAAGCAAATCCTTAAATTTTTCCCCTCGTTAAGGGGTGTGCATGATTGATGTTGCAAGATTGATTATCGGCATATTCCTGCTGTACTTCCTTCCTGGCTATACAATAGTTCAGTTTCTCTTTCCACGCAAGGGTGAGTTCGACCAGGAGTGGGACATTCTCTACAGAATTGTATTTTCTATTGGTGTGAGCATGGTTGTCGTGATTCTCATTGGCTGGGTTCTGGGTGCAATACCACCTGACCCTGTAACTGGAAAGGGATATTTTCAGGGGTCTGCAACTGGTTTTCCTTACATTGAACTCTCCATCATTCTTGTCTCAGCGGTGTTTTTTGTGGCTGGCTGGTATCGGGGAGCTTATCCATGGCTCGGAAAAATACATCCGAAGCTTGCGGTAAAGCCAAAGGAGATTGAAAAGGGCAGGATGAGGGAAGAGGATGTACTCGATTTACTTGCTGGTCTTGCATCTGAGAAGGCAAAGGTTGAGCGGAGAATAAAGTTATACGAGGACAAGCTGAAGGTAAGCACAGGCGAGATGCGGAAGCACTATGAGAATAAGCTGAAAGAGGCACAGACACGGCTTGAAGAACTGGATGCAAAAATTGCAGAGATAGAGGAAAGGAAAAATGCAGAACTGTACGGGTAATTGTGAAGAAAAAAAGGACGAACTAGAATTTGCTTATAAGCAGGTAATTGTGGTGAGAAAAGACCTGCGCCTATCAAAGGGTAAACTGGCGGTGCAGGTTGCGCATGCGGCTGTAAGTGCTGTAGAGGATTGCAAACATCAAAATGCTGCATGGTTTGATGCATGGTTCAGGGAAGGACAGAAAAAGGTGGTAGTTGAAGTTGCAGGTCTCGGGGATTTAATTGATTTATACAATCAGGCAATTCGTGCAGAACTACCTGCTGTGATAATAAAAGATGCGGGCTTGACTGAGGTTCCACCAGGCACCGTTACATGCGTGGGAATTGGTCCTGCACCTTCTGAGCTCGTGGATAAAATCACGGGTAAACTGAAGCTCCTGTAAGACCTTTTGTGTGTTATTTGTGCGTTATGTGGTATAAACCTCACACGGTTTTAGCTGCCTCATTCCTTTTTATTCAGCAACATACTGCTTCCAGCAATTGTGGCAATTGCAAAGATTGCGAGGACGCAAATCTGCATCCAGACATGCTCAAGACCCCAGCCACGCACCATGATTCCGCGCTCCGCATCTATACCATACCTCAGGGGAATAAAGTATGCCAGGGGCTGTAGAATTGCAGGTATGGATTCAACAGGCCAGAACAAGCCAGCAAGCAGTACTGATGGAAAGATTATAAAAGGGATGAATTGAATCGCCTGGAGTTCATTTTTTGCTCCTGCGGATAGCAGTATGCCCAGTCCCTGATGTCCTGTGCCAATGAGAAAGAACACTAAAAAGGCGAGAAACAGATTACCCACAACCTTTATTCCGAATATGAGAATCCCTGCTGCAAGAATCACGATACTCTGGCATATGCAGATTATTCCGAATGCAAGTGCATACCCGAGAACCACTTCAACAGGATGCGCTGGTGTTGCAAGCACCCTGTGCAATGTGCCATTCCTGCGTTCATTTACGAAGAGAATAATGGTAAGCATCGTGGTTACCATCATCACCGCAAACGACATCACACCAGGTGCAAAGTAGTCGATGAAGCGTGTATCCGCACTCCCGTAAATGTAGTCCTGAGTAATGCTAACTGGAGATTGAGATTTCATTTTTGCTGATTCAAGTGCCCTGCCAGCTGCCTCGCCTATCTCCTTCATTATCGCTGCTGTGATTGTGGGATTTGAGCCGTCGAGGATGAGTTTGATGTTTGCACTCGTGTTCTTGCCTGAGATTCCGCCAGCAAACTCATTCGTAAAATTCTGATTGAAATAGATTGCTGCCCAGGCATTTCCCTCCTCAACCGCTCGCTCTGCGGTGCTCAACTCGGAACAATGTGTTATCGCAAGCACTTCCGTGTCTATCTGTTCCAGTATCGACCTGGACAGGTTGAAGTTCTTATCCGGGAAATACGGGAATAGCGTCGTGTTCAGTCCCGTGTCCTCACATACCACAACTACATTCACATGCCTTACCTCGCCAGAAAATGTGTATCCAAATATTAGAATCATGAGCAATGGCACCACGATGATGAATGCAAGCGTTCTTCTATCATGGCGAAACTGATGCAATGTGCGCTTTGTGAACGCAATGACATGGCTTGCCCTCATCTCTCCATCACCTTCCCTATTTTAAGAAACACATCCTCAAGCGTGGTTGCACTGGTTTTAGACATTAAATCTGCTGGTGTCCCCTGTGCGATTATCTTCCCGCTCCGCATCAACGCCAGCATTGTGCATTTCGCTGCCTCCTCCATATAGTGGGTTGTGAGGAGGATTGAGACACCGTCCTTCTGCATCCTGTAGAAGTATTCCCAGAAGGCGGTGCGTAACTCGGGGTCCACGCCAACTGTGGGCTCATCGAGAAACAGAAGTTCTGGCTCGTGCACGAGTGCACACGCTAAACTCAATCGGTGCCTCATACCACCGCTCAGGTTAGCCACAATCACATTCCTCCATTTCTCGAGATTTGTAAATGCCAGAAGTTCTTTTTCCCGCTTCAAAATTTTGTCTTTCGAGAGCCCGTAGAGTTCTCCAAAGAACATGATGTTTTCATGCACCGTATTATCCAGATATAACGCAGTTTCCTGCGGCATGTATCCAATTCTGTGCCTCATCTTCCTCTCGAGTGGGTCACAACCGAGCACAGAAACCCTGCCTGATGTTGGTTTCATGATGCCATTCAGAATTTTTACAAGTGTGGTCTTGCCTGCACCATTTGGCCCGAGCAATCCCAGAATTTCTCCCTTTTTCATTTTGAATTCCACATTGTTTAAAGCAACAAAATCACCAAACTTTTTTGTAATGCGTTCTGCCCTTATCACATCCATGAACTGTAAATATGCGAGGTCTATAAAATGCTTTTACCTACGCCTTCCCGCCCTCTTTCTCCGCCTTTGTCTCCTCTTTCTTCTCCTTTGCTTCCTCCTTCTTCTCCTGAACGAACTTCAGCGTGGTCTTCTCATATTCTGGCTTTGAGTATTCGGGAAGGACATCAATCACCTTCTTGGGACACACCTCAACACACATGGCACACTGTATGCACCTGAAGGGCTCGAGTGTGTTTGTTCTCGTTGCCTTGTCCACCTTTATTGCATTTGCAGGGCAGTTCCGCATGCACATCCCGCAGAACACGCAGTCCTCCATTCTAGCAAATGTGATGTGCCCCCTTGCTGTTTTGAATGGCGGGCGTTTTTCAAATGGATATTTGCGTGTAACTGGCTTTGAAAACAGATTTTTCAGGATAAGTGAAATCATACCTGGCATTTTCTCACCTCTCAGTGCATGAGATGCACGGGTCGATTGAAAGCACAACTACGGGAACATTCGCAAATTCACAGCCCTTGCTGAGCATTGTGATTGTAGGCCAGATGTTTGCAAATGTGGGTGTGCGCACCTTCACACGCTCCAGATTCTTTGTTCCATTGCCTTTGAGGTAGTAGAACAGCTCGCCTCTCGGCGGCTCCACACGAATCACGGTTTCTCCCTTTGGCAGTGCATTCGATTTTGTAATAATATCGCCCACAGGCATCTTTGAGAGTGCCTCCCTGATAAGATTTATTGACTGCAGCATCTCCTTCCACCGCACTACCGCCCGTCCGTAGCTATCGCAGGAGTCCACAACAACGGGCTTGAATTCCAGGTCACGATACGCATCGTAGCCCAGCATCCGCATGTCATATGGCACATTGCTTGCACGAGCTGTTGGTCCAACTGCACCATCCCGTTTTGCCTCGCTTTCTGTGAGCACGCCAATTCCCTTTGTCCGCTTTATCAGCGTGTAGTCCTTGAGCACCTCCTCAATGCTCTTGAACGCCTCTTCCAGAAAATCCATGACATTGTGAATCTCCTTCGCCTGTTCATCGCTGATATCCCTGCGTACACCACCAATTGCGTTCATGGAGTAGGTTACCCTGTTGCCCGCAATCTTCTCAATTATATCCATCAGTTTCTCCCTGTAATTCCAGACCTGCATGAAGTAACTCTCAAATCCAATTGCATCGCCCAGTAATCCGAACCACAGCATGTGCGAGTGCAATCGGTTCATCTCGTTCATTATCACACGGATGTACTTTGCCCTGGGCGGTGCCTCGATGCCCATCAAGCGCTCCACGCCAAGCACATATGCATTGCTGTGTGGCGTCTGGCATATACCGCAAATTCTCTCAGCGAGGAATATGTTCTTCTTCAACTCATTTAGCTCAAATGCCTTCTCAATGCCACGGTGCACATAGCCAATGACCGGCTCTGCACCAACCACAAACTCATCCTCAACCTTCAATTTGAACTGAATTGGCTCCGGGAATACCACATGTTGCGGGCCAAATGTAAGCACGGTCTTTGCCATTTATTTCACCTCCTTTTTCTTCCGCAATGGTGCCTTTGGTGAGTCGGGAGCGAGCAATGTTCCATGTCCGATGCCCGCTATTTTTGCATCAAAGAAATCTACAATCTCACCTTCAATCAGTGCTGCAGAAGGATATATGCTGGCAATTGACGGAATCTCTTCATCAGGTGCGAACTGCAATCGCAGATTTATCAATTTCAGGTTGTCATCAAAGTGATATATGATTTCCAGTTTATCGCCGAGGTCAACGCATGTTGCAATTACGAATCTTGCCTCCTTGTCACGGAACTTCTGTACTTCCTGAAGCAGATTTTCCTTTGTTACATTAATATCGTTCTCCATGCTTATTCCTCCTCTTTCTTTGCCTCCTCGGTTTCCTCTTTCGCGTCATCCTTTTCTGTCTTTTCCTTCTCCTTTTCCTTCTCCCGCTTCCATGTCCCATCCTGCAATGCCTTCAGTTTTTCAAGTGCCTTTACAACACCGTCAATAATTGCCTCTGGCTTTGGCGGGCACCCGGGCACATACACATCCACTGGAATTACCTTATCAACGCCCCCGAGCACATTGTAGCAGTTATGGAATACACCGCCAGTAGAGCCACATGCACCCACGACAATCACAACTTTCGGGTCAGGGATCTGGTCATACAGGTTTTTCAACACCACCTTGTTGCGGTGATTCACACTGCCAGTTACCATCAGCACATCCGCATGCTTTGGATTGCCCTTATTCAGAATGCCGAAGCGCTCAATGTCATAGTATGGTGTGAGACATGCGAGAATCTCGATATCACACCCGTTGCAGCTTGAGCAGTCATAGTGGAGAATCCATGGTGACTTCAATCTCGAAATCTTTGTCAGGGCACCGTCCGCTTCTGCCATTTTTATGCACCTCCAATGTACCAGACATAAATTAAATTCGCAGTAATTAACCCTATCCCTAGCGGCAATGCCACTTTGAGCAGCGCATCCCAGGTAAGTCGCGTCGTGATGTTATCGATGAGCATCACAATACCATAGACGACCGCAATCAATACGAGCATTGCAATGATTGAGAGCACAAAATTGCCAGGTATAATCACAAACAGTGCCATGGTTCCGAGAATCAGGAAGAGTTCGTACCAGTGTGTTAATTTGAGTAATCCGAGGTATGTGCCTGAATATTCAACCATTGTTCCAGATATTATTTCAGTGTGGGCAGTGGAGATGTCAAACGGAGATTTTTGCATTTTTATCATGAGCACAATGACCATTGCCACAAGTGCCAGTGGAAGTTTCAGAATGAGTGGTTCGTAAATTGCATCGATTGTGAAACTCTTCACCGCATATCCGATGCTGAAAATCACGAGCAGGAATATGGGTTCATAGGCAAGCATCTGGAGTAGCTCTCGATTCGCCCCGATTGTGCTGAACGCTGAGCGTGTGCTGTATGCACCCATCACCATGAAGATTGCACCTGCATTGAGCAGGAAAAAGATTACCAGCAAATCGCTTCTCAGACAGAATAAACTCGTTGCCAGCACGACCATCACAAAGAACGCATATGCAAACACAACCTGTCCCCGGTTCACGATTTTATCTTCCTTTCCAAACAACTTGATGACATCATAAAGGGGCTGGAGCACTGGTGGACCAATGCGGTTCTGCATCCGCGCTGTAATCTTTCTATCAAGCCCGATTACAAGCATCCCTATGAAGGGTGCTAGAAGCAAAAATATAAAGCCAATAAATGCAGGCCAGAAATCCATTTAAATCACCCCCGACATTGTAATTGCAAGCACACCAAAGGCAATCAGCACTGCAATCAGTCCCACACCCAAACTGTTCACATAGTCATTCAATTTTTCCTCACCCATGATGCGTTCAAAGTAAACGCCACCGATAACTGTGGGATATTCAACACCGCAGGAGTATACCTTCGTGAGCGCCTTGCGGTCCATGTGTGCAAAGAGAGGCACAAGGAACACTGCAAGGAGGAACAGACCAATGAATACGGGTGTAATATAGCCCCATGGTGTTATCACGGATGTGCCATAAAATGCTGAGGATACTGTTGCCGGGAATCCGAGCACTTTTACAGTGGGATTTATGAAACTCTCGATAACTGGCGCGACCAGCACTGAGAAAATCACCGCAAGGCTGAGCATGACCACGAGCGGCGCCGAGAATAGTATGCTCATATGCTCTGGAGTTAGTTCTGCGTCGGTTTCCATGTTTATCATCCTGCCAATCCATTTCAGATAATAAACCACGGTTGCTGCACTGCCGACTGCAATGAAGAAGATAATTAGCGGGAACTCAAGACCTGCCTGGACTGCAAAGTACTTCCCCAGGAACATGCCGAATGGCGGAATTATCATTGTCATTATGCCCATGAGAAGCACGGTTGTGATGAAGGGCTTTCGCAGAATTAGCCCGTCCATGTTCTCAATCTCCTTTGAGTGTGTCTCATGCTGCACGACGCCAACACCCAGGAAGAGAAGTGCCTTCGAGATTGCATGGAATACCGTGAGCACAATTGCAGCGGTGAGCGAGAACGGTGTGTGGAGCGCTGCAAGGAGAATGATGAGCCCGAGATTTCCGATTGTTGAATATGCGAGCACCTTCTTGGCATTGTTCTGCGAGATTGCGAGGATTGCGGTGACCATGAATGAGAAACCGCCAATGATTGCGAGTATGTAGCCCAGCGATGGAAGATGCTGGAACACGGGCGAGATACGGATGAACAGGTAAACACCGAGTTTCACCATCGTGCTTGAGTGCAGGAGTGCGGACACGGGTGTAGGTGCAACCATCGCACCCAGAAGCCAGCTCTGGAACGGCACCTGTGCGGATTTTGTAAGTCCAGCGAGAGAAATGAAGGCAAGGGCGAGAATCAGCATTGTGGGAATGATGTTGGTACCACTTGCCTGCAAAAGTTCTGTGAATGAAGTAACTGGTGTTCCCATTGTGCCAAGCCACACAATGGCAAAAGCCATTGCAGTACCACCGCCCAGCGTCACCTCAAGTGCCCACTTCGCATTCCGCAGTGCTTCCTCCGTCTCCTCATGCTTGATGAGCATGTAGCATGCGAGCGTCGTAACCTCCCAGAAGAAGAAGAACCAGAGCAGATTGTTTGAAAATACCGCCGCATTCATTGCACCGAGGAATCCGACCATGTAGGCAAAAAACCGATTCTGGTTTCTCTGCCCTTCCATGTATTTTATTGCATATATTACAATCAACGAGCCAATGATTGAAATGATAAGGCACATTATTCCGCTCCAGTAGTCAATGTATACCGGTGCTACACTTCCATGTGCATCTGCATGGGAGGGCATGTACATAAACTCATACCATGCCAGTGGAATCAGCTGGAGCAATGCGAATAAACCTGCCCAGTAACTCCTGCGTTCCCATGCAATCAGAAGAAATCCAATGAGCAATGCAAAATCCAGTGCGGAGATGAGTTCAAACAACGAAAAGCTGATTCCAAGCAGAGAGATGCGGTCGATTTCTAATGTGATCACACCTCCAGATGAACTCAGCTGGAAGAAAAGCCATAGTCCGCCTATAATCGCTGATAAAACACCAATCCCCACGAGCACATTTCTGATGTACCTGTTCGGGAGCAGGTAGCATATCAACCCAATCAGGAGGGGTATCACTGTGGTCAGAGCCAGTGGATATATAGTAATACCAATGTCGCCAGACATAGTTATCATCGCACCCATATATACGAGAAATATAAATCTTTTTGAGCTTATTCTTTTCTGTATAAACATATGTATCTGGTTAAACTTTTATGCACATAAACCTGGTGAACTTCTATCAGCTGGAAGTTCGATATCTGCTCAACTGGCTGACCTGGGAGAACAATTACCAGATGCTTATTTGTGGAAAGCAACTCAGAGAACACCTTAAATGCCCTTTGAAGCAAGGTATCACAGGATTCACCCATCGTGGTGGCGCTTCTTCCATATGGTGGGTCTGTAATTATCGCATCCACGCATTTCAGCTTTTGAGATAGAACGCCAACATCACCGCATGTCAACTCAAACTTTTGCACACCATAGGCAAGTAAATTTTTTCGTGCGCCAGCAATAATATCTTTCCTGATATCATTCCCGATCACATTAGCACCAACAAGCCCTGCTTCAATTAGAATTCCACCAGTGCCACAAAATGGGTCCAGCACACAATCCCCTGCCCGTACCTCCGCAAGATTTACCATTGCCCTTGCAATTTTAGGGTGGATAGACACTGGCATAAAAAACGGGCGATTTTTAACTTCTCGAAGGAAGTATGCCCTGTTGTCGATTTCCCAGAGTTTTTTACAGAAGTAAAAGTTACTACCGTGCGAGAATACAAAGAACAAGACCTCTGGATTTTCCAGTGAAACAATACCATTTATTTTTGCACCCAGCGTTTTTTCAAGTTCTGGATTGTGCTCCGCTCGCACACAGAATGTGCCATCTACCCGAATAGAATCTGCGAAGCCAAGAACTTCCTCTAATGTACCGATTTTAAGCACAGCAAAGCACCTTCGTGCCAGACCTAATCTGGAAGCCGTGTGCACAATATCTGCTCGTGACACATCCAGGCACACCCGCCTCCCTTCATCCCAGATGACATCAAATTTGATGCCCTCTGCATTCAGTGCATGGGCAATTTCTGATAACGCAAGCGTATTATACGCCAGATTTTTTTCAATCACGATTTGCATTTCTAATCCTCAATTGCATGTTTTCTACATGTGAGCCATACCAGTAAAATTTCCTGCATCTTCTACAATACCAGAACTCATCAAAAGCAATTAGAATTTTTTCAGGCACTTTGTTTCTTGCGAACCCGTGATCCACGAGTTCAATGGGGGCATTGCACACACTGCACCTGCTTAACTCAAGCTCAAGTGATAAACCAATTCTGTTTTTGAGTTCTGCCAACTGCTCTTCAAGCATATCACTCTCAACCAGAATTGCACCCCTTGCCCTTCCTGCGAGCACACGGTCTCTCGTGAGTAAAATCCTGTGTTCTTTATCTGCAAGCCATGCTATGTCATCATCACACATCGCTGGACTCGGATAGAGCACATCATAACCCATCAATCTAAGCCATCGTGCAAGCTTTCCGAGCATGTGGTCTGCAATAAATCTAAACTCCTTCATTTTTTCACATTGTAACGGAGCAGTAAGCCCTCACCGAGTTTTTCATACGATTTTAATTCCAGATTAACGATTTCTTCTATGCGCTGTGCACCTGCTCCGTCCGCCATTGTTGGTGACTCTTTACCACCAATCACAATACTTCCGAGATACACTGATATTTCATCTACAAGTCCCATGCTCAGAAATTCCCAGATAACCGTGCCACCGCCTTCTATCAGCATTTTTTCTATGCCCAGCTTTTCAAGTTCATGCACTGCCTGCCTCACATCCACCTTCCCATGCCCGCATCTGAGCATTATGGCATTCCCTATTGTTCTTGTGCATTCTTCAGTTGTAATTATAACGGTTTTAGCATTTCCCTGAAGCACCTGGGCATTCTCTGGCGTTCTGCCCTTTGAGTCCAAAACCACTCTTACTGGTTGCCTTGGATTTTTCACATACTTCTCCTTTACCGTGAGTTTCGGGTCGTCAGCAAGCACCGTACCTATGCCCACAAGAACTGCATCTACACTGTTTCTCAGTGCATGCACCCGTGCGATATCCGCTTCACAGGAGATTTTCGTCTGTTTCCTGGACGGGAGTGCGAGCTTGCCATCAAGAGAAATTGCACAGTTTACGATGATGTACATGGACATCAGAGCGTCTTATCCAGAATTTCATTCAATTCCTTTTCAAACAGCGAGACAAAGCTCTTAACAAGCTCGTCCTTCATGTGTGGTGGCATTGCACTCAATCCAAGCTTTGCAGAGCACTTTGCAATTTTTGCGATTGCATAAATCTCCCGCATTCTCGCCTCCACCAGCATCCCTATTGCTTCCCGAAATTCTTTTTTTAGTTCCGGGTTTTCGTTCAGTTTCGCCTTGAGGTATTCCTTTATCTCATCCTTGATCATTTCACGGGCAGCATCCACAATGAAATCTTCTGGTTGAAGAACTTCCTCCGTCGTTTTCAGAATTTTCTGGGCAAAATCTTCTTTTTGCGTCATATGGCATGCATGGCTTGTGTGGTATTAAATCCTTTCGCTGAACCCTTTTTCAGGAGGCTTCGCCTCCCGAAAAGCGTTCACGGAAAAACCCTCGGGAAAAAACACCCAGGGGTTACCGTAAGGGGACGGATAGTCCCCTCGCCCGAACCACACTTTTTCAGGTTCGCTGAGCCCTTTTCAGATGCTTACGCATCCGAAAAGCGTTCACGGAAAATAGCCAGGGGGTTAAGGAGGGCAGACCGTCTGATAATTCGTCGTTGTGTTTTATAATAATCACAAATGCGTCATTTGTAAAGTAAAATGACCATCTAAATAAAGCATTATTCGTTATTAGAGAACAAAATTCCTAATTGTTGGACGGTCTGGGGGGTGAAGCCCCTCCGAAGAATAAATATAAATTTGAGGCGTGGATTTATTTCTTAACAAAAAAACAACATGAATAAAATAAGGTTTAAATAGTATAATGTATTTCCTTATGAACATGGAATTTCGGGGAGACCTGCGTGATTTACTTATAAAAAAGCAATCCACATGCGGTTACGACGGTGCAGCAATCGTAAAGAAAGATGGCACATTACTCTCAGCATACTTACCAACATGCACAAACCCGGATGTGTTCTCCATTATGAGTGCTACGATGATGGGCGCTGCTGAAACCGCAAAATCTGAATTGAAAATAAATAGCAATCTGGAGGAAATCAATGTGAAGGCGGGAAGCAAGTTAATCCTTGCTAGAGAAATAAATAAGGAATTAATCCTCATACTCCTGCTTTCAGATATGCAAAGGGACAACGCAGAGCAAGCGTTGCATGCTATTATCAAGGAAATAAATGATGTATATACTCAGAAATTGTAAGCGAATCACGATGCTCACCCATACTTTCTTTTATTTTTTGTAGGACATGTGCGTTAAAATCCTGCGATATTGAAATATTTTTTATACCACCACAGTTTTTTATGGATGCGACAGCCCCGTAGTGTAGTGGTCAATCATGCCGGCCTTTGGAGCCAGCGACGCAGGTTCGAATCCTGCCGGGGCTACTACTGCGGAAGAAACAGTTAATACTATATCTTTCTGAAACAAAAACAAAATAAAAATGTGTTTTCTGGATTAAAAAAGATTGTATTAAAGAAATTATTTTACCAGATATATTTCGATTGAAGACACATTGGTTTGCTTGTTCTCCTGGTTTGTCACAGTTTCCGTACTGATCTTTATTTCCTTCACCTTAACGGTGTTAATGAATCTGTTTTTCACGATCTCTGCGACATCCACTGCTCTGCTGATTGCCCTTCCTCGTGCTTTTATTGCCACTTCCGTAGCACCACTGTTAAACTGCGTTACTACTGCAAGCACATAGTTCATGGGTGGTTTTTTTCCGACCAGTATTGTGTTATCTTCTCTTTTCTCTGCAGACATTGTAATCACCGCAAGAGATTACTTCATAGGTGTATTTAAGAGTTTTGCACACATTCAATATCGTGGGCACCAATTGCACACTGGCCTACGGATATTCCCATATCACCATTCGGCACACGGTCATGGAGCAAGGGAGTAAGCCCACTTTGTTTTACATACTTCTCGAACAATGAAACAATCACATCGTTGTAGGAAACCCCTCCAGATACACCGATATACTTCATACCATATTCGTTTGCAGATTTGATTGCCACATCTACAAAGTTTTTAACAATTGCCGCAACTGCAGCATATGCAATGTCCGCCCTTTTTTCACTGCCTCTGCACTCAAAGACCTTCTCAAAGACGGGAAGGACATTAATTACATATTCATCACCGTTACATTCGACAAGAGAATCTGGCATCTTCACCCATGGCTTGCCTTCCATTAAGAGTGTCTCGAGTTTCATGGCGGGCTCACCGTCGTATGTCCTTTCTTCACAAACGCCAAGCACATAACTCAGTGCATCAAGAACCCTTCCAAAGCTGGTGCACATCACGGATTTTTTCATTAAAGCACGGAGTAACGTATCATCCTCTCTTTTTAAATTATTTCCAGTAAGTTCTGCAAATGCAAACGCAACGCGACCGATGTCATTAACTGCGGTTTCACCTCCGATTAGCGGGAACTCAGAGAGATGCCCCACCCTCTGGAATCCCTTCATGCCAGCATTGAGAACTTCGCCGCCCCAGATTTTTCCATCACTCCCATAGCCAGTGCCATCTATTGCAATACATACTCCATTTGAAATTGAATTATCAACAAACAGCGATACTGCGTGTGCCCAGTGATGCTGAATTTCAAGTGTGCGTGCATTAAACTTTTTTGCAAGGGCGAATGCCACACTTCTCGTAGTATACCCGGGATGAAGGTCAAGGCAGATTGTATCCACATGTTCCACATTGAATAATCTGAGATAATGACTTAGCGCACCTTTCATGTATTGGAGCACATTGTAACTCAGCCCGTCTCCCAGATACTGTGTGGTGTAGATTTTTCCGTTTATTAGAACGCTTGCAGAGAGATTCTCCTGGGCGCCAACTGCAATTACTGTGCCTTTCGCATCAATCGTTAGCGCTTCAGGTACAAATCCTCTTGATTTTCTTATAAAAAATTTTCTATTTGAATATACTCTCAACACCGAGTCATCGCACCTGTTGTGGATTTTGAGATTGTGCAGGAGATAGTAATCTGCATTGAGTGCAAATGCTTCGCGATTCTCAATTATCATGGGTTCTCCGGGCACATTTGCAGAAGTGGCAACAAAGCCATCAGATTTGAGATGCTGAAAGATGAGGTGATGCACAGGCGCATATGGGAGCATAACACCAAAATTTGGAAGACCGGGCGATGCATCTTCCAGGCATTCGAAACCCGCTTTCTTTTTAAGTAATACAATAGGTCTTGCCCTTGAAAGGAGAATCTCCCTTTCAATTTCAGAGAGGTATGCATACCTTTCTACGGTCTCCAGATTACGCATCATTAAGGCAAAGGGCTTCGATTTTCGCCTGTACCAGTCACGAAAATACTTTATTCTATCGAGTGCGCAGAGTATGTGCATACCACCGTATCCCTTGAGTACACATATTTTTCCAGCGTCTATCAAGACCGCAAATTTCTCAAACGGATTTTCTACAGGAACCGGCGTTCCGTTTCTGTCGTACAGCGTGTATCTGGGTCCGCATTCTGGACAGGATATTGTCTGTGCGTGAAATCTACGGTTTGCAGGATGCTCATACTCAGAATTGCATTCGCGACACATGGGGAATTCAAACATTGTTGTATTTATGCGGTCGAAGGGCATGTTTTTTATCACGGTGAATCTTGCACCACAGTCCGTGCAGTTTGTAAACGCATACATGTACCTTCTGTTTCCCTTCTCGTAAAAATCCGCAAGGCAGGCATCACACATTGCAAGGTCTGGTGGCGGGGGGAAATCCTTTACACCATGGGAACTCTCGAGGATTCTGAAATCATCGAAACTCATGCCACTGTATTCACTCACATCGATGCGTTCAATTCGTGCATTCACAGGCAGATTTTTACGAAGTTCCGCAAGGAAGCTCTCCACATCCCGGTCAATCACAATTTCAACATTTGAGCCATTGTTCTTCACCCAGCCCCTGAGCCCCAGTGATTTAGCCACCCTATAGACCGTGGGACGAAAACCCACACCCTGCACCACGCCGTACACTACAATTCTGTGCACGAAAGCACATAATAAAAACGCTATATCTAAATTTCTTTCAGGGCAAGAAAAACAGAACTAAAATTTAAAAATAGAAAAAAAGTTTGTTCAAAAAATCTACAGTGTGAATTTTACACCTGTGTTGCCGTCGAACTGCCTGGGCTCGTCATCGCCACCTGGATTGTACTGCGAATCCGCCCATGTGAAGCAGTCCTCCATGTTTGTGTAGCCCTTGTTCACAAGCCCTGCAACGAGGAACCAGTATGTCCATGCTCCATGGCTGTAGTTTGGCTCATCGTATCCATAGCCGTTGGGTCCACAGGTTGTGGTCATGTAGATGTTTGCAGCATTTGAGAGTGCACTGATTTCAGGTATTATGCCTCCACTTCTGCAGTGGTCTGTGAATATGAACACCTTGCATCTTGCGTTCTTTATGATATTTGCAAGTTCTGTATCATAGAAGTAACCATCTTCTCCATTCTCACCGGAGTCGCAGTCCCACATGCACAGGAATTGGCTTGTACTGCTGTCCTTATCACCGTGTCCGCTCGTGGCAAACACAAGTATATCATCCTCATCTGCCTGAGAGATATAATAGTTGAGTGCGGTCTTCACATTCTTTTCTGAGGCAACGCCATCGTACTTATGATATGAATTTGTCTTGTCACCAAGGACCATGATATTACTGCCCGTGTAGCCCTTGCCCACTAGATAGTCATACCAGGAGTTTGCGTCTTCATCACAGTAGCTCAAATCTGAGATTGCCTTGTAATCAGAAATTCCCACAACAACTGCGTAGCGCTGTGTGCCGGTACCGCCACCACCGCCCGCTGTGAACTCCACCTTATCAAGCCATCCAGCATCACTACCACTGCTCACGCTACCATCCTTGCTGTATTTCCACTGCAGTGTGTGTGTTCCTGAGGCAATTGTGTATGTCTTCTGTGTCCAGCTCACCTCTCCACTTATCTTTGTCTGCTCGGTTCCATCAATGTAGAATATGAGATAGTCATAATTTGATTCAGAGCTGACTTTCCAGTAGAAACTAAGGGTGCCTGGGCCAGTAACCGTTGTCTGCACATACGACACCTGATTGTGTGTGATTGCACCGCTCTGTGCTGCATCGCCACCATTGTAGTAAACACTGGTCTGTCCGAACCAGTTTACATTTCCGCCCGTTGTCCATGTTAGTTGTGTGTTATCCACTGCCTCCGCAATGCTTACAGTTGTGCCTCCTCCGCCACCAGTGTACTCAACTTTATCAACCCAGCCACAATCACTGCCTTTGCTCACGCTTCCATCCTTTGTGTAATTCCATGTAAGTGTGTGTGTACCGGATGTTATTGAGTATGTCTTCTGCTCCCAGACCTTTGTTGTTCCACTGATGCGTGCCTTCTCAACACCATCTATATAGAATTTAAGAAAATCATAATTCAATTCAGAACTTACATTCCAGTAGAATTTTAATGTGCCAGGACCAGTCACAGTTACCGACAATTTTGACTGCTGGTTGTGTGTAATTGTCCCGCTCTTTGCACACGAGCCACCATAATAATAATTTGTGGTAGTCACAACCCACTGCGCATTTCCACTCGAGCTCCAGCCAGTTAAGCTCGTATCAAGAGCCCCTGCATAATCAGTGGCTCGCACAAATACTCTCTTCGTCTCGGTTTGCGCTACTGCATTCACACTTGTAAATGCAGTGAACACCATCAGTGCTACCAGAGCCATTGCGACGCCCGCACCAAACATTTTTGCGTTATTCATCTTTTTTCACCCCTATATTACTTCTGATAGAACGATTTACTTACGCCTTTTTAAAGGTTATATGGTAATGACCATGTACCAGAATGGTATTCTACGAAACTACAGTGTGTAGTGAACGAGATTTAAAAACAAAAGTTTAATCTAATATAGCCCAGATAAATGAAAATTCAGATACCTTACAGCATTCCCTGCATCTTTTTCGCAGCGTCTGTAAGAACAGGAAGCAAGGTTTCAAGTGCATCTGGTTTTATGCGTACAACAAGGAGTGCTTTAGGGCCAGCACTTATCACCACAACTTTCGAGTTTTTGAGATTTACAGACAGGTATTCCAGTGTTTCTTTTAGCTCGGAAGTTGCGGTCTCTGCAGCACCCAGTAAAATTGCAGACATGGCAACAAATGTCTCCAGATGTGCACCCTGCGGAGCACTGCCTGCAATGTGCATTCCACTCCTTGATACAACTAGCGCGTCCATTACATGCTCCCTGGCTTTTATATCCGAAAGCACACTTTCAATCATCGATATGTTTGGCATATCTTACACGCTCATACCCCTAATTACATAGGTGTTCATAAGGTTTATGGTTAGAAACCGTTATTGCCTGCCCATGCACAAGGAGAGATATCTCACGCATGAAAATTTAAGGAATAAACGAGAGAACTGGCTCGAGAAACTCCGTGGCTTGAGAGGTGTTCGAGATTTGAACAGAGCATGCCCTCTGGAGAATTCCGCACTTCTGGTAATAGATATGCAAGCGTACTTCACGAATCCAGTATCACATGCCTTCGTTCCTTCTACAGATGTAGTAATCTACAATATAAACAAACTCGTGAAATGCTTCAACAGAAAACCAGTTATTTATACCAAACACATAGACGAGCCAAACACAAACATGATACGGTGGTGGAACACTGGGCTATATGCGGAGACGGATTTTTCATCCATCGAGAGCGGCGTTAAGGTATCGGGCGAAATCCTGGTTAAGCACACATACAGTGCATTCCATGGCACAAATCTACACGAAAACTTGCAGCACTCGCACATAGAAAATCTATACATTGCTGGCGTGCTTACAAACCTGTGCTGTGAAACCACTGCAAGAGATGCCTTTCTGAGAAACTACAATGTATTTTTCGTCGCAGATGCCACTGCCACATACAGAGAGGACATGCACATCGCTACGCTCCTCAACCTTGCACATGGATTTGCAAGGATTGTATTTACTGGTGATATAGTAGAGGGGTGTGAGAATGGTTTATGATGCAGTTGTTGTGGGACTGGGCCCGGCAGGTGTGTGTGCCTGTGTTCAGCTGAAGCGCAGCGGGTTCTCAGTACTGGGAATTGAAAAGGAGAAAATCGGGGGCACACTCCTGGATGCAAGTTACATCGAAAATTTTCCCGCATTTCCAGGGGTTGTTGAGGCAATGGACATTGTTAAAAATCTTGAAAAATCACTGGCCTTTCATGGTGTGGATGTGTTGTTTGACGAGGTGCAAAAAGTCACAAAAGGGAGAGAATATTTCAAATTGATATGCAGAAAATGTTGTGTTGAAGCCAGGTGTGTAATAATTGCTACTGGCATGGTTCCGATGCACCTCGAAGGTATTGATGGAAATAATGTGTTTTATAGAATCAGAGATGTGGGAGATGTGTCAAATAAAAAAATCGGGATAATTGGACTCGGAGACACTGCGTTTGATGCGGGTTTGCGTTTTTCAGAACTGGCTTCTGATGTGTACATTTTAGGCAGGGGGAAAATAAAGGCGGTGCTTCCGCTGGTAGAGCGAGCAACGCGTAGAAAAAATATGCATGTGTTCGAGGAGGTAAAAATAGAAAAAATCGAAAACATAAACTGGCAAACTAAAATAGTTTTTATCGATGCAGGAGGACAGCACACCCTGTTGTGTGATAAGCTCCTGATTTGCATCGGGAAAACACATGAACTGGGTATTATTTCACCCACGCTCATGCGGAAAATGAAAAAGGAAAAGTTTATCTCGCAGGAGTTATGCAGTGGATTATACATTGCAGGTGATGTCGCAAATCCAGATGCGCGATATCTTTCAGTGGCACTGGGCAGTGGCATGAAGGCAGCAATTCTGGCATCAAAATATCTGCGGGAGGAATGGAAATGGAAGTGCTTGCAAAAAAAGGCACAGAACAAAATGCAATAATATACCTTGCAAGGATGCGTGCATCCCAGAAGCACCTGGTTGAGTTCGTGGATTCGGTGGAACCCGGAGTCCCGAGAGAAAAGAAATGGTGCATTAATGTGTCTACACAGTTTGGGTGCCCTGTGAACTGTAAATTCTGCGATGCTGGCGGAAATTACCTCGGTAATCTCACAAAATCTGAAATTCTTTCCCAGGTGAAATATGTGATGGAAGCAAGGAATTATATGAGGACCGAGAAACTCAAAATCCACTATGCGCGGATGGGTGAACCACTCCTAAACAGCGCAGTCCTGGCTTCGCTTGTTGAACTGCCCGGGATATGCAAGCCAAACACGCCGATGGCATGCATTGCCACCACCGCACCTGTAGCCGGATTTTCAAATCTCGTTAAAATTGCTGAGATAAAGGATTCATTATTTCCAGATGGATTTTTCCAGCTTCAATTCTCAGTTAATTCAACGGATGAGCAAGTCAGAAATGAACTTATGCCAGTAAAGAAACTCACATTGAAAGAACTTGCGGACTTTGGCGAAAGGTACTGGAAGCAATCAGACAGAAAAATTGTGCTTAATTTTGCACTGGCAAAGAATGTACCTGTTGATCCAGATATAATTGGACACATATTTAATCCAGACAAGTTTGTGGTGAAAATTACACCGGTGAATCCCACGGAGAACGCAATGAAAAATGGGATTGACTCAATGCTGAGTTATGAAAAAGAGCAGAAAATACCACTTGTAAGCGCACTGAGGAACTACGGATTTGAAGTTATCGTGAGCATCGGTGCGCAGGAAGAAATAGAAATAGGAAGCAATTGTGGACAATATGTAAAGTACTGGAATGTATCACAGAATTGAGCACATCATAAAATACGCTCAGTCCTCAGAATCCTCATCGTTTGATTATAGAACGCTATCCCACTTTTTCGCATCCTTGCCTTTTTTGGCTGGTGAAGCAAAAACTCAAGGTTTTCCTTCTGAATGTAGGGTGCAAGCTCACGGTTGTCATTTACACCATAGATGGCACGAAGGGCATCGAGTATCTCATTTTTCAGAATGTTCTGGCTAAGGGTGAAACCATGCACTGCACGAATTGCGATTTTCTTATATCTATCCTCCTCAGCACTATCCATTTCCTCAGTTTCCTCTTCTTCAGTAGGTGTATGGAATCCGTATGAATAGACAAGAAATACTGCAACAAGTGCGGTGAATGCAAGAAAACCGAGCTGTACGATTCCGCTGTACTGGGCATAATACACAAATGGTGCAAGCACGCCTAACAACATCGCAAGGAAGAACAGTGCAGTAATCAGCTTTTGCTCCTTCATTTCCCCACCTCACTACGTATCGCCTTCAATGCGTTTACCGCTGTCGTGCGCTGTGCATCGTCTATCTCATGCGTGCTGTACCTTGCAGTTTCAAAGAGGGAAATGAGCGTATCCAGATGTTTGCTTTCATAGTTCATTTTTATTCTTACTTCTTCCCTGAATTCACGGGGAGTAAGGTACAGTGCATCCTTCACACCATGGGCTGCCAGAATCTCCGTGAGACGCTTATAACACCTTATAATTGCGTCCCTCGATGAAACTCCGGTCTCGAATATCGCAATGCTTTCATCAATTGCCCTTGCAAAATCAGTAACCAGCAGGGGTTTGCCTGTTCCCAGTTTACTTCTTCCCCCGATATACGAAAATATGATGCTGATAGCAATTATTGCAATGATTACAAACATCGCAATGACCATAATCACAGAAATTACTGGCGGTGAGTTTGTAGTTCTTGCGGAAGGCGTGTTTCCCGGCGTTCCATTGCTTCCGGATGTGGTGTTATTTAACTGGTTATTATCTGTTGACTGGGTATTCATCATTATATAAAGCATTCCGATGATAATTAGAATTGCCAGAAATGCACCGAGAAACGCATGCAGTACTTCTCGGCCCCTGCGGAGTATTATCAGGTAAACAATCCCAAATATTCCAACACCAATAAATACCCAGTATATTATAAGACAGATGTTCATATCAACCCCGGTCTGTGGCATTCCCATCGTCTCGTTCTTCTGTGGTGCATCTGGTGGTAGCATTTCGTCATGGAGGTGTAGATTAAAAATAGAGAAACCTAACACAATGCTGGTGCACAGAAAAAAGGAAAAGAGAAGAACCAGTGAAAGATTTCTGCTGATATGCATACCTACTCCCCGAGAACCTTCACAATCACCCGTTTATCCCGCATTCCATCAAATTCCGCGTAGTAAATCTGCTGCCATGGCCCGAAATCCAGTTCGCCGTTTGTGATGGGAACAATGACCTCATGCCCGATCAGCAAGCTTTTCAGGTGTGCGTCCCCGTTTGTCTCTCCAGTTCTATGGTGTCTGTAATCATGCCTAAACGGTGCAAGTTTTTCAACCCATTCATCAATATCCTTTATCAAGCCAGATTCCGCATCATTAATGTACACTCCTGCGGTGATGTGCATCGCAGAAACGAGTACAAAACCCTCCCGTATGCCAGATTTTTTCACAATCTCTGCCACTTTATCCGTTATATTTATGTAATCCCGCCTGGTTTTTGTATGGAACCAGAGATATTCTGTGTGTGCCTTCATCGTGATTCCCTCATGTGTTTCACTGCAGATAAAGGAATGAGGTAAATATTATCTTCCCTCTTCAGCACCCATGCCTTCTCATCATCTCTGCTATAATCTAAAATTGGAAATCTAAGCAGTTTCATTGTGCTCGGGTCCATTACCGTAATCTCAGATGCATCGACATGAATTACATCAACTGCCAGCAACTCACTGAGTTCAATCTGCTCTGCATGCTCAAGTAGATGCATATCTATGGATTTTTCACTAGCGTCTTTCAGTGACTGCACTGCGACCTTATCTCCCGTCTCTCGAACGACGAGGTACAGCTCTTCATGAGTGTATATCAAATCCCCGACATCGAACCTGTTAAGTTCAACGAGGTATGTGACTCTATAGACATCCTTGCCGTCTTTTCTTGTGTGCAATCTCGGAGATATCTTCAACCTCGCATTAAACTTCGTCTTTATCTGTTCACACACACCATGGGCATGTGCGTTGTCCATGATATAGTAATCAATTCCGTTTTTCACGACCACTTTTTTCACGATTTGATTCTTTTTAGTATTGATAATCTCTTCAATCTCCGCCTGGTACTGCTGCGGTATTTTCCTGTCTTTTCTTCGTATCTGCACAATAGCAGAAAACGCATGTCCATGCAATCTAGAACAGTTCGGACACATACCTTTTGAGATGTACACCAGGATTTCTTTTTCAACGCTGTGTGAAATTCCCTCTAATTCCACATTCAAAACTACATTGCATCTTTTCGTGTGTGCATCCATATCTGTGCATGATATTTTCATTGCATCACACCTGACTTTCCTGTGGTACCTTATTTCCTTCATCAGCACCTTTTTTATGGCTTCTGTGTTCCCGATGTTCTGCTCCCAGTGTTTCCCGAACTGCACACTTCCACATTCTGCGCATACAATCATTTTAACTTTCTCTGGAAAGCTCACTGCATGCGTGCGCTCAATGAAGCAATCCACGCACATGCCTGAAAACAGATTATCGCACTGCTTACCACACACAACACAGTACATACATGCTCACCTCACATGGTCACCATCTGTGCGTGTGGCACGCCTGCGATATTAAGGACTGCGTCCTTATCAATGAAACCCGCGGAAATTCCGAGCCCAACGGTATGTTTACCAAAGAGATTTGCAATGGTTGCCAGGCGCATGTGCAACACAAACTCCTCATCACTCACGAGCATGCCTTCATAAAACTCTCTAGTTAAAACTACATCGAACATATCGTCCTTCAGTCGTTTCCCGACAAGGTTCTTATCACATGCCGCAACAAGCACCTCTGCCCCTCTCCTGTGCACCTTCAGGACAATGTGTGCCTTCCTGCTACTTTTTGCTGTCGAATTGCGGTGTGTTTTTCGCCTTACCGATTTTTGTTCGTTATTCCCTGATCCGCCTGTAATGTCTATCTCTTGGCTCATAAATTTCTCCTTTGTGTTTCAGCATCTCCAGTATGTCCTTTAATCTATCGCTAGAAATGCCGTGCCTTTCCTCACATATCCGTTCCAGTTCATCAAAACTGACTCCTTCAGAACCTCCACTGGTTTCTTCAAATTCCCGGATTATATCTCGCACAATTGCAAGCTCATCACGCTTTGATTTTGGTATGCCTGTGGAAATCAAATCGCTGTCCAGTCGGTTTGTTGTCCTGTCCGTTGCTACTTCTCTGAAGCAGCTCATAAATATGCCCACTGCAAGCGCTGCATCTTCCTCAGTCACCACATTGCTCAGACGGAGCTTTGCTGCCGCCTCTGACAGGCGAATCATCGCCTCTAACTGTCTGGGGGTGATAGGCACAGGTGCATTTTCTTCGCCTTCGCCCTGTTTTCTGATTTCGAGGTAGCGTTCCAGAATCGTCTTTTTTGCCTCTTCAGACAATGTGGGCACAATCTTTCTCGCATAGGAGATGTACTTTTTAAGAAACTCCATCGTGTACGGAGGTACGAGGTCTGCACTGGAAGCATCATCAACCTTTCTATCTTCTCCCATTTCCTTCGATACGAGTATCTCGCCATGATAATGCGCCTTTATTATGTGCGAGGCAATTTTCTGGTCAACCTCTGTTTGAGGTCTGTCCACAATCGGGATTATTATATCAAATCTGGATATCAGTGTTTGTGGCAAATCAATTTGATCGAATACTGGCCTGTTTGGATCGAATCTACCGTCCTTCGGATTTGCAGCGGCGAGCACGGGGCATCGTGTATTTAGTGTAGCATAAATCCCTGCCTTCGAAACAGTAACCGTTTGCTGTTCCAGCGCTTCATGCATTGCACTCCTGTCCTCTTTTGACATTTTGTCCAGTTCATCAATGCACGCAATACCTGTATCCGCAAGGACTAGAGCACCCGCTTCCAGTGTCCATCTGCCCTCTCCAAATTCGTCCTTTACTGCGGCTGCAGTAAGCCCTGCTGCAGATGTGGACTTTCCCACTGCATATATGCCTCTGGGCACGATTCGGGATACAAATGTGAGAATTTGTGATTTTGCGGTACCAGGGTCTCCCACAAGCAGAATGTGAATATCTCCCTTCCTCCGCACACCATCTTCCAGAACTTTCGTCACACCGCCTACAAGCTGCAGTGCAATTGCCTGCTTTGCCTTTTCCATACCTGCAATCGTGGGTGAGATTGAATGAACAATTTTCTCAAATACATCAGGTTGTCTTGCCTCGCGTTCTATCTCTTCAATTTCCTCCTTTGTAAGCTCGATTTCTGAGTACTCCTTGCTCAATTTTCGTAAACTGTTTACATTAAGAAGAATCTCAAATTCTGTGGTTCTATATTTATTTCGCTGTATTGCATGCAAGATTCCTGCTAATTGCACTCTATCTCCCGGGAAAACTTCTCCACATATATCATCTTCAATCACTCCTAATAATCGCTGGGGTTGAACACCGCCACGGGGCATCTTCTCAGGGCTCTCCTGAATCTCAATTTTTTGCTGGTCTATGAATTTGGATTCTTCTGGAATCAGTACGAATTCAGTTTGTTGTGCGGTCTTACCGCAACCACCCCGCTTCTGGTCACAGAAAGCTGGCAATGTGAGTGTTGATGATTCTTGATGCTGGTACATTATTGCGGTACAGCTCTTGCACTGAAATGCACCAACAAGAAGCCGTGGTCTCACTTCAGTTACCCGTCTCAACAGACCTTCAACGGTAATAAATTTGTACAGGTTCGTTTCCCGCAGGTCCCTGATTGGTATTGGTTGTGTAGGTGGTGATGGATTTATTCTTAACCACAGTTTATGTGGGTCTATATTCTCTTCAGGTGCAGGCATGAGTTCTAAAATTACATCTCTTCCAATCTGAAGTGCAGTGGTGGGCATTGAAAGTATTTCCTGTAAGAATTCTGGGTTATACTGGTGTATCTCTCTTTCCTCTACATACAATGACCTTTTTTCAGGATAATCTTGCGATATTTCTGCAATTCTGGGAAGATAATCATACGCTTCGAAAAATTCTTTCCAGTGTGCTCTCATATTCTGACTGTCAAGTGCCATGTTTTTTCCTCTTTACACTGTAACAGCGATTCGGGTAATTAATTTTTCCCCATACATGCAGGCATGTAGAAATTATTTTATATTCCAATGGCATATTCTCCTGTGATGAAGACATATCTAACTGTTACATTTCACAGCGAAGGAGAACTGCCCTCGAAAATCGCAGATACCCTGTATCAGCTCGGGTTCCGACCAACACACGGGAACTATGACTTTGTATATGACTGGAACCGCAATGTCAACCTCCAGGAAACGATCGAACTTGTAAATAGAGTGCAAGCGGCACTCCGCGGTACAAATGTTCTTCTTAAATTTGAAACAATCTGAGCATACTAAAAGATAAGTGATTTTTCAAGGTTAAGCTCCTCGATGAACCGAAGTGCATCACCCAGATACGCTATGTCTTCAATTTCTGTATGAACATCGCTTCCAACACTTAGCTTTATCTGATTGCCATAATCCCTGAAAAATTCGCGGTACAAACGATAGTACGGTTGTTCAAATCTTCGATAACTCCTGCTTGTGCATAATTCTACAAATATTCCGTGATTTGCCAGGAGCTCCGCAAGAACACTGTGCTTGATTCCTTCAAAATTTCTGCCCATGTCGTTGTGTGCGAGCCCCAGTGGTACACTGATTTTATCCCGAAGCGAAAGCACATTGCTGAGCGGAACCCCGTCATGCATGCGGTCGTTCACATATTCCAAAAGCACATAATCCAGTTTATTCAATAAGGAATAGTCATAATGTGCAATATTAAACTCACTTTCAGAACAATCCAGTTCGACACCCATGTATATCCTCACGACATCACGATATTTCAATTTCAGAGAACTGATTTCAGAGATGTATGCTTTAAGCGCTGGGGTATCCATTGCGGTTGTTTTTGTGGTGAGGTAATGGTCACTGAATCCAATAACATTTATTCCATAGTGAATTGCCGCCTCAATTAGTTCCTGGGGTGAGAATATTCCATCAGAATATTTTGTGTGGATATGCAGATTTATCGTTTTCATAATTCACAGTTTAAGTGCCGGTAATTTTTTTGCAACTACTGGTTCCGCAAGTGAGTTGCCACACGAACTGCATTTACCGGCTCTTTTTGCACACGGTTCATGATACACTGCACCACAACTGCATTTTATGATGGGCAAACCTGCCTTTATTTTTCCTTTGCAGAAGTTGCACTTTTCGGTACCGGTTGCGGTGCCCCGCTCAAATGTAACTTTCTCTTTCTCCGGCTCTTTCTCTTCAGATTTCTCACCCGGCTGAGCTTGTGGAGCTGCAGGTACCGCCTGTTGTACGAAGACCGCTTCAGGTACCGGTTTTGGCGTCGGTTTCTCTTCTGCAGGTACTTTAGGTGCCTCTGGAATTTCAGCTGGCTTCTCTACAGCTTCTCCAGGCAGTATTATCTTTGGCTTCTTTTGAGCAATCTCCTCTTTTTCTGCTTTAGGTGCTTGTGCCTCTACCTCCTTCTTAGCTTTCTGCTCTTCATACTCCTCCACAATCTTCTTTGCAATTTCAATTGACTTCCGCACAAGTTCAATTGCTTTGCGATAGTCCCTGGTTTTTTCATAGAGTGCCTCCTTCAACACATCCTCGCTCTCTCGTGTATTTAAACCATATTTCCTGGCATTTGCAATGGCAGAATCTGCGGTATAGAGAAGGTCAGTCAGTTCCCGATGCATGTCCTTTGCAGTTTCAATTGAGGCATCACACTGCTGGATTTGTTTTATTGCCTCAGCAACATTACCCTGTGCATACAACTCCTTCGCTTTTCTTAACAGTTCTTCAGATTCTGTCAGGAGTACACCCATATTCTTTGCGTAATTCAATTTCACTTCGATCTGATATATTACTGTACTCAGCTTATTCTTTATGTTTTCATTCAATTCATCAATTGCATTTTTCAGAAATACAGAAAGCCCGTCAAATGCACGATTTGAAAGTGCGATTTTTGCCTGCGTAAGCGCCTCCATTGAGCTCGTGGTATCAATACCCACTTTCTCTGCACTGAGAATCTGCGCCTCAAATGTGCTTATCTGAGATGCTATCTGGGCTTGATAATCTGCAAGCAATTTATCAAGTGTAGCACTTAACTCCAGATACGCCTTATCATACGCCTTTTCTCCAATGAGGTTGTTGCACTTTTGCTGTGTCTGCTTATATGGAGTAATGTCCATGAGTTCTCCCGCTTGTTGAATCAGTTTATCAAGCTGTGCGCTCAATCTCTGCAGGGTATCCATTATCATTTTTTCTCCGTACTCTTTTGCTTTGCTTATGAATTCTGGCACTTTTTCAAACTCGCCAGTTTCAATTGAGGACCTCGCCTGCGTAACCAGTGATGATAATCTACTCGTATCCAGCTTTAAATCAGTACCCAGTTTCACCAGATTTTCCACGGATTCGAGTTGTGAAAGAAGATACTGTCTGAATGCGGTCTTTGCCTCTTCTATACTTCTCTTTGCTAATTGTAATGCTTCCTCATATTTTCCGCTCTCCATGGCAGTTTTGGCCTGGGTGAACAAATCCTTTGCATTCGTTAACTCTGCACCATACTTGTATGCATCCGTTATCTTTGTTCTTGCGAGCTGAATTATGTCGTTTATCTCCCGCATCTTTTCCTTTATGTTAGCAACCATATCAGAGGTTGCTACTGCCATTTCCATAGCCCGTACATAGTCACCTCGTGCCAGCGCAGTTTTTGCATTCTTCAGATGTTCCTCAACATCTGGCGGAATAACAATTCCCGCCCGCCTTGCTTCCTCTATCTTGCTCTGTGCAGTTGCGATTGATGAAGATGCCATGCTGTACTGGAGTTCTGCCCGTTCGAGTTCCCCTTCAGACCGCATGGCTAAGTTCAGCGCTTCCTTGTAATTTTTCTGTCCGAGTGCAATTTTTGCCTGGGAGATAAGGTTCTCTGCGATTACAGTGATTGCACCAGAACGCTTCGCATTTGTGATAACGCTCTGAAATGAATTGATCAGCTTCTCAATATGTTTCACGATTGCCGCATCAGCATCTGTGATGCACTTTGATGCAATCTCCTGAGCCATCTTGAAATTACTTGATTTGAGCGCATTCATTGCCTGGGTAAGCATTGCCTTCTCCCGTGTAACATCAATGCGCAAACTCTCTGCCTCGTTAATCTTTTCATGTGCCTTCTTGATTTCCATTGCTGCACTCTGTGATGCACTCACAATTTTTTCCAGTTCCTGCCTGCTTTCCATGGCATACTTCCATGCGTTAACATAGTCCCTCTTTTCAAATGAAACCCTGGCTTCCCTTATTAATTCCTCTGCCTTGGGTGCACTCACATTCAGGTCACGGGCGTTTCTTATCAATCCTTCAATTTCTGATATCTTGCCAAGCATGTGATTACGCAATAATTCCGTGATTTCGTTGTTGCATGTTTCAGCCAGTTCTAGTGCTTTCGAGTACTCTTTATTTTTCATGTAGTTCTTTGCATCTTCCAGCATACTCCTGGCTTTTACCACCGCAATTCCAAATTGCTCTGCCAGGGTCACTTTATCCGCAACTTCAAGTATTATTTTAGCGGATTGATACTGTGCTGAAAGCTTTGAAGTTTCCTCCTTTGTGAGCTTTGCGTATTCCAGTGCTGTTTCATAATCATAATTTTCAAACGCAACCTTCGCCTTGAGGAGAAGGTCCTTCACCTTGCTGATGTCTGCATTACTCTTCTTTGCCTCTGCAAGCATTGCAGCGGCTGCAGAAATTTCATCGAATGCCTGCTGGCTTAATTTCTTTATGCGCTCTGCTTCTGTATGACATTTTGCAGAGTACTCGTAACCTCTAAGGTAATTGCCTTTTTCAATTTCCGTCTTTGCCTCCATCAGGAGATTTTTCAAATTTGTAATGTCAATTCCTGACTTCTTTGCTTCTATAAGGGCAAGCTTAGCTGCGGTAAACTCTTCTTCGGTTTTACTCACCAAAAGTCGATTCAATTTACTTTTTATCTCGTCCAGATATGAAAGTGCTTTATTAAAATCTCCGCTATTGTATGCGTTCCTTGCATTTTCGTAAAGCTCGTTTGTGCTTGATACATCCACGCCTATATTTTTAAGTGAAGAAAGAAAAACATCCATCTCCTGTAAACTCTTACCTGCCTGTGCACTGAAATATTCTTTTATTGATTTCCTTGCGTCTTCCGCATGTTGATATGCAGTTCTTACATCTCCCGTTTCCAGCGCTTTTTCCGCTTCAATAATCTTCTCCCTTGCAAAGGTTGTATCAACACCTACAGATTTCTCAATCATCTCCTTTACCTGTGCAACCGTATCAATAACGAAATCCTGAATTGCGGTTGAGACATCCTCCCTCAACACCTTGAGATTTGGAATACTGTCTATGATTTTCTTGCTCTTTATCATCGCCAGTAACTCCTCGTGCTTCGCCTCATATTTGTGCATATCACAACCAATTTTTTTGCCGTACTCAATGTCTGCAGTTAATTGCTCTACGAACTCCAGTATCTTATCATATGCTGCATTCTCTGCCACAACTTTTGCATTCTCAACAATTTCATGCACTTTGTTGTAGTTGCGTTCTTCCAGCATCTTTTTAGCATTTTCGAGCAGTGTTCTACACTCAGTTACCTCTATTCCGAAGGTCGCCAGCGTGTTCAATGATGCTTCAGTGTTCTCAATTTCAATTGCACTTGTCTCATACTCTTTTATTATTTTATCTACCTCAGTATCTGCGTCCATTGCATACTTTAACGCATTCTCATAGTCCGCACTTTTGAGTGCACTCCTTGCAGAATTTATAAGCCCGAGAGGATGGGAAATGTCGGCGCCAATCTTTTTCGCAGTAATAAATTTTGAACGGGATGCTGCAATGGTTTTTAGCACACTCTGAAACTGGGCATTCTCTGCAAGTTCCTTTATTTGCTTCGCAATCTCGCCTGCACCCTTTATATTTCCATTCTTAATCTCTGCCTCTGCCTTCTCTACCAGTGCTTTTGCTTTTATAAAGTCCTCCTCTTCTGCAGCCATTTTCTCTGCACGAGCAATAATGTTTCTGATGTTTGTTAGAATACTACCGCCCATTTTACCCATTATTTCTGAGAGCTTACCCCTCAGATGCGATGTGAGACCCAGTGCTTCTTCAAATCTGTATGCTTTCAACTCTGCTTCCGCTTTTTCTATGAGTGGATGTATTTCCGAAACATCAATGCCCATACTCTTTGCAACTTCAGCATCGGCACGCAGTGCTTTTATTTCATCAGATACCTTTGTCTTGACACCTAAACTCAGTACATCCAGAGATTCATTGAGTTTTGAAATTGCTTCATCATATTTTTTCTGCTCAAAAAGGGTTGTTGCCTCTTTATACAGATTCTCCGGGTATGTAATATTTTCGCCCATTTTTCTGCCCTGGGCAATTAACTTTTCTCCAACAGAAAACAGCCGTTTGAATGTAGATTCAAGTTGTTTAGTAAACTCGTTTTTCAGCGTAAGTGCAGATTTAGATGCGGGCACAATCTCTCCTTTCTGGAGATTTGCTTTCACCGCTTCTATTTGTTTTGGGAAATCTGCAGTGCGAATTTCATCTGTCTCTGGTGTATTCTTTATGATTTTTGTATAAAGTTCAGATATTGTATTTAGATACTGTTCCAGAGTTGCCTTTACTTTCTCCTCTATTTGTGTGCACTGGTCTGTGATCTTTGCATACTCACCTTTGTCATATGCTCCACTGCATTCAGCATACATCTTTTCAATTTCTGCAGTGCTGATGTCTAATTTCTTTATTGTATCCAGGATTTCTTTAGTTGCATCCAGCTTGGTTTTTGCACTTTTTTTAGCTTCCTCTGCCTCTTTCGCCTTTTCCTGAATTTGCTTCTGATACTGATATATCTTCCACGGGCTTGCCACTTTTTCAACCCTTTGTAAATGTCTTATCTGTTGTTAATTTCTTTAAATTATTCTTTTCTTCACAACTTTCTTTACCACAGTTTCATCCTGCTGTGGCTGTGCAGATTCTGCTGGCTTTACCTCGGCACCACATGCATAACACACGATTGCGTCCTTGCTGATCATCGTGCCGCACTTCGGACATGGTATCTCTTCCTCTGCAGGTGCCTCCGCCTTCTTCTCCTCTGCGGGCTTTACCTCAGCACCACAGTTATAGCATACAACAGCATCCTTGCTGATCATCGTGCCGCACTTCGGACATGGTATCTCTTCCTCTGCAGGTGCCTCCGCCTTCTTCTCCTCTGCTGGCTTTACCTCAGCACCACATGCATAACACACGATTGCGTCCTTGCTGATCATCGTGCCACACTTCGGACATGGTATCTCTTCCTCTGCAGGTGCCTCCGCCTTCTTCTCCTCCTTCGGGGCAGTGGTGACTTCTGGAGCTGCCTTCTCTACCTTTGGTGCTGGGGCAGGAGCTGGTGCTGGTTCAGGCATTTTTGGAATTGAAACTCTTTCCTCTGATGCGGGTGCGCTGATGCCTGCCTTGCTCATACCTTCTATAAGTGATGCCAGTTGCGTTATTTTCGCCTTGAATTCTTCCTCGATAGAAATTATACCCTTCTCACGCTGTATCAAACCTTTTTCTGTTTCTTCTATTTTTCTGGATAGCGTGGAGATTTTTTCCAGTTCTGAAGAAAGTTGTGTCTCTTTCGCCTTCAGTGTTTCTATTGCATTCTTGTAGTGTTCCATGAATTCCTTGAGCTTCTCCTGGTCACCTGTGATTTGCGTCTTTGTTTCATCCAGTGACTTCATGAAATTATTAACTTCATTAATCGTATTTTGTATGGTATTTTCTCGTTCATTCAGTTCATTCTCCTTCGCATTCAATCTGCTGCTGAAACTTATCAACTCTTCCTCCCTGTTTTCAAGGATTTTGCTCGTCTCCAGTAGCTTATTTCTAAGATTTTCAATTTCCGTATGTTTCTTGTTGTATTCCTCAATCTTTTTTTCCAGTTCCAGCTGGACATTTTTGAGCTGTTCCTCATGTTTGTGCAGTGCCTCCAGCTTGGCATTGTATTCTTCAATCTGCTTTTTAACACCCTCCTCTTTGAGTGCAAGTTCTTTCTCACGCTCAGCAAGCTCTTTCCCTCTCTTTTCTATGCCTTCTCGTTCCCTGGCAATCTTTTCCTGCTCCTCCTTGAGCTGGTTTTCCACGCTTTTCAGTTTCTTATCTTTTTCTTCGAGTTCAGCTTGCTGTGCTTTGAGCTTGTTTACATACGCTTGCATTACATCCCAGATCTCGGGTTCTTCGCCTGCCATAATATCATCCTCGTGGTGTGAATATATACCACACATAAGTATTTTTCCCTATTCAAAATTTCTATGTAAACATATCACCTCCCATGTCACCCCTCAATTGCAATACACCTGCATCAATCCGCAACAACCTCATCAATCCGCAGTAAGATTTTTTATGTATGATGCAATATAGATGCTCAGATGAAACTGCAGGGCATACTACACGAAATCCCGGCGCGATACACGGTGCTGGGCACAATCGACGGCGTCGTCGGAAGTCTGGCGACCGTCATGGGTCTCCACGCTGCCAGTGCACCATCTCCACTAATAATTACTGCGGGTATAAGCATCGGGATTGGTCTTGGAATTTCAAATGGATTCGGAGGACTGATGGCAGAGAGAACTGTAGAACACATGAAACTGAGGAAGATCGAGGGTGCAATGTTGAGGAAGCGTGGCACGCTTAATAAAACAAAACTGGCTCGAGATGTGTGGAAAAAGCTCGCAATCGATACCCTGACGCATGGTGGTTTCTCATTTCTAGGTGCAATAATACCAGTTATTCCCTTTATCATATTTAATTCATCCCTGCTGTCTGCAGTATTTTCGTTCTTTCTGGGTATTGTATCTTTATTCTTTCTGGGTGTGTATTCTGGCTACATGACGAAGGAAAGCATTGTAAAATCTGGTTTGACGATGGTGCTTGTTGGGTTGCTGGTCACCGCAATTACAAGAATTTTCGAACTGGGACACTGATGCTATGCAATATCCTCACTGGAACCCGAATGCTTTATGATTGTTGTAAGTATTTTTTTGTACTCCTTGCCAGTTGCTTTAAGCAGTGCATCTATCTGTGTGTAGAGCGAAACACCAAGTTCCTTTTCCTCCTTTGTGAATTGCCATGCGTGTGTATCTGACACGCCGAAGTAATTCAGGAATGCGTACGCAATTGATTTCATGTTTGTGTTTTCAAGTTTCCTGCCGGATATATAACTAATTGCTGCATTTTTTCCGTATGTTTTATATTCAATCACGGTGTGATGCACAAAATCAGCTACTGGTGGAAGATTTTTGAGTTCTGGTAACTGTGAAAGCACCTTTTGTGATGCAAATTCCTTCTTCGCCTTTTTTAGCGTATCAATTGGATTTCCCTCTGTTGTGTAGTATTTATCTGCAATTTCTTCGCTTGAGACCGCACATAGCGCTTCTCTCCCTGCTCTTGGCCAGATCTCTTCAAGAAACTTTGCAAATGACCTGTCTCGCAAAATCACTGCATCGTTTAGATGCTCTAATGTCTGAAGGGCAACACTGCGCTCCTCCTCAGCTTCACAAAATGCCCTAACAAAATTATGCATATCTGTGCCAAAGCATGTGTTTTCAAGAATGTATACCGGCGTGTGGCTTGCACGGAGTTGCTGGGTTTGCTTTTCAATGAACTTGCGCACTGTAGCACTGTCGCTCAGAAGCCCTTTTTTGTAGTTATTTTCAATATCGGTGTCCCTTATTTCTGAGAATCTGCATGTTTTGCACTTGCCCGCACACGCATACCGTGCCTTAAATGAGACCTCGAAAAACTTCTCGATATGTCTTCCGAGTATTTTCGATGCCACATGCGAAAGAAGGTTTACATCGCTGGTTGCACATTTATCGCATATTTCAATTTCGAAATCTGTGTTTTTTATTTTTATAGTTAGTGCGTGGCGTTCATGCACATGCGGGCATGTAAGAATACCATCACGCTCATTCAGTTTATACGGTAGACCTCGTACTACTTCCCTTTTGAATTGCTCAGGAAGTTTAAGTTCTCTGCCAGAACAGTACAAATCATCCGCAACAACGAAAAAGTATCCTTTTTTTGCGTAGGTGAGGTATGCAAGGGCTTTACACAGTGGCTCGTCAAAATGCTGGATTGCCAGCTGAATTTCTCTCGGTGCATTGCTGCGCATTGCAAAACTGTATGTGCCAGATGGAAGTTTGACCGTGGCCAAAACTGCCAGGGAATCACCATGTCGTATTGAGATGAAGCCCGCATACGCCTTGATAATTTTGTTTCCGAACAGCACTGCCCACTTTAACCTGGCTTTATTATCACGGTTGGCGCTTACCTTCTTGAGTTTTTCCTTCAGGGGTGCAAATACACAGATTGTGCAATTATTGTTACACACTGGAAGAATTTTTTCCGGATGTGCCGCGAGTATTTCCGCATTCTCAATTAACTTCTCCTTCCCTATCCTGGATGCCGCCTTGATGCCTCTTACCTTCTTAATTCTGCCCATGTGCATACATTGCGATGGGGAATAAAAAGATTTAGATGCCCTAAACCCCAAATACATCCTCGATTTGGCAGGAGCATGGAACTGCGCAGAAATGTCCTGCTTATCTCCTCGATGATGTTCAATCTGATAAATGGAGCTGTACTCGTTGTTTTCCCCCTGT
>Ga0078972_1003633_pt1 | contig 45455 bp, 40 predicted proteins | sample YelNatPaOPGAMG01_FD_67568 | JGI IMG/M metagenome (GOLD analysis project Ga0078972, IMG submission 67568) | Hot spring thermophilic microbial communities from Obsidian Pool, Yellowstone National Park, USA - OP-RAMG-01 (SPADES assembly) (version 2) | ecosystem: Environmental > Aquatic > Thermal...
ATAAAATCGTCGGCGACTGCTTCGAGACACCTCACTGCGTTGGCGTGCTCCGAATAAGCGGTAACCACGATAAGGCCGGTTGCAGGATAATGGTTCCTGATAATCTCACACAGTGCATACCCATCCATTCCTGGCATTTTAAGGTCGACTAACGCTATATGGGGTTTTGTCTGTTCGGTCACGCGGAGGGCCTCCTCGCCGCTGTCAGCTTCGTAAATTGTGAATCCACCCGCCTTTTCGAACGGCCAGCGCATGATATCTCGCACATGTTTCTCATCGTCAACGATAAAGAGCCGGATGGGATCCATGGGGCCTCGCCTCCCGCCGTTCTTCATATAGATACATTTCGACAGGGGGCGGGTTGTTTCCATATCTGGCGAGGCAAGGGCATCTATGGAAGATCAGGGGACCGGTAGTTTCGCTCCGGCCCGCAGACGCCGGTGTATCCGCCCGGGTCTTTCCCGCTCGGATCCGGCCTCCTGGTCCGGGATCCTTCCTGCGAAAATTCGGCAAACCGTTGAAATCCAGTCCGCTATGTGGTAGACTGAAAACACTATCAAGCGGCTCTGATGGCGGGTACGTGGCCGTGCCCGTCGGAACAAAGGCGTTCCGGGGAGCCGCGCGAAAAAGAGGCGGGTGGGCCCGCGAGCCCCTGCGGGGGCCCGGGCGGGTCCCGGCCTGACAATCCGGCCAAACCACGATGGTTTGGGGAGCAACGGCGCTCATGGGATGTGACATTGTCACCTCCGGGGCGCCGTTTTGTCGTTGTGGACAAAACAGCGAGGAGGATTACAAATGAATCTGGCTCAGCTGGCCGAGGGGATCAACACGGTCTGGGTGCTCCTGGCCGCCGCCATGGTGTTCTTCATGGAGGCGGGATTCGCCTTTCTGGAAGCGGGGTTCGTCCGGAGCAAGAACTCGCTGAATATCGTCATGAAAGTTTTTTCGGATGCCACCTTCGGGACCCTGGCCTACTGGGTCCTCGGCTTCGGCATCATGTTCGGCCTGGACAAAGCCGGTGTCATCGGTACGAGCGGCTTCGCCCTCCAGGGACCTTTCGAGTATCTCGGATTGCACATTCCCGTCTACGCCTACTGGTTTTTCCAGGCCGCGTTCGCCATGGCGGCGGCCTCCATCGTGTCGGGGGCGGTGGCCGAGAGGATGAAATTCAAGCCCTACCTGGTATTTACCGTGATTATGACGGCCGTCATCTATCCCGTTTCCGGACACTGGATCTGGGGTGCCGGCGGCTGGCTGAACAAGCTGGGCATGCTCGACTTCGCCGGATCGGCGCAGGTGCACGCGGTGGGCGGCTTCGCCGCGCTGGCGGCGGTGCTGGTGCTGGGACCCCGGCTGGGCCGCTACAACGAGGACGGTTCGATCAACGTCATGCCCGCCCACAACCTCCAACTCGCTTTTCTGGGCACCTTCATCCTGTGGTTCGGCTGGTTCGGCTTCAACCCCGGCAGTTCCCTCTCCGGTCTGGATCTCAACATCGCCCGCATCGCCCTGAACACCAACCTGGCCGCCGCCGCCGGCGGGGCCATGGCCACCGTCTTCACTTCCCTCCGGTACGGCAAGGCCGATCCCAGTATGGCCATGAACGGGGCTCTGGCCGGCCTGGTGGGCATCACGGGCGGCTGCGCCTACGTGGCTCCGTCCAGCGCGGTGCTCATCGGCCTGGTGTCAGGGGTTTTGGTGGTATTGGCGGTCAGTTTGCTCGACCGGCTGCACGTCGACGACCCGGTGGGCGCCATTGCCGTCCACGGGGCCAACGGGATCTGGGGCATCGTGGCCGTCGGTCTTTTCGCCGAACAGGGCGGCCTGTTTTACGGCGGCGGTGCGCATCTTCTGGGGGTCGAGGTGCTGGGAGTGCTCAGCGCGGCGGCCTGGTCGTTCGGAGCCACGTTCGTGGTCTTCCAGGTGTTGAAACACACCGTCGGCATCAGGGTTTCCAAGCGCGAGGAACTGGAAGGCATGGATTTGGCCGAGCACGGTATGCCGGCCTATACCGGGACGGCCACCCCGGCCCTGCCGGGCCTGGGCGCCGAAGGAGCGCATCCGCCATTCCACCCGCACGAGGTCCCGGCCTCTTAGAAGCGAACGTGGGAAGCCCCCCGCACGGGGGGCTTTTTTGTGGCCCGGCGAAGGGTGTCGGAAAATGGGTGACGATTCTTCTCGCCAAACGGGAAGGGCCGTGCTATAATCGGCTTGATAATTTGCTTCGTCCCTCAGAAGAGAATCCGGCGGTTAAGGTGTTTTTTATTTTACCGTGGGCTTCACCCGTGGTAGAATGGGAAACGGGCAATCCTATCCAGGAGGGGTGGAGACGGGATATGGGAGCGGTCAAGTCGTTTGGCGGCCGGAGTCCCTGGCTTCTGGTGGCGTTCATGCTTGTCGGCGCCGTGGCGGGTTCCCTGGCGGACAGTTTGCTGGTTCCCACCGTGCCCCAGTTGAAGAACATCTTTTCCGTCGGCCTCCGGCCGGCCACCCTGGATTTGCATTTCCTGTCCCTGACCTTCGGCTTTTCCCTGGCGATGGGCCCCCTGGCGCTCGCGGGCCTCGTCTTGGGGTACATAATCTACCGGCGGAGTTGAAGGACACTGTCCCGTTTGGTTCTGGCCTCGGGCTCGCCACGGCGGCGGGAACTCCTGGCCCAGTTGGGTCTTTCTTTCGAAGTGATGGTACGGCCGGTCGATGAAACGGCCTACCGGCATCCGGAGCCGGGAGAGCGGGTCCGGCTCCTGGCCGGGGCCAAGGCACGGGCGGTGGCCGGGGAACTGGAAGCGGGCGTGGTGCTGGGGGCCGATACCCTGGTGGCGGTGGACGGCCGGGTGCTCGGCAAACCCGCCGGGGCCGGGGAGGCCCGGCGCATGTTGGAGGAATTGCAAAACCGCTGGCACCGGGTCTACACCGGGGTGGCCGTGGCGGACGCGGCCACCGGGCGCATGGAGACGGTTGCCGTCCAGACGGCGGTGTTGATGCGTCCCATGACCGCGGCGGAGATCGACCGTTACGTGGCCACCGGCGAGCCCCTCGACAAGGCCGGGGCTTACGGTATCCAGGGGCTGGGAGCCGTGTTCGTTTCCTCCATCGAGGGTTCCTATTCCAACGTGGTGGGGCTGCCGCTCGACGTTACCGCGGAAATGCTCGAGCGGTTCGGCATAACGGTACTTTGAAGGAAGGTCCGGCGTGGAGTACCATCTGGCCATGAAGGACATGCCCGCCGATCTGAGGCCGCGGGAGCGGCTTTGGCGGTACGGGCCCGAATATCTTTCGGAAATCGAACTGGTGGCGCTGCTTTTGGGCAGCGGTACCGGGCAGGCCAGCGCTCTCGAACTGGCGGCCCAGATGCTGAGCCGCTTCGACGGGTTGCCGGGCCTGGCGGCGGCCACGTGCCGCGAGCTGGCCGGCGTGCGCGGGGTGGGACCGGCCCGGGCGGCCCTGATCCAGGCCGCGGTGCAATTGGGTCGCCGCCTGGCCAACCAGCCAACCAGGACCCGTCCGGTCATCAAGGGTCCGAACGATGTCGTGGCCCTGATGATGGAGGAAATGAGGGGCCTGGACCGGGAGCATTTCCGGGCCGTCATGCTGAACACCAAGAACCAGGTGCTGGGGACGGACCGGATCGCGGTGGGCACCCTGAGCCAGTCGGCCATCCATGCGCGGGAGTTGTTCAAGAACGCCATCAAGATGAGCGCGGCCGGGGTGGTGCTGGTGCACAACCATCCCAGCGGCGATCCCACGCCCAGCAAGAACGACCGGGAGATCACCAAAAGGATGGTGCGGGCCGGGGACATAATCGGCATCACCGTCCTAGACCATGTGGTCATTGGAGATAATAGCTTTGTCAGCTTCAAGGCCAGCGGCTTATTATGACCGGGAGAGGGGTTCACTTTAGGTGAGCATCGGCATTTTTTCCAAGGACATGGGCATAGATTTGGGCACGGCTAACTCCCTGGTGTACCTGAAAGGCAAGGGCATCGTCATTCGCGAACCGTCCGTGGTGGCCATAGAGCGGGATTCCGGCAAGGTGTTGGCGGTGGGGGAGGAAGCCAAGCGGATGATCGGGCGCACCCCCGGCAACATCATCGCCGTACGGCCGATGAAGGACGGGGTCATCGCCGATTTCGACGTCACCCAGAGCATGATCAAGTACTTTATCCTGAAGGCCCTGCGTAACCGCAGCTACCTGGTCCGGCCGCGGGTGGTGATCGGCGTGCCTTCCGGCGTGACCCCGGTGGAGGAGCGGGCGGTGCGGGAAGCGGCCCTGCAGGCCGGGGCCCGGGAGGCCTACCTCATCGAGGAGCCGATGGCGGCGGCCATCGGCGCGGGCCTGCCCGTCCAGGAACCCACCGGCAACATGATCGTGGATGTCGGCGGCGGTACTACGGAGGTGGCCGTCATTTCGCTGGGCGGTATCGTGACCAGCCGTTCCATCCGCATCGCCGGCGACGAGATGGACGAAGCGGTGGTCCAGCACGTGCGGCGCAACTACAACCTCATGATCGGGGAGCGGACCGCCGAGCAGATCAAGATCGAGATCGGTTCCGCCGTCCCGGGCGAGCCCGGCAACGGTTACGAGGTCCGGGGGCGCGATCTGGTGACCGGGCTTCCCAAGACGGTCACCATTTCCGCCGGGGAGATCCACCGCGCCATTTCGGAGCCGGTGAGCAACATCCTGGAAGCGATCAAGGCGACCCTGGAACATACGCCGCCCGAGTTGGCTGCCGACATCATGGACCGGGGCATCGTCATGGCCGGGGGCGGATCACTTCTGCGGGGTCTGGACCGCCTGGTTGCGGATCAGACGGGCATGCCGGTGCACATGGCGGAAGATCCCCTGCAGTCGGTGGCCTTCGGCACGGGGCGGGTGCTGGAGAACGTGGATGTCTTGCGCCGGGTATTCATCCAGCCGCGCAAGCCGGCCTGATGGAAGGTTAGAAGAAACATGCGGCGATGGCCCTTGGTCCGGAATGCCATACTCCTGTTTCTGCTGGTGGCCGTGGTCCTCTGGTCCGTGTCGGTGACGGCCGCCGGGGGCGGCCGTCTGACACCGCTGGCGGCCGCGCTCCGGGAGGCGGTTGCCCCCGTTCAGGGCGGATTGTACCGGGTGAGCGACCAGGTTTACCAGGTCTTCGCCTACCCGTTGCAACTGGTCCAGGCGACCCGGCAAAACCGGCAACTGGAGCAGCAGGTGGCGAACCTGCGGGCCCAGGTTTACAGCCTGGAGGAATACCGGTCCGAGGCCCAGCGGCTGGAAACCATTTTGAACTATCACCCGGTCTACGCCTCTTCCTACGGGAAACTGGTGGCCGGGGTCACGGGACGCAACGCGGGCAACTGGTTCCGGACCCTGACCATCAACCGGGGTTCCCGGGCGGGGGTGGCCCCCAACCTCCCGGTGGTGACCCCGGACGGCCTGGTGGGGCGGGTACTCGACGTCACCCCGGACACGGCCGAGGTCCTTCTCATTACCGACCCCCGCAGCGGGGTGGGCAGCATGATCATGGAAACCAGGGTGCCCGGCATCGTGGCGGGCGGCAGTTCGGGGACGGGCGAGATCAGCCTTACCAACATCCCCATTATCCAGGATGTGCAGCCCGGACAGACGGTGGTGACTTCCGGCACCGGGTCCTATTTCCCGCAGGGCATTCCCATCGGGGTCGTTGCCAAGGTCGCCAACGAGCCAGCCGGCCTGTTCAAGACGGCCACGCTGAATCCTTTCGCCGATCTCAACCGTTTGGAGGAAGTCATCGTCCTGGTGCCCCGTTAGGAAGGAATGGCATATGCGTTTTTGGTGGTTTCTGCTGTCGATCCTGGCCGGTTTCCTTCTTTCCTCGACCGTGTTCTCCTTCCTCCAGGTCTGGGGGGTCAAGCCGGACCTGGTGATAGTCCTCATCATCATCAACGGGTTCCTGTACGGACCGCGGGAAGGAGCCCTGTGGGGTTTCGCCGGGGGCATCCTTCAGGATTTCCTGAGCGGCGGCTATCTGGGGATGCACGCCCTGGCGGGCATGGCGGCCGGCTGGCTGGCCGCGGTGGCGGGCAACAGATTTTATCGCGACAACGCCGGTGTGCTGGTGGTCAGTACGTTTCTGGTATCGTTTGCCGCCGGGGCGGTAAACTACCTGCTCCTGCTCTTCCTGACTCTCTTTCTCAGCCTCCACGTCAGTCCGGAAGCCGCCTTCGGGCGGATTGTCCCCCTTTCCTCCGCTTACAACGCCCTGGCGGCCCTGCCGATGGCGCGGCTTTTTCCCGGTTTTTCCCGGGCACCCCGGTTGCGCCGGACACGTTTCTAGGCCGCGCGGGCACTTTTGGGAGAGAGATATTCTTCTTCCCGTTTCGACGTCTTTACCATTTTGACGACAAAGGTAGGGCCTATAAGGGACCGGACGGCCGCTTTTACCAGGTTTCTCCTGGCCACATGTCACAGAAATCGGCTTCCGGGCAAACGGTGCCGTTTTTTCGTAAATTATTGACCGCTTCCCGCGGCTTGAGCCGGCAGGATTTGGGACGGCTTTCGTTGAATAGGTTAGCAGTACCTCGGGTCAATTACAGTTCACGGGTCGATCAGGCGGGGAAAAGGTTGGTGACGGTGCGGCGATGGCCTTGGCGGGCAGGTTGGCGAGACCGGGGAAAAGAAGCTCCTTGCCGGGCGACCTGGACCTGGCGGCCGATGAAAACACGGTCTTGATCGAGCGTACCCTGCGTTCCGGCCAGACCGTCCACTACCGGGGCCATGTGGTGGTCCTGGGCGATGTCAACCCGGGGGCGGAGATCGCCGCCTCCGGCAACGTGGTTGTGGTGGGGGCCTTGCGGGGCGTGGTCCACGCCGGTATGGAAGGCGACACCCAGGCTTTTGTCCTGGCCCTGTCCCTGCAACCCACCCAACTCAGGATTGCCGACCATATCACCCGTCCTCCCGACGGTGAACCGGTCCAGGCCGATGGTCCGGAGATAGCCCGGATCAAGGACGGCGTGGTCACCATTGAGGCCTTTGGGCCGGGTGACCGGACCGGCCGGTAGGGAAGGCTCGAAAACGTTAAGGAGGACAGTTCATGGGCGAAGTGCTGGTTATCACAAGCGGCAAGGGGGGTGTCGGCAAAACCACCACCACGGCCAACCTGGGCACCGGTCTGGCCGCCGGGGGGCACAAGGTGGTGTTGGTCGATGCCGATATAGGGTTGCGGAACCTCGATGTGGTTCTCGGTTTGGAAAACCGCATCGTTTACGATATTACCGACGTGACCGGCGGACATTGCCGGTTGAGACAGGCGCTGATCCGGGACAAGCGCCTGGAGGGGTTGCACCTGTTGCCGGCGGCCCAGACCAAGGACAAGACCGCGGTGACCCCGGAAGAGATGAAAACGCTGTGCGCGGAACTGGAGAGCGAGTTCGACTACGTGCTGATCGACTGTCCGGCCGGGATCGAGCAGGGTTTCAAGAATGCCATCGCGGGGGCTCACCGCGCCATCGTGGTCACCACCCCGGAGGTTTCGGCGGTGAGGGACGCCGACCGCATCATCGGTCTCCTGGAGGCGTCCGAACTGTCTTCCCCGCGGCTGATCGTCAACCGCATCCGGCCGAAGATGGTTCGCCACGGCGACATGATGAGCATCGAGGATATCATCGATATCCTGGCCGTGGAACTTCTGGGCGTGGTGCCGGAGGACGAGCAGGTGGTGATCAGCACCAACCGGGGCGAGGCGGTGGTGACGGATCCGCGTTCCCGCTCGGGGCAGGCCTACCGCAACATCGTGCAGCGCCTTCTGGGAGCGGCGGTGCCGATCATGGACCTGGAGGAAGGCACGGGGCTTTTCGGCCGGCTACGCCGGATAATGGGGTTTAAATAGGCGGGGGGGTGAAGCGGGCCGTGTGGGAGATTATCAGCAAGTTCTTCGGAAGGGATACGGGTTCCAAGCGGGCGGCCAAGGATCGTCTGAAGCTGGTTCTGGTGCACGACCGCACCAACATTTCGCCGCAGTTGCTGGAGTTCTTGAAAAAGGACCTCGTACAGGTGATTTCCAACTATGTGGAAATTGACGAAGCGGCTTTGGAAGTCAGCCTGGAAAGTACCGACCAGCAGGTGGCCCTGGTGGCCAATATCCCGGTCCGCATGGTGAAACGGAACGTCCATATGGCCACCCGGGGCACGGCAGGTTGATTCCCTCCGGCCGCGTCCAGCCAAAATCTACCCCGGCCCGCCGGGGTCTTTTTTTTTGCGCCGCGGGGGTGTAATATATAGTTTGTGCGGAAGGTGAGGTATCGACATGCTGCGACGGATCCTGAAGCGTCTGGATTACGTTCTTTTACTGACCGTGGCCGTTATCCTGGCCGGAGGCCTTCTCATAATCGCCAGCGCCACTCATGGCAGCGGCAACGGACCCTATTATTTCCCCTTGCGGCAGACGGTTTGGATCATTATCGGTACGGCGCTTTTGGCCTTTTTCCTGTACCTCGACTATGGCGTGCTGGCCCGTTACGAATGGCACCTTTATGTTATCAACCTGCTCATGCTCGCTTCCGTGCTGGTGGTGGGGCACAGTGTCCTGGGGGGGCAGCGGTGGATAAACCTGGGGCCGTTCCAGTTTCAGCCTTCCGAGTTCGCCAAGGTGCTCTATATCATCACCTTCGCATCCTTCCTGTCGCGGCGGGTGGACAACCTCAAACGCTTCCGGGACCTGCTCGTGCCGCTGGCCTACATGCTGGTGCCGATGGTCCTGATCGTCAAGCAACCCGACCTGGGCACGGCCCTGGTTTTCCTGGCCATCACCTTCGGGATGCTCTTCATGGCCGGGGCCAGGCCCCTGACCGTGGCCGCCCTGGTCTGCGGCGGGCTGGTCCTGGCGGTGGGGGGGATATGGGCCCACCTGCGTTTCGGCCTGCCCCTGCCCCTTTTGAAGGGTTACCAGATCACCCGGCTGACGATCTTTATCAATCCCTGGAGTGACTGGCACGGCGCCGGGTACAACATCATCCAGTCCCAGATCGCCCTGGGCTCCGGCGGGTTGTTCGGCAAGGGGCTTTTTGCCGGCAGTCAGAGCCAGCTCGATTTCCTGCCCGTCCAATACGCCGATTTCATCTTCTCGGTAGTTGGCGAAGAACTGGGGTTCATCGGGGCCCTGTCGCTTTTGGCCCTTTATTTCGTGGTGCTCTACCGCGGCGTGCGCACCGCCTTCCTGGCCAAGGACCATTTCGGCATGCTTCTGGCCACGGGGGCGGTTTCCATGCTGGCTTTCCACGTCCTGATCAACGTGGGGGCCGTTTCGGGAATCATGCCGGTTACCGGGATTCCGCTGCCCTTTTTCAGCTACGGGGGCAGCGCCGTCATGGCCGACCTGGCGGCATTGGGGCTTATTATGGCGGTTTACGTGCAGAGGCAGAAGATCGTGTTCTAGTGAACTTGCGCGATGCGGTACCGAACTGCTGGTGCCCCGATGGCCCGTGGCATGCGGTGGCCGGCACCGGGGAGAGGAAAAACAGGCGGGGCCGGTGCCGTGGTAGCGGCGATCCAATCCGTAAACCTTGTTGGACCTTCCGAAAAAACTATGATATAATATGGCTCGACAACAATGATAGAAATGGTGATGGCTATGAAGCATTTGTCAATTATTGAGAAACAAGCCCTAAGTGAGTTTTCCTCCCAAGTCAAACAAGCTCTCGGCAATGGCCTAGTCGAAATAAGGCTATTTGGCTCGAAATCTACTGGAAAATATCGAGACGATTCTGATATCGACGTGCTAGTTATCGTCAAAAAAAGAAATGAGCAGGTACTCGATATAATAAGTGAAATATTGCTAGATGTGGAGCTTCGGTACAATTCGTGCATATCTCCTGTGGTAATTTCGTCTGATGAATTTCTTGATAACCAGAAACACCAAACCCTGTTTTATCGAGAGGTTGCGAGGGATGGGGTGACGGTTTGATTGGCACGGCTTTGGATCTAGCAAAATATAGAATTGATAAAGCCTGTAATCACCTTAAGTCAGCTGAAATACTTTTTACTTCCGGCATGTACGATGATTCACTTGGTCGTTCGTATTACGCGATGCTGGCTGCGGCAAGGGCTCTGTTGGCCCTAAAACAATTAGACAGCAAGAAGCATAGCGGAGTAATATCTCTTTTTAATCAACATTTCGTAAAGACAGGGATTGTCGACAAGGTGGCGGGAAAACAGTTGGGTAAAGCCAGGGTGAATCGGGAGTCATCAGATTATGTTGATTTTTACGTTACTTCAAGGGAAGATGCCCAAATTCAGCTGGAAACGGCGAAAACTTTCTTAACTGCCGTTGAAGCGGCCTTTCAGAAAGTCATATCCAATCCTATTCGGGAGAGTGGTAATTAGGGAAAATGTGCCTTCCTGATTGCTGTGCCGAACTTTCTGAAGAGGTGCCTGCCATGGGTTGGGATTAACTGGTCGGAGAGAGGCCCTAAAAGGCCCCATTATTCCCAACCCAATCAGCGTTCGATGGAATCCCGGTCGGGGTTAACTGAATTGAACTTTGCGTTATCCATGCTATCATCCGGGCCCCCAGGTTCTTCGGCCGCGTCCGGCGCGGCCGGAAGTCCCAACGTAGCCGGGATCCGGCGGCGGCAACGCCATTTGGCCAGCGGGTCCGGGTCGGGAGGAAGCGGGTGGTCCACGAAGATGAGTGCCCACAGGTTGCGGGTGGGTTCCGGCAGGCTCGGAGCCCGTAGTAATCATGGAGGAAAATCTCGCGGACCGTGGCCGTTCCGAAGTGGTCGAAGAGCCATCCCACCTGTTCCCAGGTACCGCGGGACAACACGGTACGGACAACCATTTCCGGGCATCGGTCGGGGTCGATGCCATCGAAGAGGTAGTTGCGAAACAGCGGACGGAAGGACTCGGGCAGCTTCACCGCCCCTGCCCCCTTCCTTCCCCCGGCCCGCGCCAGCACTTCCCGGGTTTTCTGGGCCAGGAGGGCTTTCACTTCCTGTTCGGACAGGGATCCGTCCACCAGATTCAGGGTCTCCTCCCGGTCGGGCAGGTCTTCGAAAAAGACCAGCTGTTCCAGGAACAGCCTGGCCGAGAACACGGTTTCGCCCTCCAGGGTCAACTTGCCGGGGGCGTGGGTCATGATGTAGTCAAGGGTTACCAGGTCTTTTTGCAGAAGGAAGTGAAGGTCGACGTAATCGCGAAAGACGGCTCTTCGGCCGAGGTTGTAGGCCTTCATCAGGGCGATTTCCCGCACCGGGGCCAGGGATATGCCGCGCAGGAGGGGACCGATGGTATCTCCGGCTACCAGTGATTCCACCAGTCCGAAGGGGTAGGCCGGAAAGGTTACCCTGGTGCCGTTGATGCGCCAGGTGACTTGATCGGTCGGCCTGGTCTCGAGTACCGTGTCCTTGGCCCGGAAGACCTTTTTCATCCCTGCCGGGACGGCGGCAAAGCTTATTGTCTCCTTCCGGTCCCCTTGGAAAAAGTCCAGGTCCAGGGAGCGGCGGTGTCCGATTGGCAAGGCCAGGGTGGTTCCGCCGGCCAGGTAGAAACGCCCGGCCGGAAAACCGGCACCGATGGCCGTCAGAACCTCCAGGGCGGCGTCATCCAGGATGTTCGCGAAGGGATTCATGGAGCACTTTTTGAAGTGAGAATGTTGTCGGAAAACAACGATATTATAACCTGAACAGGGGTGTTGGGTCAAGTATCCCTGCCATTCTGGGTGCAGGACACCGCTGTGAGGGAAAAAATGTATTTGACTGGCGGCTGTGCTTTTTGATATTATCTGGTTGTATATAATACAGCCAGGAGTGATGTAACCTATGGCAGCCAGCCGGGATTTACTGGAAGAGTTAATCAAACGCCGCGATGCCATAAAGGCCCAGTTAGCCGAGATCGGTGATATGAGGCCGGGCACCCTTGTGGCTCGGTTTCGCAAATGCGGTAAGTCCAACTGCCACTGTGCGAAAGAAGGGGATCCTGGGCATGGACCTAGTTGGGCTTTGACATGGAAAACCGATGGCAAGACGAACGCTCGGATCATTCCAAGCGGGGCTGTTGAACCCGTCAAAGAGCAAATTTGTGAATTTAGGCGATACCAAGAGCTGAGTCGGGATTTAGTTAGGATTAGCGAGGATCTTTGCGATGCGAAGCTGGAACTCTCTAAGGCCGACGCCCAGGCAACGGCCAAAAAGGGGGCCTCAAAAAAGGGATTGATACGGAAGTCACCAAAGAACTCGAGTCCTTCTTGAGTCCGGCCATCGCCAGTGGGCTCGACTTGGAGACGCTGGAGGGCGAGGTGAGGAAAATTGTCCTCCGTACGGCGGCCAGATTCTTGGAAGAAACGATCAACGCCGACAAATCCGATTATGCAGGTCCACTGGTGCCCTGCATTTTTTGTGGCGGGCAGGCAAGGTATATAGACCGGCGTGACAAAACGATAACCACGGTTGCGGGTGATATTACCGTCAAGGAGCGCGCCTACTACTATTGCCAGTCCTGCGGCCACGGCTGGTGCCCAAAAGATTATGCCCTCGGCGTTGGGGATGGGTCTTTGTCTCCCGGTGTTATGCGCATGGTCGGGCTGGTGGCATCGGCGGGATCTTTTATGGAAGGCTCCAAACTCCTGTCCGAACTGGCTGGGATTGATGTCACCGGCAAGTGCGTTGAGCGTACCGCTAAAAGAATCGGTACCGCGGTCGCCGCCGATGAGACTGCCGTCGTTGCGAGTAAACCCAACCCCAGCGATACCATGTATGTGGGTGTCGATGGGACAGGTATCCCCATGCGCTCATCCGAGTTGGCCGGCAGCGCCGGCAAGCAGCCGGACGGCACGGCCAAAACCAAAGAGGTCAAGCTGTGCGTTGTTTGGACGGCCGATTCCCGCGATGATAAAGGCAACCCTGTAAAGGACCGGGGGTCCGAAAGCTATTCGGCGGCCATAGAAAGCTGCGCCTGGGGTGACACCTGCAAGGATACGCCACCCTTCGCCAGTCGGGTCGAACGGGAGTTGACCAGAAGGGGCTTCTTCCACGCCAACCGACAAGTGTTCATCGGTGACGGCGCCCTGTGGATCTGGAACCTCGCCAGCTTAATTGCCCCCGATGCCATCCAAATCGTCGACCTGTACCATGCCAAGGAACATTTAAGCCTGCTTGCCGGCGAACTATTCACTTCCCACACCGATCTGGCCAAGAAATGGGCCGAAGACCGCTGCAAGGAACTGGAGGCGGGAGATCTGGATGCCGTGCTCAAAGCTATAAATTGCCATATATCGAGACCCGGGGAGCTTGGGAAAAAAGTTGCCAGGGAATACGGTTACTTCGATACGAACCGGAACCGTATGAAATATGATTATTTCCGCTCCCTTGGCCTTTGCGTCGGTTCCGGCGTCGTGGAAGGAGGTTGCAAATCCGTGATTGTCCAACGATTTAAGCGGTCCGGCATGCACTGGAGCTCCTTCGGAGCCAACGCCATCATCGCACTGCGCTGCACCTTGTTAAGCGGCCGCTTCGATGATTTCTGGGGCCGTTACCGGACCAACTATTTCAGGGCTCCCCACCAGGCACTATAAGGATCTTGAGAGTAAAAAGTTCTCCGGCCGGTACGTACGTTTGGTACCCCTGGTGACCCCCAGCACAGCAGTCGATAGTTTGGGTACATTTTTAATCGGAAGGTATTGACATACTCACCCCAGGGGTGTATCCTTGGTTTAAAAGACCGGAGGTGCGCCATGGATGAGTTCGATCGTTTCCTTCATTACCAGCAGAGGATAGCCGAGTTGACCCTGGAGGAAATCAAGAGAATCAGAAACAGACCGGTCAAGACGCCACGTACGTATAAGCTGAGGGTCATCGAAACGATACTCAGGAAGGCAGGTGGACCGCTTCATATCTCGGAGATCATCAGGATCGCCGAGAGAGATTATGACGTAACGCTGGACCGGGACTCTGTAGCGTCGTACCTGGCCAAGAAGATCAGTCAGGGTAAACAGTTTGTAAGGACCGCTCCCAACACCTTTGCTCTTTCTTGAGGGTGGGGGTGAGATAGTGATCGGTGAGATCAGTGACGTCCTCACCCGGTTTGAAAGCTGTTTTGCGAGGAGGGCCGCATTCTCCTGGTTCGTGGTGATCGTTTTCGGTCTCCTGGTTAGGCTCGATCAGCACGGTGTCACCTCGCTTTTCCGCTGGCTGGGCCTGCAACCCAATCTCTATCTGTGTGCCTTGAGCTTCTTTCGGGCATCATCCTGGACGCTGGCGGACCTGCAGCTCCGCTGGTCGAAGATCGTCGAGGAGCAATTCCCGCTAATCACCGTAGGCGACTACCTTATCGTCATCGGCGATGGCATCAAGATCGCCAAAGAGGCCAGAAAGATGCCGGGGGTGAAGAAGCTGCACCAGGACTCGGACAACTCCGGCAAGGCCGAATACATCTTCGGACATCACCACGGGGTAATCGGTATCCTAGCCGGTTCGGTCAAAAAGCTGTTCTGCGTGCCGCTGGCCGCCGAGATCCACGAGGGCATGCAGAAGATCAGGGGACTTGAGGATAAGGATGACCCTACGCCAACCGGCGAACCGGTGAAGGCCAGCCTTATCACCTCCATGACGGCCATGGCCTGCAACTTGGTCAAGAACCTCGACCGGAAATGCATCCTGGTCCTGGACGCTTTCTTTGCAGCAGGTACTGCCTTTCTGGCGATTGAGGGTCTGGTAGACGCCGAAGGCAAGAGGCTGCTGCATCTGATCACCAGGGCCAAGGGCAACGTGGTTGCCTTCCAGGGGCCCGAGCCGAAGCGCGGACGGCGCGGACGGCCTCCTGTATATGGTAGAAGAGTGCCCCTGGCAGAACTGTTCCGAACCAGAAGAGATGAGTTCCAACAGGCAATAGTGGAAACCTATGGAAAGCAAAAAGCGATTTCCTTTCTCTGCCTGGATCTCATCTGGAAACCAATCAAGGCTAAAGTACGCTTCGTGCTGGTGATCGACGGCAGTGAGAAATTCATTCTGATGTGCTCAGACCTGTTGCTCGATCCGGTTTTGATCATCACAGCCTATGGCTACCGCTTCAAGATTGAAGTCTGTCTGAAGATGTTGAAACTCCTGGTCGGGAGCTTCTGCTACCATTTCTGGTCAAAGTCCTGGCCGAAAAGGGACCGCCGTGGACATTCGGATCTGGATTCCGTAACCGACGAGAAGGCCAAGGCCAACATCGTCAAGACTGTCAGAGCGATTGAAGCGTTTATGAACTTCGGCTGCATCGCCACCGGCATCCTACAGTTGCTGTCGCTCAAGTATGGCCAGATGATCTGGAGGAGCTACCGGGGCTGGCTCAGAACCAGCACCTCAGAGGCCCCTTCCGAAGAAACAGTGATGACCGTGATCCAGGAAGGCTTCTTTCATAATTTCCACGACTTCAGGAATACCAGGATTTACGCAATAATTACGGCTAAGAAACGCAACTCCTTTGCTGAACGGTATCGAGAGGTAGCCTGATGAATGAAAAGTTTAGACTCTCAAGTTCATTCTCACTCGCATTTTTAACCAGCCCCTTGCCTTAAAGCCCCTGGCTTCAACTACAGGGATATAAGGCGCGGCCAGGGCACCCACAGTCAGGTGGGTGGCGGTTGAAGCTGTGACCATCATCACGTTCAACCTCCGACCGGGATTACAGCCGAAATCCCACGAAGCCGGTAAAGTACTCCCAACACACCGGGCGGGCGCGGGTGGCCCGGCCCGCCCAACCGGTCGTCGGAGGTGTCCCAATGAATCCGCAGCCTTCCAGCATCGGCGGAGAAGAACGCGTCGCTCCCCTCATCCGCTACCTGGCCAAGATGAAAGGAACCAGACGCACCACACCGCTCCTGGCCCCGGCCCGTTTCGACGTCTTCATCTCCTGGCTGGGCGCCTTCCTCGGCATCGGCACGGTGACCGCCCTCACGCTTGTCTACAAGATGCCGCTTCTGGTGGCGTCTTTCGGCGCCTCGGCGGTATTGGTCTACGGAGTGCCGGACGTGCCTTTGGCCCAGCCCCGTAACGTCATCGGGGGCCACTTCCTCTCCGCGGTAACCGCGGTGACGGTCGCCACCATTTTCGGCTCCACCTGGTGGTCCATTGCCCTGGGGGTCGCCCTGGCCATCGCCCTGATGCTCGTCACCCACACCGCCCATCCGCCCGGAGGAGCCACGGCGCTGGTGGGGATCCTGAGCAAGGCTTCCTGGTCCTTCATCTTCACCCCGGTAACGGCGGGAGCCCTGATTTTGGTGGGCGTAGCCCTTTTGACCAACAACCTCTCGCCCAACCGTCGTTATCCGCGCTACTGGATTTAGGAAACAATCAGCCAAAGGGGGTAAGTCCGCGTGAGCGACAAACCGCATGTCATCCCCGAGGATTTGGAAAACGCCCTGGAACACATGGGAACCAGCCTGGACGTCACCTTCGACGATCTCTGGCGGGTGGTCAACGGCACCCTGGACCAGGCCCGGCGGCGCAAAGACCTTTTCGCTTCGCGGGAATTCATCCGGGACATCATGACCAGCCCGGTCGTCACCTGCGCTCCGGGCGCCGGCATCGTTGATGCGGCCGAATTGTTGCTGACCCATGACATTCACTGCCTGCCGGTGGTGGAAAACGGAACCCTGGCCGGCATAGTGACCGAATCCGATCTGATTTACCAGTTCTCGCCCGAAAGCGGCGAGAGTCCGCTGCACCACCTCTTTTTCCGCAAGAGAGCGCACCGGCCCGGCCATACGGTCGGAGAGGTCATGACCAGGGAAGTGGTCGCGGTCCACCCGGAGGATTCCATCGAAACGGCCGTGCACGTCCTTCTGAAGCATGGATTCGGCCGGCTCCCGGTGGTCGACGGGGACCACCGCGTCGTCGGCATCGTCGCCCGCCGGGACCTGCTGCGGTTTGTGCGGTGAAAACTGCTTCGGGAAATGAGCAGGTGTCCTCCCCTACAGCGAAACTCCCCGTCCTTTCACGGGGAGTTTCACGTAGTTCGATGACATGGGCTTCCAGGGAAGATGCCCGAAATGAAATCCCTCGCCCCACCCTCGCCCCGGACAAGACAACCAGCGCAACGGTATTACGCTTTACGGCCTACGACTTACGCCCGTACGCCCTGCGCCTTACGCCGTAAACCTGTAGCAAGTCCCCCTCAAAGGACTCCTTGTTCAGGATCGCGTTTTGACGTCAAACGCCAGCGGCGCTCTCAGCTGCCGGTCCGGGACTACACCAGACAACCTACGCCAGTTCCGCTTCCCAGTTGGCCGCCTGAATGGCGGCATCCAGTTCCCGCAGTTCCTTGGACACCCGGTCGGCCATCTTCCGGACCTCGGCCACATCGACGGCCGGGACGTATTTGATCTCGTTCCGGCCGTACCGGTCCCGCGTCACGGCCGCCGCCATGAGCTTGTTCAGCACCAGCAGCCGGTGGTTCAGCATGTCCCGTTCGGCGATGGCACGCATGATGGTCTTGCCGCCGGCGAGGCTGGCCGCCTGGTTGGTCAGGTTGATCCTTTCGATCAGTACTCCGTGAAGGCCGATCAGTTCTTCGACCTGCGCGAGGATTTCCATCGGCTCCTCGGCCGGTCTGTCCCCTTCCGCCACCCTGGCGTCCTCCATCAGCCTCTCCACGAGGGTGGCGATCTTCTGCTTGAGTGCCTTCCTCTCCAACAGGGCCTCAGCCAATTTCAAGAAAACATCCCTCCCATTCGTCCGACATAGTCCGCCTCAACCTGTCTTTGTCCGCCGCCCGGCCGTCCCGGTACTTTCGATCCCGGCAAAGTCCGCAGGAACAAACCAGGTTCCATTTGCTCAGTCGCCAAGCATGTTTGAAGTACCAATCCCTGCAATCGTACGGATATATTCGCCTAATCAAACCAAGCCGTTTGGCGATATACCGCCGCCGTTGATACCTGGTTTGGGCAATAGAATGCCGCCTGACGGGCATTTGCGCATACCTCCGCCAATAACCGAATATACCTATATGGCTTTTCCCTTCACCTTGATATCGTAGACGCAGGATATCAGAAAAAGTTCCCTGCTCTCACAAATTTCTTTTGACCCACTCTTCCAAACACATATCCGGTGAATCCCAAAAAGAAAAGGGTCCTCACAAACCCCTCGACGAACATATGTTCACCGGCCCACTTTTGACGCCATTCTCGTCCGCACGGAAGATCCATCCCTTTCGGAACAGCACCGCACTACAGCGGCCACACCGGTATTGCCCTATCAAAGATGCAGGAGAGGGGCAGAATGAGATTTGTCGACAAGTTTCACTTTTCTGCCGGAGAAGAGAAAGATTTTGTGTACCCGGGATGATGTCGTCTGGCCCCCCTCAGGCCGCCGCCAGGGCGGCGTAAACGTTTTCCACCTGGGCCTTCGTCTCCTCCCGGGTACCGTCGTTGTCGATCACGTAGTCGGCGAACTTCAATTTCTCGTCCACCGGCATCTGGGCGGCGATGCGTCGTTTGGCCTCTTCCTCCGTCAGGCCCCGTCCCAAAAGACGGGCCAGTTGGACGTCCGGGGAGGCGTAGACCACCACCACCTTGTCCACCATGCGGCGGGCCACCTCCGCCGTGAGCAGGGGAATGTCCTTGATGACGACCGCCGAGGGATTTTCCGCCAGGATGGCGGCGGTGCGCTCCCGGTCGGCGGCGAAGACCGCCGGATGGACGATGCGGTTGAGTTCGGCCAACCGGGCCGGGTCCCGGAAGACGATGTCCCCGAGTTTGGCCCGGTCGATGGTCTGGTCCGGCCGCAACACGCCGCCGCCGAAAACCGCCACGATCTTTTCCCAGGCCGGCCGCTCGGGTTGGATCACTTCGTGGGCCAGAACATCGAAGTCGACGATCGCGGCCCCCAGTCCGGCGAACATGGCGGCCACCGTACTCTTACCCGTACCGATGCTTCCGGTCAGTCCGACGATCAATGAAATCCTCCTATTACCTCTTGCCAACGGGCGTTGACAATAAGAATCGCAACAGCCTATAATCCCGCAGTCCCTACATATCTTGGTCCGGGACGTCTTTTCCACGCTCTGCGTCGGCGATAATACGATTCAGATATTCGTCAATTTCATCCGGAGTGCATCCCATGCTTCCCAACAGCCGGTCTTCCTCCACACCCAGCAGCTTCTCCCGCAGGTTCAGCATTTTCTCGCGGCGGGTAAAAGCCTCGATATCCACGATCATCGCCCTCGCCATTTTATGCAGATTATCATAATCCTTTGAAGTCAACGGGGCAACAGGGACGATCCCCTCCCAGACCATATCCTCCCCACAAAAAAGGGGCGGCACTTGCGCCCCCCGCTTCAATACCTCTTGCGCCGCGCGGCGGCCGGGATGCCCAGTTCGTCCCGGTACTTGGCGATGGTCCGCCGCGAGATGCGGATGCCCTGCCGGGCGAACATCTCGACCAGCCGCTGGTCGTTCACCGGATTCTTGACGTCCTCGGCGGCGATGAACTCCTGCAGGCGGCACTTGATGCTTTCCGCCGAAGTCAGGGTCCCGTCGGCGTTGTTGAGCCCGGGAGAAAAGAAATACTTCATTTCGAAAACGCCCAGGGGGGTCTGGATGTACTTGTTGGCCGTGGCCCGGCTGATGGTGGACTCGTGCAGACCCAGGTGGGCGGCCACCTTCCGCAGGTTCAGCGGCCGCAGGTACCGGACGCCGTAGTCCAGGAAATCCCGCTGCATCTCCACCAGACACGCCGTCACCCGGTAAAGGGTTACCTTGCGCTGTTCGATGCTGCGCACCAGCCAGCTGGCCGCGTTCAGCCGCGATTCCAGGTAGCGCCGCGTCTCGGGATCCTCGCCGGACCGGCTCAACATGGACCGGTAGGCCCGGCTGATCGTCAGACGGGGAATGGCCGAGTCGTTGATGACGATGGCGTACTCGTTGCCCACCTTTTCCAGAATCACGTCCGGCACGATGTACCTGGTGTCCCCGGGCGTGGCGAAGTTACACCCCGGCTTGGGATCGAGCTTCTTGACCACGTCGGCGGCCCGCTGGACATCCTGCACCGTGACCCCCAGACGACGGGCGATACGGCTGAGCTTGCCCCCGGCCAGGTCCTCCAGGTGGTTCTCGATGAGGCGGCGGACCAACGGATCGGCAAGGCCCAACTGGTCCACCTGGTTCAACAGGCACTCCCGCAGGTCGCGGGCGCCGACACCCGGAGGATCGAAACTCTGCAGGACGGCCAGCGCCTGCCCCACCTCGGCTTCATCCACCTGGAGGCCGGCGCAGACTTCCTCCACGGTACAACGCAGATAACCGTGTTCGTCCAGGTTGCCGATCAGGTATTCCCCTATTTTCTTGACCGTGCCGCGGCACGGGCTCAAATCCAGCTGGAAGAGGAGATGCTCGGCCAGGGTGGGTGAGCGGCTGACGAAGTTCTCGTAGCCGCTGCCGGCTTCCGCGGACTGGCTCCGGGGCGCGGCGGCCGGATCGGCGTCCTCGGCAAAGTAGTCCTCCCAGTCGCGGTCGTTTTCCTTTTCGCGCTCGACCGGTTCTGGCAGCGGGTCCTCCGGGGATTCCCCGTTTTCCTCCTTCATTTCCAGGAAGGGATTTTCCAGGAGTTCCTGCTCCACGTACTCGGCCAGTTCCAGGGATGAAAGCTGCAACACGGTTATGGCCTGGCGCAACTCCGGAGTCATGACCAGTTTTTGGGTTTGTTCCAAGTTCAAACCGTAGCCGATCGCCAAGGTCCAACCCTCCCACCGGGAAAAGCGGTGTATCTGGAATGTTCGCCGCGGCCGGCCGGATTTCCTGCCCGCGGCCTCCCTACAGGATATTCGGCCCCGGGGGCAAAAAACCCTCAGTTCCCGCCCCGGGGCACGGAGCGCTTGCCCGGTGCTTCGAGCCGGGCGGCCAACTCCACCAGGCGCCGCAGCCGGTGGTTGACCGCGGACTTGGAAACCCGGGGATCCATCATTTCGCCCAGTTCGGCCAGGGTGGCCTCCGGGTTCTGCAGACGCAAGAAGGCCGTCTCCCGCAGGCCGGCGGGCAGCCGGCCCAGGCCCAGCCGTTCGTCGAGGTGGCGAATGCTCTCCAGTTGGCGACAGGCGGCCTCCACCGTCCGGTTCAGGTTGGCCGTTTCACAATTGACCCGCCGGTTGACGTCTCCTTTGACCTCTCGCAACACGCGGGCGTTTTCGAATTCCAGGAGGCCGGCATGGGCGCCGGCCAGCTTCAGGAAGGCCGCGATCGACTCCCCTTCCTTGAGGTAAACCACATGGCGGCCCTTGCGGCGGAAGCCGCCGGCCTTGAGGCCGAAGTGCCGCATCAGGGACCCTACCTCCCGCGCCTTGCGGGCGGAATTAGTAATTATCTCCAGATGATAGTCGCCGGCCGGATTACTGATCGAGCCGGCGGCCAGAAAGGCCCCCCGCAGGTAGGCCCGCCGGCAGCAGTCCCGGCCGGTCAGACGGGCCGGGTAGGCGTCCGCCAGGCGACCGGACCGGTCCAGGAGACCCAGGGTCGCGAAGGTGCGGGCCAAGGTCCCCCCCCCGGGCACGCGAACCCGGTAGAGGTTGTGCTTGTGCAGTCGCACGCCCTTGCCGACCACCACCTCGGCCCAGACCCCGGCGTCCTTGAACAGGGTGAACGTCTTCCTGGCCACGGCAGCGTCGGAGGTAACCACGGACAGCGCCCCCGGCCGGCCCCCGGTGACTTCCAGGCGGCCGCCCAGACGCACCAGGGCGGCCAGTTCGGCCCGCCGGCAACAGGCCGCCGGAGCGGTCACCCGGGCCAGTTCGTTTTTGGTCGCGGTCGAAAACGACACCCTCGACTCCCCCTCAATCCACCGTCCGATACACCGGAACTCCGGAGGCGGGCATGACCATGACCGTAAACGGTCCGTAACCGTTGGGCGGCAGCATCGTCCGCAGGGTGTAGGTGTGCCCCTCCGGGCCCGGACGCAGGGTGTAGACCACCCGCCCCCATCCCGGCGGGAACAACCGGAAGGGCGACCGGTAATAGTCGGCGTAGCGGGGGTCCCGGAAGGACAACGTTTGCACGTCACCGTCCAGGTCGAAGACCAGGTGCTGGTCGTACATGTCCACGGGAGCCCGTCCGCCCCCCGTGTAGCCGGCCGGTGCCACGGCGACGGCCGCCGGTCCCGACAGACGGATCCGCAACACGTACTGCATCCCGTAGTCGCCGCTGTCCTGGGCCGCCACCGGCGGATGGCCGTCGCGGCCATCCGCGGACACGTCGTTCACGAACATGTCCGGCTGATAGTCGGCGGCCGCCGGGTCGGAGTTCTCGGCGTCGAAGCGTTGGGCCAGCTGTACGGCCACCGGCCGCGCTCCCGGGGCGTACCCGAGGCAGGCGGTCCGGTCGGCCCCGGAGAAAAGCCCCCGCTGGTGGAAGGGAGTAGTCGCATCGGCCGGCAGGATCAGGTTCGACCGTGCGGCCGAACGGTAGAACGAAGCGAAGTCGGTACCCCGGCGGGCTATCAGGACCTCCACCCCGATCTTCCCGGATACCGCTTCTCCCGTTTGCCGGTCGCGCACGACCAGGTCGAACAGTCCCATGGCCCAGGATCCCGGGCCCGCGTCTTCGTGATAGAAATAGATACCGCCCGGGCCCAGGTCGGCCACCAGGTATTCCCGGACGCCGTCCCCGCTCTTGAACCATTGCGCCACCAGGGTCGCCCCCTCCAGTCCGCCGTAATCGGCGGCGGTCCCGCCCGGCGGGGCGGGGGCGTAGTCCGCCGGTACGAGCGGGGAGCCTCCGGCATCGGCGGTGCGCACGGTGGCCCACCGCGTCCGGAAGAGGGAGACGGGCCGTCCGGTGTGATTGACCACGGCCAGACCGACGGTGGCCGGGTCGTCGACGCGGGGGTCGCGGGGATCGTAAAGCAGGTTGTCGTGGCTGTACAAAACGCGGAAACGCCCGGCGCCAACGTCGTCCACTTTAACCAATATTCCCGGCTCCCGGGGAAACTCGGGGCTGTTGCTCAGCACCAGGGGCTCGCCGGAAAGGGCCAGGGCCCGGCCGGCACCGGCGTAATCGGCCCGCGCGAACAGTTGGGCCGGCACCGCATCCATGTACGGGCCCGGGGAGGTCGCCGCCCCCCCGGGGAATCCGCACGCGAAAGCGGCCAGAAAGAATGCGAGCAGGCACCCGAGGGTCATACGGAGCAGAAAACGGTCATCCTTTCCGGTCCAGTTGGCGACCTTGCGCCAAAAGTTCCTTGATTCTTTTTTCCACCCGGAAGGTAATGAGTCCCGCCCGTCCCCGTCCGGCCAGCACCAACTCCAGGACGGCCCGGGCCAATCGCTCGGGATGGTGCCGGAGCAGGTCCCCTTCCCCCAGGAAACGCCCCCCTACCACCTGCACGCCCAGCGCTTCCAAAGCCGCGGCGTCCACACGCACCGGCTCGGCCCCTTCCCCGCGGTAGCGTTCCAGCGTTTTTTCCGGCGCCTGCTGCTGGTTTACGAGCACGTAGTCCAACCGCAGCGGGGCGTGGGCCAAAAGGGCCCGGCAATGGTCCGCCGCCGAGTAGCCGGCGGTCTCGCCCGGCTGGGTCATCACGTTGGCCACATATATCTTGATACCCCGGGCCCGGTTTACCGCCTCGGGGATACCTTCCACCAGCAGGTTGGGAATCACGCTGGTGTACAGGCTGCCCGGACCAAGCACCACCGCGTCGGCCTCGCGGATCGCCGTCAGCACCTCGGCCGGGGGACGGCAGGGGGACGGAATCAGGAAGACCCGTTCCACCGGCACGGCGCTTTTGGTAATGTGGCGCTGCCCGCACAACGTCCGGCCGTCCGCCAGGACGGCCCCCAGGGCCACGTTGGCCAGGGTCACCGGCAGCACCCGCCCGCGCACCGCCAGGACCTTGGAAAGACTGTCCACCGCCTTGTAGAAATCGCCGGTCACCTCGGTCAGAGCCGCCAGCATCAGGTTGCCCAGACTGTGTCCGGCCAGTTCGCCGGCCCCGAAGCGGTACTGGAGGACTTCCTCCATCAGCGTCTCCTTGTCCGCCAGGGCGATCAGACAGTTCCGGATGTCCCCCGGCGGAAGAATGCCCAGTTCCTCGCGCAGCCGGCCCGAGGAGCCGCCGTCGTCGGCCACCGACACCACCGCCGTAATGTTGGCGGTGTAGCTTTTCAGCCCTTTGAGAAGTACGGACAGTCCCGTGCCGCCTCCGATCACGACGATGCGAGGGCCGTGCTTCAGCCAGCGGCGGGCGAAGACGATATCCACCAGGCGGCTTTGTTCCTCCGGCAGCAGGACGGCCACCACCGAGTGGAAGGCCCGGTACGCTCCGGCCAGGAGCAGGGCGAAACCGGCCGCGGCCGTAAGCGTACCGGCGGCCAGCCACTGGAGGCTGTGGCGCCCCGGACCCAGCACGGCGGCATTGATCTCGGCGTTCTGGAAGAAGGACGCCGCCGCCAAAAGGAGCAGGACCCCCAAAAAAGCCACGAGAAGCCATCGTTTCAACCGCAGGCCGGGATAGAGCCACTTGATTATCTTCATTCGGCGCACCCGCCCTTATATCCGGTTGACGTCCCGGTGCCGGACCTTGACCCGGAAACCCTGTTCCTTGAAGATTTCGCCCAGGCGGTTCGCCAGCGCCACCGAGCGGTGTTTGCCGCCGGTGCAACCGATGGCGATCATGAGCGTCGTCTTTCCTTCCTTGACGTAATAAGGAATGACAAACTCGATGAGACCGATGAACCGTTTCATGAACTCCGTCGTCACGGGAGAGGCGAAGACATACTCGGCCACCGGCGCGTCGTTTCCGGTAAACGGTTTCAACTCCGACACGTAGTGGGGGTTGGGCAGGAAACGCACGTCCATGACCAGGTCCGAATCCAGCGGCACCCCGTACTTGAACCCGAACGAGACGACGGTGACCAGAAGCCCCCCGTTGTCCGAACCCCCGCCGAAGATGGCCGCCAGTTCGTCCTTCAGCTGCCGGGTGGTGAGATCTGAGGTGTCGATGATCTTGTGGGCCCGCCCCTTCAACTCCGAAAGACGCCGGCGCTCCTCCCGGATACCGGCCAGGATTTCCGGGGAAAGGGGGTGGCGCCGGCGCGTCTCCTTGAAACGGCGCACCAGGGTCTCGTCGGCGGCGTCCAGAAACAGGATTTCGTAACGCACCCCGGCCCCGTCCAAATCGGCCAGCACCTCGAACAGGGTGTCGAAGAATTCGCCCCCCCGGATGTCCACCCCCAGGGCCACCTCGCTGATCCGCCCGGCCGTTTGCGCCAGGAGTTCCCCGAACTTGGGGATCAGGGCCGGGGGCAGGTTGTCGACGCAGAAGAACCCCAGGTCCTCCAGGCTGTGCAGGGCCTGCGTCTTACCCGCCCCCGACAGCCCGGTCACCATGACCAGCCGGGGTTGGCTCACGGCAAACACCCCTCTCCCCGTAGTACCGCTATAGGGCGGCCAGTTCCTTTTTCAGCCGTTCGATCACCGGTACCGGGCCCGGGTCGGCACCGTAGAGGAAGGCCAGGTACACGCTGGTGTAGTCGCCCCGGTAGACCAGGTCGTAGGTGCGCGCCAGCCGTCCCTCGCCGCGCGCCGTCATTTCCGTGACCAAACCCACCCTTTCGGCGACGATGCGCCGGGTCACGTCCAGGCGCAAAGCCACCCGCGGGTGGTCGCCCGGGTCCCGCAGCAGCACCACCGCCAGAAGCGGCAGCACTTCCGGGGGGGCGGCGAATCCGTTGACCTCGTTGTGGTCGAGTTCCGGCAGCACGTTCCAGTAGGCCGGCGCCTTGGCGTTCTCGTTGATCTGGCCCTTGAAGCGCTGCGCCACCACCTCGGTGGTGCCGGCCGCGCCCCAGATGACGGGCAGGCGCCCCAACAGGCGCCGCGCCAGCTGCTTGGCCGGGTTCCGGTCTTCCGGCACGCCGGGGCCGATTTCTTCCCGTACCCGTTCCAGGTGGGCCACCAGTTCGCGCACCGCCGGCCCCGGGTCCTCCACCAGACCGAGACGGAACAGCGCTTTGACCATCGGCAGGAAGAGGTAACCGGTGGCCGAGCGGGGGGAGATGCCCCCGGGCACGGTGATCAGGGGTACGCCGTCGGCGGCGGCCATATCGCGCAAGAGCCCGCCCGAGGTGAGGACCGCCACCCGCGCCCCCTTTTCCCGGGCTTCCCGGTAGGCGGCCACGGTTTCCTCGGTATTGCCGGAATAGCTGACGCAGAAAACCAGGCTGTCGGCGGCCACGAAGGCCGGCAGGCGGTAGTCCCGGTTCACCGCCACCGGCACGGCCAGGCGTCCGGCCCCCCAGACCCGCAGGAGGTCGCCCCCGATGGCCGACCCGCCCAGCCCCGTAACCACCACGTTCGTCAGGGGTCCGGTATCCGGCCACGCCACCTGGTCCGCCAGGGCGAAGGCGCGGGCGCACTGCTCCGGGAGGCCCCAAAGAGCGCCCAGGGCGTCCATGGAATCCATTCGTTCCATGGCGGCCCGGTCATCGAGTATGTTGCTCAATCCAAAGCACCCTTCCTGTATTCGTCTTCCCGGGGCGGCCTCTTTTCCAGCACTTCCTCCACCCAGGCCCGGAGCACTTCGGCCACTCCCCAGGCCTGGGCGAAACAACCCCGGGGCACCAGTGGTTCGTCCCCGTCGAAAATCTCGCCGATGTAACCCACTCCCTGGTCGTTCAGGTGTTGCGAAAAAGGAGTCAGAAAGCGCGCCGCCTGGGCGCGGCTGGGGGCCGAATAGCCCTCGCTCTTCCGGTAGGCGGTCACGAAGGGACCGATGAGCCAGCTCCACACCGTTCCCTGGTGATAGGCCGCGTCGCGCCGCAACTGGTCGCCGAGGTAGCGCCCCTGGTAACGGGGATCGTCGGGGGCCAGGCTGCGCAGGCCGTAACTGGTATAGAGGGACCGCCAGACCCTGGCCACGGCCGCGCGGGCGGCATGGCCTCCGGCCACGGCAAAGGGCAGGCTGACGGCCAGAAGCTGGTTCGGGCGCAGGGACGGATCCGGCCGGCCCTCTTCGTCCAAACCGTCATGGAAACAGCCCTGCCCCTCGTTCCAGAAAAGATCCCGGAAACTGGAGCGCACCCGGGGGGCCAGGCGCCGGTCCGGGGGCTTTTGCCCCAGCATCCCGGCCAGGCCCTCCATCACCTTCAGGGCGTTGTACCACAGGGCCTGAATCTCCACCGGCTTGCCGCGGCGGGGCGTAATCACCAGGTCGCCGGCCTTGGCGTCCATCCAGGTCAGCTGGACGCCGCCGGCGCCGCTCCTGATCAGGCCGTCGTCATCCATGCCGATGCCGAAGCGCGTCCCCCCGGTATAGCGGTCGTAGATCTCCCGCAGCACGGGGTAGATTTCGTCGCCCACGAAGGCCAGGTCGCCGGTGTAGGCCAGGTAGCGGTCCACGGCGTAAAAGTACCACAGGGAGGCGTCCACCGTGTTGTAGAGAGGTTCCACACCTCCCGTGGCGAAGGCGTTCGGGATCAGGCCGTCGCGGCAATAGCGGGCGAAGGTCGACAGCACCTCCCGCGCCACCTCGTGGCGCCCGGTCACCAGGGTCAAACCGGGCAGGGAGATCATGGCGTCCCGTCCCCAGTCGGTGAACCAGGGGTAGCCGGCCACCAGGGTCCTGGTCCCGGTGGAGCGCCGGCTGACCACGAAGGCGTCGGCGGCCCGCACCAGCCGGGCCATGGTGCCGCTCAGGCCGGCGCGCCGCACCAGGGCGGCCAGGTAGCCCAGTTCCGCCGCCCGGACCCCGGCCGGGTCGGGCCACGGTCCCGGCTCGGCACAGGCCACGACGTGGAAGGCGGTTTCCGCCCCGGCCGCACATTCCACCCGGAAGCGGCCCGGCAGGAAGTGGTCCTCCCGGTCGCCCTCCCCCCGTTCCCGTTCCCGCGCGTAACTGAGGCCGTAGTACCAGTCCGGTTCGGCCACGAATTCCCCCCGGGTGGCGAAAAGGGTCAAAGGCGGTCCCGGTCCCTGGACGGTCACCCCGCCCGGCAGCGGGAGAAGGGTGAAATCCACCTCGCCGCGCCGGGTCAGGCGGTGGTAGCCGCGGTTGTTGACCATCGGCCGCAGCCACAGCGTGGCCCCCCGCCCCGGGCAGTAGACGCGGTAGGAAACCACCGTGGTGTTTTGGCCCCGCACCATCGTGACCCGCTTCTCCAGCCGGATATCGGCCATGCTGTAAACGAAGACCGGCAAGGGATCCGCCGCCGCCGCCTGGAGGTGCACGAAGCCGGCCTCTCCCAGGTTCCCGTGGACTTCGTTGGTGGCCAGGTTGTAGCCGGTACCGCCGGATTCCAGGTACTCGTCCAGCTTCGCCAGCAGCAGCCGGCGGCCGCCCGGCGGCTCCAGCGCCGCCAGCAACAGGCCGTGGTACTTGCGGGTATTGGCCCCCACCAGGGTGCCGGCGGCGAAACCGCCGATGCCGTTGGTGACCAGCCATTCCCGTTGGATACCTTGTTCGAAGGTCGTCCAGTCACCCTTGCCGAACAGCACCGCCGGCACCCCCCAACGCCAGAGCCACGGCCCCGTACAGGCCCGATTCCCCCGCCAACAGGGCCGGCACCACGTCCACCCGCTCCCAGGCCGGGCCGTAGGTCCGGCGCGCCGTTTCCGCACGGACGTTTTCCACAAACCCCGGCGCGGCCGTAACCCCCCCGCCGAGCACCACCCGCCGGGGGGCGAGCAGGGTGACGACGTTGGCCAGTCCCCATCCCAGATAGGCGGCCGCCTCCCGCAGGATGTCCATGCCGACCGCGTCGCCCTCCTGGGCCAGGCGCGACACCGCGGCCGCGGTAACGTCTTCGTTCCCCAGGCCGAGTTCCCTGGCCCGGCGGGCGATGGCCGTACCCGAGGCCAGGGCCTCCAGACAGCCGCGCCGCCCGCAACGGCACGGCGGTCCATCCGGCTCCAGGGTCATGTGCCCGATCTCGCCGGCCCCGCCGCCCTCGCCCTGGTAGATCCGTCCGTCCAGGATCAGGCCGGCGCCGATGCCGGTGGAAACGGTGACATAGACCAGGTGGCCGACCCCCCGGCCCGCTCCCCGGGTGTATTCCCCCAGCGCGGCCAGGTTGGCGTCGTTTTCCACGAAGACCGGTACGCCGAGACGTTCCTTCAGGAGGAAAGCCAGAGGCACGTCGCGCCATCCGAGATTGGGGGCCTGGTACACGGTGCCCGTCACGTGGTCCAGGGGCCCCGGGCAGCCCACTCCTAGCGCGGCGGGGGACAGACCGCGGGACACCTCCCGGACGGTCTCCGCCAGGCGGTCCAGCACGGCGGTCACCCCGCCGGCGTCCGGGGTGGGTACGCGCACCCGCGCCAGAATGTTGCCGCCCGCGTCGGCCAGGGCGGTCAGGATTTTGGTACCGCCCAGGTCCACCCCCACGACATAGCCCGCGTTCATACCCCGCCCCCCAGCACAAACCGTTCCACGGCTTCGGCCACCCCGTCCGCGTCGTTGGCGGCGGTGACCCAGTCGGCACGTGCGCGGACCTCCGGCCGGGCGTTTCCCATCACCACGCCGATGCCGGCATACTCCACCATGTCCAGGTCGTTGTACCCGTCGCCGATGGCCATGACCTCCTCCCGCCGCAAGCCGAACAGGGCGGCCAGACGCGCCAGGGCCCGTCCCTTGGTGGCCTCCCGGTGGGAAAATTCCAGGAAATGGGGCTTGGACTTGTTCATGGTCAGCCGGTCTCCCCAGTGGGGAGCCAGGTCCCGGGCCAGACGGTCCAGTTCCGTCTCGGGGGCCACCACCAGCACCTTGGTCGGATCGCGGCTGAGGAAAGCGGCCAGGTCCCCCACCGCCTGCACCGGCACCCCGGAAAGGGCGGCGTAACGTTTGGCCTCTTCCGTCAACTCCGCCACGTACAGGTTGTCGTCCACGTAGACGTTGACGTGGAAGCCGGCCGGCGCCACACGGGCCAAAACCTCCCGGGCCAGAGCCAGCGGCAGGGGCAGGTGCGCGATTTCCTCCCCGGCCGGCCACCGCACCAGCGCCCCCTGGTAGGCGATGACCGGATCGCGCAGGCCAAGCCGCAGGGCGATCGTTTGCGCGGAGCGGAACATGCGGCCCGTCGCCGGAACCACCCGTACCCCCTGTTGCCGCGCCCGCCAAAGGGCCTGCCGGTTGCGCGCCGACACGGCCAGGTCGGGACCCAGGAGGGTGTCGTCCAGATCCACCGCCACGAGCTTGATCTTAGGTTTTGCCAAGTAGCCCTCCACCATTATATATTAGTGATCAGCCCCCTGCCGGAGCAGACCAGTCGACCAAAGACCCCGTCAAGCCCCCGACTTCCAGTCGGGGGTCGTTGATAATTCCTTCCGCTTCCCAACACCCCCGTTTTCAAACGGGGGTTAGTCGAATGATCAGCCCCCTGCCGGAGCAGACCAGTCGACCAAAGTCACCTGCACAAGCCCCGGACCGGGCACCCGCCTACTCCGGCGGTTCGTGCAAAAAACGGTAAACCCGCTCCGCCGCCGGGCGGTTCATCCCGGGCACCCGGCCCAGTTCCGCCACGGTGGCCCGCCGCATGGCCTCCAACGATCCGAAGGCCTGCAAAAGAGCCTTCCGGCGCACCGGGCCCACCCCTTCGATCTCTTCCAGAAGCGATTGGCGGCCCTTTTGGCGGCGGGCCCGGTGATAGGCTATCGCGAAGCGGTGCGCTTCGTCCCGCAGCCGCTGCAGGAACTGCAGGGCCGCCGCGTCACGCGGCAGCCGCAGTTCCCGCCCGTCGGCGGTGAAGATGGTTTCTTCCCGTTTGGCCAGCGAAAGCAGGGGGATCTGTAGCCCGGCCGCGGCCAGGGCCCCGGCCGCCGCGTGCAACTGACCCTTCCCGCCGTCGACCAGGATCAGATCCGGGAGGGGCAGAAAACCCCGGTCCCCGGCCAGACCCCGCGCCAGGCGCCGCCCCATCACATGGGCCAGGGCCGCATAGTCGTCGCCCTCCCCGGTTCCCGCGATCTTGAAACGGCGGTAGAGCGAGGGTGCCAGTCGGCCCTCTTCCGCCACCACCATCACGCCCACCTGTTCGTGGCCGGCCGTGTGGGAAATGTCGTACCCTTCCACCCGTCCCGGCGGACCGGACAACGCCGCCAGTTCCGCCAGTTCGGCCAGTTCCCGCGTCACCCGCGCGCCGCCCCTGAGTTCCTCGGCCAGGGCCAGGGCGGCGTTTTTGCCGGCTAAAGCCAGCAACTCCTTTTTCTCGCCGCGCAAGGGTACGGTCACGACCACCCGGTGACCGGCCGCCTGGCGCAGGCCCTGTACCAGGGCCGGCACCTCCTCGCGAAGGACGGCGGCGGTCACCACCTCCGGCGGCACCATGGCGGAGCCGAAGTAAAACTGTTTCAGGAAGGCGGTCAGGACCTCGGCGTCCGACGTTTCCCCGGGCGGCTCCATGGGAAAGTGGTCGCGCCCCACCACGCGCCCCGCACGGACGTAGAACACCGTCACCACGGCCAGACCGTCCCCCTGCGCCACCGCGCACACGTCCCGGTCGCGCCCCCCCGGCCGCGACACTTTCTGCCCTTCCAGCACCTCGCCGACGGCCCGCACCTGGTCCCGCAAAACCGCCGCCCGTTCGAAGGCCAGGTTGGCGGCCGCCTCCTCCATCTCCCGGGTCAGCCGGGCCACGATTTCCGATTGCCGGCCCTCCAGGAACCGGCACACGTCCCCGGCCAGGGCGCGGTAGCGCTCCCGGTCCACCCCCCCGGTGCAGGGACCCAGGCAGCGCTTGATGTGGTAGTTCAGGCAGGGCCGGTCCCGGCGCTTCAACACCGCTTCGCGGCAGGTGCGCAAGGGGAAGAGCCGTTTCAGGAGGTTCAGGGTTTCCTGCACCGCGCCGGTATTGGCATAGGGACCGAAATAACGGGAACCGTCGTCAACCAGCCGGCGGGTCAGGAAAAGGCGCGGATAATCCTCCCCCAGGGTCACCTTCAGGTAGGGGTAGCTCTTGTCGTCCCTCAGGATGACGTTGTAGCGGGGCCGGTGCTCCTTGATCAGGTTGGACTCCAGGACCAGGGCCTCCACCTCGGAATCGGTCACGATGTATTCGAGGTCCCGGGCCCGCTCCACCATGGCCCCGATACGCGGATGCAGGTCGTTGCCCTTGCGGAAGTAGTGGCGGACCCGGTTCCTGAGGGAACGGGCCTTGCCGACGTACAGGCAGCGGCCGGCTTCGTCCTTGAACAGGTATACGCCGGGCGCGGCCGGCAGATGACGCAGCTTTTCCCGCACCGCCGGTCAACTCCCCAGGGCCTGCCGGCGGGAACCCGGGCCCACCAGCCGGGCCAAAAAGCGTCCGGTGTGGGAGCCGGGACAGGCCACCACTTCCTCCGGCGTCCCGGCGGCCACCACCTGCCCGCCGGCGGCGCCCCCCTCCGGCCCCAGGTCGATAATGTAGTCGGCCGTCTTGACGACGTCCAGATTGTGTTCGATCACCACCACCGTGTCGCCGTTTTCCACCAGGCGGTGGAGCACCCGGAGGAGGCGGTCCACGTCGGCCACGTGCAGGCCGGTGGTCGGCTCGTCCAGGATGTACAAAGTGCGCCCGTTGGAACGGCGGGAAAGCTCGAAGGCCAGTTTGACCCGCTGCGCCTCGCCGCCGGAGAGTTCGGTGGCCGGCTGGCCCAGCCGGACGTAGCCCAGGCCGACGTCCTGCAGGGTCCGGAGCTTGTTGTGGATGCGGGGCAGGTGGGCGAAAAACTCGGCGGCCCGGTCCACGGTCATGTTGAGGACATCGGCGATGGAAGCGCCCTTGTACCTGACCTCCAGCGTCTCCCGGTTGAAGCGGCTGCCCCCGCACACCTCGCAGGGAACGAACACGTCGGGCAGGAAGTGCATCTCGATGCGGATGATGCCGTCGCCGCAACAGGCCTCGCACCGCCCGCCGCGGACGTTGAAGCTGAAACGCCCGGGCTGGTAGCCGCGCACCCGGGCCTCCGGCAACTGCGCGAAGAGGTCCCGGATATACGTGAACACCCCGGTGTAGGTGGCCGGGTTGGAACGGGGCGTCCGGCCGATCGGCTGCTGATCCACGGCAATGACCTTTTCCAGGTGGTCCAGGCCGTCCACGGCGGTGAAGCCGTCGGCCCGCTCCCGGGCCCCGTTCAGACAGTGGGCCAGATGACGGTAGAGAATGTCGTTGACCAGGGTGCTCTTGCCCGAGCCGGACACTCCGGTGACGCAGACGAACAGGCCCAGGGGAAATTCCACCGTGACGTCCTTGAGGTTGTATTTTTTCGCCCCCCGCACGGTGAGCCACCGTCCGTCCGGCCGGCGCCGTGCCGGAGGCACCGGGATGCTCCGTTTGCCGGAAAAGTACTGCCCGGTCAGCGAAAGCGGCTCGGCCACGACCTCCGCCAGGGTCCCGGCCGCCACCAGGCGGCCGCCCTGTTCCCCCGCCCCGGGCCCGATGTCGATGATCCAGTCGGCGGACCGGATGGTTTCCTCGTCGTGTTCCACCACCACCAGGGTGTTGCCCAGGTCCCGCAGGCGCAGCAGGGTGTCGATGAGACGGCGGTTGTCCCGCTGGTGCAGGCCGATGGTCGGTTCGTCCAGGATATACAGGACGCCGACCAGGCCGGAGCCCACCTGGGTGGCCAAACGGATGCGCTGGGCCTCGCCCCCCGAGAGGGTACCGCTTTGCCGGTCCAGGGTCAGGTAGTCCAGGCCCACGTCGATGAGAAAGCCAAGCCGTTCCTTGATCTCCTTGACCACCTGGCGGGCGACGGTAAAGTCGCGGGGTGAAAACGGCACCGAGTCCAGGAATTCCCTGGCCGCCGCAATGGAACGGGCGCTCAGCTGGGCGATGGATAGCCCGCCCACGGTGACCGCCAGGGCCTCCGGCTTCAGCCGGGCGCCCCCGCACGCCGGGCAGGGCCGCCGGGCCATGTACCGCTCGATCTCCTCCCGCACCCGCTGGGAGGAAGTGTCGCGGTAGCGCCGGTCGATGAGAGGAACGAGGCCCGCAAAACGTACCCCGCCGGGCTGCTCCCTCCCCCGCGCGTCCCGGTATTTGAGCATCACGGGCCGGCCGGCGCCGTGGAGAAGAATGTCGAGGTGCTCCGGCGGCCAATCGCGCACCGGTTTTTCGATGTCGATGCCGAACTGCCGCCCCAGGTCTTCCAGCGGAAAGTTGCTGAAATAGCTCTCCGGATTGTACAAAAGGGGGATGGCCCCGTCGGACAGGGAAAGGTGGGGATTGGCCACCACCAGTTCGGGGTCGACTTCCTGCTTGAAGCCCAGCCCGGTGCAGACCGGGCAGGCCCCGAACGGGCTGTTGAACGAAAACAGCCGCGGCGACAGTTCCCCCACGGAAAAGCCGCATTCCGGGCAGGCCGCCCGGGCCGACAGGAGCCATTCCGGCCCCTGGTCGGGCACCACCAGGGCCAGACCGTTCCCCTTGGCCAGGGCCACTTCCAGCGCTTCGGCCAGCCGGGGGGCCACCCCTTCCTTCAGCACCAGGCGGTCCACCACCACCTCCACCGTGTGCCGCTTGTTCTTGTCCAGGTGCGGTGGCGCCTCCAGTTCCATCATGGCCCCGTCCACCCGGACCCGCAGAAAGCCGTCGCGCCGGGCTTCGTCCAGGAGCCGCCCGTGCTCGCCCTTTTTGCCCCTGACCAGAGGCGCCAAAACCTTGATGCGGCACCCCGCGGGAAGGGTAAGGATCTGGTCCACCATCTGCTGGACCGTCTGGCTCGTGATGGGCAGGCCGCAGGAAGGGCAGTGGGGCCTGCCCACCCGGGCGAACAGGAGCCGCAGGTAGTCGTAGACCTCGGTTACCGTGCCCACCGTGGAGCGGGGATTGTGGCTGGCCGCCCTCTGGTCGATGGAAATGGCCGGCGAAAGGCCCTCGATGTAATCCACGTCCGGTTTGTCCATCTGGCCGAGAAACTGGCGGGCGTAAGCCGACAGCGACTCCACGTAGCGCCGCTGCCCCTCCGCGTAAATGGTGTCGAAAGCCAGGGAAGACTTGCCCGATCCGGAGAGCCCGGTGACCACCACCAGCTTGTTGCGGGGAATCTCCACGTCGATGTTTTGCAGGTTGTGCACCCGCGCGCCGCGAACCACGATACTGTCTTGCATGTTAGATTGACTCCCACCAGCCCCCGGCCGGGCACCCACTCGCCAAGTGGGTGGCGGGGGTAGTCGAATGTTCCTCCGCTTGCCGGCGCCCCCAGGCCGGGGCGCACCCCCCGCCTAGGCGCCGGTAGGCACCGCTTCCTCCACCGGGGCGGCGCCGACGCGCCCTTTCTGGGCCAGCTTCAGCTCGATGATCAGGTCCCGGTAGCGGGCCGCGTCTTCGAAGGCCAGTTCCCGGGCCGCCTGGTGCATCTTCTTTTCCAGTTCGGCGATCATGCGGCGCGCCTCCCGGGCCGGCACCCTGGCCGGCGCCTTGCCGTCGGCTTTCTTGCCCGGCAGGGACCGGGTGGCCTCGATGACCTCCCGTACTTCCTTTTTTACCGTGCGGGGAGTGATGCCGTGCCGGCGGTTGAAAGCCGCCTGCACGTCCCGCCGGCGCCGGGTCTCGGCCATGGCCCGGTCCATGGAACCGGTAACCTGGTCGGCGTAGAGCACGACCCGTCCGTTGACGTTGCGGGCCGCCCGCCCCATGGTCTGGATCAGCGACCGTTCGGAACGGAGGTAGCCCTCCCGGTCGGCGTCCAGGATGGCCACCAGGCTCACCTCCGGCAGGTCCAGACCCTCCCGCAGGAGGTTGATACCCACCAGGACGTCGAATTCGCCCAGCCGCAGGTCCCGGATGAGCGTCATCCGGTCCAGGGTGTTGATCTCCGAGTGCATGTAGCGCACCCGCACCCCCGCCTCCGCCAGGTAGGCGGTGAGGTCCTCGGCCATGCGCTTGGTCAGGGTGGTGACCAGCACCCGCTCCCCCCGTTCCACCGTCCGCCGGATCTCCTCCAGCAAGTCGTCGATCTGCCCGCGCGTGGGCCGCACCACCACCTCGGGATCCAACAGACCGGTGGGCCGGATGATCTGTTCCACCACCCGGCCGGCATGCTCCATTTCGAAAGGTCCGGGAGTGGCCGAAACGTAGATCACCTGGCCGACGGAGCGCATGAACTCGTCGAAAGTCAGCGGCCGGTTGTCGTAAGCCGACGGCAGGCGGAAACCGTGCTCCACCAGGGCCTTTTTCCGCGACCGGTCCCCCTCGTGCATGCCCCGCACCTGGGGCACGGCGAAATGGGATTCGTCGATGAAGAGCAGGAAGTCTTCCGGGAAATAGTCCAGCAGGGTATAGGGCGGCTGGCCGGGGGCCCGCCCGGTCAGGTGCCGGGAGTAGTTCTCGATGCCCTGGCAGAAGCCGATCTCCCGCATCATTTCCACGTCGTTCAGGGTTCTGGTCTCCAGGCGCTGCGCTTCCAGGAGCTTTCCTTCCCGCCGCAACTGGGCCAGGCGTTCGACCAGTTCGGCTTCGATGGAGGCGCAGGCCCGCAGCAGACGCTCCTTCGACGTCGCGTAGTGACTGGCGGGAAAGATGGAGACATGCTCGCGCCGGGCCATGATTTCCCCGGTCAGGCTGTCCACCTCCAGGAGGCGCTCCACCCGGTCGTCGGCCAGTTCCACCCGGACGACCCGCTCCCCCTCCCCGGCCGGGAAGATTTCCACCACCTCGCCGCGGGCGCGGAAACTGCCCCGCGACAGGTCCATCTCGTTGCGGGTATACTGGATGTCCACCAAACGGCGCAGGAGTTGCTGCCGTTCGAGGGGGCTCCCCTCGCGCAGGGAGACCACCAGGTCCCGGTATTCGCCCGGATCGCCCAGGCCGTAAATGCAGGAAACCGACGCCACGATGATGACGTCGCGCCGCTCGAACAAGGCGCAGGTGGCCGAGTGACGCAGCTTGTCTATCTCGTCGTTGATGGAGGAATCTTTTTCGATGTAAGTGTCGGTCTGGGGGATATAGGCCTCGGGCTGGTAGTAGTCGTAGTAGCTCACGAAATACTCGACCGCGTTGTGCGGGAAAAAGGCCTTGAACTCGCTGCACAACTGGGCGGCCAGCGTCTTGTTGGGCGCCAGCACCAGCGTGGGACGGTTGGCCCGTTCGATCACCCGGGCCATGGTGTACGTTTTCCCGCTGCCGGTAACCCCCAGGAGCACCTGATGCCGGAGGCCCGCCTCCAGGCCTTCCGCCAGCGCGGCAATGGCTCCGGGCTGGTCGCCGCGCGGCGTCAGGTCCGTTTCCATGCGCAACAACGCTTCATCCCCCCGGGGATATTATAGCACAATCAGGGCGGTTCACCCAAACCATCCCCTTACCAAACATTTGTTTGCTCACATTAAAGGAATTTAAGATGTCATGTCGAAAAGTGACAAATTGTGGACTGGAAGTAACCCCGATCCCGCATGTGGCCAGAATCCAGGCCATCCTTGCGCCCCGGCGGCCGGGAAGGGAGACTGACCCGATGTTGGCAGAGGATCCGCGGCAACCAGGTTGGCCAGGCGCGCCCCTCCAGGCCATCCTTCTGCGCATGAAAGCCTGGGACGAGCGTCTGTACCGGCACGCCCGCCTCACCGCCCAACTGGCGGTCAGGGCCGGCGAAGCCCTGGGACTGTCCCCGGAGGACCGCTTCCCTCTGGTCACCGGCGCTCTCCTGCACGACGCCGGCAAAATCTTCTGGCCGAAGGAAATGTCCTTCAAACCGCGCCTGGCCCCGGCCGACCTGGAATGGATCCGCAGCCACCCGGAAAACGGCTGCCGCCACGTGCAGGCCCAGTGGCCCCAGGCACCCGAGGCGACCCTGACCATCATCCGGCAACACCACGAGCGGCCGGACGGATCCGGCTACCCGGCGGGCCTGACCGGCCGCCAAATCCACCCGCTGGCATCGATCGTCGCCGCTTTGGAAGCCTACGCGGCCATGACCGAGGCGCGGGCTTACCGCAAACACCGCCTCAACCATCCGGAAGCCCTGCGTGAACTGCTGCAGGACGGCCATCCGGCGCCTTTGGTCAACCTCATCCACGCCTGGGTCTGACCTCAACCGGAGCTTCCGCCCGGTGGTTGGCCGCCTTGGGCCCCGCCCTGCCTTTGACCGCCCGGCCCCCCCTCCTGGTGTTCGATCGATTTCAGCTTGCCTTGGAAGTGGACCTCAATGGTCTTGCCTTCAAAGGTGGTGATGCGCAGGGTGTTCTGCGGGGAACCGGAATCCCCCTCCCCGCCGCCCCCGCTGCTCCCGCCCCCGCTTCCCCCCTGGCCGCCGCCTTGCCGACTACCGCCCGGCCCGGCCTGTCCCTGGCCGCCGGTCCACGTCTTGTCCAGCAGATACAGGTTTTGCCGCGTGATCAGGCGGACGGGGGCAATTTGGGACGGTACGCTGTAACTGCCGTTGGTCACCAGTTGCTGGTGCGACAGCGGTTGTTTCCTGGTCAGGGCCAGGGCCGCCTGCAGGGCCGATTGGGCCACTTCTTCCGGACGGGTGTCCACCTCGCCGCCCAATTTACCCTCGCTCACGTAACGAAAGGCGTCCTTGGAACTGCCCACGCCCCCGGCATAGGAGGGCGGGCTGCCCGCGGCGGCCAGTTCGCGCACCGCCGCCACGGCCAGGCCGGCATCGCCGGCCAGTAACGCCGCCGGCCGCTCCCCGGTTTTCATCACCGATCCCTTGCCGGCCGAAACCGCCGCGACCTCCCCCCGGGCGTATTCCCGGACGGTCACCGGCAACCCGGCCGCATTCCCCTGGGTGATCCAGGCCTCGGGCTGGTCCCGTCCGGCCACGGTGAGCACGAGGGCGCCCCCGTTGCCCGCCTGCGCCGCCGCCTTGGTCAGCAGGGCGCGGGCCCCGTTCCTGTCGTAGCTCACGTAGGCGTCCACGGGCGTATCCGCGGGCAGGATGTTCAGGGCCACCACCTTGATCTGGTTACGGGACAGCCGTTCCACCAGGTCGCGGGCGGCCGCCGGATCGACCGCCTCCAGCACCACGGCGCCCACCTTTTCCGTCAGAAAACGGTCCACGTCCTGCCCCTGCTTCAGGGAATCGCCCCCGGCGTCGGCGAAGACCAGGTCGGCTTTGACCTGGTCCTTTTGCCGTTCCATCGTCTCCTTGATAACCTGGTCCTCGTCCTTGTTCAGGCCGGCCAGGCTGACACCGATCCGCGGCGGAGGCGGGGAGGCCGGGGGCGTTTTCTTTTTGTCCGGGCAGCCGGTCAGGAGAAACGGACAGCACAACAGCACGACCAGCATCTTTCTTATCCAGGACACGCGCCACGCCCCTTCCCCTACCGCTCGTTCTCCAAGGGTATTATGGGGGGTTTGGGGCGGAAATATCACGGGCGGGACGAAACGCTCCGGCGAGGGCCTCGCGCCGCCGGCCGCGTCAGTTGTCCCGCCCGGGAGCACCCCGTATCCGGGGCGGGCGACGGCCCCTGACCTCCAGAAGCCGCTCCCCGCCTTACGGGCCTTCTCGCCGCAGCATCGAGCCGAAAAGAGTTCCCGCGATCTTCGCCCCACTTTCATCCTACCGGCAAAAGACCTTCCTCCGCCTTGTCCCGGCTCTTGCCGGCCAAGTCCCTTTCGCTTTCAGGCACACCCGGCGAAACAGGCCCGCCGCGGATCCTCGTTACCGCGCCAAAGCGAGAAGGGCAAGCCGCGAGGCAAGACCCGCATTTAATACACTTCTCCTGATCGATGACATGGACCTGGTTCCTGACACCGGCGATCGCCCCGGCAGGACATCTCCTGGCGCAAGTCATGCAGCCGTGACACTTACCCGGATCTATATAATATGACGGTGCTTCGCGAAATAAACTCTCCACCTCTTCACTGGTAAAAAGATTGCTATACTCGTCCTCGTCAGGAGAGCGAAACCTCAGCTTCTCCCGTTTCGTCAACTTGATATAGGGAATTAACCGAACAACCTGTTCGAGCCTTGATTGCAGCTCACCTTCGCCTATCCCTTCGCTCTTGCCGAGAGGCCCCCATTTTTCCACCTGCATACCAAACTCACTCATAATATTGGCAAAACGGATCCCTTCGCCAGCCGATACCCATTCAATCCTTAGTCTCTCAGGATTTACTCCGATATGCTCGAGTATCTTCCTGCACAACTGAATCATGGCCAATGCATCGTAATTTCCATTGGTAATATAGTGGCAGTCGTTGGGATGACATCCGCCCACGAACACCCCGTCCGCCCCGTTGGCAAAAGCGCGAAATATATGTTTCATGTCGACCCTGCCCGAACACATCACCCTCATGAGCCTAATATAAGGCGGGTACTGAAAGCGAGAAACGCCGGCAAGGTCCGCACCTCCATAACAACACCAATTACATACAATACCCAAGAGCCTTGGCTTAAACTTGATTTCTGTATCACCCATTTTTATCGCACTCCCTGGAGGGTATTGACTGTCCCGCCTCGGTACCGTGGTTCTATTCCCGCTGGAAAGCCGCATCAATTTGGTCCAACAGGGCATCGTCGGTATAATGCTTAAGAGAAATGGCTCCTGTTGGGCACTTTGCGTTGCACAGGCCATCTCCCTTGCAGAGAACAGTGTTCACTTTGGCCTTTTTCCCTTCCCGTGTATCCCGAAACTCTATGGCGCCATACGTACAAGCCAGGATGCATTCCCCGCACCCTATGCACCTGCGTTCATCCACCACACACACAGAGCCGGAAGCGACAACCGTATCGTTGGACAGAAGGGTCAAGGCACGCCCCGCAGCACCGTAAGCCTGGCCAATTGTTTCCGAAATAAACTTGGGATAGTGAGCCATTCCACATAGGTAAATCCCTTCCGCCCCACAGTCAACGGGCCTCAATTTGACATGGGCCTCCTGGAAAAATTCATCCGGGCCCAGGGATATCTTGAACAATCCGGCTATTTCCCGTCTGTCCGCGGAGGGAACCACCGCAGCAGCCAAGACGAGCATATCAGCATCTATTTCAAGCTTTTTGGCCAATATGGGATCGGTCACTGTTACCCTCAAGATAGATTTATCCCCATCATCGACAGCCTCCACCCTAGGGTTGTCATCCGGCTCGTAGCGTATAAATCTTACGTCCTTATTCGCCGCCTCCCTGTAATAATGCTCTTTGAATCCATAGGTTCTTATATCCCGAAATAGGATATAGATATCCATTGCGGGATTTATCTCTTTGAGTTTCAAGGCGTTCTTGATGGATTCACCACAGCATATCCGACTGCAGTAATTTCTGTCCTCTCTTCGGCAACCCACGCATTGGATCATTACCACACTGTTGGAGTTGATCACTTTTTCGTCTCTTTGGGCGATCCGCTCCTCAAGCTCCAGATGAGTTATTACCTTTTCATCCTCACCATAAAGGTACTCGGCCGGCTTGTACACTTCGGCGCCGGTAGCGATGACTGTTGCCCCATGTTTTATCTCTATGATCCTGCCATCCGACTCAACTTTGGTTAAGAAATTCCCAACATATCCACTAGCACTCAGGAAAGTGGCGCCAGTATATACATGTATCAAAGGGTTCTGATAAACCCTGCGTATAACGTCACGTAGATATGCTTGCACATCCAGACCTTCCAGGGTGTAATAAACCCTTCGTGCGAGTCCGCCCAAATCCGCAGCCTTCTCCACCAGATAAACCTGGTATCCCTGGTTGGCTATGCTCAGGGCGGCGGTCATGCCGGCCAGGCCCCCGCCGACAATCAGGGTATTCTTGTCGACGGGCAGGTCGAACTCCCGCAACGGTTCCAAACGGCAGGCACGAGCAACCGCCATCCTGATTATTTCCTTGGCCTTTTCGGTGGCCGCTTCGCTTTCGTTCCCGTGCACCCAGGAGCAATGCTCCCTGATATTAGCCATATCGAAGTAATACTGGTTGATTCCCGCCTCCCGCAGGGTGTCCCGGAACAGCGGTTCGTGCGTTCTGGGGGTGCATGCCGCCACGACCACACGATTGAGACCCTTTTCCCGAATGTCGTTTGCCAACATCGCGGCGGCCTCGGTGGAACACAGGAAGAGACTCTCTTGAGCATGAACGACCTTGGGCAACGTCCTGGAATATTGAACCGTCGCGGGAACGTTCACCACCCTTCCGATATTCGCTCCGCAATGACACACGTAGACGCCTACGCGGGGCTCCTCGTGGCCCACATCCCTCTCCGGTGGATACGTTCTTTTCTTAGCCAGGTTCCCTCGCCGGTGGGCAAGGATTTCCCCGCACAGGGAACCGGCGGCGCTGGCGGTCACCACCGACTCGGGGATGTCCACGGGCCCCTGGAAGGCTCCGCTGACGAAAATCCCCGGGCGGGAGGTCTCCATGGGTTGGAAGGGATTGGTTTTACAGAATCCGTAGGAATTAAGTGCAATACCAAACTTGGCCGCAAGGTCCTGCACTCCCGCAGGGGGATTCAATCCTACGGAGAGCACCACCATCTCGAATTCTTCTTCCTTCACTCCGTTCCCGGGAGTGGAATATCTGATAATCACATTCTTGTTTTCCGGGACCTCTCTCGCTAGCGAAATGTAGCTTCTTATAAACCGTACTCCGGGAAGTTTCTCGGCTCTTTGATAAAAGCGCTCAAAATCCTTGCCATGGGAACGAATATCGTTATGGAATATCACACACTCCGCATCGGCATCATGATCCTTTGTCAAAATAACCTGTTTCTGGGTATAGGTGCAGCACACTGCTGAACAATAGCTGTTGCCACCCGCTATAGACTGTCTGGAGCCGACACACTGAACCCAGGCTATTTTATGTGGATGTTTCCTGTCTGAGGCGCGCAATATTTCACCTTCGTGTGGGCCTGTGGCACACAACAGCCGTTCGTAGTCAAGACTGGTCACCACGTTTACAAATTCTCCGTAACCATAGTCCTTCCTCAGCCGGGGATCAAATGGCTCAAACCCCGGGGACAGGATGATGGCACCCACTTTTACTTCCACTTTCTCCCCCGTTTGGGTAAAATCTATGGCGCCGGATTTACAAACCCCCTGGCAGATAGAGCATTTCTTTTCTCTAAGGTAAAGACAACTTTCATCTATATAGGGCTTGAGAGGAATTGCCTGGGCAAAATAGATATGGATGGCTTTATTCTTGGACATCCTCTGGTTAAACTGGTCGGGATATTTTACCGGACAATATTCCGCACATATGGTGCAGCCTGTGCATTTACTCTCATCAATATATCTGGGTTTTTTAATTAAGGTTACCTTGAAGTCTCCAGCCTTTCCCTCTACGCTGGCAACTTCGGTATATGTCATGATCTCTATATTAGGATGCCGGTTGCATTCAACAAATTTGGGGGACTCGATACACATGGAGCAATCATTTGTCGGAAAAGTTTTGTCGAGTTGGGCCATATGGCCGCCGATGGTCGGCGCCTTATCGACCAGGTAGACCTTGAAGCCGGCGGTGGCAAGGTCGAGGGCCGCTTGGATGCCGCTGACCCCTCCACCGGCAACCATAACGTCTCCCCAACCGGTACGAGCGACACTGCCAATAAAGTGTCCTTCCATTTTTGCAAGCTCCTGTTCCATTTTCATCGGTCCCTGCAAGGTTCCAAATACCGTTCTTTCCTGCCCCCAAGTAACATTACGCCCGGCGATTACCAACATAGGCATCCAGTGACCGGGCAAGAAAAAATCTGGAGGGGAGTAGTCGGAATCGAACCGGACTCCCGCCTGTTTCACGGGCAGGCCAACGGGTTTGCGGCCCGCGGGGGGACCATCCCCTTACTCCCCGGCGACATTGTACCATAAGATAAACACATATGGCCAATAAATGTTTTTTATTCATGGCCGGGAGGGCTATAAGTCGTCATTATGTGCTACCTGCAACTCCAACATTTCCCATTTTCTCGTGGCCCTGGCGCCGCATACCCGGGGTGTGACGCGGCTCGCCCTCGGCCTTCCGGCGACCGGGCAGGTTGGATCCGTCCCGTCGCTCCGCCTCCGCGCCTTTTGCCGGTTCAGTTTTTGCCCCCACCGGCGCCTCGTTCGACGCGCTTGGGCGCGATTCCCGTACCCTGGGCATAAAGAGATCCGGCCGGAACCTTTTAGCCGGTGCGTACCGCAGCCAGCGCACATGTGAAGGGCGTATGCCGGGGGGCCCCCATAATATCGCTTTTTTGTTTTGGGCTGACCGATAGAGATGTTCTATGGAACCTATGGGGAGTTGTCATATAGAATATATAAGGGTTTTGTCAAACGGTGGTTACTGATGCAAACCCATGCGAGACTGACGACAGCCCAGGATGGTTCCGCCTCCTTCGGAGACTGGTTTCGGCAACAACCCGAAGGTTTGTGTACTTAGCCGGTTCAATCTGATGGTGCGATTTGTATCGTTTTATAGAAGGTCGCGGCTGAAAACCCACGGCCTAGTGCCGTGGGATGAAAGCCGCCCGCCCGAAGGGTGGCAAACTCCCCGCTGACACGAGCAGGAAAAGTGTTCTCAATGTCGAAATATTATGGTGGAAGGAGGTGACAACATTGAGCAAACTCAAGAACGGTGCCGGCGAGGGAAAGAGGAAGAGACGGCAGCGCACCGGAGACGCGCTTGTGGAGAAATTCCCTTTGCGTCTGACACCTGACCAGGTTGTGATAGCCCGCAGCCTACAGATGGAGGCGGCCAGGGTCTGGAACATGGTCTGCTTCGTCCACCGTCTGATTTACGCGGCTTACCACATCTGGCTCGGCGAAGCGGCGATGAAGGAATTCGTTAAAGGCCGCTTTAAGGTTCACTCCCAATCGGTTCAGGCGATAGTCGAGTTGTATTTTGAGTGTTGCGAGCGCACAAAGAAATTACGCGAGAAAGGTGAGACGGACTGGCGCTACCCGCACCGAAAAAAGTATTTCTTCACAGTTACATGGAAGGAACTCGGAATAACCATTGATGGTGCGTTTCTTCGTCTTTCCAACGGCCGTGCGCAACAAGAGCTAAAGATCAAACTTCCCGTTCGCTTGCGTGGAATAGAAATTAGACATGTTCGGCTTGTGTGGCACCGGAATCAATACTGGCTGCATGTTGTAGTAGAGAAACCGTTCCTGAATAAAGTCCAGGGCGGCAACAATGCGGCTATCGATCCGGGCGAGATCCACGCGGTGGCGATGACGGATGGGAAAGATGCTTTGGTGATCAGCGGCCGGCTCCTCCGGTCCTTGCACCGACTGCGGAACAAGAAGCTGCGCTGGTTCCAACGTGCCATATCCCGCACAAAAAAAGGTTCTCGGCAACGGCGTAAACTATTAGATGCCAAGTATCGGTTCCTGAACAACATCGACCGCCGCATCGAGCATGTACTGCACGCGATCTCGGCAGAGACGGTACGCTGGTGTGTCAGTCGTAACGTGAAGATCGTCTACATCGGCGATCCATCCGGCGTCCGGGATAAGGAATGTGGTCGGAAACACAACCAGCGCATGAGCCAGTGGTCCTTCGGGAAGTTGAGACGACTTCTCGAATACAAGCTGAAGCGCTACGGGATTAAGTTGGTGCCTGTTGACGAACGCGGCACTTCCGGCACTTGCCCAGTCTGCACCCAATATACAAAGCAGTCTGGACGTACCTACAAATGCGGCATCAAGG
>Ga0078972_1000650_pt1 | contig 45420 bp, 31 predicted proteins | sample YelNatPaOPGAMG01_FD_67568 | JGI IMG/M metagenome (GOLD analysis project Ga0078972, IMG submission 67568) | Hot spring thermophilic microbial communities from Obsidian Pool, Yellowstone National Park, USA - OP-RAMG-01 (SPADES assembly) (version 2) | ecosystem: Environmental > Aquatic > Thermal...
GCGTGGTGTTGCGGTCTGAGGTGGATGGGGAGTCATGAAGCAAAACTGAAAGGAGGAGGTGATGGGCGTAGTCGTGCGGGTGGTCGAGGGGGAGAGGTCATGAAGCACCATTTTTTGAACCATGCCTTATTTTTTAATATTGTAAATTAACATAGCAACCAAATAAGAAAGAATAAAGCAATAAAAAATAGAAACAACATAAAAAATTAATCTTCTCTTTTGCAACTCCCATTCTTTTTCTGTAAAATACAAGGACGCTGGAAAAATAAAGGAGTGTAAAAATAAGGGGATTATCATAAAAACTGAAGGCTGAAGCCATGAATAAATATCAAATAAATTTTGAGCTGATTTTAAATAAATATCCAGCCCTCTCGTGATGAAAAGCAGAATCATCCCTGCAATAAGTAAGAAATAAATAAAGTCAACCTGAATTGTCTTCTCCTCTTCTTTTTTAATTGAGAGTAACTTGCTATGCTTTAACCCATAAAGAACATAAATTACCAATCCTATATTAAGCCATCCTGCAAAGCGAAGCCAGGATGTGGGAGGTAAATAGTAAATTAAATAGAAACAGGAAAAAATTCCAATCAGAGGAATAATGAAATTTCTAAAGAAAATTGTGATGCAAAAGCCTGCAATAAATAGAATGACTTTCCATGCAACCGGTAAATTCAGGAAAATCAAAATTATGCAAAAAACAATAAAAAGAGGGATTGAAACAACCCATCCATGAGGAACTTTAAAGGGTCTCGGTCTTTGCGGTTCCTTGATTTTAAGAACAATAACTCCAATTCCGACGATTATAAAAGCAAAAAGAGTTCCTATATTTGTAAGGTCAACCATCTCATCGATGCTTGCAAACGCAGCAAAAAAAGCAACGAATACCCCTGTTATGATAGTAGCTATATGTGGCGTTTTGAAACGGGGATGAACCTTTGCAAACACTGGTGGCAACAAACCATCACGAGCCATGGAAAAGAAGATTCTTGGTTGACCAAGTTGAAAAACGAGTAAAACTGCCGTGTGAGCAACAATGGAACCGAATGATACAATTCCCACAGCCCAGCCAAGATTGGGACTGGCACTTTGAAGAGCCATTGTTAAAGGTTCAGCCTGCTCGGAAAAAAGTTTTGTTTTTAGGTCTGGATAAGAAATAAGTCCCGTGAAAACTCCCGAAACTATGACATAAATTAAAGTGCATATTACAAGTGAGGCAATTATACCTACTGGCATGTCCCTTTTTGGATTTCTTGATTCTTCCGCTGTTGTCGAAACAGCATCAAAACCAATGTAAGCGAAAAATACTATTGCCGCTCCTGCACTTATTCCTCTCAATCCATTTGGGGCAAAGGGGACCCAGTTTTCAGGCTTTACATAGGATGCTCCAACTGCAACGAAAAACCCTAAAACAACAAGTTTTATTAAAACCATCCCCGCATTGAACCTGCTACTCTCTTTTATTCCCCAAACTAAAACTATTGTAATAACCGTAACAATTAAAACAGCAGGAAGATTGAAAACTATAGGGAAACCAAATAAATGGGGAGCATTACGAAAAACTATAGAAGCACCAGTTTCATCAACTATCTTCAATGCACTTCGATAGTCCATTGATAACCAGTCAGGAATGAAAAGACCGAAACCCCTCAGAAATGTTTTGAAATAATTTGCCCAGCTAATAGCAACAGCAATATTTCCAACTGCATACTCAATTATGAGGTCCCATCCGATTATCCACGCAACAAGTTCCCCTAAAGTAGCATAAGAATATGTATAAGCAGAACCTGATATTGGAACCATTGAAGCAAATTCTGCATAACAGAGGGCTATGAAACCGCAGGCAATTGCCGTAATTACGAAGGAAATTATAAGAGCGGGACCTGCTCCAGGTCTTACCGCATCACCTGCAGCCGCAGTCCCTATTGTAGCAAAAATTCCCGCGCCAATAATAGCGCCAATACCCATGAGCGTAATTTGAACAGGACCCAGTACCCTGCGAAGGCAATATTCTAACTTTTGAATCTCCTGGGTTATCTCATCGAGGTTTTTTTTTCTAAAAAAAGAATTCACTTTTAAAATTTGATAAAATATAGTATGGTTCAAAAAATTGGGCTTGATAAATCAAGCCCCTACAAAAAATGGTGGATTTTTGCCACTTTTTAATACTTTTTTGAACCTTGCCTAAAATATAAATATATGTTATCTGAAATAGTAATGAAAAGAACTAAAAAATTTTTTAAAATTGAACTTTTAACAGGAATTATTACCTTATTACTGGGAATTATTGAAAATGTTTACGGAGAAACTGCACCTGAATCGAATTCACTAATAACTCAAAATATAATGATTGCTCTAAATTCCCGCACTACCACAGACAAACTAAACGAGTGTGCCTCAATGTATCCATCTCCTGAAGAGATAAAATTTACAATAATAATTGACGAAGATGGAAATGGAGTTTTGTCAGAAACAGAACCACAAGTTCATGGTCTTCTGAAGGCATGTTTCATAAAAGTAGTAGGCTCGATTCCCTTCCCCAAAACTGGTAAGAAACTCAAGGTGGTTTACAGGATAAAATTAGTGCCAAAAACAAAGTTAGAAACTTTCCAGGCTAAAAAGACTGCAATTGAAGAAGTTCCCAGGATTGAACCTGAAGTTCCTGTAGATTTGAACAGAGGAAGAAATACAAGCATAGTTGGGATGACTCTCATGGGTTTTGGATGGTCAGTATACTGGGGTTTTTTAATAACTGCATGGGCTAACAGTGATTGGACTTTTTTGGGGACTGTAATTTCCTTGCATCTTATTCTTGTAGAGGATATTGGCGGGATAGTTTCTATTTCAGGTTTGATGACAAGGAGAAAAATTCTCGAAATGAATAATATCCAGATTTCTCCTACCCCAATTACATGGGCATGGTTTACTTTGTGGATAAAAGAGATACCGATGTTAGTTTCAGGAACTTTTGCTTGGATGGAATTATTTGATATTTCATTTGATGAAGATTCAAACAATAAAATAAGCTCCTCATTATTAGTATATACACTATTAAATGTTTTTGTCCTCGCTTCCTTTGCTATTCAAATAGCATATTTTTTAAAACTCGAAAAAGCAGCATCAGCAAAAACATCTTTGTCTGCATCGCATCTAAAATACATTCCGATTCCATCAATGGAATTCGCTGCAGAATCTAAAACAAACTTTATTAAATTTTCATGGTTCTTTTAATAAAATTTGGTATGGTCCAAAAAATTGGGCTTGATAAATCAAGCCCCTACAAAAAATAGTGTATTTTTGTCAGTGTTTAATATTTTTTTGAACCATGCCTAAAATTTCTATTTCTGCGCAGTATAATATAAATTTATAAATTCGTGCTTTCGAAAGAATGAAATCTACCGCCGCAAAAGTGTGGACAGGAAAAAGCGATTATTACCTCTCCGTCATTCCCGCGCAGACGGGAATCCAGAAAAATAATAGATTCCTGGTTCCGCAGGAACAGGGTTTTCCCATGCAAAAGTTTGGACGGGAAAAAGATATATATTTGGAATAGATGATTAAATTATGATATAATAATTCTCATGAAATGGCTGAAATTCTATTCTAAAACTTACGCCCTGATAGGCATTTTTATAACAAATTCATGGGCAGTAAAAACTGCATCTGCAGAAGAAAAATCAAATCAAAATTCTTCTACAACTCAAAATATAATGATTGCTCTAAATTCCCGCACAACCACAGACAAACTAAACGAATGTGCCTCAATGTATCCATCTCCTGAAGAGATAAAATTTACAATAATAATTGACGAAGATGGAAATGGAGTTTTGTCAGAAACAGAACCACAAGTTCATGGCCTTTTGAAGGCATGCTTTACAAAAGTAGTAGGCTCAATCCTTTTCCCTAAAACAGGCAAAAAACTTAAAGTTGTTTATAGTATTAAATTCACTCCCCCAGAACCCAAAACTCAAATTCCAGTGCCAGGAACAAGAGTAATAGAAGCATTTCCAAGAGTGGAACCTCAGTTAGCTATGGAACTAAGCAGAGGCAAAATTTTAAGCATAGCTGGAATGAGCGTTATGGGTGTTGGTCTCGCACTTAATTGGGCATCATTAATAACTGCATGGAGCGACCTGACTCAAGGAAGTGCTACACTAATAATAGGTCTTATAATATCATTATCTTCCACTCCATTGGTAACAACTGGCTCAGTTGTTTCACTTGCTGGTTTAATGACGCGCAGAACGGTTCTGGGGGAAAAAGGCATAGGTATTTCCCGCCTTCCACTTGTTCTGGGATGGGTGACACATTTTATATGGGTCCCCATATCAATTCTTTCCGGCATATTTGCTGTAATGGAGGGTTCTGTTGTCGCCTATGACCATTACAATAATGAATTTAATGGAATGCCAGCACTAATTACATACACACTATCAAACATCTTTGTCATTACTTCCCTAATTATTCAAATAACTTATTTTCTCAAACTTGAAAAAGAGGCAAAAAAAGGCGCAACAATTATTTCTCCTGCTTTGCGATATATTCCTCTTCCATCTTTTACATTTTCTCATCCTGAAAAAACACCAATCATCAATTTATCATGGTTCTTTTAATTCAATTTTTTAACCTTCATCAAAATCAGCAAGCGCTTCTTCTGAATAGTCACCATCATAAACTAACCGCCCTCTATCAAGAACCATGAATCTGCTACAAACCTTGCGGGCAAATTTCAAATCATGAGTTGCAATTAGAACTGCAGAATTTGTCCCTTTTAAAAATGCTGCTAACCTCTTCTTTCCAGGTGGGTCTAACCCCTGAGAAGGTTCATCCAGAAGCAATATCGGAGGTTTTGAAATCATGGCCCCGGCAAGAGCAACCCTCTGTTTCTGCCCGTGCGAAAGATGATGCACAGGCATTGATATAAGATTTTCCGCCTCAAGGGCAACAAGAATATCCATAGCCTCCTTTCTTGCTTCAATTTGCCCGACACCACGCCTGCGAAGAGAAAAAGTAACATCATCAATAACAATTGGAAAAAGAATCTGGTCTTCCGGAACATCCATTATATACCCTATCTTTTCTCGAATCTCCGAAATCGTCTTCTTTCGAAGTTCAATACCACACACTTCGATTTTTCCGGAAAATGGCAAAAGCCCTACAAGTGCCTTTAAAAGAGTGGTCTTCCCTGAACCATTTAAACCCAGCATGGCAATCTTCTCCTCATTTGAAATTGAAAAACTAATGCCATCGATAGCCGGAGCACCATCCTTTTCGTAACGAATTGTTACATCACGAATATCAACAACCTTCTCACCCATTTTTCAACCCTTTAGTCCAGTAAAACCTCATAAGCAGAGATGACAGAAGAACCAGAATAGTAAGGAAAAGAGCAATATAATCAATTAATCTTGTTCCTTCCCCTTCAATGTCAATCGAATTTCTTTCACAATATCCCCTGACTTCCATAGCCTCTGCTGTCCGCTCCGCCCTCATTAAAAGTCTTGGGAACCATGCTTCCGGCATAGAAAAAAGAACTTTCAATGCATATTTTCCCCCTCGAGTGGCTCCTCTAAACGCTATTGCAGAAGATATTCTACCAACCTCCCCAATCAATACCATGCTCTGTTTTATTATCTGAAGAATAATTTCTGAAAAAAAATTCAAAACTGGCAATCTAACCAGCCCTTCACGAAGGTCTGAAACAGTCATTGCAGTAACGCCACCAGCACATACAAGCATAATACCCATTCCCCGACACAGGATACTCCACGAAACCTCGAAAGCACGAAGAAAATCACCTGCCCTACCACCACTTTCATACCACATAACTGGAATAAGAAGAAAATAAGGGAGAAACATTCCCAGTCCCAAACCTCCAAAAATCAATATTACCCTGACAGGGGGAAAACAGAGAAAAAACCATAAAACTAAAATGCCGAAAACAAAAACACTCCCTGAAATGAAATTTACAGGTGCTATAATACACGCAATACAAAGCAAAAAAATTACCACTAAACGAACCCATGGATTTAATTTTTTTACAACACCCCTTCCACACCCCCAGAATTCATGAATAGGTCTTTTCATTTTTTCATTGACTTTTTTTAACTACTAAATTTTGCGGGCAGTTATTAAATACCTTTCATTATCTTCAAGTGCAACAATTATTTTAAATCCGACATTTTCGAGAAGAGATGCGGTTTGCACCGATGAATGAAGAACATCTCCTCTTAGCGATTCATCTGCATTTGCATGAATTTCATTAACTCTTTCACGCGAAAGTAAATGCCATATATGCATCGTCCCACCTCGACGCAAAACTCTCCTTATTTCCAGTGCGGCTTGAACTTTGTCATTAAAGTGAGGCCAAACAGAAAAACACATTACCCTGTCAAAAAAACCCTCGGTAAAAGGGAGATTTTCTGCGTCTGACTGAATCCAATGGATTCGTAAATCAGTTATCTTTTTTTGAGCAACTTCCAGCATTTTCTTTGAAATGTCTACTGCCCAAATTTTTCCACTTTCCCCCAATTTCTTAATGAGTGCCATTACGAGATTCCCAGTTCCGCAACCTATGTCCAGAATCCTCTCGTCACAAGCGATTTTCATCTGACCAAGTTCTGCACTCAATTTGTTCTGCAAAACTTCCATGTTTTCAAAACTGTCCCATTTATCCGCTATTGAATCAAAATACGATATTTTACTACCTTCCTTCATTTGTTTCTCTTTCCTTCACTTCTTTAACAAAATCCATATTTTTCAGAAAAGTTTTCTTTCCGGCTCGAACAAGCGGTGGCACAACAACCATCATCATTACAATCCCTGGCCACCCTTTTAAAATTGAAACTCCAGCCATAAAATCTGCTGGCAACCCTATAGTGAGCGAAAACAAATAAACCAGCCCGACATAAAGTATCCTCCCAAACATTAAAACAGCAAATAGAAGCAACCATTCATTCATAGATTGCCATCGCCTTGAAATCACAGAAATTACCATCGCCATAACACATAGTTCGATAGACATAAAAATAGCAACAGGAGGATAAAATGGGGGCATACCTGTTAAAGCCCCCGATAAAATTGGAACCACAATTGCTGTCAACATAGCAGGAAGGGGTCTCGTAAAAAAAGCACATGTAACAAGGGGCAGGTACATCGGCATGAAAACATGCCCGAGATGGACAATATGAAAAATAACAGGGAGTAGAAGTCCCGCTGCTCCCATAACTCCACAGCAGGCAAGTTCCCATGGCGTAAATCCCGTCTTCATAATTAACTACATTACCTCCATTACAATTCCACCAAAAACACTGAATCCTGGCATCGGATAATCCTCAATATACGCATAACTTCTATCAAGAATATTTCGAAAAATCATATATGGTTCTACCGAAAACATGCCTCGAATTTTCGTTCTCAAACGAAAATTAGCATCCATTACAAAAGCATCCGGTATCCTCTTTCGCGAATAATTTTCCATGTAAATTCCATGAACCCACTCCATACTAATACCACCTTCAATCCTTACTTTACTGAATGAGTGTCCTGCCTCCAGAGAAGCATCAAGTTTAAGACTGGGATTTTGCTTTGTATATCTCCCAACATCCTGCCAGTTAATTGAAAACAAAAAAGAAACAGGACCTATATCCTTGAAACCTGCTTTCCCTTCAACTCCCCAGATTGTAGTTTTATCAATGTTTACAACTTCTGCAGATGGCCATGCTCCAAAATACTTTATCATGTTCTCCACATAGGTCATGAAACCTGTCACAGAAAAAATTAGGTGATTTGAATCAAACCCCGCTCCAAAATCCCAGTTGAGAGAGTATTCCGGCTTTAGCGAAGGATTTGCAGTAGGGTAAGGAAGATACAGTTCACGAATGGTTGGCTCTCTGAAATTTCTCGATACTCGAGACCTTAAATAAAAACCACGATAGAAATTCCATAAAAACCCACCTTTATAAAGTGGAACGAAACCCCACATCGTATTGATGAGTTCTCTCGAACCCAAAACAATCCTCAACTTTGAAAAGGGAACCAATGTTATTTGATTGTAAAAAGCAAAATCGCAAAACCCTTTTATATCCTCCTTTTCATCCGTAATTCTATTTTCCACATTTCCATAGTTACCGGTAGCATCAATTCCCAAGAGGATTTCCACCATTTTATGAAGAGCAAATTTTATTTCCGATTTTCCTCCCCAGATGAAATCATCAGAATGAAAACCATCATAAAGACGGTGATTGCCATAATTTAAATACGCAATCATAGAAGGACTTAATTTATCACCATTACCTTCAAGAGCAAAGGAAAACATATTTCTCCACACATCAAACCAGTGTTCATAATATGGATGAGAAGCAGGACCAGGGTCCTGCCCTTCTATATGAATAACCTTATCCTTTAATGTAATTTTCACTTCAGGGGAAAATGAATAGCGAATTCCACTCTGCCCTACAAAACTTTTTCCACCGGCACCATCTCTGTGTCCCTGAGAACTTAAATAAGATATTGCTCCATTGTAACTTAAATGCTTGTTTTTCCCTAAAAGAGTCAATCCCTCGCGCATTGTCCAGAAACTTCCAAACGAGGAATCACTCCTCAGTTCATATCCATCTATATTGCGCCATTTCGATTTTATGGAAATCACTCCTCCCATAGCATTGGAACCATAAAGAACAGAATCACCCCCTTTTACAATAACAACGCTGTCTATTAAATATGGCACATAGGCATCAGGAATAGGATGACCAAAGATTCCCTGATAATCAGCAACTCCATCTTCAACGATAAGAATCTGAGTATTTGGACTTCCGCCAAGCCCCCTAATATGAATTCCACCTGATGCTCCACTGCCAACCCCATGAATCCCGCCTCCTCTCGAGGTCACATAAATGTCAGCATCCTCCCTCCCCACTGATTCAAAAAAGGTTTCCCCCTTGCCCTTTCGCACTTTTTCCCCTTCGATAACCGACGAATCACCTGTTACATCTTTTACCGAATTTTTCTTCCCCTTAACAACAGTTCTGAATTTTGACTCTTCATCTTCATCTTTTTTTTCTTTCCAATTTTTACCCCTCTTTTTCCCTTTCTTTATAGTGCCAGTTTTCTGATTTGAATGAAAAGATTTACTGCCAGTATTTGAAGAATTGTCACCTTTATTTTCGGCATCAGCACAAAAAATATCCTGAGCATAAAACATTAATGCAAATTCTAACCAGATTATTGTAAATACTTTCACAGGTAAACTCGTTTAGTGACCATAAGGACCGGGCACTGAAAAATCCTGCTGTATTTCGTCCAGTTTTATCTCAACGCGAATAAAATCCCCATACCCTGCTTGAACAACATAATTGGTTTGATATTTAAACCACATGGGTTCCTCATTAATCAACCCTTCGCCTATATCATCATTTTTATCATTTTCATCACAAAGACAAATTCCTTCTATAGTGCCATCCTCCACCTGCTCCCTGCAATACTGCTTTGCATCGAACTTTTCGAAATGGACCCTATCACTTCCCGGCAAACACCTCTTTGGAGAGGAAGCCTTACCATAAGCAAGCGTAGAATTCCAGAGGCAACCATTAAAACTCACATTTCTAATTAAAATATGTTCAGAGGTCATGTTAACAACAACAATTTCAGGATAAGAAAACTCACACGAGTTAAATAAAATTAGAAAAATAACAGAAAATAAAAATAAAAAGGTATATCTGATTTTATTTTCTATTTTCAATGCTGGCACTGAGGATTCTCTGTCCTTTGAGAGTAAGGTTTAAAATTATATTCAGGCCATAAATTTAAAATCCTGTTATAGAGCTGCTCTGGAATTGGCTCCACTCCCTCAGGAGGGCATGGTCCCTGATGATTGGGAAGATTTATTGCTATTGTCCTCTGCTGATTAGCCACAACCTCCTCTTCATTTTTACTTGCTATTGGAAGGCAATGCTCAGGACTACAATCAGGGTCATCCCATGCTGCAACCATCAGGACATAATCCATTCCAGCATCAACCTCTTTCTCCTCGCTTGTTTCTCCTATCCCAATTTTCCCGAATTCCACCCCCATAAAAGATGACTTACAAATCGTCCATGGAGGATTGAAAGCCATTTCAGGATTGTTAAAATCGTTCTTTATCCTGACTTTTGCTTTAGCACCTTCATTTTCACACGAAAAAAACAATGAAAAAACTGAGATAATTAAAAAGGTGCATAAAAGTTTTTCGTCGAATTTTGTTTTCATTTTTTCTCCTTTCTTTTTGATGTTATTTATTTTAAAAAATGTGTTACCACAATTTCTTACGCATGTCAATACTAAAGGTCATATTGCTACCCTTCAAAATTTTATAGGCTAACATGTCCTATGTGTCATTCCCATCTCCATTTTTACGAAGATAGAATGTTATTTCTGCGGAAGCAGGAATCCATTCCTCCAGCGGAAATCATTTATTTTTCTGGATTCCCGCCGGAGTTTATCCTTGTGAAAACAGGGACGGGAATGACTAAGGGATTGACTATTGTGATCTGTTTTTGGAAAATAAGGCATGCTCATTAGTGCAGAAAAGTGAAGGGTGGCAAGTAAGGGTCATTATTCCCATATTTTTTGCCACTTATAGAGGAGAAATAATGCTATTGCGATTTAAGGAATTGCTTAATTTATCATCCTCATCCAGCTATAAAACATCCACAACCCTCACCTGCTGCATGCTGACTATCAACAAAAATATCTTCGGGAAATTCTGAAATCCCATCAACAAGAACATCGCTAAAATATTCAGGAATTAATTCTTCAAATTGATTTTCTCCGTAAGGTTCATAGACAGGTTCAGGATTCTGAGGTGTACATCCTTCAGTAGAAAATTCAAAGGCACCAATATCAGGAGCTGAGCCACAATATACATCATTGAAATTTGGTATAAGTACTCCCTTATCTATTTCGGGACTCCCATCCAGCAAATGAAAATCAAGTTGCCCCTCATTTGCAAACAAACTTCTTGAACTGATACCGTGAATCTCAAAATTTGTCCCTGTTCTGAAAGATTCGATATCCGAATATCGAACATCTTCCCATTTAACGAACCTGTCCGGGTCACTTGTAAAAAGATTGTCATAATCCCATGTTACACCACCTGTATTCTCTCCCATATCTTCAATTACATAGCGCGTAGAAATAAAAATATTATTTCTAAAAGTCATATTTCCGTAAGGACCTGATGGAGTAAATGCATTCGTATCGGGGCGGGCAGTATAAGCAGTATTATTATACAGGAAACATGGTCCTCTTGAATCAACACTTACTTTGAAACTCCCTGCTTTGAAATTACTCATTACATTTCGCCATGCAAACAGAGGTCCAACTGTAATAGGTGCAAGGGAAATGCAATTATGGTGTCTATCCATTATGTTGCCCCAGATTCTCATATTTATACATGCTCCTTCAGGCTCAATTCCATCATCACCTATGTCGTAAAGGTAGTTAGAATACACATCCACATTATGGTTGTACGATTCATTTTCAAGGTCATCCCACAAACTAAGCGCTATACCATTAAAGAAACCATAAATAACATTGATCCTAACTACATTCCCACTTCCACCCTCAACGCTAATCGCAGAATTTTCCGCATCATGCCCTTTCACATCTTCCCAATCCCATGAAGTTATTTCATTATCGTAAATTTCATTCCATTCTATGACATTATCATTTGAGTCATCAAATCTAATAGAAACTCCTCCATTAGAACTGTGAATCAGACATTTTCTCACCCATACATTGCTCGAATGCCTGATATAAACTCCTTTCCCATAAGCGCTGCTTCCCTGAAACCTTATTTCAAACCCTTCAATAACTATATCGTGCAATCCATCTACAATAAACCCATTATCAAATCTCCCCACCTGCATTTCATGATTATCTGGATTATCGTCTTCCCTCGTTCTGACATATAGTCTTTTTGAGGAATCATCGTAATACCAACCACCGCTGTAACCTTCTGATAATGTCTCAAGGTCTGAAAGTGAATTTTCGTAATGATACAATCTTCTCCCATCCTCAGCAACAAAACCTGTAGGACTATCGAGTTCAACATACCAGATGGAACCTGAATAATTAATCCATTCATTCCCACCCGGAATTGATAAACTTTCTATACTGCCATCGATTATTGCATGTTCACCCTCAGCCACAACAAAAGTAATTGGTGCCCCTTCCTCACCACTATTTTTAATTTCCACTTCCTCCCTGTAAATCCCTTCGTGAACAATCACTGTATCACCAGCCATAGCATTATCAGCCGCCTTCTGCAATGTTGCCCAGGGTCTACTCTCGCTCCCATCATTACTATCACTTCCTGAAATTGCACTCACATGATATGTAATTCCTGCTCCAGTGGGGAGAGCATCAATTCGAGTAGTTATGCGTCCAGTTAATGTCGCCAATCCATCAACACCATCAGGGTCGTAAAATTCCACTTTTACTTCGTATTCGGTTCCACTTTCAAGATTCACAATGCTACCAGCCCATCTTTTCCCCGAAATCTTTACCATATCATGAGCAGGTAAATAATCGCTCCCATTATTCCTTTTAAACGAAAGGATAACTCCATTATTTTGATTATCATCCCCTGAATAACTGACTATCACAGATATACAATTGAATGTCCTTTCAAGTATCATATTACCTGGTGTGGTCGAATTTTGACAGAATGCTTTCTCTGTAACTATTAACAAATCAAATACCCCCATCAAAATAAAAATTTTCACCAATTTGCTTTTCATGATTATTTTGCCCTCGTTTTTCAATATTTTAATATTGAAATTATATATAAACAATTAAATAATTGTAAATGCAAAATTTCATTCCTGCGAAAGCAGGAACCTATTAGGGAAGCAGAAATCCGTTATTTTTTAACATGTGCGTAGCTTTTCCGTTCTAAATTTCCGTCTGTATGGGAATGACTGATGAATGGACCATTGTGGACGGATTTTGTGAAAATAGGCATCGGTCATTCGTGCAGAAACAAGGATTCATTAAAAAAATGAAGGGTGATAAGTATTTTTTGATCTTGTTTTTAGAAAAAATTCATAATAAAAGATTTTTCAAATGGAAGTAATTTTTGAAAAGGTTAGATATTTTTTAGAATTAGTGGATTCCATTCTCTGGCATCCACTTTTTATGGTTACAATCCTCCTCGGAACTGGATTTTACCTTACAGTTAGATTCATGCTCCCCCAGATAAGATTCTTTTCGCACGCATGGGCACTTGTCCTTGGTAAATATGACAAACCTCAGCATGAAGGAGAAGTCTCACATTTTCAGGCACTCTCAGCAGCACTTTCAGCTACCGTTGGAATTGGAAACATTGCAGGTGTAGCAACAGCAATTCATCTTGGTGGTCCAGGTGCGACATTCTGGTTATGGGTAAGCGGATTTTTAGGAATGGCAACGAAGATGACCGAATGCGCTCTTGCAGTTCGTTTCCGCAAGATAAATCCCGATGGCATAGTTTCAGGCGGTCCCATGCACACAATAACAAATGGACTCGGGAAAAAGTGGAAATTTTTGGCATACATGTTTGCAGGTTTTTGTGCCTTCAGCGCAGCATTTGGAGCAGGTAATACCGTCCAGGCAAATACAATAGCAGTTCAGATAAATGGAGCCTTTGGAATTCCAAGATGGTTAGTTGGACTTGTTATCTCAACTCTCGTTGCACTTGTAATTATTGGGGGAATCAAAAGAATAGCAAAGGTAGCAAGTATTCTCGTTCCATTCATGGCTTTCTTTTATTGCACAGGGGCTATCGTCACAATACTCTTTAATCTTGACGGACTACCTGAAGCAATAAAACTGATATTCTCTGGAGCCTTTTCAGGAACTGCAGCCTTTGGAGGATTTGTTGGAATTGGAGTCAAAGAAGCAATAAGATTTGGAATAGCCCGTGGAACATTTTCAAACGAAGCAGGACAGGGTTCAGCTCCAATTGCACATTCTGCTGCAAAAAGTGAACCGCCAATACGGGAAGGTTTCGTTGCACTACTCGAGCCATTTATTGATACAATTGTAATTTGCACACTTACATCAATTGTTATAATATGCACAGGGGCATGGAAAAATAAAATCAACGGTAAAGTTGACCTTGCTGCTGTGCAAATTTTTTCTGAAAAGATTTTAACATATCAGGAAACATTAGACCAGAAAAAATTTTATGATGGAATGATTGAAGTTGAAAAAGGGAAACCTCAGGGGAAAGCAGTTTTCTTCTATGAAAGAAGCACTATTGATTATCCACTAATCCTATTGAATGAAAAACCTTTTAATGGAATATTAAAAATTAATACTGGTAAGGCAATTTCAATTCAGACTGATGTTAAAACCGAGGCACCTATTAAAAACATGATAGTAAAAGGAAAATTCTGTCAGACAGGTGCAATACTCTCAGCTCATGCATTTCAGACCCATCTTGGTATTATAGGGCTTATCGTCGTTACAATTGGTGTGCTCCTCTTCGGTTATTCGACATCAATTTCATGGTATTACTACGGTGATAGGGCAATTGAATTCCTCATCGGAGAAAAAGCAGTTTTACCATACAAAATATTATTTGTTATTCTGAATTTTTCAGGGGCGGTAGTAACACTGAATATCGTCTGGACACTTGCTGATATCTGCAACGCTTTAATGATACTCCCTAACCTGATTTCGCTCTGGCTACTTTCAGGCAAAGTTTATGATATGATAAAAGCGTATCGAATAAAAGACCAGATTCCACAGAGAAAGTTATTCTGGAGATAAAAGATGCAAATATGCGCAGATTCTAAATCAAGAGGAACATGGGCATCACAATTGGGTTTCATACTTGCAGCAGCAGGTTCTGCTGTAGGTCTTGGTAATATCTGGAGATTCCCTTATGTAGCAGGTGTAAATGGTGGTGCAATTTTTGTTTTGATATATGTGATGAGTGTCATCTTCATCGCTTTTCCAGTAATGGTAGCAGAAATACTGATTGGAAGAACAACCAAACGCAATCCTGTTGGAGCATTCAAAACCCTTTCTCCCCGTAAGCAATGGTTTCTTGTTGGGGGACTTGGTGTTTTAACGGGACTTGGAATTCTCTCCTATTACAGCGTTGTTGCAGGATGGACAGTTGGTTATCTCCTGATGACAATTGCAGGCAAGTTCCAGGCAATTACAAATCCAACAGATACAGGTAAAATCTTCTCTTCCTATGTATCTTCTCCGTTATGGTCAATAGCAGGACTTGGAGTTTTCCTCCTCATGACACTTTTAGTGGTAATAGGTGGAGTTGAAAAGGGAATTGAAAGGGTTTCAAAAATCTTCATGCCCATTCTTTTTATTCTTCTTTTGATTCTTGTGATTCGCGCAATTACACTACCCGGAAGTTTTCCAGGTATATCTTTTTACCTTAAACCCGATTTCAGCGAAGTCACCCCCAGAACATTTCTTTCAGCATTCGGGCAGTCTTTCTTTTCACTGAGTCTTGGAATGGGTGCCATGATAACATACGGGTCATATCTCGAAAAAAGGGGAAATATTTTTTCCTGTGCGGGATGGGTTTGCTTTACAGATACCATGGTTGCTCTTCTTGCAGGGCTTGCTATCTTTCCTGCAATATTTTCAACAGGATTAAAACCTGATGAGGGTCCTGGACTTGTTTTCATAACAATTCCAAACATCTTCAGTAAAATTCCTCTTGGACAATTTTTTGGAACTCTCTTTTTTATTCTCTTAATCCTTGCAGCACTTACATCCACAATCTCTCTTCTCGAAGTGGTAACTGCATTTACAATTGATGAACTGAAGTGGTCACGGAAAAAGGGTGCAATCATTGCAACTAGTCTCTGTTTTATTCTTGGAGTTCCTTCTGCTCTCTCGACAGGTGCTGTAAAAACCCTCGGAGCAATCTATAAAATGGGTGGTAAAGAGCAGGGATTTTTAGACCTCATGGATTTGATTTTTGGAAACATTTCCCTGCTAATAGGTGGATTTTTCATTTCACTCTTTGCCGGATGGGTCTGGAACAGGGCAGAAATTTTTAAGGAACTTATAGAATCCAAAACGGGGCAAAACTACTTTTTAAAGGTATGGTATTTATTATTAAAATATGTATGCCCCATTGTAATTTTTATTATTTTTGCAAATGTTTTAATTTCGACTATCTTATAACGAAAATGACACATAAACCGCCATGGATCCCCGCCGGAGTTTATCCCTGTGAAAACAGGAACGGGAATGACAGAGGAAGGTCATTTAAGTTTTTACTTTCGTGGGGATAAACAGTCATTCCTGCGGAAGCAGGAATCTATAAATTCAAATTTTTATTCGAGGGGGTGGGCAAAATTTGCCCATGAGTGTTTGTAAAAATTATATTTGGATATTGGTTTTAAAAAAAAATTCTGGTAATTTAAGCAAAAATGGTATTTAAAGGACAGGAATTTTTTGAACCAGCGCCAACTGCTACAATAATCCATGCATATCAGAGTGATGGCATATCTCTGCCGGTTTTAACTGATGACGAAATATACAAGGTCATAAAGGCTTCTGGTGCAAATCTTATAGGAAAACCGAATATGCAACCAAGAGTTCAGGTTCTCGATAGATACATCGAAGAAAGAGGAGCATCAATCAGCCAGGTAGAACAATCCCTTGCTATAGAAGAATCTCACGCAACCTACTTCTGGGAAAAACAGGTATCGGGAAAGAGCTCATTTGAAATGTGCTGTATGGAAGTAAACACCTGTGGAGATTCACTCAGCCCAAAAGTTGTAAGCACATTCCTCGATTGTTGTGATTATCCAGAACTTGTTTCTTTTGTCTATTTTGCACCTACCCCACTTCTGAGTGGTTATAAAATCGATACAAGGGAATCACTTGTCCAGCAATGTTTTACTCATCCAGCGGACTGCTATAGTCGTTATATTACCGAGTGCATGGCACCTATAGATATTCCTACAGGAAAACTTTTTATAGCTCGCCTTTACCGCAGGGACATATCCGAAATGGCTGAAATCATAAGGAGGGATGTTTACAAACGATACTCAAACCATCCCCTGAGGCTAACACGAACCGAACACAGGGTCCAACTCATGGTTAACTCTCAGCAAGAAGAATATCTTTTATGCGCTATGTACAACTGCGACGAGGATTTTACCCAGCAATTTCTAAACGAAAAAACGAGAGAGGAAGAAGCACTCTATTTACTTGAGGATTGCTTCGATGATGTCATGCTATCCACTGACACCCCGTTTGTATTTGACCATGATTTCGACCCACCTGGATACACGGGTGTATGGGTTACAGGTGGAACAGGATACATCGCACTACATGTAACTCCTCACCGTGTTGGCAAAGCAAAAAATTTCATTGAACTAAGCGCCTACATCCATCCCAGCATGTGGGTATTCGAAAGGGAATCACTGGTTCTGACGATGTGGCCAATATTAAAACTATTCCAGCCAGAGCGGGCTGAAATACATTATTTTGTTGCTTCAAAAAACATAATTGGCGTAAAAAACATTCAGAAGAAATTTATAAAGAAGAGATTAATAGGTCTTGGTTATACTTCACGAGATATCACAGTTTTTCATGATGACTTCTTCGGTAAAACCTTCTTCCACCTGAACATCGAAAAAAAACAAACTCACCTAAAAGGCTTCATGGAAACCAAATAATGACAAATTATTAGTTCATGGTAATCAGATAAAGGGAAAAGACTGCCAGAGCGGGAAGAATGTAGAACCGATTTGCAACTTCAGCGAAATTCATTACATATTCTACCGTATCCATAAAACCTAATTAATTGCAAAAGTTAAATTTATTTGGTAGTTGTAATTATGTAAGATAATAAAGAATTATAAATGCGTTTTTATGATTGCAAATTCATGTTAAAAAACAAAAATCAAAACAGGAGTATAATTATGAAAAAGTTTATTTTTTTCTTAATCACTGGTTGTTTAAATTTTTATGCGATTGCAGTCAATTCTGCTCCCATAATTGGTTGTGTTGAATCCTCCTCTTACCCGATAAAAGTTTGCTACGAGGATGAAGCAGACATATCACTTGCTCAGGAAATTTTACCATCAGCTGAAAGGGTCTGGTCAATATTTATCGAACAAATAGGTTTCAGCGAACCATGGAGAGTAGGCGATAATGGAAATCCAGAAAGAGGAGTGGAAGTGGTGCTTACTGATTTAGGAGAGGAAGTTAGTGGATATTCAGAGCCTGTTTCAGATATTCCGCAAACCTTAGAATCAGATTGCACTTCAAGACTTTACATCAACAAATCGATTCCATCTTATTACAGCCGCATGGTAATAAGTCACGAAATGGGACATATGATTCTCATGGCTCAAGATTGTGTCGAAGCCTTCGGGGAAGGGTTTCCCACTTATGCAACAATTTTGTATGTGAAATTGTCAGGAGGGATACCCGTCGAAAACTTTTTGGAATGGACAGCAGATATGTTTTTCGAAAATTTCCAATCCCATCCATACTTTGCCATAGATTATGAAAACAACGCTGACCAGGACCTCCTTTATTATGCCTTCGGCCAATCTCTTTTTTATATGTATCTCGATGAAAAGTGGGGAAATGGAAGAGGAGAAATTTTGCCAGAAATTTTAGAGCATAGTAAGCAAAATGGAACCGTTGTAATTAGTGGTGGAATACCTTCGCTTGAGTCAGGAGAAAACGAACCTGACCTTTTTGATGCAATTAACGAAGTGCTTGAACCCATGGGAGGAAGTTTCTGGGGTGCCATAAAAGAATTTAGCGTCTGGCGATATTTTACAGGTGAACTTGCTGATGACAAGCACTTTCAATATGCTGCCTCACTGCCACCTGTTGCAATTGATAGCAGATTTGAAACTGCACAACTCCCCGTTGCAGGGATGAGACCTGCTTATGGTCCCGCTGAAACCGGAACAACTTATTTCGAAGTAGGAATTGACCGAAGTGTCATTGAATCGGAGGAAGATTCCCTCGTTCTGGACATTTCATCCACTGAATCTGCAAACTGGTACATTGCCGCTTTAACTTTCAATACAGATGGAACACATACTTTCAACGAATTTTCAAGCGATAATGCAGCAGTTTATGCTGCTGCATCCAGCCTTTCGAATGCTTTAAAGGTTACATTTGCAATAACCAACATGGGTGATATGGTCCATGACCCGGACAACCATGAATTTAGCACCAGTAATTTTGAATTTTCCATTCATCTTTATAAAAAACCTGTTTTGACAGGTTTAAGCCCACAGCAGGTGACTCAAGGGGATGAAAATGTCGAAATAAATATCACAGGCGCAGGTTTTACAGATGGTATTAACATTGATTTTGGTGAAGGAGTAACAGTTTTAGATATGGTTATTTCCGGGTCAGGAGATACTATAGAAACTAAAGTGAATGTGTCACCAGATGCTCCAACTGGATGGCATAAACTTCGTCTTTTCTACCCACACGGACCTGAAACCTCAATCGACCAGGGTATTGAAGTTCTTTCCGGACAGGGACCAGAAATCACAGGAATTGAACCTCAAAAAGGAAATCAGGGTGATAAAATGAATGTTGAAATATCAGGAACAAGATTCCGAAGAGGGGCGAAGGTTTCCTTTAGCGGAAATGGAATAACGGTATTGAGAACCGATTTTCTCGACGAAAATACAATTATAGCATCAGTACATATAAGTCCTTCTGCCGAAATCGGGAAAAGAAATATTTTAGTTACCAATCCCGATTCAAAGTCTTTCACAGCAGAAGATATTTTTACAATTGAACAATCAAAAGAATTTATCACCCCTCATGAAGAAGAAATTTCGGGTGGATGCTCTTGCAACATTGCAGGAAATGAAAAAACAGGAAATGTAAATGAAAAAGGATTCGGTGTTATATTTTTGATTATGATACTTATGACTACCGGATTTTTCATTTCAATTCGAAAACTATCGCTATCACCATATCGTTCAATTAAAAAATTTATTCTCTTTGTTTCAGGTAGCATTTTCCTCCTGATAGTCTTTTTAACAATTTCAGCCAGCGCTGAAACTTCTTCAAATGCTGATAATCAGGAAATAGAAAAAAAAGTGCAAAGGATACTTGATTTGCTTTCACAAGCCACATCCATAGCAGCAAAAGCACCATCGTCAAAAAAATTATCAAAATGTGGAACCCAGAATCGAGTTGAAGCCTTCAGGCTATGGCATTCTCTGCCGGAAAAACAGAAAAAGGACCTCGGTCCACTTTTTGACCCACCTGCTCCTCTCGGTTGTTTCGAATCAACCATCTATCCTATCAGGTCATGTTATAATACAGAATCTCAAATTCCACAGGCACAGGCAATTCTCGGATATGCAGAAACATCGTGGCGAATCCTCATAGATGAAGTTGGTTTCTGGCCACCAAAAAGGGGGAATTTCTCTTCTCCTGAAACAGGAATAGACTTTTATCTCGGTGATACTATATCTATGGGTGCCGAAGCCTATACTTCGCCAACAGGTTATGATGAAACCTCAGACCATATTTCATGCTTATCGTACATCGTGATTAACGAAAATATGTCACCTATGGATTATTATGTAACAGTTGTTGGACATGAACTCGACCATGGATGTCAGGTATCAATGGATTGCACGGAAACTTTTAATTCAATGGAATCCACTTCGACATGGACTGAACCAATTCTTTACCCGGGTTCCTATTATTCTTTTGTTTATGTCCTTCCAGAATTTCAGGGTTATCCCGAACGCTCCGTAGGCTACTGGAACTACAATGATACTTATATGTACGGAGCTGCACTTTTCATATTTTATGTGGAAGAGTTTCTGGGGGGAAAAGAACCTTCCTCGATTGCAAGACTCTGGGAAGGAACTGTGCAAAGCACAATGAACAATGAACCAGACCTTCTTGATTCCATTATATCACTCGCAGGAACTCAATCAATTGATTTTACGACGGTCTTTTCTAATTTTGGCGAATGGCGATATTTTGTTGGTTCAATGGATGATGGAAATCATTTCGAACATGGTGGAGGATGGCGAGGAGGAGAAGTAAAAATAAATGGAACACTTGATTTATCTTCCCCATCAAGATTTCCAATCTCAATAAGTAAGGACATTCAACCCCTTGGTTACCTCTTCGAACGAGTTCAGTCAAACTTTTCTTCTTTTCCGAAGGGGCGTCTCGTTATTACAGGACAGGGGTCTTCCAATTCCTCATGGGATATGGAACTGTGGTTCATGAAAGACAGAACAATAGATAAAAAAGAATATGCAATTTCGGACGAAACGGGAGCTGCACACCTCGAACTTGAATCAACAGAACTTGAGAATTCTGAAGAATTTGTTTTCATGGTTCTAAATCTTGGTAAGGATGTGGACTGGGACCAGAACTGGCGAGAACAACACTTTACCGCAAGTTTCGACTATTTAACATACCCTGTAATTGACTCGGTCTCTCCGGAAAGAGTTTACCTCGGGGAGCAACGCACACTGACAATATCAGGTTCAAACTTCTCTCCTGATTTCGAAGTTCGTATAGAAGGAGAAGGAATTGAAATAAATCGCAAGAGTCTGGGAAACGATGGAAAAATTTACTGCGATATAACGGTCTCTGCAGATGCTCCTGCAGGTAGAAGAGACATAACAGTAATCAATTATCCTCAATACGAAGGAATATATGACACTATGGAAGATGCAATTGAAGTAACACTCCCCTACACTCCTTGTGCTGTAGCACTTGACCCCGACTACGGCTATGCAGGTCAAAATCCGATAGTTAGAATGGAAGGCAGGGATTTAACCCCCGACATAACATTAAAATTCAGTTGCCCGGAAATCGAAATAACCCGGACAAAGTTTATAGATTCACAAACAATGTTTCTATACCTTAAAATATCTCCACAAAGCCAGGAAAAAACATGCGACCTCGAAATTACTGATAGATTCGAAAGAAATTCATCCCTGCCACGGGCTTTTAGTATTATTTCCGATATTCCTGACGCTCAAGCTGAAGAACAAACTGAAATAAAATTTAATGGTGGTTCTTGCGGATGTTCAATAATAATGTAAAATAAAGAGAAGTGATTATAAAAAATAAAATTCTCCCCATATTTTGCACACTTTTTTCTTTATTGATTTTCCATCCCCTCCCCTCTTACCCCTGCGAGCGATGTTCGGATTTTGATTTTTTATGTTGTGATATTCCTGCAGATAATCTCTTTTATTTAACATCGTTTAGCGGTGAGGGGATGGCATGCGGTGGTTACGCAGATGGCACATGGTACTATTCAACAAGCTGGGTTAGATGGTATTGCGGAGCAAAACTTGCAATTACAAATCCTGATACAGGGGAGTGCGTTGTAGTTGAAGTCGCAGACGCTGGTCCTGCAGCATGGGTTGAAGAAAGAGCGGGAATGCCAATTGTCGATGCTTCCCCCCTTGTATGCGAAGACCTGTTTTCCAGTTCGAGTTGTGGCTGGTCTGATAGGTTTGTTATTGAAGTTGTTCAAGTTCCTGATGAAACCCCCTCTGGAAGAGGAATGTGCCCGACAGAAGAACCTGAACCCGAACTCTTCGAACCTATCCCGGAGGAATCTCTACCGGCAGAAAACAGCGAAAATATAGAACCAATCCAGGAATCATCAGGCGAAGCATCAGAATTACAAGCAGATGAAAATGCTCTTCAGGATGTTTCAGATGCGTTTACGGATAATTCTATCCCGTCCGATATTACTTTCACTGAGGATTCAACAGGTGAATCTCCCCATCATGGAGAAAATAACCTCCAGACTCTCGAAGGTGGGTGTGCCTGCACAATTTTTTGAATTTACTATATCCTGTTTTTTACTTTGCACCTCATCCCTTTCATACAACCATATTTACACTTAGTTAAAACTTAAATATAAAACGAATTTATTAATCAGAGGGAATTATTTGAAAAAACTTAAAAAAAGCCTCTTTTATATCTGTGCTTCTCTTATAATAATTTTGCAAATAATTCTCTGCCTTCATCAAATTGCATCATACTGGCAATGGGGGCACAACGGTTACAATGGAGCAGCTGCTCTCCAATCCGCAAGAAACACCCTGAGGTGGGGAAGCATCTGGCCAGTACAATATCACACAGCAGACACAAAACCCTCTCCATCTCAATACTATACTCATGCTCCACAGGGACTCTACTGGCTGGTAACCATTTCTGTTGCCATATTTGGTGACACGGAACTTGCAGTTAGAATTGCCCCTTCAATTTTCTCAGTGCTTGCAGCACTCATGCTCCTCATCTTTCTTTCAAAACATTATTCGAGAAAGACAGCACTGATTGCTACTCTAATTTATGTCATGCTTCCAATTAATTCCATTTATTGCAACATGTCTAATCATTCAACTCCCAACATTTTTTTCGCACTTTTGATGTTCGATGGTTACCTCGAATGGAAGAAGAAAAATCGCAAAAGATACTTATTTGAATGCCTTGCTGGCTTTTTCGGGTCTCTCATCATTGACTGGCCTGGATATACAATGGGAATATGTCTTGGAATATTCGCCTTCTACACCGCACTCAAACCAGCCCCATATCGTGGTTTTCTGTTCAGAAAACAAATTCTATTTGCTCTCTTCATTATTGCTACAACACTAATTTTGTTCAAAGGATTCTTTTACTGGGTTGAAAAAACGAGGGGACTTGATGATTTGATGAACACCCTCACAGAAAGAAGTTCTACAACAAGCATTCTGCAATCCATATCCAATCTCTATGGAACTGCTGTTGATTATATGTATCCAAAAATTGTCAGGTTACCCGCCATGGCATGGCTCATAGGAATTTTTATTATGCACGCAATGGGGAAATTTAAGGAAAGCCACATTGCACCTCTTTCATTTTTTGTTGGTGCCATGGGACAGTATTTGCTTTTCCCGGTTTCTACAATTCTTCACCATTACTGGATATGGCTTTTCAATCCCTTTGTCGCTATAGCGTGTGCACAGGTAATAGAATGGGTAGCAGAAACAATTTCATTACCTCGTAAATTATTCATTTCGGAAAAAATATCAGCGACATTTATAATCCTAACATGGGGAATACCTCTGATTCTTTTCTTTGCCATCTATTCACCTTTAGCATACAATAAATTCAAAGAAGCAAGAGAAGTTGCAGGTTCACTCGGTATACCCAATTACACAAGGGATTATGAAAAAATCATGTTTGCAAAGGTCGTTAACAACTGGACATCACGCCACGACGGAATCGCAATACATACAAGTATCAGTCATAGAATCGAAGTAGAAGCGACACTCGATAGAACATGGGTTGATGTTAACAATTCAATGCTTAAAAATTTACCGGATGTTCTCTCAAAAGACAGGAAATGGGTTTTAATAGGAAAAATCGAAGGTACTGATTTGAAGGCTCTTTCCAGTATTGCTACTGATTATCTCCTGATTACAATTGATTCATTCTATTTTCTCGACATGAGAAAGAAATCCCAGGGGATTTCAGCATACGATTTTGTCCCGCAAAAAGCAGATTTCTGGTGGAAATTTTTTGTAACTCCATACGACCCACCACTAAAACCAGTTCGTAACAAAGAAAAAGACGAGAAAATTAGAAGTTTAATATTGGCAAACAAAGAAACTCAAACTGAAAAAACAGAAAAACATCTTACTTCAAATCCATTGCAACTTCCTCCAAAACTAAATCCGAAATTCTTCGAATTGAATAAAAAGGATAAAACTTTAAATAAAGAAATTCAGAATTGAAAACATGAATCAAATTGAAAAACAGCCACAAATAACAATCTGTGTTGCAGTATGGAATGAAGTTAAAACCCTTGAAAAAGTCGTCAATGAAATTCTTCATTCACTTCGGACACTTCAAGTCCCTTTTGAAGTCCTAATTATTGACGATGGAAGTAAAGATGGAAGTGAAAAAATTGCAGAGACTTTAGCAAATTCTATAAGTGAAGTCAGGGTTATTCATCATCCTCAAAATTTAGGACTTGGATATGTATATCGAACCGGTTTCAAAGAAGCCAGAGGTGATTTTTTGTCATTTTTCCCTGCAGACGGGCAATTTCCAGCCTCAATAATTGAAAAATTTTATCCAGTTGCAAAGGAAAACGACCTTGTTTTAGGTTACCTTCCTGAAAGAAAGGGTTCAATACTTGGTAGATTTTTATCTAAAGCAGAAAGAATCTGTTACCACATTCTTCTCGGTAAAATTCCCCGTTTTGAGGGGATATTTATGGTAAGGCGTTCCATACTGAAAGAAATCCCTTTATATTCAGAAGGACGAGGCTGGTCAGTTGTAATGGAACTTGTCATCAGGGCATCAAAACAAGGATACAGGATTGTTAGTCTTCCCACTCAGATGCGCCCAAGAGAATCAGGCAAATCCAAAGTAAATAATCTGCGTCATATATTCATAAATTTAAAGGAACTTTTAAAATTACGCAGGTATATCAAAGAAACCTAAAGCCCGATTATTGAGAGGAGTCGAAGCCACCAAAATCCTTTCAAGGTCGTTGAGCGGAGTCGAAACGACCGAAGTCCTTTCAAAGGTGGCTGAGCGAAGTAGAAGGTCAACCCCGTAACTTCGGTCAGCCATCTACGCACAAAACATGAATTTTATTCTGAATGGACCTAAAATACAATCGTAAGGGACAAACCTTTACCTGTAGTTGATTTCCAACCACCTATAAAAAAATTATTAAAGAACCCATTAGATTTTTCCTTTATTCTTTTTATCCTCCATTTTCCTCTATTATTTTTCACATGACCAGTTATAGCAAGAGCAAATCCAGTAATTTGAACAATTGAATCGAGAAGCATTATAAATGCAAAAGCAAATTCTTCTTTAGTTTCAGCCCATGAAAATGTAATACCAGAACTTACAATAGGACCTATTAGTGGAACTGGAAGGAAAGCTGCTGAGAGGCTTGAATCCATTTCACACATAAGATGATCATATTCACCCGGGGGATGGGTACAAGATGTAATTAGCCTTCCCTTGCCAAGAGGATAAGCAATGCTTAAAGGAGACAGATAAGAGATTGTAAAAATAGTCCATCCCCAAAAGGACATAGTTTTGCCCTTTGAAACAGATTTTTCTGCTTCTTTTAAGGAGTTTTCATAAGTAGGTATATGATTAGTTCCATCCTTTTCAGAATATCCACCAAAGGAATATAAGAAAAATCCGAAAAATATAATTATTCTTAATTTTTTCAACTTTTCTTTTTTAAATATTTTTCCTGAGAATAAACTCTAAAATTTTAATATAAGTGATAATCCTTTTCCATTATATGGTCCCCATCCACTAAAAAAAATGTTTTTAATAAAACTGTGAGGTTTCTTTTTTATTTCATCAATTTTTCTTTTGCTTTCCATATATCTTTTCAGACCAATGACACCATAACTAAACCCAATTATTTGAATTATCGAATCAAAAATAAAAATCGTTGCAATGGCAAATGCTTCTCTGGTTTCAGCCCAGGTAAAAAGATCAATACCAGAATAGATAGGACCTATCAAAGGAACAATAAGGACCACTGAAGGATATACTGTATCATTCTGGCAACTACACCTCTCATCAATAGTTGGTTTATCCGGGCATGATGTAATTAATTCAGCTGTTGCTAATGGTATACTAATACTTAAAGAAAAAAGATAAAAGATACCAAAAAGACTCCATCCTGAAATAAACATAGTCTTACTACGAGAAGCGATTTTTTCTTGTTCCAAAATCTCTTTCTGGCTTTGTATGGACTGAACAATTTTTTCTTGAGAAAATGCGTTATATGAAAATAGCATTAATTTTAATGATGAAATAAACAAAATTACCTTTAATGTTTTCAACTATTACAACTCCTTCTACAAAAATTGCGAAAGGTTAATTTCAAATACTGCTGAAGGTCTCGCAAAACTCATAGGTATTATATTTGCCAAAAAGTAAAGTTTCCCTTGATGAATTTTCATCCAGTTAGAAACGGCAACATCATTCCATGACAGAATCTGATATTCCTCCCCCGTAGAAAAATTGTAACCCCATATTTCAATGTTATCATGGTCTGGAGACCAGTAACCAAGTGGATTTGAATCATTTCTAAAATCCAGCCATACAACCCAGTCCCCTTCTATTACAGGCATATACTGACATGCCCAATTCGTTGATACAGGCTCAGGATTGCAATCTGAAAGTTCGCACCAGTAAATATCTGAACAGCGAGACCCACGAAAATCTTCCCATACTATTCGATTTTCCCATATATTAGGATTTAACTGAGAATCAGGCAGATAAAGATATTGTAAGCAATCACCTCCAACATCGAGGTCATAATATGCTACCTCATCCCCATCCGGTCTATACCACCCCTGACCAATTATAATTCTTTTCCATATCCTTGTATCATAAAATGAAGGATGACAAGGAGTTAAGAAACTCCTTTGCATTGTTGTAAGGTCGAAAATATAAAGGTCAGTTGAATCGTGAGGGTCCCCTGCATCTTTTCCATTCCATGCAATAATATCACCATAAATATCCACAAAACTAAAAGTCATATTACCTTCAAATGAACCACCCTCAGAAGAAAGAAGGACTGAATCTTCCATTGTATTCAAATTGAAAAGATGAAGACTATCAGACGAAGGAACACTTAGGTCATCACTTAGCCAGTAAACAATTTTTTCCTCAAACATTGCTAAAGCAATTGCATCTATCCAACCATCGTTATATTCGTCAGAATAGGACAGTACTTTTCTCTCCTCACCAGTTTTTATATTTACAGTATATAATCCAGTTCCACTACTATAAGGACCTACACTAAAATATGCAAGAATATCTCCGTGAACATCCCATACAGGACCTCGCGCAGTGTCATAAGCAGTTCCAAGACAATTTAATTGCCTGCAGTTCTCCCCACAATTTCTAACTGGAATTACACACCATGGAGGAGGCTCACTAAAAACATCATCAATTTTTAAATCTTCGGATAAATCAAATGAATCCACCAATTCAGTTTTCTCATGCATATCCTTTAAATCATAACAATCAAAAATATCAAATTCATCACCTCTTACATCGAGTATAACATCTCCGTCTAAATCTGAATTTCCTTTAGAGCAGGAAAAAAGAAAAAATAGAAAAAAAATTTTTCTCACCATATCCACCCCCACGAAGGCTCAATTCGAGCAATTTTTAAACGATTCCTATCAAGAATATATGCTCTATCACCAACAATTTTTAACCCTTTTACCCATGTAGAAATATCATGCACTCCAACCTCTTCAATATCTCCTGGATTTGAAATATTAACAAGGATCGAACGATTTGATGAAAGATTCAAATAAGCATATGAGCCATATATTCTCATATCCTCAATATTCCTTCTGTAATAAATATCATCAACCAGAACAGGAATTTCCCCTTCTTTAATTCCAAAACTCATTAGCCTCTTCACAGATGTCGCAAATAAGTATCCTTTTGTTGATTCAAGATTTTTTCCAAAGTTAGAGAGGAAAAACAATGCATCAATAAATGACTGCTCACCTTCAGAAAGACTTTCACATTCCTGCATTGTGGATTCGTGAGTCCAGATAAAAGGTCCCGCTTCCATTACCCATAACATACCAAGACCCTGAGGATTTGATGGAATTGATATATCAATTAAGCCAATTCCACCTGAAGAAGTAACAGCAAGATATTTACCTGAAATTGCTATTGATTTTGACTGACCACAGGTTTGAATCTCAGAAATTACATATAGGGAAGCAGGATTGCTTGCATCAACTATAAAAACCCTTCTATCAGAGGCAGTAAAAGCATAACCTCCCCATAATTTTACATACCTTGCCCTTCCTGGTAATGTTAAAGAAGAAAGAGAAACTGGAGAGGATGGATTTGAAATATCATAACTTTCAAGCCTGTTTGCCCGAGTTACCAAGAGAATATTTCCTCTGATATCAAAAGATGTTGAAGAAGGAAGATTTATCTGCGCAATTTCACTTCCAGTAGTAGTTTTACTACTACAAACAAGACTTTCAGTAAATGTATCACAAACCATCATCCCTGGCACTGACCACCATGACGAACCAGTAGAACATAAAACACCATATCCTTCTTCAGGTTCACCATCTCCATTACAATCTGAAACCCTTTCTACCCCTTCCTTTTCTGCCTGACCAATCCACCGATATTTATCTGCAATATAATAGACATCCTTTCCTGCAGAAATCTGACCGGGCAGAAGTGTAATTTTTCCTGTTACATTATCTTTAATTATAACTGAATCTTCAGCAAATGGAGGGCATACTCCAGAGGTGCAATCGGGAAAAATCTGACTCCATACTTTTGAACCAATGTCGAATTTCCACAGGTCGTTATGAAGCCCATTACTATCTTCACCCCCGTAAAGATATAATGACTTTTTGGAAGAATCATATTCAATAGAAGCCCTTTCTCTTAAAATTGAAAATCCATCTTGAGACTCTAATTTTAAAAATGTTTCATTTATTGGTTTAAAAATAAAAACTTCCCCGCTTCTTCCTGAAGGAGTTCTTCCACCATAAAAAACCACATCCTTTCCATCAACAGAAACCAAAACCTCTGAACGGGGTGATGGAATTATGCCTCTCGCTTCTACCCTTCGCCATTTCCAGTTAAATGTTTGAGGATTATCCACACTTTCCATATAAACCCCAATTTCCCCTTCCCTTTCAAGTGCCCATAAGTCCCCGAGAAAACCATCTTCTCCTATACCACCAAACAAATACATTCGCGTTGATGTCGGGTCTGTGAACATTACAGAATCTTTCCTTGTCGAAGGGGATTCCCCTTCAGTTGAAATTTTTTGCCAGTAATATGCTTCTTCACCAGATACCCCTCCGCCCATCTTTCTTGCCATCCATAGATTACTCGATAATTCCCCAATCGCATTCTCTCCTCCAAAAGCAAAAATAAATACTTCACCCAATTCATTACCCGCCACCTGATACGACGGAAGACGAAGCATTGTCATTGAAATTCCCTTTTCCCCTGGAACTTCACCATTTAAAGAGCGGGATGGAAAAATATTCCAGAATATCCTTGAATAACTATCAAATTCTATAAATGTTATACCTAAGAGAGCACTTTCAGAAGGAATAACATCAAAAAAGCATAAATTCTGAAGCCATGGTGGACAATGACCATCAATCTTATACCATAAGTCAGGAATAACTATTCTATCCTTTGCCTCAGGTGGTCCCCCTTCCTCAATCCAGTCACGGAGTCTTCCCATATTATCCCCATCAGAAAGTCCTCCAATGTGTGCCGAACCTATGGGGATACTCAAAAAATAACGAATATCCTGGTATGAAGTATATTCATTATTCCAGTCCTGATTTCTATTAGGGTCAGGATTCCTCGATAATTCATCAGGTGGTAAGTATGTATCTTCATTATAAACATTCAATATTCTTTCATTTAACGGTCTTATCCAGAATTTTAATCTATTATAAAAACCTAATGGACCTGGTTCTGGAGTTCCTTCAGGATATTTTATTCCTCTTAAATATAAAAGCATTTCATCTTCAACCAATAAATCGCTTCTTCCCCTTACAGGGTCAAAAGGACCAAAAGTAGAATCCATTTTCGGTAATGAACCTCTAAATTCACATGTCAATATATCAGCATCAGATCCTTCAAGAGTAGGTGAACATGGTGGGAGAGACAAACAACCGTCAGGATTAGTGTCACAAGGACAAACAGTATCAGGATATAAATTTGGGTCCTGACATGGGAATGGATTTTCAGGTGGCCTGGTTACAAGCGTGTCCTTTCTTACAACCTCATACCATCCTGTTTTTAAGTTCGTATTAAGGTACCTTTGTCCATTTTCAGGACAATTTTTTTCCATACATTTATCATCGTTAAACCATTTATGGTTCTCAGTATCATAACAAGAACACCAGTATATTTGTTCTGCCTCCAGGCGAGTTTGACTTGATGTATCATAATGATATAAAGTATATTCGTCTGAAAAAGTTGTATCAGTTTCATACATCATTGAATCCTGGTGCACCAGTCCATGATGATTATCAACTTCGCACTTTCCCTCCGGTGCCAGAGGGTCTGTGTCAGAACAAAGACTCGGGCATGGGTCAGGGTCACAAAGGTCCCCTAAATTTTCTAAACCATACTTGTCTTCGTAATATTTATTACAATTTGCCTGATTCGAATTCGAAATTCCAGGACAATTATCGCAGTTATTCCCAATCCCATCACCATCGCTATCATTTGCGGGATTTGTATTCCAGTCAGTATTTCTATCCTGCCCGAAATCAGCCGGGTCTCTTTCAGGACATAGGTCGCAACCATCTGGAATATCGTCATCATCAGTATCATTCTGGTCAGGACTTCCTTCACAAACATCGGCAACAATTCCATCTCTATCTCCATCTATTCCTTCACAGTCAAAATATTGGGCTACAAGATAAATTGCAGCGAGTGAAGCAGAAATAAGTCTGTCTATTTCTGTGAAAAGTTCACTTCTTATGGGATAACTTAACATAATGTCAAAATTTTCATCTGGAGTCGGGTTATAAATTGTAACCCAATCACTTCCATCAGGTTTTGCCCTGCATTTTGCTATATTACTATCGTCATCCCAGGCAAATTCATAAGGGAATAAATTATTAGGGTCAAAATCGGCGTGGTTTGCACCGCGAGGTTCCGTTGTTCTCTGACATAAGTTGTCCGCTTTCGAAACAAAATGATTTTTGAGTATAGGAGTTATTCTTTGATATTCCTCTCTTGCTTCATTACTTACCAATTCAATTAGTTTATTAATTCTACCCCATAAATCATAGCAATTGGAACTATATGGATAAATTGAATATATTGCTCGCAGATATTCTCCTGCCCACAAAACAGCACATTCTGTCCAATTATTTGCATGGTAATAATCGATACAAGTAGAACTTAATCCAAGATTATCGTCAAAAGTGCCATAAGAAGTGAAGTCTTCATCAAGCATTGAACTTATAGTGGTTTCCCATAAGTTGTGGAAATTTCCCATGTAGCCTGAAGAATGTTGCGGTTCGCTTGCATCAAATAAGGCATGAAATACTGGTCCTAAATAGTAAATATTGGGAGGATGCTCTCCAGTGAATCTTTCTACCCAGTATTTTGCCATATCTCTCATATTAAGAGATGTTACACCATACTCATTCCATTTAACCCAGTTATTTAGGTGTTCCTCACAGGGTCCTTCGCAACCCCATGGAGACTCATCGGGGCATCCGTCCCAGCATATAGATTCCCATCTTGGATCCTCTTTATCATAATGTTCATCTCGCCATTCTGTTTCCGTAACATAACTCTGAAGAGACAAAGAACGGGAATAGTCAAAATGACCATGTCTCCTTTCTCCAGTATCACAAAGAACCCAATCTATTGGTCCTTGCCTTAAAATTATGTCTTCTGTGTAGTTCGGTCCGTACTCCCAGTGGTCTCCCATTCCTTCAAAGGGAATAATGTTACCTAAACTTTTATCATTAAGAATTCTATGACAAGAATAATCATCATAAAAATGATTATATGCAGTAGCATGAATTGCCTCGCCAAGTGCAGTTCTACATTCATTACTAATACACCCCCAGTCTCCATAACAATCACCAGCCTCAAACCATACACAAATTACTGTATCTTCATAACAGTCTGTTCTCTGATTTTCCTGACCTAAAATGGCAAGAATTGGATTTATTTGAATTTCTGGAGGCAAAAAGGCTCTTTCTTCATAAAGTTGAGCAAGATCCACACCACCACAACTTAAGTCTTTATTTGTGCAGTCATTGGGGTCAAGAATGTTACAATATGGCCATAAATCTCTCATACGAGCCAACGCATTTTCATCCGTTGCTGAAAAGGAGTTAATAATATTAAGTGCCTGCCAAAGAATTGGAACACCTCTGAATGTATTCTGCATTGGGTCACTTGCCATGTAGTTTATACCTTTTGTAAGAATCTTTCGATGGGTTCGCCCAGCCTCTGAAAAAGAATTTTTAGAAATCAAAATGAACAATTCAATGAATAAAAGACTTGCTAAAGTTAGAAAACAAATTTGATTTTTGATTTTTGATTTTTGATTTTTTCATTTTTTCCCTCCAATAGCATATATTTATTCAAAAAATTTTAATTGTCAATAAAAATTTTTGTATTTTTTAAAAAAAAGTAACTTCTCAAAAACTAAGGGTTAAAAAATAGATGTATATTCGAAAGTGTTTAAAATACAACAGTTATTTTCTTTTTCCACCATTTATTTTTTAATGGATTACTGTTTCTATGTGAATAACCGTTCCCCCTTTTCACAAAAGCAAACCATAATAGTCCACTTCTCCGTCATTCCCTCGCAAGCGGGAATCTAGACGAAAAGAGCACGAACAAAATAATAGATTCCTGCTTTCGCAGGAATGACTGTTTATCCCCACGGAAGTAAAAAATTAAATGACCTTCATCTGTGATTCCCGTCCTTGTTTTCTCATGGATAAACTCCGGCGGGAATCCAGGGTAGTTTATATTCTATTTTCATAGTGAAAATTTAAATTGAAATTTTAATAGTTAAAATATAAAATGTTATTTGAAAAAATGGAAATTATTGCAGATAAAGAATTATTCTGGTTTCTGAAAGATGGAGTATCTATTGGTCTTTCAAACAAAGCCTTCAGAAACATGTATATCCAGCAGGTATTATCAAGAGGGAAGACATCGGACATAAAACAACTTTTTAAGGCTCTAAATATTTCTGAAATCAAAGAATCTTTCGAGAGCATTAAAAATTTTTTACCAAAAGAAATAAGACCCTTCTGGAAGGAAATCCTTGGAAATAGTAACTTAGCTTCAGAAATTGATAATTAATAATTTCTCAAAACTACCTGACCAAAGCGAATTCTACCTTACTGGTGGAACTGCACTTTCAGCCTTTTATCTTAAACATACCAATGGAAAGAACAAAGGAATTTTCCGAAGAATCACTTGATTTTCATATTTTAATAAAACCATGTAAAGTGGTTAAAAGTTACTAATTTATTTTACAGGTTTTTTGAGGATTAGCCATTTCCACCATTTTGAAAAAGAATCGATAACTATGATTAGAGCAAGCAAAAGCATTGCAAGTATTATTATTGCGTCAACCAGCGATGCAATATCACCCGGGTTTGAAATAACTTTTAATGTAAATTTCCTGAAAAGAACAATACCTGCTGTAAAAGTTGTTGAAATCATGAAAAGCATAGGCACAAGTGTTACCCAGATGTATTTTGTTTTACCCCACTTTATTATAAGTGTTGTCCCTATACACAGGGCAAGCATTGCAAGGAGCTGGTTTGCATTCCCAAATATTGGCCAGATAGTATCTATGGAACCTGTCAAAATGAAAAAACCCCATGCTACAACAACAACCGCACTTGACACAATATTTCCTGTTAGTGACCTCAAATCACCGAAAGGCTTATAAATATAACCACCAAGTTCCTGAACAATATAACGAGCGACTCTCGTTCCTGCATCAATTGTTGTCAGTATAAAAAGTGCTTCGAACATCAGGGCAAATTGGTAAAGATAAGCCATTGCGGTTTTGAGAAAGGGAATTGAACCAAAAATGCTTGCCATCCCAACTGCAAGAGAAACAGCCCCACCAGGTCTTCCTTTAACATCAACCTCAACGAGTCGGCAAAGTTCCTCAATTCTACCAGCAGGAAAACCAAGACGGGCAATCTCACCCAGTGATAGTTTGGTGTTTATAGCAAAGTAATCACCCGGAATTAAAAGAGTTGCTGCAATCAAAGCAACTACCGCCACAAATCCTTCCGTAAGCATTGCCCCATAACCTATGCTTCTTGCATAAGTTTCTTTTTCTATCATTTTCGGTGTTGTTCCTGACGAAATCAATGAATGAAATCCGGAAATTGCACCGCATGCTATCGTAATAAAAACGAAAGGAAACACTTTACCAGGAATGACAGGACCTCCTCCATGAACAAATTTTGTAACGGGTGGCATGTGAAGATTGGGAGCAACAATGATAACCCCAATACTTAAAAGAACAATTACCCCTATTTTCATGAACGATGACAGATAATCTCGAGGAGCAAGAAGGAGCCAGACTGGAAGAACAGACGCAACAAAACCATAAATAGCAAGAGCAATTGATACAGTTTCCTTATCGAGGTCAAAAATGAAACCCGCACCTGAATGAGCAACCCCTTTCCCAAAAAGCAGCGTCAAAAGAAGAAGCGTAACACCTATAATTGAAACTTCAGCAACTTTATGAGGACGAATCGACTTCATATAGACCCCCATGAAAAGAGCAATTGGTATTGTCATACTTATAATGAATGTTCCCCATGGGTTGCGAAAAAGTGAGTTTACAACTGCAAGTCCCAATCCAGCAATTGCAACAATAAGGATAAAAAGAATAGCCGCCATCGCAGACCCACCCGCAACCCTTCCCACCTCATCTCTTGCAATTTTTGCAAGTGATTTTCCATCCCCTCTCATGCTTGCAACAAGAATAATAAAATCATGGGTTCCCCCAGCTAAAACTGCCCCTATCAAAATCCACAAAAATCCAGGAAGGTATCCAAATTGACTCGCAAGAACAGGTCCTATAAGAGGTCCTGCTCCAGCAATTGCAGCAAAGTGGTGCCCGAACAAAACCCATCTATTCGTTGGGTAATAATTTTTTCCATCATTCAGCCGATAAGCAGGAGTAACTCTACTATCATCAAGAACTGCTATTTTGGCAGATAAAAATGAGGCATAAAATCTGTATGCAATTATATAAAAACATCCTGCACAGACAACAAGCCACACCGCATTTATTCTTTCCTGTGGGCGAAATATTCCTGTAATAACAACAAACGAGAGCAGAAAAACTAAAATCATAATCCCCCAGAATATGTATTTTAAAATTTTCATACCTGAAATTAATTTAATACTCCGCCTCTATTTTTTATCAACATTTCAAAAAGAAAAAATAAAAAAATTTTTTGTTGCTATTATTTTTTATAAGTATAGTGTCATTTGTATAACCCAAAAACAATAAAGGAGTTTTGATGCTCGAAAAAAAAGCAGAATTATCCATCGGTAAAGATGAACAGGGATGGATCATCCTCGAAGAATCTACCAATAAAGGTGTGAGGATGCCAGACGAGTCGCTTATGCAGATCGTTATCACGATCTGGGAATTCTGCGACAAACAGGAACCCGAAGACCTAACGAACTCACTCATTGGACCTGCCATTCTCTCGGAACAGCAAAAAAACATGGTCCGAAAGATTGTTGATGATGCCCTGAGTTTGTTCGTCGAAATAGGCTGGGCAACTCCAAAGGTGATTGTACAGGAATAATAGAACAATCACCCTGGCATTAAATTAATGCGTTTTAACCTGGGAAATTTCCGGGGAGGGGTTTTTTTACCCTTCATGGATTCCTGCTCAGGAATAGGAACCGGTAGTAATTCTTATACTCAATTCCATGGTCATTTCGACTCCGCTCAATGACCGTGGAAACCTTAAATGCCAGTTGCCATCCTTCCGTCATTCCCGTCCCTGTTTTCACGGGAATAAATTCTGGCGGGAATCAAAAATTGTTTATATGTCATTTTCACAGTAAAAACTATTCTTTAATCACAATTTTTGATAAGTTCAAAATCTGGCATGGTTTAAAAAATTGGGCGTGATAAATCACGCCCCTACAAAAAATGGAGGATTTTTGCTACTTTTTAATACTTTTGAACCACGCTCAAAATCTGATAAAGAAAGCATGAAAAATTTTGCAACTACAAAATTCTTATGTCTGATACTTTCAATTTATGCCACAATCCCTCTTTACGATTGTAGAGCAGATAATGGTAAAAAATATGAAGAAAATTTCACTGTCTTAATGTTGATTCTAACACCATCCCATGGGGAAAAAGAAGCTCTCAAAAATGAAATCATTAAAACTTCAAAAAACCTCCCATTGAATTTAAAGTTTAAGGAAGAAGATTCTTCTATACATTCACCTCTTGAACCATTTCCAGCACTTTTTTCAAATATTGCTTCTTCGGTCAAAGCAAATTTTGTTATAGCGATAGAACAAAAACAATCAGGCATTATCAATATTATTGTTTATGATTCAGTTAAAAATTCGATGCTTGTCAGGGAAATTGCCACAAAAAACCAGAAAAGTCCCATTTTATTAGAAACGGTAAGTATAGTTGTTAAAAATTACCTAAATTCAATATCAGAAGGGGGGCATATTGGTATTCACACAGAAAAGCAAACAATAACTGAACCATCTAAAGAATCAGAATCATCTTCAAAAAAAGTAGAGAAATCATTCCTGACACTGCTTGCTTCTTACAGGCTCGATACTCATTCACCACAGCAACCAGTTATAAACGGGCTTTGCATCGGAGTAGGATTTTCACCTCTTTTCACAAAACCCTTTGAATTTGAATTCATGTATAAACTCTCCCCTTCCTTTTATTTAAGCGATGAAAGAGTTCTGCTTGAAACTTCCATTCATCCATTTGTTTTTGGTTTTCGTGCAAACTTCAGGAAAAAATTTTTCCAGTTATCCCCTGGCTCAGGGGTAACTCTGGGACTTATTAGAAGACATTTTCATTCTCTCAATTCTTCAAGCGCTGTAGAAGAAAAAAAAGGGTCACTTGCTGTTTCCATTTCCCCTTCAATAAGAATGAACTTTACCATAACACAAAACTTAGAGTTTTTCATTCAATCTGGAATGGAAATATATGTTTTAAGGGTTCCATGGGAATATTCTTCGAACGGGAAAACTTTCTCAATTGCTACACCGTGGTATAGCGGTTTCAATATTCTTGCAGGTATTACAGTTAATCTTTTAGGCACACCCGAAAATGAAACAAAAATACACTAAAATAATGTGAAAAAAGATGCATGAAAGCGATTTAGAACTCACCCGGCAGGTTGCGCAAGGAAACAAAAAAGCATCGGAAGAAATGGTCGGGCGATTGTTCGAACTGGTTCGTTCTGCATGCAGGTATTCAGCAGGTAATTCGAACGATTGGGAAGACATGGCACAAATAGCAATGATGGAAATTCTAAAAAGCGCAGGGTCATATAAGGGGGAATCACCCCTTGAAAAATGGGCTGGAACAATAACAATGCGGACAATCTGGCGAAAAATTCGCAAAAAGCAAAGATACATAAGTATTCTGCAGGTGGTTTTCCGCTCCCATGATGAAGATCCGGTGTCACAATCATTAGAAGTTGATGTAGATGGGCAGACTTTGAGGTCAAGGATGTCGGTTCTTCTTGGTAAAATCAGCCCCGAGCAGAGGATGGCTCTCGTAATGAAATTTGGTTTCGGATATTCCGTGAGGGAGATTTCAGAAACACTTTTAACTTCAGAAAACACAATAAAAGACAGGCTCAAAAGGGGTAAAGAAAAATTAAAAAGGTTAGCATTAAACGACAAAGTACTAAAAGAATTTGTGGAGAAAATTGAAAAATGAAAAACACAAATAACAAGATATGCTTAAAAGTAGAAGAGATTCTTCTTAAAAAATATAACGACCAGAAACTGAATCCTGATGAAATCGAACTTTTGCAGAATCACTTAAAGGATTGCAAATCATGCCAGTGGGAAGAAAAACTTTTCGATATTTTGCGATACAAATCTGAATCCGATTCTCCAAATTACACTCTCTCAGGTGAAGAAAAAAGAAAAGTTTTCGAAAAAATCTGGGAACGGTTAAATAAAAATATTGCCGAATCTAATTTAAAAAAATCCAGAAAATTTGCATTAATAGCCGCCGCTGCTGTAATTCTCATTTCCCTTTCTACACTGGCTCTTATATGGCTTATGAAACAAAAAAATTACGAAAGCAAAAGAACCTTCAACATAATTTCATGTGTGGGGGAAGTTTTGACAGGAAATGAAAATCTCTGTGAAAAAAATCAAATTGGTGAAAATAGCAATATATCAGTAAATAAAGGATTCCTGTCATTCTCAGAAAATAATGGTTACACAATTTATGTTCTTGAAGATTCCTCAATAAGCATAGGAAGTATCAAAGACAAAAGAAGGTCAATAGTGGTAGAAAAAGGATATATAGTTTTTCGAGTAGCAAAGGGAAAGGAAAGAATTCCGCTAATTGTGGAAACAAAACTTGTCAGGGTAATGGATACTTCGACTCTCTTCAGTGTGGAAGTTTTACCAGCTCAAATTATCGTTAGGGTTAGTGAAGGGGAAGTGATAGTTATAGAAACAAACGGGCAAAAACGAAACTTTAGTAGCGGTGAAAGGTTTTCAATAATACAATCAGGAAAAGTCGTTGATTACATGCCACCAGAAGAAATCAGAAGAGACACAAATATTGCAAACGGAAAAATTGAAAAACAGATTGCCAAAACTACTGAAACTGCATCTATAGTGGAAAAGACTGAGGAACAGGCAGAAAGCAAATTTGTCGAACATGGAGAAGATTTAGTTGCGGGTAAAAAACAACCATCACCTTCACAACTACTTAAATTAGCAAGAGACTTTAAAGCAAATGAAAAATGGGATGAGGCATTGAAAACATACGAAAAAATAGTGCGAACATACCCTTCAAGCGAAGAAAGCAAAGTTGCACTCGTTTCGATTGGAGAAATTTTCCTCGAAAGGAAAAGTGACCCTGAAAATGCAGAAAAGTACTTTTCAAAATACATGAAATTGCATCCATCAGGAAATCTTCTCGAAGAAGCATGGTATGGAATGATAAGAAGTTACAGAAAGAGTGGAAAAACCGGCATAGAAGCATCCGAAATAAGGAAATTCATCAAAAGATTCCCTTCAAGCATTTATACAAAAGGACTTGAAAAAAGACTCCATGAAATTGAAGAGGAAAACGATGAAAAAAGATAAAAAAATAGCAAATTTAGTTTTTAACTTTTATGCATTAATTATTGTTTTTATTTTTACTTTAATTTCAGTAAAAAATTCTTACTCTCAATCAGACCCGACATTTGATGTAGAAAATTTCAGATTTGCTCCATATCCCCTTGAACTTCTCTCCACGCAGCGAGCGGAGTCGCCAGGGCACCTTGGATGGGGAACCATGCTTGGTTTTAACTATGCCCATGACCTGTTAGTTATAAAAGAACTTGAAGATGGGCAGTGGAAGGAAAAAATTCATTTAATAAGGCACAGACTTGAAACAGAATTATGCGGTTCAATTGGAGTACTCGATTTTCTGCAATTTTCTTTGAGTGTCCCGGCAACTCTTTATCAAGCAGGTGATAGCGCACCAGACCCACAAATAGGAATAGATGCTGTTTCAGCAGTTGCCTTCGGAGATATTGAATTCAAAATAAAGGCAATTCTTCCTCATCGTTTAGGTAATGTAGCAAACTTAGGACTCACTTTGGGCTTAGGGGTGCCATCGGGAAGCAAGAACCGTTTTGCAGGTGATGGAATGGTTTCAGCACCCGTAGGTATTATTTTCGATTTCAAATTCAAGATGGTGGATTTCGCTACCAATTTTGGATACAGGTATAGAGACGGAGGAAAAATTTTAGACCTTGAAATTGGACAGGAACTCTTCATAAATTCTGCACTGGCTGTTACTATAAAATCATTTTCTTTTATAGCTCAGGTTTTATGGCGGGGTTCAATTGAACACATTAGCACAGAAAGTCACAATCCGGTAGAAATAACCGGAGCATTCAGATACCTGTTAGGTCACCACTGGGTTTTCACAGCAGGAGCAGGAGCTTCGGTAACAGAAGGTTATGGAGCACCAGATTTGCGAGTTTTAGCTTCATTCGGTTATTTTAGTCGCGGTAAGGAAAAAAAGCCGGGAGATAGTGATGGGGATGGTATTGCGGATGAAATTGATAAATGCAAAAACCAAAAGGAAGACTTCGACAGTTACGAAGACGACGATGGATGCCCTGATAAAGACAATGACGGAGATGGAATTCCAGATAAAAAAGATAAATGCCCTGATGAACCGGAAGATATAGATGGTTTTGAGGATAAAGATGGGTGCCCAGACAATGATAATGATGGAGATGGAATAGAAGACAGTAAGGATAGATGCCCCGATAGTGCTGAAACTTTCAATGGAATAGACGATGAAGATGGATGTCCCGAAAAAGATAGCGATGGAGATGGAATTTTTGATAATGGCGACAAATGCCCGAATGAACCAGAAGACAATGATAAATTTGAAGACGATGATGGATGTCCCGATAAAGACAACGATGGTGACACTATAGAAGACTCTAAGGACAGGTGCCCGAATGAACCGGAAACATTCAATTCTTTCGAAGATGAAGATGGTTGCCCGGATAAAGCTCGCATCATGGGATGTGAAATTAAAATAAAGGAGAAGGTTCACTTTAAAACAGGTAGTGCAGAAATTTTAGGCACTTCTTTTGACCTCCTCAAAGAGGTAGCAGCGATAATTAAAGCAAATCCACAAATGGGAAAAATCACAATAGAAGGACATACCGATAGTAAAGGGAAGGATGATGCAAATCTCGAACTTTCACGCAAAAGAGCAGAGAGTGTTAAATCATTCCTTATTTCTCAGGGGGTAGATGAAAAGAGGCTGGAGGCTATAGGGTTTGGTGAAACAAAACCAATTGCAGATAACAAAACAGCAAAAGGCAGGTCCCTCAATAGAAGGGTCGAATTTCACATAGAAAAATGTGAAGAAAAAAAGGAAAAGTAAAATGAAAAATAAATTAAAGGAGGATAATCCATGGGTAAACATAAAATTTTAAGTAATATTTTAAAAATCACTACTACCCTTTTCCTTTTATTTTTTTCCTATCACTCCAAAGGTTACGGGCAAACTGTTAAATTCCATCCTGGTGATTTAATACTTGTTGTTGACCATGACAGAGCAAACCTTCAGCAATTAATGGATGCTTATGGCATGGCTGTTCACCTTGCAAACGCAGGAATAAATGTAGGGTGGTGGATAGCAAGAGAAAAACTTTACGAAGATATTGATTTTTCTGCAGAAACTGACGATGCACCAAACCCACTTACTGCAGGAGCGGATGGAAATGTTATGGTAAGAGATTATCGTGCTGGACCATTTGTTGTAAGGGACCCCATTCCATCAACATCTGATTATAACGAAGCATGGGACGAAATTGAAAGAATCAGGGAGACTTATGGATTAAACCCTGTTATACATGAAATTCGTAGTGAACCTGAAACTGCAAGACTCAATATTGCATTCCTTACATTCATGCCACGAATTGCCTATTCAGCAAACGCTAATATTGCAGACCAGGAGATTCGAATGGCAAAAATTCCAGGTATAAATGTTCCATCGCCTGGCGCAACAACTCTGCCCGCAACTGTTGCAGGGGGAGGGCTTTTCGATGGAGATGTATCGAGTCCATGCGGTCGTCGTCCTCGTTATGATGCTTATATGCAGGACCATTATGATTATACTCAGGACATCCCTGAACACTCAATTGCCGCTCAGGAATACGATGAATTTTTAAGAAAAGGAACAACATGCATATTCGAATGCCTGAGCGCAACTATTGACGACAGAGTTCACTGGCTTACAAACCCTGGAAATATCGCCACTGAAGGAACTGCTATTGATGACCATTACACGGTAGAGCCGGATTTTGCAGACCACCCATTTGCACAAACAATGGGAATAATCCCAATAGAAGGGGGAGCATTTATGCTATGGGATGCAGATGGTAACGATTTCAGGGATAGCGCAGAAAATATCTTCTTCGATGCAATTGGAGGCGACATTGGATACATGCTCGGGCAGGTTGAAGGAGGAAAATTTTTCTTTGCAGGTGGACACAGGAGAAGGGGACAGAGTGACATGAGAATAATTCTTAATGCAGTCCTCTATGAAATTGTTTCTCCTCAATTCGAACATCAAATCAGACCCCCTCATTTTTCAACAGGCATAGAAGAAAGAAAACAGGTAAGAATACTGGTTCGTGGGGGTGCCCTTGCTCAAAATGTTTTTTTAAGCGATATTCTTGAAGAAAATGTCAATTTCATACCTGGCTCTGTTCGTTTTCGAAGACCGGGACCAACATACACATGGGACCCGGCAACCAGAACCCTTTCCTTTGCTTTTGGAGACATTGACCCTGATACTTACTCGAACAGGATAATAGCAACATACGAAGTCACCACACTTTTCCCGACAAGCGGAGAAGTTAAACTCATGTCATCAGTAATCACCTACGATGATCCATGGACAACAGGAATTACATTTTCAGGAAGTTATTGCGAATCAGGGTCTGTAAAACCAGACCTCCTCATAGAAAAAAGTGCTTCGCCCGATTATCTTAGGCAGGGTGGTAACACTGTTTCACTCAGAATAACAGTAACAAACACAGGAACTGAAATTTTAAAAGATGTTACTGTAAAGGATTCCCTTCCATCTGGTGTAACATTTGTTGGTCCTCTCGAATACTTCGGGAGGGGAACGGCTGACTGGAACATATCCCAGCCCGCGACACTTACATGGAACGCTGGCTGGTTTGTCCCGGGGGAAGGGCACTCTATAACATTCGAGGTAAATGCAAATACTCCCGCAGTAAATGAATTTTTACTGAATGACGGTGCAAGAGCATCAGCCACAAGAAGTGACGGCTCAAGTGTAGAAGCAGTTTCAGATGATTTGATTGTGCCGGTGCAACCCAATGATGCCCATACCGCAATTTTTAATATTACCCCTTCTGTTGTTCCTACAAATAGCACACAAATTTTAACATTCTCAGTTAAAAATACTGGACCCCGTGTAACTTTTGGAGAACAAAACTTTATTGAATTGAAATTCCCTGAAAACTGGGGAAAACCACAGTCAGTAGTAGTCCCTGCAGGCTGGCAATGGTTCTGGTGGAATAAAAATAAAATACTTGGAATGACAAGAACAGGTGGCGATATAAACTGGAACACAGACCAATCCTTTGATTTTTCATTCTCAGCCCTTTCCCCATCACTACCTGAAGTCAGCAAATTCGAAGGGCGGGCAACTGCAATGGATGGAAGGGAAATGGTTCTGATGACAGGGAATCCGGAGGTAATCGTAGTTAACACAACAGATACCGATTCAGACGGAGATGGATTAAGCGACAATGACGAAGCCATAGCAGGCTCCAACCCGAACAACCCAGATACTGATGGAGATGGTATCCCCGATGGATACGAGGTAGGTTCAGACCCGCATAATCCTGTAGATACAGATGGAGATGGAACTCCTGATTTTAATGACCTCGACAGCGATAACGATGGTATTGCTGATTCAACTGAACTTGTTGATGACCCTGATGATGATGGGGTACCTAATTTCCGTGACACAGATTCTGACGACGATGGATTGAGTGACAGTGATGAAGTTGCAATTGGAACTGACCCTTATTACCCGGATACCGACCGTGACGGATTAAATGACAAAGATGAAACTGTGAGAGGAACAGACCCTCTTAACCCCGATTCAGATTGTGACGGCATAAGTGACGGGGAAGAAGTCACAAATGGAACCGACCCACTCAGTCAACCCGGGTGCGGCGAGGGTTTCAGACCCGATAGAGCGGAAATACCGGATGCAACAATTGACGGTTTTGAAAACGACCTCAATCCTGCGGACGGTATCGAAGATACTTTAGTGGATGGCAATTTACATGTCTCCGGCGGTGGTGGTTGCTCCTGCTCCCTGCCCAATTGACCCTGATTTAACAAAAACATAATGCGCAGGGTGACTGAGCGAAGGCGAATTAACCAATAGTGTTACATTTAATCTACACTTTACTGTCATTTTGACTACTCTCAATGACCTTTTAATTATCCTGCTATTCTTAACAATTATTATAATAATCATGGAATCCTTGAAGTTCAAATAGGAGAACTCTCCTAAGGAAGCACTTCAAATTTGCGATTCAACACCAACACCAGACCACTAAAAATTCGTGAAAATTTTTGTGAAAACTTCCCCAAAATGCTTCGCATCAGAATAGTAGTAGTTTTATTTATATTTCATATTGAATTGAAAAGGATGGAGTAACGATAGTTGATAAAATCATGCTGCTGAAGAACTATAGTTTTGAAACCATGCTGCCGGAGTGTAATCCGAGGGCTGAAACCATTAATGCTGTAGCTGAACTCTCGGAGGACATCGGTATCATTCTACCTTATCTTGCTTCTATAATCAAGGTCTGCACCTACGATGGGTGCATTTACTATCTTGGGGGGACAACAAATAGAATTCAAGATTAAAAATTAAAAAACAAAGTTATAAAATGTTTAATATAAGGAGGTAAACTGATACCGCAATTAAAATTTGCAAGACATTGGGATCGATTTAGAGGAAAGAGTTAAGATTTTATTTACAATTAATTGGAGGAATCTTTGGTAATTCTGCAT
>Ga0078972_1003030_pt2 | contig 45413 bp, 38 predicted proteins | sample YelNatPaOPGAMG01_FD_67568 | JGI IMG/M metagenome (GOLD analysis project Ga0078972, IMG submission 67568) | Hot spring thermophilic microbial communities from Obsidian Pool, Yellowstone National Park, USA - OP-RAMG-01 (SPADES assembly) (version 2) | ecosystem: Environmental > Aquatic > Thermal...
ACCTGCCTGAGAAGGGTCGGATCCTCTCCGGAGGAACTCGATGAGATAGTGGTCGTGGGCAATACGACAATGCTGGAGATCTTTGCTGGAATGAATCCCCACTCCCTTGGTAGGGCTCCTTACTTGCCCCTATGTCTCTCGCCCTTGGATCTCAGATCTGGGGACCTGGGACTCAAGGTACCCCCTGGCACGAACGTGCATTTTTTCCCCGTAATCTCCGGGTTCGTGGGAGGAGATGCGCTGGCAGCCATAATCTCCCAGGGCCTCCACGAGGAAGAGGAGCCAACCCTTCTTGTTGACATTGGGACAAACGGGGAATTGGTCTTGGGAAACAGGGATTTTTTGTGGGCAACGAGCTGTGCTACGGGACCTGCCCTGGAGGGAGCTCACCTGAGCTGCGGAATGAGGGCGACCAGGGGGGCCATCTGGAAGGTCTGGCAAGAGAGGGGGAAGCTCGAGTTCCAGGTATTGGGCCCTGAGGGTGAAAGCCCCAGAGGGATTTGCGGATCGGGAGTAATAGACACCTTGGCAGCCCTTCTGAGTCTGGGGATTCTGCTCCCCAGTGGGAGATTTGTGGAGGGGAAAGAAGGTGTCGTCCATGACGATAGAGGGGTTGGCACCGCCTTCCAACTGGTGAAGAAAGGGGAGAGGGGGGCCAAAAGAAACATTTACATAAGCCTCAAGGACGTAAGACAAGTCCAGCTTGCCAAGGCCGCAATGTACGTGGGAGTGAAGTTTCTCATGAAGAGAGCGGGCCTGAGCGAGGTTCGAAGACTAGTTTTGACTGGAGCCTTCGGAGCGAGATTCAATTGGAGGTCGGCTGTGGATATAGGAATGATTCCCCCCGAGGCCACACGTGGCGAGGTCCGAACTGTTGAGAATGCTGCGGGACTTGGGGCGGTGATGGCCCTTTTGGATTCGAGAAAAAGAGATGAGGCCAAATCCATAGCCCAGAAGGTCCAAGTGGTAGAGCTTGCCGAGGAATCTGATTTCTCCTCTGCCTTCTGTGAGGCGCTGGAATTCCCAGGTTCTCCCCTGGAGTTAGCCAAAACTCTGGAAGCTCATTGATGGCTCCCAGAAGGGCAGATTCTGTCGAACCGCGAAGAAATGCCTCTATGTACGAGAGTTTTGCCATGGAGAGGCACAGGGTGCTTCAGCCGAGGAAGACCTTGCCTTGGCGTGCACCCCATGATCTCAAAGAGAGGCTATCAACCGTTGCAAGGCAAACGTTTGGGAAGGGCGGACTCCGCACGCCCCCAAGGATAACATTGGATCCACCGAAACGCTCGCGTCTTTTGGCCCCAGACCCCTGCGCCATCGTGCGGCGGGTAATGAAATGCCTTTTCAGGCGTTGGCCTTGCCCGATCACCTTAAGAGGCGCTCTGCCCTCGGCCCCTTGCCCCTTAAAGCCCTCTGCTTTTCTCTACAGCAGGAGCCCAGATTACCTAGGTGACCTGGCAGTGGAGATTATGAGGATAGCCATTCCCATGAGACCACAGAAGACAAACCACAGGGGTTTGTAGACCCCCCAATTGTCGTAAACCCATCCCGCAACAGGGGGTCCTATCATCCCCCCCATGGAAGCCATTCCCATGGTTATCCCCAAAAGCTTTCCAAATGATCCCACCCCGAAGTGCTCCCTCAGCATGGCCCCCCTTAGGATCATGGTCCCGCCGAAGCCTGGCGGGAAAAAGGCGAGAAAAACCAACAAAGGCCACCCCTCTTCCACCTCTGTCAGGGCCAAAAGACCACAGACCATGAATCCATAGGCTCCCATCATGACCTTGTGCTTCGGGTAGATGTCCGCAAGCCATCCAAAGCCAAACCTCCCAGCTATGCTTACGAGGGGTAGGGCTGCTGCCACCATTCCAGCCTCCTTCCTGGCCATGCCCACGGAGCTGAGATAAGGCATCAGGTGGGTCACTACTGCCGTGAGCACCAACATCCTGAAGAACTCCGCGATATTTATTGCCCAGAAGGATCTGTCCCCCAGGGAAGATCTGAAGCTGGGCTCGCCTTTCTCCTGAGGCCACGGGCCAGAACTTGGAGATTCACGAGGCTCGGTTTGGAACTCATCCGCCTCTGGGTTAGGATTTTCCTTGAGCACAAGCCCCAGTGGGATCCCCATGACCCACATGAGAAAGCCCAGGAGCATCAGGGTGGTCCTCCATCCCATGGAATCTATGGACCAGACCACAAGGGGGATCAAAAGACCACCCGCTCCATACCCGCAGGCCATTATTCCCATGGCCTTTCCAATCCTCCTTTTGAACCATTTTGCAACCGAGGTCATGAGGACAACGCTGGTGCAGCCTCCGGCCCCGAAAGCGAGAAGGACAAAAGCTCCGTAAAACATGGCCAGGGATCTCGTGAGGCTCAAAAGAACGAATCCCGCGCCCACTATGGCCGCTCCAGCAGTGACCAACTTTCTGGATCCGTATCTGTCCACGAGGTAGCCCGCCAGGGGAGCGAAGATTCCCATTTCGAGCCCTCTCAAGGCGACAACCAGGGAGACCTCGGTGTAACTCCACCCGAATTCCGAAACTATTGGTTCGAAGAAGGCGGTAAAACCGAAAAAGAGGGTCCCGCTTATGTAGAGGGCTATGAAGAAGCCGGCAAAAACAATCCACCAACCGTAGTAGATCATGAGCGCTCCCGAGGTCCTGAAATTCCGGCACCCTCTTCCGGAAGAAGCACCTTTGCCGCCCACGCGGCTCTCTGTGGATTATCCTTTGTGGAGACTCGGAAGGTCAACGGAAAAGGGCCTCAAGACCGAGGTCTAGGGCTTTCTCCTGACAGGGAGCTTCACGGTGAAGCTTATCCACCTTCCCGATTCCGATTTCGCTACGATCTCGCCTCCGTGGCCCCTCACTATCTCCCGAGAGATGAAAAGTCCCAAACCTGTGCCCCTCCTCTCGGATGATTTCTCGTCATGGAAGCGGACGAATTTCTCGAAGGCCTTCTCCAACTTTTCGGGACTGAGCCCCTCTCCCTCGTTCCAGACCTCGATTTCCAGGATATCGTCGCTTTGCTCGGCGCGAACTCTGATCTTTCCCCCGTTGCGGCCGTAGCGGATTGCGTTTCCCAAAAGATTGCTCACCACTATTCTCAGTAGACCTGCATCTCCAACTACGTTTATGGGCCCTGCGAGTTGTTGCTCCATGACCATGGCCTTCTCCGAAAGCGCAGGGGAGAGGTCCCTAATGACTGGCACGATCACGTCCTCTACTATTTCGAGGGGTGCGAACTTCGGAGAGAGCTCTCCCTTTTCCACCTTGGCCAAATCCAGGTAGTTTCGCGTCATGGAAACAGCAGATTGGATGCTCCTCGCTATTCCTTCCACCAATGTCATCTGAGCCGGGCTCACGGGGCCTGCAAGCCCTTTCTCCAGAGCCATAGCAGAGGTGTAGATGACCCCCAGGGTATTCTTGAGCTCGTGGGATATGAACCCGAGCATGTCCAAATAATTGGCATTCAGCCTTTGCAAGTTGCGGTTCGCGGCTTCCAAAGCGCAATTGGCTTGCCTGAGTTTCTCCTCTCTATCCTTTAGGCTTGCGGCCATGGAGTTGAAAGATATCGTGAGATCCCTGACCTCATCCTGAGAGGAAGGCTCTGGGACAGAGACAGAGTAATCCCCTTGGGCTATCCTCGAAGCCGCGTGAGCGAGCCTTGTCACGGAGTTGGAGAGTCTCCTCGCGAACAAGGCCCCGGCTGCCAGAACTAGAAGAGTTGCGGCAACGCTGAGGGCTATGTACAGTTTCCACAGGGCTTTTCTGAGGTCATCATATTTGCGGGCCAGAACTCCTACGTAGAGAATGCCTATGGTCTTGCCTTCCACGTCATGGATTGGGTCGTAGGCGCTTATGTACCAGTCATCCACAACAAAGGCCCTATCGTACCAGCTCGCATCGTTCTCCAACACCCTGTCGTAGACGTCGGCACTGACCCTCGTGCCTACGGCCCTATTACCATTTGGAAGGATCACATTGGTCGCCACGCGCACGTCCCACTGAAAAATCGTAACTGTACCGAGGGGCTTGCCGCCGTAAAGTCTTTCCTCGAAGACCGCCGACCTCATTTGATCCACAAGGGAATGATTCCGGTTCACCAGCACTCCCCCATAGATCGCACCGATTACGCTTCCCCTCTCATCTCTCACAGGTGCCGCGGCGACCAAGGCCATCCCGGAAGTCTCGAAGCTCTTGGCCCTGGGCTTGGCCATTGGAGTTGCCTCGAAGGCCACAAACGCCCTCTCTTCGAGTTCCCCGCCTTCTGCCCTGAGCCTCTGCGCGGTCAAGATGGCAAGACCGCTTTTGCTCGAACCCTTGAGGGCAGAGCTCACGAAGGGATCCAGGGAGAGATTGTCACCCGTGTGGTATGGCTCCAAGGTCCTCAAGATCACACGTCCATTGCGGTCAGTGAGGCCCAGGAAGTCCAATCCACACTGTCTTCTCGCAGCTTCCAGAAGGGTTCTGGAAGCCTCGGACTCTTCCCCGGAAAAAGCCCCTATGACCCTCTTTCCCGTACCCAAGACAGTGACAACGAGTTTCATTTGCTCGAGCTTTCCGTCTATCACCCCCCATGCTGTCCTGAGGTTGAGTTTCACAGTCCTTTGGGCCTCTTCTAGAATGGTTCGGTTGAAGAGATAGGCACCAAGCACCGAGCCGAGGACCGAGAGGACCACTACGAGGAGCACAAAATTGAGGTAAATCCTCAATCTCAGGGTCATGCGCATGGCCATTCCCTCGGAAGAGACCAGCCTTCAGCAACGTGGTTTGCAACATGCGTGCCATTTATCGCCAAAACGCGGGCAAAAAAGCGTGTCCTCTCAGGGGAGAAGACATTCTTGAGGGTGACCTCCCAGCCTGAGGAAGCCGGCCGAGAGGCTACCCAAACCGTGGAGGGAATCATTTGGCCGGGGCGGGTGTTCCGTCTCCCTGCCGAACAATCCTCCATGAGGCGGGAAATGGTGCTCGTGCTTTACACCTTGTAAAAAATTCTAGCCCTCAATCCTTCTCGATGCCTGCCTCTCGGATCCAGCGAGCGACCTCCTCGTCCTCTGGGAGAGAGGGGTCCAACGGAACCAGTTGCCACGAAAAACGATTGCCCTGGGTACCCTTCGTCTTGGCCTCCTCGAGTTCCTTCAAAAGGGAGGCCCTCTGCTCTTCCAGCTGAGCAATGGAACGATCCAGGGAAGGGTTCGATCCCCTCTCCTTGGCTTTCTTGTGAGCATCTATGCGCCCATCGAGCTTCGAGATCTCCTGCTGGAGCCTGACCACCCTGGCTTCATCTTGTATGGGCTGTCCCAACTCCTCCAACTTGAGCTTCAGCTTTCCCAAGTACATCCCCTTGGAGTATGACTGTAGGAGCCAGCTCACCGACTCCTGTTGGGCAAAGGACATGAAACGGCCGTCGTGGCCGCCAAGGATGAAGTGAATCCCTTCCACCTCCTTGGCCAAGCGCTGATCGCGAGCCATGCCCATATCCGAAAGGAACAAGACCAAATCCGCCTTCCCTCGAAGCTCCTCCAATGTCTTCCGTGCTGCTGTCCAAGGATCAAGGATAGTTACCCTATTCTCTGTGGCCTTTTGAGCTGCTTGTGCGACCTCTAGTCCAAAGAGCCCAACGAAGGCGACCCTCAACGATCCCACCTCTCTGATCTTGTAAGGGGGGAAAAGCAATTTTCCCGAAGGGGCATCAATCAGGTTGGCGGAGATCAAAGGAAGCCCTTCCCTGGCCTTATTGGCCAGAAATTCGACCCCCAAGGTGAGGTCCAGATCCCCTACATTTATGGCGTCCACTCCCATCTTCTTGTAAGCCCTGGCTATGATCTCTGCCTTAGAAAGTGCCTGGGCCTTGTCCACATCCTGCTTGCGATCGAAGAAGAGATCTCCGGAGTCCACAACCACCACATTGCCTTCCTTGGAACGAATTGCCTCGACAAGTGCGACCCGCCGGGCAAGACCGCCCAGCACTCGATTGCCTCAAGTGGGACAGCCGAAAAGGTGCCCTGTGACATTGTTCGTGTGGAGGATCGTTATCTCAGAGGACTTTGCCCAAAGCGAGGTTTCCATGGAGGGCAGACCGAGAATTCCCAAGGTCGCGACCAAGAGAAAGATGACAAGCAAAGGCCGCCAGGATATCGCACCCATGTCTTTAGAGATCCCTTTCATGGATTGTTGACCCCCTCCAGTTTGGATGATCCATTATAGACGGGTTTCCCCTCGGGGAGGAAGGACCAAAGGTTTGAAGGCCTCCACCCTTATGCTCCATACGGCTTTAGCGGCCTCGGAGATCTGCTCTTCGGTGAGCTTCAGGGATTCCGCCATGGATATTATGGTAGGATCTCGAAGTAGGTGATCTGTGGGGAAAGAGGTCTTTTCCAAGACCTTTATCTCCTGAAACCCGGCTTTCCTCATGGCCTCCAGATACTCTTCCTCCTCCACCGCTCCTGCCACACAACCCACATATGCTGCCACAGAGTTCTTTATGAGATGAGGAAGTTCTCCGTTGAGCACTATGTCCGAGATGAGTGCCCTTCCCCCGGGCTTCAAGACCCTGAAAGCCTCCCTGAAAACCTGCGCCTTGTCCGGGACGAGGTTGATCACGCAGTTGGAGATTATCACGTCAACCGAGTTATCGGGAGCTGGAAGATGCTCTATCTCGCCGAGGCGAAATTCCACGTTGTCGAAACCACCAACCTTGGCATTTTCCCTGGCCTTTTGAACCATCTCTGGGGTCATGTCCACTCCTATAACCTTTCCTTTGGGCCCCACCTTTCTTGCGGCCAGGAAACAGTCGAAGCCGGCCCCACATCCCAGATCCATGACCGTCTCTCCCTCTTTCAAGGAAGCCAGGGCCACGGGATTCCCACACCCAAGGCCGAGGTTCGCTCCATCGGGCACTTGGGAGAGTTCTTCCTCGGTGTAACCCATAAGCTCGCTCATTGCCTGAAAAGATGTCCATCCGCAAGAGGAGCTCTGGGGGCCGCAGCAGGACGTTCTCTCGAGGACTGCCCTGGCATATCGCTCTCTTACCTTCTCCTTGATCTCGATCTCGTCCATGCTCCCTCCTTCTCGAACAGGTCTCCAAGATCATCCGGATCCAGGCGCTAAGATGCCTATGGGAATCGAATCTACGTCTGTTCTACCACAGGCCGCAAAAACTCTCTCACCATACTCGAGAGGGCCTGAGTCCTGAGGAGAGCCATGCAGCAAACCTGTCCATCTTTTTCCATCAGCACGAGGGCGAATTTCTCCCCTGGCCTTATGCCAGCCCTCTCCCTCACTTCCTTGGGTAGCACCATCTGGCCCCTTTCATCCACCGTGACGATGGACTCCACACGGCAGCAAGGAGGTTCACTAGGATCTGTCATGTTGGATAGGGTTTGTCGTGCCATGCCAGTGGTCCTCTACTCTGAGGTAAATTGGAGTCATGTTCAGATTAATCAGCACTATCAGTATAGACGGATCAATCTGCAAGTCAAGGGCTCGAGAGAAGGGTCATGGGTGATTGCTAGGGGAGCGTGCGGGGCCCTCCTCCGCGAGGTAGCCGACCCGAGGTCAGGGGCTTCCTGGGACAAACCCGGAAGTTACGCCAAAAGGGGTCTTCCCCGACAATTGACTCTGCTTGGGTTTGGCCATATAATTCAATTGCTTCTTGGGGGGCTGTAGCTCAGCTGGGAGAGCGCGTGAATGGCATTCACGAGGTCGTGGGTTCGATCCCCATCAGCTCCACTTGGATAAAGAAAGGGCCAGGGATTCCAGGAGCCGGATCTCTGGCCCTTTCTGTTCCACGGGGTCTCTCCCTGAAGGCTGTTATGCCCCTAGATGAAAGGGGATCTCTCTGAGCTATGCCTTCATTGACACTGGGGGGACAGAGTCAATATAATCTAGTAGGTCCAGCTGCAGGTGCCGGAGTGGTGGAATAGGTAGACGCAGGGGACTCAAAATCCCCCGGGACCTGGTCCCGTGAGAGTTCGAGTCTCTCCTCCGGCATTTTCTCACCTGTCCAACAAATCCCTCACTTTCTTCACGAGCTCCAGAGGCGAAAATGGCTTTTCCACCAAGTGGAACTCTGGCCCCTGGAGCTTCCACCCCTTCAAGTGTTCCCTTGGATAGCCAGACACATAGAGGACTTTGACCCCGGGAAGAGTCACCACCGCTTTCTCCGCTAACTGGGGTCCTGAAATGCCAGGAAGGACCACGTCCGTGATTATGAGGCTGACTCGTTGGGATGTGCCCTCTAGCATCTTCAGAGCTGTCTCGGCATCGGGAGCTTCGATGATCTTGTAGCCGAAACGCTCCAACGTAGTCTTCACAAGACGCCTCACGGGCTCTGAGTCTTCCACGACCAGTATGGTCTCTGTTCCTTTGAGAGGGCTCAGATCCCCTCTTTCCCTTGGGCGCTCCTCCATCTGGGAGGGTTCGGGATGCAAAGGGAGGTATATGTCGAAAGTGGTCCCCTTTCCCGGCTCGCTTCTCACGAATATATCCCCTTTGGCCTGTTTGACGATCCCATATACCGTTGAAAGGCCTAACCCTGTTCCCCTTCCCAGCTCCTTGGTGGTGAAAAAAGGCTCGAATATGTGCTTCATGGTTTCCCTGTCCATACCAAGGCCTGTATCCTCAATGGTGAACCTGCCGTACGATCCGGGGTCCAGCTCCAGTCGCATCCGGGAGATTGAAGCCTCGTCGAGTTCCACGAGATCCGTTCTCAAGAAAAGTCTTCCCCCTTGCGGCATGGCATCGCGCGCATTCACAGCCAAATTCATTATCACTTGTTCCATTTGATTCGGGTCCACCTTCACCCACACAGGCCTTCTGCTGAATCTCACTTCCAACTTTATGTCCTCTCCCAAGATCCGCCTCAGGATCTTCGCCATGGATTCCATGAGATCGTTCAGGTCTATCACCTTGGGCATGATCAACTGTTTTCTGCTGAAGGCCAAAAGCTGGCTGGTCACGGAAGCCGCCCTTCTTGCCCCTTCCTTGATCTCCTTCGCAGCTTCGGCCAAAGGGTGGGCCTCGCCGAGGTTCATCAAAATAAGGTCAGCATATCCCATCACGCTCATGAGAGCGTTATTGATATCATGGGCAACCCCTCCGGCCAGCCTCCCTATGGCCTCCATCTTCTGTGCTTGGAGAAACTGCTCCTCGAGGCGCCTTTGCTCCGTGACATCCACCATCACTACCCTGGCGATAGGCCTTCCCGAATCGTCCTCTCCGAAACGGGAATGTATCCGGACAATGAGGTCCTTTCCGTCCTTTGTTTTTCCCGGGTATTCCACTACTTGGGGAATGGGCCTCCCTCGAAGAACTGCCTCGATCCGCTGTCGAAGGATCTCCTTCCCCTCGTCGGTCCAAAGGTCGAAGCCGGTCATGGAGAGGAACTCCTCCCTCGTGTATCCAAAGAGGCGGCACATGTATTCGTTCACTGTGAGGAAGCGTGCTGTTTCGACATCGATCTCGTATACCCCTGCCGGGACCTGCTCCACGAGCTCCCTGTAACGTCTCTCCGCCCTCTCGAGGGCCACAATGGCCTTTTTCTTTTCGGTAATGTCCCTGTATATGGCGTACGCTCCCCTTATCTCCCCTCCAACTCGGACAGGGAAGCCCGTAAATTCCACATCCAGGAGGGAACCATCCTTCTTTCGGCTCTTGGTCTCCAACCGGACGAGATGGCCCGATAGGATCATCTCCTGATCCCTTGCCCCTTCTTTTGCCTTCTGGTCGGGCTCCAGGAGCTCCCAGAGGAAGGCCCCCGCTGCTTCATCGGCACTCCAACCGAAGGTCCTCTCGAACGCCTCATTTACTCTCTCCACCCTCCCTTCTTTGTCCAAAAGGGCTATGGCTTCAGGCGAGCCCTGGAAGAGTTCCTCTAGAAGGGCCCTCGCGGATTCCACCTGGAGCTGAGCATCCTTGAGCTCCGTGATGTCCATTATGTGGCCCAAAAGCGCTGGTCTTCCTCCAACTGTCACCCTTTGGGCGAGAAGCATTACCCATCTGATGTCTCCTTCGGGGGTGAGAATCCTCACCGTATAAGGTTCGGGGGCCAATTTTCCTTCAAGCCTATAAGCCGCCCTTCGGGCGACCATAGTTCTATCTTCGGGATGAATGAAGCTGAATATGTCAGAGTTGTAGATATCCCTTGCCTCTCTCCCGAGGATCCTCTCGAAGGTCTTATTGCAATAGATGATACGATCCTGGAAGACATACACACCGATAAGAGCATTTTCCACCAGAGTTCTGAAAAGGCCCTCGTGCTGAGGCACATTCCAGAGCCTCTCTCCCCCGTCTCCCATTTCGCTCGCCTCCTTTCACCGTGGCCTCTACAAGGCCCCCTGCACTCAACCTTCACGGAGCAGTTTCTGGCAAGCCCCTTCACCCCAAAAACTCATTCTCCGGACAAGGCAAGTTGGGTTCCTCTCCATTCTATCCACATACCCTGGGGTCGACCTATGATACCACAACCCAGAGGGTGATTGGGGCCTTCCTTTGAAGACCTAGGCTCAGGTGCTGTAAGTGCTCCGGTACCTGCGCTTCTACTTTCCAATCGCTGGAGATAAGGATCTGAACACTCCCTTCGGACAAGACGCATTCGCCTCACCTGGAAAAGCCCAGACGGGAGAGATCATCCTAGGCGGTTTCCAGCCTTGACCTTGAAACACGGAGCCTTTTATCATGCCCTTTGAATTACTGGATGGCTCTTAGGAGACAAGCACCATCATGGAAGAGAGAAGGCTTCCGGAGCCCAAGGATTTCATTCGCGAGATCATTATCGAGGACATTCGGCAGGGCAAAAACCAGGGAAGGGTTGCCACCAGATTCCCGCCTGAGCCTAACGGATATCTCCACATAGGGCATGCTAAGTCCATCTGTCTCAATTTCGGCATAGCCCAAGAGTTCGGGGGGACCTGCAATTTGAGATTCGATGATACGAATCCGACCAAGGAAGAGGCTCGCTATGTGGAAGCCATCATGGAGGATGTCAGGTGGTTGGGTTTTGATTGGGGGGATAGGCTCTATTTCGCATCGGACTACTTCGATAAGCTTTACGAATATGCGGTGGAGCTGATCAAGGCTGGGAAGGCTTACGTGGACAGCCAGAGCCAAGAGGAGATTCGCCTGACCCGGGGCACGCCCACAGAGCCAGGAGTGGAGAGCCCTTACAGGAACAGATCGGTGGAGGAGAACCTGGAGCTCTTCGAGAAGATGAGGAAGGGCGAGTTCGACGATGGCCAGTGTGTTCTCAGGGCCAAGATAGACATGGCTTCGCCCAATCTTCTCATGAGGGACCCTGTTCTTTATCGCATAAGAAAGGTTCCCCACCACAGGACAGGGACCAAGTGGTGCATATACCCGATGTACGACTTCGCCCATTGCCTCTCAGACGCCATAGAGGGGATCACCCACTCCATTTGCACGCTGGAGTTCGAGGTTAACAGGGCCCTTTATGACTGGGTCCTGGAGAATGTGAGCGCCCCCTGTCATCCGAGACAAATAGAGTTCGCGAGGTTGAATCTGAGCTATACGGTCCTGAGCAAGAGGAAGCTCGCCCAACTCGTTGAGAGCGGAATAGTGGAGGGATGGGATGACCCTAGAATGCCCACCCTTGCAGGACTCAGAAGAAGGGGCTATACGCCCGAGTCCATAAGGGAGTTCTGCGAGAGGATAGGAGTGGCCAGGAGAGACAGTTTGGTGGATCTGAGCCTTTTGGAACACTGCGTGAGGGAGGATCTCAACAGGAAGGCCAAGAGGGTCATGGCTGTACTGAGGCCGTTGAGGGTGGTCGTGGAGAACTTTCCTCCGGATCGGGTGGAGGAGCTTTTGGGACCTTACCACCCCGACGATCCAGCTATGGGCACAAGGCCAATCCCCTTTTGTCGGGAGATCCTAATAGAGAGAGATGATTTTCTGGAAGATCCGCCCAAGGGTTACCACAGACTTGCTCCAGGCAGAGAAGTGAGGCTCAGGTACGGTTACTTTATAAAGTGTGTCGGCGTGATCAAAGACCCAGCCACGGGAGAGATCGTGGAACTGAGATGCACGTATGACCCGCAGACAAGAAGCGGCTTTGCCCCAGACGGCCGGAAGGTGAAAGGGACCATCCACTGGGTGCCCGAGAGATACTCCCTGGAGGCAGAGGTTAGACTCTATGACAGGCTTTTCACCGTGGAGGATCCCAGCCAAGAAGAGGACTTCCTGGCATTCGTCAATCCCGACTCCCTCGTTGTCGTGAAAGGCGCGAGGGTGGAGCCCAGCCTCTCGAGTGCCTCTCCTGGAGACCACTTCCAGTTCGAGAGAGTGGGCTACTTCAATCTCGACCCCGTCGAGGGCAAGAGGGGCAACCTCGTGTTCAACAGAACGGTTCCCCTCAGGGACACTTGGGCCAAAGTAGCATCCAAGGTCACCTGAGGGCTTTGATCTCCGTCTGCACGAGCTCAAGCCTCGCCTTGAGAAGTTTCTTGTAGTAAAGTTCCATCTTGGAGGAGTCCTTCCGAGCCACAGCTTTCAGGAGATCGCCCTCTATCTCCGCCACCTCGAGTCTCCTGTAGTAGTCCATGGACTCTTTCAGATGTGCCAAAACTATCTTCCCCGTGAGCAGGGGATGGTTATTGGTCACGTTGGCATCGGGAAAACGTGTGCCATGCTCGAGCTCCACCTCGAGTCCAACCCGGAAGTCCTCGAGGGGGATCTTCATGCCCGTGGTGTTCACCTCCGAAAGAATTATCTTCGCCTCCTTCTGGGTAACTCTGGGGTTCTTGAGGCGACTCCAATCCCTAATTCCCAGGCCCTTGCAAACTCTCCTCACCTCTTCGGGCGTTACATATTCGGGAATTTCCATCTCAGCACCTCCCCGCGGGTTGGATCCACTCATGCCCTTTCTGTGACCTTAAGGCCAAATCTCTCCTCCAGGATTCTCGCCGCTGCCCTTGTGTCCTCTTTTATGGGGGCAGCCGATCTCTCGAGATCTTCCCTTATATCTGGCACCTCCAACTCGTATATCTTCTCCACCCCTCCAGGCCCTATTTTAGCAGGCACACCGAAGCCCATGGAATCGATCCCGTCTTCCTCTTTCACGAGCCCGTATTCTCCTTTCAGGATGGCTACGACTGGCTGAACCTCAGCCTCTCCCATTATGATTGCCCTGAGCATCTCTCCCGCTGCTTTTGCTGGGCCAACCGATGCGCTGTGGCCTGTGGCCTCCACAAAATGGGTCCCACCCCTTTTCGCCTCCTCCACTATCTCCTGGATCCTCGCTCTGTCCACATTGCTCACCTCCAGGAAAAGATCCAGGGGAATCCCCCCAACGGAGAAGAATCGAGAGCTCACCACCATGGAGTCTCCGTGGTCTCCGAACACAATGCCCCTCACTTCCCTTCCCGATATCCCGAGCTCCTTGGCAATGGCGTAAGAGATTCTCTTCGAGTCCAAATTCCCCGCCTGTCCCATGACCTTTTCCCTAGGGAAACCCGTTACCTTGTATCCAACCCATGTCATGGTGGTGACAGGATTCCCCATGAAGATCAAAACGGGGAGCTTATCTGGATCGCAAGAGCCGTAAAGTCTCCTTATCTCGAGGCAAGTCTGGGCTATGATCTCCGTGTTCACGGCCAGAAGATCCCGTCTCGACTGCCCTTCCTTGCGGGGGACTCCGACCCCAACGAATATGACATCCAGTCCAGCCATGTCCTCCACCCGATTGGTCCCAAAGAGCCTTTGCCTTTTGGGTGCGTTGGCCTTGAGATCCTCTATCCAGGCGGCCGCCCTGTTGGGATATTGGGGAAGGGGTCTGCTGTAAAAGACTATCTCCTTTCCAAGTCCCTCATCCACAAGGAAAACGACGACATCTCTCGCCACACTTCCAAATCCCCAAACCCCTATCCTGTCCATCTCCCTCGGCCTCGGGACCAGAAAACATCCTTTCGCGATTTGCTCCATCTCTGAAACCTCCTGACGGGCCTCTTACCTCTTCACCGGCTCAGTATCACTCCCACGTCACAAACGGTCAAGAATTCACCATCGGGTCTCCTGGGCCAGTGAGTTTCCTCAGATCCAGCAGTTCCTCTACCTCTTCCTCAGGAACAATCCTCCTTTCCAAGAGGAGCTCTCTCACGCTCTTGCCCGTCTCCCATGCCTCTTTGGCAAGGGAGGCGGCCATGTCATATCCGAGGGCCGGGGCCAAGGGCGTTACGAGGGCCAGGCTTCCCTCGACCTGGGAAAGGGCTCTTTCCCTATTGGCCTTTATTCCCATTACACACTTGCTAGCCAGGATGTTACAGGAGGATGCAAGGACGTTGATGGACTCGAGGATCCTGTCTCCTATTAGGGGCATCATGGTGTTGAGCTCCAAAAGACCATGCTGAGCTCCCAATGCAATGGCGAGGTCATTTCCCATGACGGCTGCAGCCACCATCATGACACACTCTGGAATCACAGGATTCACTTTGCCAGGCATGATGGAACTGCCCGGCTGCAGAGCCGGTAGGATTATCTCTCCCAGACCTCCCCTGGGTCCCGAATTCATTAGCCTGAGATCATTGGCTATTTTCATGAGGGCAACTGCTAAGGCCCTGAGTTGGCCACTCATCTCCACGAGGGCCTCTTTGCTAGCCAGGGCCTCGAAGAGATCCGGAGCCTGAACAAAAGGGAGGCCCGTGATCTCTCCAATCCTGGATATGGCCAGGGATGCAAACCCTCGAGGGGCATTCACCCCGGTGCCCACGGCAGTCCCCCCGAGGGCGAGCTCCAATATTCGGGGCATGGAGGATTCTATCCTGGATATGGAGTGAGCTACCTGAGACGCATAGGCCTGGAACTCCTGCCCCAGTCTCACGGGAAGGGCATCTTGCAGGTGAGTTCTGCCAAGTTTTATCACGTCGTCGAACTCCACAGCCTTTTCTTGAAAGGCTCTCTCCAGCCTTGTGAGGGATGGCAGGAGCTGAGCCTCGATTGTCTCGGCCGTGGCCACATGGATGGCTGTTGGGATCACATCGTTGCTCGATTGGCTCATGTTCACATGGTCATTGGGATGGACGATGTCTTTGGAGCCCCTTTTCCCCCCGAGGATCTCGCAAGCCCTGTTCGCTATCACCTCGTTGGCATTCATGTTGGTGGATGTGCCGGAGCCTGTCTGAAATACATCCACAACGAACTCGACATCCAGAAGACCATCTATAACTTCTTGGGATGCATGGACTATGGCCCGGCCCAGCCTCTGGTCCAACACTCCCAAGGCCATGTTGGCCTCTGCTGCGGCCCTCTTCACTATGCCCAAGGCCCTTATCATCTCCCTGGGCATTCTCCTTCCACTTATGGGAAAGTTCTCCAAGGCCCTCTGAGTCTGAGCTCCATAATAGGCCCAGAAGGGAACCCGAACCTCGCCCATCGAGTCCTTCTCCGTCCTGAAACCCTCCATCTCTTCCTCCTCGGAGTTTTGTGCGCTTCGATCCTCCCTTGGACAATTTAACTCGAGATTGAACCTCGATGCAGCCCATGATAAGTTTGGGGAGACCAAAAGAAGGCGGAGGGCAGAAGATGGGCGAATGGAAAAAGACCGGATGCGTCCTCTGTGGCCAGAATTGTGGCTTGGAAGTCCTGGTAGAGGGAAACAGGATGATCAGGGTGAGGCCCGACAAGGATAATCCCAGAAGCGAGGGATACATATGCAGGAAAGGCCTCAATGTCGCATCACATCACCATCACGATGAGAGACTTTATCATCCCCTCAAAAGGACTAGAGGGGGTTTCGAGCGGATCTCCTGGAATCAGGCCCTGGAGGAGATATCCGAGAGGATCCGCTCCATACTCGAGAAACACGGTCCACGAGCCATCGCTTACATGGGAGGAGGTGGACAGGGATGCCACTTCGAGGCAGCCTTCGGGGTCAGGTTCCTGAGGGGGCTCGGCTCCAAATACCACTATAGTGCATTGGCCCAGGAGCTCACAGGATATTTCTGGGCATGGGGAAGGATAACAGGGAGGCAGTACCTCTTCGCAGCCCCCGACCACCACCGGACCGAGGTCCTGGTAGCCCTGGGCTGGAACGGAATGCAGAGCCATCAGATGCCCCAAGCCAGAAGATTCCTCACTGCCATGGCGAGGGATCCTAAAAGGGTGCTCGTGGTAGTGGATCCAAGGCTGAGCGAGACAGCGAAGATTGCCGACATCCACCTCCCCGTGAGGCCCGGCACTGACGCCTTGCTTCTCAAGGCCATGATAAAGATAGTTCTGGAAAACAAATGGGAGAACAAGGAGTATCTGGCAAGATGGGTGAAGGGATTCGATGAGGTGAGAGAGTGGTTTGAGGGCTTCGACCCCCAGGCTGCATGCCGAGTGTGCCAATTGGATTACAAGAAAGTAGTGGATGTGGCGGAACTCATTGCCAAGAGGAAATCCTCCATCCACCCGGATCTGGGAGTGTTGATGAACAGGCACAGCACAGCCACAACCTATCTTGCCATCCTGCTCATGGCCATCTGCGGCAGGATCGGTACCGAGGGAGGGAATGTCTTTTACGGCTATTTGATGCCCCTGGGATCCCACTCTGATGAGAGAGATCCCGAAAACTGGAGGACAGTGGCGACAGGCTATCCAGCGATTATGGGGACTTATCCTCCCAATGTGATGCCCGAGGAGATCCTGAGCGACCATCCAGAGAGGCTCAGGGCTGTCATATGCTCCCAGTCCAATCCCCTTCGATCCTACGCGGACACAACGGCCTACGAGGAAGCTTTCTCCAGGCTCGATCTCCTGGTGACCTGCGAGCTCGCAATGACCGAGACCGCGGCCCTCTCCCACTACGTTCTTCCTGCAAGATCTGGCTACGAGTCGTGGGACGGTACCTTCTTCGCTTGGACCTTTCCGGAGATCTATTTCCAGATGAGAAGGCCCATTGTGGAGCCAGAGGGGGAAAGGTGGGAGGTGAGTCAGATTTTCGTTGCATTGGCGGAGAAGCTCGGCCTGATTCCTCCCATACCCGAACAGCTCCGTGAGGCAGCGGCCAGTGGGGACAGGGTCCGTTTCGGTGCCCTTCTGATGGGCCTTTTGAGAAACGATCAGGCCTTGGCCAGGAATCTGCCATTTGTCCTGGCCAAGACCCTGGGTCAGCAGATGGGCTCGGCGAATCTCGCGTCCCTGTGGGGTCTCCTCAATGGTGCGCCTGGCCGATTCAGGAAGTGGGCAGCTAGGGTTGGATTCGATCCTGGCCCCCTTATGGGGGAAGAAATCTTCAAAGCGATCTTGGAGCATCCAGAGGGGCTCTGGATAGGCAGGTGCGATCCAGAGGAGAACCTGGAGGTCCTCTGCACAGAGGACGGCAAGCTTCATATCCACATACCGGAAATGGCACAATGGGTGAAGTCCATAACCCCTGAGTCCGAAGAGATGGGCCTGGAGAGGGAAAAGGGAACCTATCCCCTCGTACTCATGGCTGGCCGCCATATGGATACCAATGCCAATACCCTCATGAGGGACCCATCGTGGAACCAGGGAAAAAGGGCCTGCACCCTGGCCATGCATCCCGAAGACGCGAGGAGGTTGGGGCTCGAGGATGGGCAGATGGTGAGGGTTGTGACCGATGCGGGCTCTGTTGAGATAGAGCTCGAGATAGATGAGAGCTCGAGGGTGGGAACCGTGATAATGCCCCACGGGTTTGGACTTGTGTACAAGGGCAAGGAATTCGGAGCCAATGTGAACAGGCTCACGAGTTCCAAGCACAGGGATCCCATAGCTGGGACCCCACTGCACAGATTCGTTCCGTGCAGGGTGGAGGCCATAGAGAATGTGGAGGCTAAAGATAGGCCATGAATCCCAAAGGAGAAATCGGGGCGAGAGTCCGAGTATCGGTTACAGTTGCGGGACTGTCCTTGGAGGAGTATGTGGAGAAGGTCAAGGCATTTCACGGGTACGCGGCACCGGGGATGATTTTGGGGGGGTTCATGGTGGATGTCGCCCTCAAGCATTTGCCGGAGAATACCCTGTACGATGCCATATGCGAGACCCCGAAGTGCCTCCCTGATGCAATCCAACTTCTCACACCATGCACCCTCGGAAATGGGTGGCTGCACATAGTCAATCTGGGAAAATTCGCCCTCAGTCTTTACGAGAAAAGGCGAGGGGAGGGGGTGCGGGTACTTGTGAGTCCTTCGAAGCTCGAGGGCTTCCCTGTTCTGTGGAATTGGTTCATGAAAAAGGGCCCTAAGGAGGAGAGGGATCTGGGAAGGTTGGTGGAGGCTATATGCGAGGTGGGGCCTTCTGTCATCTGCCACCAGAGGGTGCAGGTCCAGGAGAAGTTCCTCAAAGGGAGGCGCCACAGGGGCTTTGCCATTTGCCCAAGGTGCAAGGAGTCGTACCCAGCGGATGATGGGCCAGTTTGTCTGGGGTGTCAGGGGCAGGCTCCCTATGAGGAGCCTTTGGGCAGCAACCCTAAACGGCATTATGGGATCGGGGAGGACTGATCAATGCTCATCTCCCAATTGGCGAGGCAACTCAGGGAGAGAGAGATCTCCTGCATGGAGATCATGGAGATGTGCCTCGAGAGAATAGAGAAATTGGATCCTCACCTCGGAGCCTTCCGGGTAGTGTTCCGAGAGGAGGCCTTCCAGCATGCGGAGGCTCTTCAAAAGATGCTCGATGCTGGAAGGCCCGTGGGCCCTCTCCACGGTATCCCCCTCGCGGTCAAGGACCTCTTGGATGTGGCTGGCGAGGCAACGTGCGCCGGGTGCAAGCTCCTCGAGAACAACTGGGCAAAGAGGGATGCGGAGGTAATCCGAAAGCTCGCGAGGGCAGGCATGATCCTTGTGGGCAAGACCCACACGGTACAGTTCGCTTATGGTGGTGTGGGGATAAACACCCATTACGGAACCCCGAGAAATCCTTGGGCTGGGGAAAGTTATGTCCCAGGGGGATCGAGCAGTGGCTCGGGGGTTGCTGTTGCGGCCAGGATGGTGCCTGCCGCCCTCGGGACCGATACAGGAGGATCGGTCAGGATTCCATCGGCCCTGTGCGGCATAACGGGTCTCAAGCCGACCTTCGGCAGGGTGAGCCTGTCGGGCGTCTACCCCTTGAGCTGGACCCTGGACTCAGTTGGTCCCATGGCCCTCTCCGTAGAGGACGTGGCAGTGCTTTATGAAGAGATGAAGATGGGGGAAGGGGACCGAGGGGAGTGGGACAACTGGCCCCAAGATGTGCCCGTTTGGCTCAAAGCAGGGGTCGAGGGGATGAGGCTGGGCATTCCAGAGAGTGTCTTTTGGGAGGAAGTGGATTCAGAGGTGGAACGACTCGTGATGGATGGAATCTCTGTGCTGAGGGGGCTTGGAGCAAAGATAGAGAGACTCTCATTTCCCGTGGCGAGGAAGGCGAGCGAATTTGCGAGAAGGGGGGTTATCCTCGCCTCCGAAGCTTACTCGGTAAACAGGCATTGGGTGGAAGAGCACTTCGGGGAACTTGACCCATTCGTCTCTTTTCGCCTCGCGAGGGCAAAGGATCTCAAGGCCCACGAATATGCGGAAGCTCGAAGGGAGATGCTCTCTCTGAGAGAGGAGGCCATGGAGCAATTCTCTCGAGTGGATGTTCTCGTTGTCCCCACAACTAGAATTCCTTCTGTCTCCCTGGAAGAGGCTTCCAGTTCCATAGATGAATATGCGAAGATCAACTGGGCCTATTTGCGGAATACCTCCATAGGAAATGTCCTCGACTTCTGCGGTCTGAGTGTTCCCTGTGGGTTCACATCTGGAGGACTTCCTGTGGGGCTCATGATCTATGGAAGGCCTTGGGAGGAAAAGGTCGTTTTGAGGGTTGGCCATGCCTTTCAGAAGGCCACAGAATGGCACTCTTTGGAGCCCAAGCTGCAGGGTCTTGAAAGACACTAGGAAGGAGACCCAAAAAACAAACCCCTGCCACAGATAGGCAAGGGCTCGAAATGGCGGTGCAGGGCTTCGAACCCCGGACACTGCGGATATGAGCCGCATGCTCTGACCAACTGAGCTACACCGCCGACTCGGCCATATCATATGACGAAAGTGGGCTAGAGGTCAAGATTCGCTGGGAGACATAAGGCCTTGGAGAAAAGAGACCTCCAGAAGCTTGCAAAGGTCCTCTCCTATGTCCTGGGAGTGAGACCCGATGAGTTTGGGCTTTTACCTCAGCCAGACGGCTTCGTGTCCATAAAAGAATTGATTCAGGCCATGAGAGAAGAAGAGGAATGGTCCCACATCTCCGAGGTGCACTTGAGGGAGCTCATCCACGGTGGCTATAGAGGCCAATTCGAGCTCTCACAGGGCAAGATAAGGACGACCCAAGCTACCATCAATTTCGTCCCCGAACCCACAGATAGCCCTCCTCCGAGGTTGTTCTGCGGGGTGAGGAGGAGGGCTCATTGGGCCATTAGTCAGAGGGGATTGAAGCCTTTCAAGGATGGATGGGTGGTGCTCGCAAGGACCAAGGAATTGGCGGTGAGGATGGGAAAGAGGAGGGATCCTGAGCCCCTAGTGGTGGAGGTAAAGGCCCAGGAGGCATGGGGCAGGGGGATAAGATTCTTCTCGACCCAAGGAGAGCTCTTCGTCTCCAAAGAAATACCTCCTCAATTCCTGTTGCTTCCTCCCCTAGAGAAGGGAGAAGAGAAGAAAACCTTCCCGTCGCAGTCCAAGGCCTCCAAGATCGAGCTTCCGGGATCCTTTTCACTCGAGGCCGAGTTCCTCCTGGGGCCTAAGGGCCCCAAAGGAGAAAAGACGGTCAGGCGAAAGGATCCATCTTGGCGAAGGGAGAGGAGGGAGAGGAGAAGAAGGTGACCATTACCAGGCCCCGATGGATGCGAAGGTCACTGTGCAGTAAGGATGGTAGGCTTGGGAATACTTGATAAGCTTTATGCTCTTGCCCTCCATAAGGGTGAGCCACGCGTAAATGGGAGGAAGGCCGCATATTCTCCTTCTGTCCCTCTCTGCCATTATGTGTCTGTAGAACCCATCGGGGTTTCCTTTCATCACCCATTGGAGCATTTCCATATCTTCCCTCGCTATACTTGGGAGATCGGATACCTCCAGGGGTCTAGGATCTCCGAACTGGGGACCTAGATGGGAGAGATCCGCGCTCGCGATGACGCAAACCCCCTCTGGGGTCTCTGCCAAGAGCCTCTTCAGTGCTACGAAGCCCCTTGTCAATGAAGATGAAGAGGATGGCAGAAGCCTCCCATCCATCAGTTCGTGGTAACCCGAGCAGAGAATTGGCAACACACGGAAGGACTTGGAGGCCTTCTGAGCCAGATACTGGAGAAAAACGAGCTGGATCTCTATCGTGTGTTCTGTCCTATGGGCCAGTTCGTCCCAGAAGAAATCTTCGCCGGCCAGTTCGCAGAACTTTTGAGCGAGATCTGCCGCGGAATCCACTCTTCCAAGGGGGGTCTCGAAGATCTTGGAAGTCATTGCCCAGGGGCGGTCCATGGGGACATGGGAAGTGCCCAGAATGACGAAGAGATCCACCTGATGAACGAATGGCTCCAGTGCCTTATATCCCCAAGCATAGCATTCGCCTCCCCTGGTTAGGTCTATGTGTGGGAGAACGAGACCCGAAGGGGCAATCTGGGGGAGCTGGTTTCCGGAACCGGCCTTCTGGAGTAGGGAGCCGAGAAGACTCCTCAGTTCCCCTGCGTCAGCCGGATAAGCGCTTCCGGCGTGGGCAGCCACCCTCAAGGGGTTCTCCCTGAAGGCCCTTGTCACCTCCCGCCTCTGGGACCAGTAGCGCTCATTATCCAAGAAGTAATTGTTGTCCAATGTCTTCACGAACTCCTCGATTTGGTCCATACCGATGAGCCCAAGACCCCCTCTCCTCATGAGGGCCACTTGAATGTCCCTCAGATCGTTTCTACCATCCATGAGGGCCAGTATAAGCCCAGCGCTCCTGTCCAGGACCATATCTGGGGATATACCCATCCTGTCCCTCAAAAGTATGGCTTCCCTTCCTCCTTGGAAGATTGGAAGGGCCTCTACCCCCGGTCTTATCTTGGGAAACATCTGTTCCATGGCAGACCTTAGTATCCTTCGCGGATGCGCTTGGAGTCAACGGCTCGAGAGGATAGAAGACCGCTCCTTCCCGCCAGGGGCCGGAAAGGCGCGAGGGAGCCGGTTCCATGGGAGAGGCGCACTCCCTACGCCCGCATTGGAAGGCCGTGCGAATACGGAGGCATTTGATTTTGATCGTATGCGTGCGCGAGAGTCCGGGAGCCTGACTGAGAAAATCCTCCTCGAAGCCAATGCCCTCCTTGCGGGCGTGCGGAGGCCGCCCCTCCACGGAATGGACGCTCCGAGGTGAGACGGCCTTGGGGGGAAAGGCCCGGGGATAGGCGGATGGCGTTTTTCTCGGAGGGACGCACTCTGTGCGTCCGCGTGGTACGGCCGTCCCGATGCCCGGGCATTTCGTTCCGACCTCATCTGTAGGCGAACAGCCGGTGGCCTACCGGGCACATGCCTCGGTCAAGCCCGTGCCCTCCTTGCGGGCGTGCAGAGCCCGCCCCTCCGCGGGGTGGACCATCCCACCTAGGAAGGCCTTGCGGGGCAAACCTGGGGATAAGGAGGAGGTCGGTTTTCTCGGAGGGGCGCGGTCTCCGCGCCCGGAAATACGGGCCGGAAGCAAGCCAAGGCACAACATAATCATCGGGGGCAAACGAACGTTTGGTGGCCCAATGGGGTGATCCCACGGTAGAGGCAAGACTCCGCTAGCGGGCGTGCAGAGCCCGCCCCTCCGCGGGGGGCGAGCGAAGGTGAGAGGGCCTTGCGGTGGAAACCCTGGGATAACGCTGGGGGCGGTTTTCTCGGAGGGACGCACTCTGTGCGTCCGCATGGGACGGCCGGACGAATGGCAAGGGATTGCGTTGCCACCGATGCCTTTCCGAGAAGCCGGTGGCCAAGAAGGGGTAATGTTGGGGTTAGCGTCATGCCATCCTTGCGGGCGTGCGGAGGCCGCCCCTCCGCGGGGGCAAGCCTGGCTGACAGGCCTTTCGGGGAAAACCCGGGGATAACATAGAGGTCGGTTTTCTCGGAGGGACGCACTCTGTGCGTCCGCATGGGACGGCCGGACGAATGGCAAGGGATTGCGTTGCCACCGATGCCTTTAGGAGAAGCCGGTGGCCAAGAAGGGGCAATTTTGGGGTTAGCGTCATGCCATCCTTGCGGGCGTGCGGAGCCCGCCCCTCCGCGGGGGGCGAGCCAAGGTGAGAGGGCCTTGCGGGGGAAACCCGGGGATGACGCGAAGGGCGTTTTTCTCTGAGGGATGCGCTCTGCGCGTCCGCGTGGCAAGGCATCACGGATGGCAAAAGGTTTCATCAATGGCCAAGGATGGGCGAGAAACCGCTGGCTCAATGGCGAAATGCCTCGCTCAAACCCATCCCATCCTCGCGGGCCTGAGGAGACGCCTTTCCGCAAGGGGTCGAGCCGCTTGGTCAAAATATACGGACGACATCAACTGTCCGACAAACTCGTGCCATCGCAGTTGACCTGGCAATCCCCATCTTGATCGGCTCCTTGAGCTGCCGCATACGTGACCAAGAAGGAGTTTTGATTCAGCAGGTTGCAATCGGGAAGGGAAAGATACACGTTGACACTCTGGCCTTGGCCCACGGAAAAAGAGGATCCGCGCGCAACCTGTGTGCAAGAAGGATAGCCTCCTCCCTGGACCCAGATAGCTCCGGTTCCTAGATTGGAGCTCTGGTCTTCCCTATGAAAAGGCCCGGATTTTACGGGGAGCAAGATAACTTGCTATAGAGGAAATTAGGCGCTATCGCCACTGTTATGTCGTCGAAAGTCGCCGTGGGGGTCCGGGCCTCGTAAACGCGGTCTCCATCCGCGTTTTCCTCATCTAGCCTTGAGTTCTCTCCCATGGAGATGACAACTGCTGCCTGGGGTGAACTGGGCCCCCCTGCTGAGAAGGCGACCTGTGGAAGCTCCGTCGCTCCTATAGATGCCAGGGCACTACAGAGGGCTTGAAGATTGTTTGTGTTCGTGAGCCTTTGGTTCACGTCGTACCGGTAAGCATTTCTCCAGGGATCAACCGCTCCGAGCCCCAAATCCACAAATGGAATAGTGCCAGTAACCTGGCCAGTATCCTGCACCCCATCTCCATTTGCGTCTGCATTGGGGAGCCTGAAGTGGATTGCAGCGTAGCCGATGAGAGCCTCTTTTATCTCCTCGAGTTCCTTCTGGGCCGAACGATAGTGCCTGTGCCGGGTGAGCTCAGAGAGAAGAGGAAGGGTCATCCCGAGGATGATTCCCAAGACCACGAGAACTATGGCAAGCTCTATTAGCGTGAGGCCGGCTTCTCTGTGATCGCCGTGCATGAGTCTCCTCGCAAGCCCTCTTCCCTATATCCTCCAGTACAAGGTCACGAGATTGTCACTCCCGTCATAGGGACCGCTTGCTCGAATGTTTCCCGTATTCCACACGCCGTCGTCGTGTCTCGCATCTATGGCCTCGGCCATACGATTGGGGAGATTGGTCACGGAGATGTAATTCCTCGTACCTCCACCAAAATCCATTGCCCCAAACTGGTACTGTCCTCCCCTAACCGGAGAACTTTTTCTCACCACCCCCAAAGCTGAGGAAAGATCCTGCCACACGTTGGAAGGCTCTTGTTCTGTGTCCACGAGACCGTTGTGGTCCCCGTTGATTGTGTCCCCTGGTGGGAACGAGGGGTCGTTTTCATCTCCCGGGTACATGCCGTATCGGTCATAATACAAGAGGAAGCTTTGGGAATAATCTCGCATATCGGATACGATCCGCTGGATTTTGGCATTGTAGACGATATTTTGCCCCTGAAGGACGGCTCCGAGAATGAAGCCTATGACCACAAGCACTATGGCTAACTCGAGGAGGGAGAATCCCCGCTGGGAGATCATCTGTCGAACCACCAGTATAGGTCATTCACATCATTGGGATCGGCTGCGGGATTGTACGCACTACCATTGAGAGAAGTCCATCTCACGTTCCCGCTGTCTCCCTTCCCATCATCCACCTTGCTGTCGAAAGACTGGGCCACCCACTGGGGAACCCGGGTAGCTTTGATATAGTTATTGTTAGGAAATGGGGTCTGACCTCCTCCAAATGAAAAGGTCCCATTGAACACATGATACTGGTCGCTTGCCTGCAGGATTTGCTGACTTTGGAGCTCGGTCCATGCGGTGGAGTTGTTGTCTATGATCCCATCAGGAGTGGAGGTTGTGTCTCCAGCATACCGTCCCACCCTATCCAGATAGGTGAATTGGGCGGAGGCCACGAAGCGTATTTTTGTGTAGAAGTTCTTTTCCTTCGCGTTCTTGATCATCTCCTGGCCCCGCAGGATCGCCCCCATGAGGATGCCAATGATCACCATCACAATTGCAATCTCGATCAGGGTGAAGCCTTTGTTAGAGGACATGAAACCTCCTCTCATGGCGGGCGACCGCCTGGAGCAGCCGCCCGCTCCGCATAATTTAAAACTCGATGTAAAGGGTGACGGCTGAATCGGTGTTGGCGTAATCCACGGATCCTCGCACGCTCCCTGTATTATACACCCCGTCGTCTATGGAATAATCAATGGCCCTGGCAACGTCGCCCGGAATGTTCTGGTATACGATCCAGTGAGCAGTCTTTCCTCCAGGTGGAGTTACCCAGTCAATGTAATAGTTGTCCCCAAAGGCGTGGGAAGGATAGGCCGTCCTGTTGGTTTCACCCGATATGATCCCAGCTGCCGCCAGGTGGTTGAAGAGGTGAAGTGATTCCTGATCAGCCCCGGACTCAATCATACCGTCACCGTCACCGGGATTGAGCCTAGTGTTCCCCGTATGGGTCGTTGCTGCATCGTCATCCCCGGGTAAGGCCTTGTATCGGTCCTGGTACGTGTATACAGCGGCTCGCAATTCGTCGGCACTTCGAATTATGTTCTTTATCTTGGCATTCTTGATCATCCCCTGGCCTTTGAGGATGGCTCCGAGCAGGAGTCCTATGATCACGAGCACTATCGCGATCTCGACCAATGTGAAACCTCTCTGACCCTTCTTGCCTTTCATTTGCCTTTCTCCTCCTCCATCATCGAGTTTGTTGATGCCGTGTTCGGCTATGGTGAGGCAATAGCAAGCATCATGCCATCGGACAATTTCGCCACCCAGCGTGGGCCGAGCGATCGTTGGAAGGGAGGGGCCAAGCAGAGTAGGTTTGCGGGCGTGCGGAGCCCGCCCCTCCGCGGGGGGCAAGCGTGGGGGAGAGGCCTTTCGGGGTGGAAAAGCCGGGGATAATGTGGGGGGTGGTTCTCTCGGAGGGGCGCGGTCCCCGCGCCCGCACGGTGCGGCCGGACGAATGGCAAGGCATTGCGTTGCCACCGGTGCCTTTCCGGGAGGCCGGTGGCCAAGAAGGGGCAATGCTGGGGTCAGCGTGATGCCTCCCTTGCGGGCGTGCGGAGCCCGCCCCTCCGCGGGGGGCAAGCCTGGGTGAGAGCCCTTGGGGGGGCAAACCCGCAAATGGCGCGAAAGGCGGTCTTCTCGGAGGGGCGCGGTCTCCGCGCCCGGATGGCAAGGCCGAACTAGCGCCGAGGCGTTCCGTTTCCATCACGTGCGTTAACGAGGGCACGCGGCCCTATAGCAATATGCCACGGTCAAGCCCAAGCGTTTTTTATCGGGCGTGCAGAGCCCGCCCACCACAAGGTGCCGAACCCTAGGCCGGCACCCTCGGGGCGAGAAGGTGCGAGTAACACACCGAACGGACCCTTCGCCTGGCATTACGAGGATTAGATTGGAAATGTCGTCGGATCGACGCTTCTGTGTCGGATGACCGACACCGGGGATCCTCATTCCGGCACCTTCACCCTATGGCGTCTCATGAGGTCGTATAAGGTCGTCCTTGGGATTCCGAGATCCGCTGCGGCCTGTGCCATCTTTCCCCCATGCCTTTCCAAGGCCGATCGTATCCACTTCTCCTCCAGGGAGAGCCTCGCCCTAGGAAGATCGAACCCCACGGCCACAGGAACCTCCCATCTCTCCCCTTCCTCTTCCTCCTGAGGGACACTCTCCCCCAGACCAAGTTCTCTGGGTCCAATGGGCCGGCCTCTACTCAACACCAAGGCCTTGGCCATCATGTTCTTTAGCTCCCTCGCGTTTCCGGGAAACCCATAACTCAAAAGGGCTTTCTTGGCTTCCTCTGTCAGCTCTGGGGGCCTCATCCTGAATTCGCGGCTTATGGAGACGAGAAAATGGAGCGCTGTCGGCACTATGTCCTCCGGCCTCTCCCTCAAAGGCGGTATCTTGATCTCCACCTGGCATAGCCTGTGGTACAGGTCGAGGCGGAATCTTCCCCTTTTCACTTCCTCCCTGAGATCCCTGTTCGTCGCAGCGAGGACCCTCACATTGGCCTCTTTGGTCCTTCCTCCCACGGGGGTAAACTGGTGAGTTTCTAGAAACCGGAGAAGCTTGGCCTGAAGCTCTAGGGGAAGCTCCCCAACCTCGTCCAAGAGGAGTGTGCCGCCCTCTGCCTGGGCGATCCTCCCCTCCCTTCTCGCATCGGCACCTGTGTAAGCGCCCTTCTCAGCACCGAAAAGCTCTGATTCGGCAAGGGATGCGGGAATGGAGGCGCAATCCACAACCACCATGGGTCTCCGCCTCCTGGGGCTCATCTCGTGAATGAGCCTGGCGACAAGCTCCTTGCCCGTCCCTGTCTCCCCATAGATGAGACAAGTAACAGGGAGGGAAGCGATGGAAAGGGCCTGGTCCACGACCTCGCGCATCTGGGCAGATGCAAAGACCATGGGCACAGGGAGCCCCTCATCCTGCCCCTCGAAGAACTTCTTTTCCATCTCCCTTCTGAAAAAGGCCCTTTTTATGAGGGTGAGGAGGAGCTCTTCCTGGACAGGCTTCGAGAGGAAGTCGTATGCCCCTAAGGAGAGGGCCCTTTTTGCTGTCTCTTGATCCGTGTGAGCTGTCATGACAATGACCTTGATGAGGGGGTCCTCTCTGAGGAGCTCCTCCAAGAGGCCCAGGCCAACGGACGGCTCTTCAGGCTTTGGTGGAAGGCCCAGATCCAGAATGACCACGTGGATATCCTCTTCTTCGATCCTCTCCTTGGCCTCCTCTGGAGAAAGAGCAATTCGCACCTCGCATTCGTCCTTCAAGAACCATCCCAGCTGTTGGGCCAGGAATCGGTCATCCTCCACTATCAGGATTCTCATCCAGCCTGACATAGAAGACACTCCCTCTTGGAGAATTCTCCCTGAAGCCAACCTTTCCTCCAAGCCTCTCCACAAGCACCCTTGCCTGATAGAGTCCGAGCCCCATTCCACCCTTTTTTCTCGTAAAGAGGGGCTCGAAGAGCCTCTTTCTGTCCTTCTCCTCGACTCCCGGCCCCCAATCCCTGATCTCTATGAGTGGCGCCTTCCCCTCCCTTGTGAGCACGACCTCCACTGGCCCTCTGCCTTCTGTTGCCTGAGCTGCATTGGAGAACAAGTTGTCGAGGGCCTTGGAAAGGATCTTTGCATCCCCCCTCCACTCTGCCTCCTGGGCCTCGATCCGTAAAGTGAGATCCAACTGGGGGAAGGCAGATCTAGTCCCCTCTGCCCACTCTTTCAAGAAAGGGACCAGGTCGATCCTCTCCTTTACGGGAATGTCCGTTGGATGGAAGGTCTCGAGTTTCTCGAGTAGCCTCCTCGCTCTCTCCTGAGCTTGTTCCAACCCGGGAAGGGCCATCTCGAGAAAGCTTTCCTTTTCCGAGGGGTCGAGCTTGCTGTAATTCTTGAGGATGAGGTCGAGGAGCTGAGCCAGGTTCTTGGCGTCGTGGAGAAGGAAGGAGGTCGCCTCGGAATAGGAGGCGAGCTTCTTCCTATCCTCCTCCCTCTCCCTCCATTCGAGCTCTCTCAAAAGTATTCCCAGGGTTGAGGACCAAAATCTGAGAAGACTCTCCTTATCCCAGCCCAGCCTCTGCGGAAGCTCCTCGAGGACCAAGACGCCTACCAGCTCTTCTTCGACAAGGAGCTTCCTCAGGCTCCTCTCCGGAGAAAGTGAGCCCCTCTCGAAGAATTCCCCCTCGATTCGCTGAGGAAGATCCTCTGCCTCTCCCCAGAAAGCCTCTAGGGTCATTCCCCCTAGCCTGTCTGGCCTGTAGAGGAACGCCGCCTTTGCGCCCACCACCTCGCACAGATGGCCCAGGATTGCCCGGAGATCCTCCTTTCCGGCCATCACCTTGACATACAGGGCTACCTCCTGCGCAAAGTCCCTCTCGGGGAGATAAAGGTGCTGGTGGAGGTATCTCCTCAAAGAGGCCAAAGGCCCGATGGGAAGAAGGGGAAGGGCCATGACCGCTAGGAGGAGAACGATCACTGTGATTTCCAAAACAGTCCTCGACATCCCATGAGCGAGTGCGAGGGCCTCCCCCCAAAGGAAAAGGCCCACTATGGCCATGACAGCGACTGTCTGAGTTGCCTTTCCCACCAAATGGGCTGTGGGTCTCGCTCTCACATCCAAAAATCCCCTTCTGAGAACAAGGGGATAGGCCCCAGCAAGCCAGGCCAAGTTGACTCCCAAAAATACATCCAGGGCAAAAATGGGCGTCCTCTCCCCGCTGAAAAGTGCCCTTGCCAGAAGAAACAGGAAGATCAACCACCAAAGCACCAAACCCAGCCTGAACAAGCCCTCCCATGTCCCGGCTTGGGGGGTCCTGACCCATCTATCCCAACACATGCTCATGGAGGCCATTGATCCCACAAAAAACACGAGGAGAAGGGGAGCTAGTCGCGACTGGGGCAAGAAAAAGTCTCCGTTGGTGATCTCAGGGGAGCTCCCCAGGACGAAGGCCAAAGCCCCTGCCCAGGAAAAGGGAAGGAGCATTCGAGAAAGCCTCCCCAGGCTTCCTTCCCCTTCCAGGAGCCTTTCCTCCAAGCACATGAATGTATTGATCACAGGGAGACCGCACGCCATCAGGTTGAGCTTCCAATGGAGACTCCTGTGCTCGGGCCAGATCAGGGCAGCGAAGGCAGCTGAAGCCATCATGGCCACGTAGATTGCGAAAAGCGCCCTGTCTAGCCTGAAGCCTTTGGCCAAAAGGAGAGGCACAAGACCGAGTGAAGCGATGGCGAGAAAGCTCGGGATCAAGGGTCCCATGGGCTTCCTAAGGGGAAAGGACCAATCGGTCGATCTCTTTCAATAGATCCATCTCACCTCTTCTGGCTGCCAGGGATCTCGCCTTTTCCAGTTCCCTTCTCGCCTCCTTGTTTCTCCCCAACTCCTTGAGGAGCAAGCCCCTGTAATAGGGAATGCGAGGTTCCTGCCCAAGCCGACCCTCTGCATCCTCGAGCAAGGCCAAGGCCCTCTCCTCCTCACCCTTTTTCCAGTAAAGGAGGGCGAGATTTACCGTGGAGATCGCATCCTGAGAATTGACGAGCCATTGGGCCGCCTGATCGAGTTCTCCCATTTCCATGTACAGGACCCCCAAGGCATTGGCTATAGCAGGATCGTGGGGTCTGAGCTCCTTGGCCCGAAGGAGATCCTCCCTGGCAGAGGCGAAATCTCTCATTTTGGTCTTTATTATGCCCCTGTTCAACAAGGCATCCACATCCTTTGGGTCCTGGCGGAGAATCTCCCCGTAGATATTCAATGCCGCAGCCAGCTCTCCGGCCTGGGCATTGAGATATGCCTTTTCCAGAAGAAGATCCCTCTTGGGGCCTCCTGGCTTCTCCTCACCTTTGGCCTCCGAGGGTGTGGCCTTGGGGGCTTGCGGCGTTTTTTTCTTGGGAGGGGATGGTGGGCGCTCTCTTTCGGGCCTCTCGGAACCCACCGATTGCGTTTCCATCTCCTTCCCCGCAATGGCTTCTTTCCCCTCGGGGGGAGGCTCGGAGACCCTACTCCAAGACGGTTCGCCTCGATCGAGCCTCTCGTGGGTGAGCCCTTCGCCTTTGGGAAGTTGTACATCCTTGGGAGCCTCACGGGCTGGAAGCTCACGTTCTTCGGGCTTGGCCTCCTTTTGGGGTTGGGGCCTCTGGATCCGTCTCTCCATTGTCAGATTCTCCTTCAAAAGAGGTAGCCACTCCACAACCAGCCAGGAGGCCGAGGCCACAACCAAAACTGCAAGACAAAGATAGAGAAGCCATCTCCCTCTCCTCCCTCCTTCTTTGGGGGAAAGGACCCCTTTCGGATCCGGAGCCATGGATCCTTCTGGGGGTTGGCTATCGAGATCTTTTTTCTGTTTCATGAGGGCCTTTTCTATGAGACTCATTGTCACCTCAAGTCCAGATCCTTCAACGCCATCTTGACCTCCTTTTTCCCGATGCGGCGAGTTGAGTTCACGTATCCTGCAAGAAGACACCTGTCGGAGATCAGATTTATGAGCCTCGGGATTCCCCTGCTCGCCTTGGCTATGGCTTTAACAGCCCTCGGGGAGAAGAGATTCTCCTTGCAGCCTGCCACAGCTAGCCTGTGGGAGAGGTAAGAGCCAACCTCTTCTTTGCTGAGGGGAGAGAGGGAGGCCTTTATGGCTATTCTCTGGTTCAACTGACGAAATCTCGTGCTCTCCACCCTTTCCCTCAACTCGGGCTGGCCCACGAGGAGAATGTGGAGTAGCTTGGCATCGTTGGTCTCCAAATTGGACAGAAGCCTCACCTCCTCCAGGAGCGCGTCGGATAGGGTCTGGGCATCGTCTATTATGAGGAGAACCTTTCGGCCCATTCGGTGTCTGCTTATGAGGAACCTCTGGAGCAAGCCCAGTAAGTCAGCTTTGTCCATGGGCTTGGGGAAGTATCTCCTCACCCCCCAGTCCAGGAGGATGGCCTTTATGAATTCCTCGCTGGATGAGAACATGGGGTTCAGGACCACTGCCCTTTCTATCCCATGATCTAAATGCTGCAACAAGGTCCTCAAAAGGGTTGTCTTCCCCACCCCCACCTCTCCCGTGAGCATCATGAAGCCGCTACCATTAGCGAGGCCGTAGAGAAGCTGATCGAAGGCTCCCCTCGCCCTTTGGGAGAAGAGAAAGAATTTGGGATCTGGAAGAAGCTGAAAGGGTGGCTCCTTCAGGCTGAAAAATTCCGTGTACATGAGCGACCCTCCCTTTCCTGGAGGTTGAGCCTGGCCCCCTTGGCTGGAGCCTCGAGATCAACTATTCTTGGCGTCAAAAGGAGGATCAATTCGGATCGTTTCTTTTCCTTGGAAGAGTGCCTGAAGATCGGCCCCAGAACAGGCACACTCGAGAGATAGGGAACAGACTTCTCCGTGTCCACCTCCCTCTCCTGGATGAGTCCAGAGATGAGAAGGGTCTGGCCGTCTTTGAGGCGAACAACGGTGCTCGTCTGTCTTGTCTCGAGAAGGGGAATCGACTGGGTCGGGGCTGAGGGGATTCCAGTGGGAACGAGCTTTTCCCCGACCCTCTGGTTCACTGCCGGCACCACTTTGAGCACTATCTCCCCCTGAGGGCTTATCTGGGGTGTAATGTGGAGGGTGACGCCGATGAAGAGAGGGTTCACTCTGCTTGTCACCTGAGAGGTCGCTATTCCTCCCGCAGCGGCAGCGACGGTCTGCTGCTCGAAGGTCACGTAGAAGTCATTTATGCCCACCGAGATCACAGCAGGCTGATTGTTCAAGGTGGTGATTTGGGGCCTGGAGACTGCCCTCACGTCCCCTTGGGTCTGGAGGAACGAGATCACGTTGTTTATCGTGTACTGGATGGCTAGATCGTGCCTTGGGGCAAAGAGAAGTCCCATTTGCAAGGCCCCCAGAGGGGATGCTGTGAATGGGGATACGGGAAGCGGGGAGACTATCCCTTGCCCTCCTGTTGTGGATGTGCCACCTCCACCCCCTCCACCCGTTGTGGCCTGATCCTCTATCTGAGCGCGAACAACCTCCTTGAGCCTGGGCATGCGAAATATCTGGAGAAGGCCTGGGAATCCATTCCAATCGACCCCTAATTGTCGATCGTCATTGAGGGTGACCTCCAGGATCTGGACATCTATGTGCACTTGACGAGCCAGATTCTCCCTGACCTCTTGGAGGAATTTCTCTATCCTCTCCATGACAGCTGGCGTCGTTGTCACGATCAGGGTCCCAGTGTGGGGATCGAGGGAATAGGTTCCCAGGAGGGTACCAGTCACTGCGGTCGTGGCCTCGGCTGCCCCTTTTGCACCAGTTGTTGTCTCGCGGGAGGTCCTGGCGGGCACTGTTTGGGCAGGCTGAGCTGTGGGCTGGGCTTCGAGAAGCCCTGTCTCTATTTTCTTCCTCGTGACCTCCCTTTCCAACTGGAACATCTCTATCTGGTGCTTTATGAGCTCTTTGTCGTAGTGGGCCTCATAGGGCATGAGCTCCATCTGCCGCCTCAAGTCCTGGTGCTCGTATTCGGCCCTCAGGATCTGGTAGCGTGGATCCCTCATGAGCTCTTTTATCCTAGCCTCGAGCTGTCGCCAGAAGTCCACGGTTTCCTGGGTCTGTATGGAGATGTCTCCCGAGGAGGCGCTGGTGGAAAGCTGTGCCGCAGTGGTTCCCCCTGTCTGAGCAGTGGGAGAGACCCCAGTTGTGGAAGTGATGGCCGTTGTGGCGGAAGTTCCCGAAGACAGAGATACCTGGGTGGTGCTCGCTCCGGATCTCACGCTGACCACATAGTCCAGGTGAAAGACCCTGGTTATCATCTTGGAGATCCTCACGTATCCGGGATGGGAGGAGAAGTAGAGACCGTGAGACGTGAGGAGGGCATCCAGGGCCTGCCAAAGGGGAATCCTCTGGAGATTGAGACTGACCCTGGCATCCTCCACATCGGGATCTATGATGACATTTACCCCGGCTTGCTGGGCCAGGGCGTGGATGACCTCCTTCAAGCCCCCCTCTACTATTTGCAAGGAGACAAGACTTTCGAGACCCTCTCTCGTGGGAGGGGGCTTGAGGGGCAGAAGGGGGGGAGGAGAAGTCCTGGCCGCTGGTGGAGGTTGCTTGGGCTCTGATGGCTCTGAGAGTATGGGAGGGGGCTCCTTCGGCTTGGACTGAGCCCTTGGCTCCATGGTAGCGGAGCACCCCATTGAGAATGCCAAGGGAAACAAGCTCAATATCACCAAACAAAAAGGCTTCTCCCCCTTCATGGAAGGCCTCCAGGTCTGGGCATCTTCACGGTCACGGATTTCCCCTCTTTGGTCAGGTGGACCATCTCGGGATCTATCCTCTCTATCCTGAATCCCTCGATCTCTTCCCCCTCCCTCAGGAGCTTTCCCTTGAAAAGCGCGTAGCGAGTCCCCTCCTTCTCCACTATCCCCTGAAGAGAAGGGGGATTGAGGGAGACCTCCTCCACGAACTTGAGCCACTTGACTTCCCCGACACTGAGAAAGGGATCCCTGGGAAGGGGCGAGATCTCACCCCCTTTTCGCCCTTCTTCCAGAAGTCCCACGAGCTCCTTCATCCCCTCATCTAGCTTGAAGGACTCCTGAGGCTGCTTTCTCAACTTGAAGGCCACATCTTCCATCCTTTCAGCTTTTCTCTCCAGGGGAAACCAGAAGATGAGCACCGCAGCAACCCCCACTATCACCCCTGCCAGAGCCATCCAGATCCATTTTTCCAGGTCTTCCTCAAAGGGAATCATGTTCCACCCTGTAATATATCGAGACCTTGAGATTGACCCTGAGCCTCACCCCGTCCTTGCGCACCTCCAAGGATCTCAGGATCATGGGCATGGGTCCCGACTCCAGGGACCCGAGGGCCTTAAGGAGGGATTCAAAAGAGGGCATGGAGGCAGAGGCGCTGATCTGCCCCTGCTTGAGCCCATCGCTCTCCCAGGAATCCTCCCATTTGGCCTTGACCTCCAGGGCCCCTGAATTGCGGAGAATCCCAGCTAGGTTTTCCTCCACTTTCATTCTCGCATCCAGGGGATCTTGGAAAACTTGGACCCACCTTCCAATGGCCGCTACCATTGGAAGGGCCCTTATTCTTTCCATGTCCTCTATGGACTTGAGGACACGACGTTTTTCTTCCAGAGCCAACCTCAGGGACTGTATTTGCCCCACGATTTCTCTCTCTTGCGCCTTGAGGACCATGTAATAGGCCAAAGAGCCCACAAGGGCGAGGAGCACAACCAGTGGTATGACCAGTGGATGGATCCTTCTCTCGGAATGTCCCTCTCCCTTCATTTGGCTCCCACTGTGACAGGAAGTGACAAGGAGAATCTACCCCTGTCCAAGAGTTCTTCGGTCTTCGCCTTCACATCCTTTGGGTCGTGGTGTCTTCTCAATTCCTCGAGAAAAAGCGAGAAAAGCTCGTACCTGGCAGATGGATCCTTGAGGTCCACCTTGCCCTCCACCTCCAATCTCCCGGGCTCTGCCCCACCCATCCCTGGTGGAGGCTGGGAAGCCTTTTGAGCTTTGGGTCCCTTCGGGTCGACTGGTGAGATCCACTTCATGGATTCCAGGTGCGCCCCCGTGGGGAGGGCCTGAGCCACATCGATCATCACCGGGACAAGGGATGGCCTCTGAGCAACTATCTCCCTCACAAGATTGGAGGCCTTCTTGAGCCTGTCAAGCTCCTTGAGATCCCCTTGCTTGGCCGCAATCGCGCCATCCAGCGCATGGAAGCTCTGGACATATCTGTCGAGGAGCTCCCTATCAGCCATCAAGGAGTCCCTCAGGAGAAAAATGGCTGTTGCCACAAGGCCCAGAAGCAATAGCTCCACCGAGGTGCTGAGAAATGCCAACTTCCTCATGTGTCTCCGACGCATCACCTCGGGAGCCAAAATGGGGGAGAGGGGCTCCAGAAGACCTGGCTCTTCGGCCAAAAGCCCCAACAATCCCAGATCGCCGGGGTATCCCCCCGGCCCCTTGGATGGTATGAGGGTACAGGGGACCTGGAGAGCTTCCCTCAGGGCTCCGAGCATCTCCTCTCCGAACCAAGGAGGGGCAAGGGCCACTTTCAGGTGGGAAACTGGGCTCTTGAATCTCTGTTTGGCGTAATAGATCGACCTTTGGAGCTCCATCGTGAGTTCGTGGGGCACCTCCTCGGCCAATGCAGGAAAGACCCGATGAAACCCGAAGATTCCCTCCTTGAAGAAGAGGCAATGGATGAGATCTCCATCGAATACCACAAGGAGGCTCGGAAGGTTCCCAACAGCCCTCTTTCCGAACTCGACCAAGAGATCCAGAGCACTCAAGATCTCAACTGCCTCTATCCCTGCATCTTCGAGGAGGGCATTTATCCTCAATATCTCTTCCCTCTTGCAGGCAAAAAGGAGGACCTTCTCCCTCTCCACACCCTCTTCCTCACTGACCCCCAATGGCCTCCACCCCAGGGCTACCTCCTCGACCCCCAGAAGATCCACTGCCTCCCTGGCCATGAGCCTACGGAAATTTATCTTCCCCCCACCAGGTACGGAAACCACCCTGTGGTCGAGGGCATCGGTCTGAAGAATCACCACGGCAGGTCCCTTTGCATGGGGGTGGGGCCTGAATTCCTCCAGGGGACAATCCAGAATCCTCGCCAGGCCCTCCTTCCTCAACCTGGCCCCTAGCAGTTGCCTCTGACGAAGATAGAGGATGAGCCTCCTCGCTCGAGTTCTCCTCACCGTGCATCTCTCCTTGGGTAGTGAGGGTTGGCCAAGTAAATCCCCTCTCGGTTGCGAGAATTATAACAAAGTTGGCGGGAATGTAAAGAAAAATTTCAATCTGTTGTGGTCCCTTTCGGATTTTCCCCAATATGTGCGCTTCGGTGGGTCCCTAGCTGATCTCGCCCAGGATGGTGTAGATGGGCCAGAGGACGCTCGCTATGACCATGATGAGAATCACGCCCACGAGCATGAGGAGCATGGGCTCTATGAGGGATACCAGTCTCTTTATCTTGGCATCTATGAGCCTCTCCAAATGAGAGCCCAACTGTTCCAGGCTCTCCTCCAGGGTTCCTGTCTGCTCCCCTACTCTCACGCTCCTTTCCACCTGGGGAGGGAAGGCACCTGTCCTCTCCATTGCGTTGGCCAGGGACTCTCCCTCCATGACGAAACCAGCCATCCGTGAGATGACCTCCTTGTAGTAGAGGTTCGGGACTACCTCGGTGAGAATCTGGAAGGACTGGTGGATCTGTATTCCTGCCCGGTATAGCACCCTGAGATACTTGACGAAGCGCAGGAGAACGAGCTCCCTCACCAGAGGCCCCATTATGGGGAGGGCCAGTTTCCTCTTGTCCCATGCAGCCTTAAACCGCCTGAAACGCCAAGCGACCATCAACCCTAGCACGGAGAATCCCATCACTGCCACTATCCAGAACCAGTTCTCAACGGTCCACTCGTTGGCCACGACCAGGATCTTTGTGGGAAGGGGCAACGGCCTGTTGAGCTCTTTGATGAAGCTCACGAGCCTCGGGACCACCACTGTGACGAAGATGATGAGGGCTATGGTTATGAGGCCCAGTACTATGGCCGGGTACGTGAGGGCCTGCTTTATCTGCCTTCTCAGTTGCACCACCCATTCCAAATACGAGGCCATGTCCTTGAAGGCCTCATCGAGATTTCCCGCAGTCTCCCCAGCGTGGATGACAGCGGTGTAGTAAGGGGGAAAGACCGTAGGATGCTTGGATAGGGCTTGGCTCAGGGCGCTTCCAGCCTGGACGTCTCTGACCACTGCCTCCAGAACCTGGGCAAAGGGGGCCTTTCCCATCTGCCTTCTCAGGTCCTCCATTCCATGCATGATGGGGACCCCCGACCTCAGTATGAAGGCCATCTGGTGGGAGAACTCCGAGAGGACCTCCAGAGGAACTCGCACCTTCTTCCACGGCCTTGTCTCCAGGGAAGAGGCCTTCTTGAGGAGAAGACCTTGCCCCTTGAGTTGACCGTATAGCTCCTGTTCGGTTCCAGCTTCGCTGACACCCCGAACGAGCCTTCCGCGATCGTCCCACGCCTCGTACTGGTAGAGGGCCATCTTTCAGAGAACCCTTCTCACTTCCTCTATTGTCGTCCTCCCCTCGAGGACCCTGAGGAGGGCATCTTGCAGGATGGTCAGGTAGCCCTTTTCCGCCATCACATCCAGCATCTTTTCCTCCGAGGCCCTCTCGTGGATCATGTTCTGGAGCCTCCTGTCTATCTCCACTATCTCTCCCACAGCGAACCTGCCCGAGTATCCCTCCCCCTTGCATCTGGGACATCCTCTTTTTCTCTTCAGGGTGAGGGGTCGTGGCGCTTTTTCCAAGGCCTCGGGAACATGCTCCAAGAGAAATTTCACTTCCTCAGGGGTGGCCTCCTCATTGGTCGAGCACTCGGGGCAGATCTTTCGCAGGAGCCTTTGGGACACGACACCTATCAGGGATGAGGCGAGGATGTGGGGAGGAGCTCCCATGTGGAGGAGTCTAGGTATAGCTCCGAGGGCCGAGTTGGTATGAAGGGTGGACAGTACCAGATGGCCAGTCAAGGCCGCCTGCATGGAGATCTCGAGGGTCTCAGGGTCCCTTATCTCCCCCACCAAGATGACATCGGGGTCCTGTCTCAGGATGGAGCGAAGACCCCTGGCGAAGGTGAACTGAGCTCTCGGGTTTATCTGGCTCTGCCTTATGAGGGGGAGATCATACTCTATGGGATCCTCTATGGTCATGACATTTATCTGGGGGGATGCTATCTCCAGAAGAGAAGCGTAGAGGGTCGTTGTCTTGCCGGATCCAGTCGGTCCCGTCACCAGGATTATCCCTTGGTTCCTCCTGAGCATCCTCCTGAAGATGGCCCTGAAGCCTTCGGAGAAGCCTAGTTCGTCTATCCTGGTCACGAGCTTGGATCTGTCCAGGATCCTCGCCACCACGTTCTCCCCTTGGGAGGTGGGATAGACCGACACTCTCAGGTCCAGAAGGCGGCTTCCGAATCGAAACTCCGCTCTCCCATCCTGGGGGAGCCTGCTTTCCGAGATGTCCAAATTGGCCATCACCTTGAACCTGGAGACGATTGGCCTCTCCAGTTCCTTGGGGAGTATCTCCCAAACCCTAAGGATCCCATCCACCCTGAATCTCACGAGGACAGCGTTTTTCTCGGGCTCCACATGAATATCCGTCGCCGAGTCCTTCACTGCCATCGTTATCATGTGGTTGACGAGGCGTATGAGAGGCGCTTCCTCGAAGCCGAGAGCTCCTCCACCTGTCCTCACCATCTCCGTAGCTTGTCTGAGGAGGTCCTGAACAGTCTCCACCTCGCCCGCATACCAGAACTCGGCCGCCCTCAAGATATCCGTCTCAGAGGCACCAACGGTCCTCACCCTCTTCCCCGTCATTTTCCTCAGATCATCCACTGCCAGGACATCGAAAGGGTCTGCCATGGCAACCACTATCTCGTTGTCTTCCAGGGAAAGGGGAAGCACCCGGTGCTCGAGGGCCCATGTTTTGGGGACGAGCCTCAGGGCCTCTGGATCCACGGATATCCCCTCCAGGGAGGCGAGGAAGGAGGTGCCGAGATCTTTGGAGAAGAGAGAGGAGACCGCGGCCTCCTCCACAAAGCCCAGATCCAGGAGGATCTCGCCCAGGAGACGGGAGGTCCTCTTCTGGAGTTCGAGGGCTATCCTGAGTTGTTCCGGGGTGAGAAGGCCTTGCTCGAGAAGCCTCTCTCCCAGCTTCTTGGGTGGCTGCTGGATCTCCATGGCAATACCCCAAAGTGGTTTTTTCCCTTGGAAAACCTTATACTAGGCTCCTCTTCTTCTTGCAAGGGGAAGGGATCGTGAACCGAGGGGTGAGTGGGAAGGGATGGGAGAGTGGCGCGGGACTCACGGATGTTGACATTTTCTGTGGTGTAATTTATCTTGGCCCAGTTGAGGCTTTGGGCCAGGTGTGAGGCCAAAAGCGATTCCAGTGCGAGGAGGGTTTAGATGAGATCCGGAGGGAGATTGGTTTTGGGAGTTCTGGCAATGGCGTTTTTGGGGTTCTCTTTGGTTTTCGCCCAGGCGCAAGCTCAGCCAAAGGCACCTGCTGACTTCACCTTCGATCAGGGAAAGGAGAGCCCCGGAAAGGTGACCTTCAGCCACGAGAAGCACTTGCAGAAAAATCCCAAGTGCACGGACTGCCACACCAAGATATTCAAGATGAAGAGGGGGACAACTCCTGACTTCACCAAGGCAAACATGAGGCAAGGGCAAAATTGCGGGACATGCCACAATGGGCAGGTAGCCTTCTCAGTCAATGATCAGGGCTCTTGTGCCAACTGCCACAAGAAGTGAGCCATCGTAAGAGGTCATGGACAAAGGGATCTTTTTCTCCTTCGCGTCTGGCCTTGGTTGAGGGCCCGGTCCTCCTCGCCGAGGCTGCGAGATGGGGAAGAGCCGGGGAGCGGGAGGTAATTGGAAAAAGGGGGAGAGGGTGGTGGTCAAAAACGAGCAGTTGAACGGTGAGAAGGCCCCTTCTCTTTTGGCCAACCCCGTGAGCATGTTGGGGACGATTCTGGCTATCTGTTCCTTCCTCACGGTCTTGGGGCTCATGTACGTGGATTTTTCAAGGGGCTTTGCGAACCCTTATATGTCCGTTGTCACGTATCAGATAGTGCCAGGGGGAATAATAACAGGCCTCCTGCTCATTGTCGTGGGAGCATGGAGGGAACACAAGAGACGGCACAGGGAGATCCTCGGAGCTCCCCCTCCCCTTCCCCACATCGATCTCAACAAGCCGAGACACAGAAGGGCGTTTGTGACGGTTGTGGTCATCTCGTTCTTCTTCCTCGTTTTCTCGGCCATTGGAATTTACAGGACGTACCACTTTACCGAATCGGTTCAGTTCTGCGGCCTCATCTGCCACTCGGTCATGAAGCCAGAATACACCTTGTACCAGAGATCTCCCCACGCCAGGGTGGCCTGCACGGAGTGCCACGTGGGGCCTGGGGCGAGCTGGTTCGTGAAGTCCAAGATAGCGGGTGTCTATCAGATCTACTCCACAGCTTTCGCCAAGCACTCGAGGCCCATCCCAACGCCCGTCGAGAACCTGAGACCAGCGAGGGAGACCTGCGAACAGTGCCACTGGCCCCAGAAGTTCTCCGGGTCCGTGGAGAGAGTGAGGGTTCATTTCCTGGCTGACGAGAACAATACCCCTTGGACCATAAGATTGCTCCTCAAGGTTGGGGGAGGAGATCCCACCTTGGGACCCGTTCACGGAATACACTGGCACATGAGCACCAATCACAAGGTGGAGTATCTGGCGGTGGATAAGGCGAGGCAGGACATACCGTGGGTGAGGGTGACAGACGACAAGGGAAGGGTCACCGTTTACCAGGTCAAGGGAAAGGAGGTGAGTCCCAAGGATCTGTCGCCAGAGAGAATTCGCCTCATGGATTGTCTCGATTGTCACAATAGACCCACTCATATCTACGCGCCTCCCGTGAGGTCAGTGAATCAGGCTATGGCCTTGGGGAGGCTCGACAGGACCATACCCTATATCAAGAAGAACTCAGTGGAAGTGCTGACCCAGGTGGCAAAGGAGAGTAGAACCGAGGCGGAGGGCCTCGAAATGATCAGACAGAGGCTCAAGGAGCGCTATGCCCAGTTCCAGGACCAGGAGAAAATCGAAAAGGCCATCGCCGAGGTACAGAGGATATTCAGGGAGACTATATTCCCGGAGATGAAGGCGAGCTGGATGTCATATCCAGACAACATAGGTCACTCCATCTGGCCGGGCTGCATAAGATGTCACGACGGGGAACATGTGAGTGCAGATGGCCGAGTCATATCCCATGAGTGCGACACATGCCACATAATAACAGCCCAGGGCCCAGGCCTGGAGCCACAGGAGATGAGTGCCAAGGGCCTGGAGTTTCATCATCCAGGTGGCGACATAGGGAAGGAACTTCTCTGTGGAAACTGCCACAGCGGCACCTTGGCCCAGTGAGAGGGCGCTGCTCCCTTTACAAGACCTCGAGGCAAAACCGAGCTGAAAAGATGACGGGCTCTAGGTGAACCGGGTATTATCTAACCCTTGGAGCCCCCAGCTAGCCATCCTGGAGAACCTCGAGCAGAGGGGCCCACCCCAGCTTCACACATTGGCCTTGACAGGGTTACTACACTGTGGCATAATTTCCCTGAAAATTTGCAGGTAAATGTCCCGGGGAGTGACGGAGGGGTCCATGAGAAGATGGTTCCTTTTTGCCATGTTGGGGGGAGTTCTCATCTTGGGAAGGGCTCAGGGCCAGGGAATAGAGGCGAACAGTTGCGTGAACTGTCATCAGGAGACTACTGGCAACCAGAAGGTGGACAGGAACTATTACCAGTGGAAAGACTCCTGGCATGCGGCCAGGAAGGTGACGTGCGACAAGTGTCACGGGGGCAAGCCCACGGAGCAGAAGGCCGCAGCGGCCCACTCCGGGATGCTCGAGATGGAGGGGAAGAAAACCCCTTCCTATTATCTGAAGATGGACGAGAGGTGCGGCCAGTGTCACACGGGAGAGTATGCTGATTTCTCAACGAGCTCCCATTACAAGTTCTTGCAGCAAGGCAGAGGACCAAGCTGCATAACTTGCCACCATCCCAAGACCGGTCACACCTTCACGGTCAAGGAGATCGTGACCTCGTGTGTGGACTGTCACAATGAGACCCTCAAAGGTTATGAACACATACCACAGGTTGCCAGACTTCTCCTCGAGTCCCTTCATCAGGCGGAGTTCACAGTTGGGTGCATGAGGGAGTTCGTGTCCCTCAAGGAGGATGTGAAGCAGAAGGCATGGGTGAGGAGCAAGCTCGTGGGAGCTGAGATGGAGCTCGCCAATGCCAAGAAGCAGTGGCACAGGTTCAATCTCAACAACACCGAGGCCCACATTTTCCAGGCATTCTCCCTGACCAGGGAGGCGAAGGCTCTCTGCGTGGCGAAGTAGCTCATCAGCTTTCCGCGGGATTGAAGGCAATGATTGGGAGCGCAAGGAAGGCGGCCTTGGTGCGAGTGAGAGTTCTCTTGGGAATGGTGGTTCTCGTGGGGGGTCTCCTCTCGGCTTCGATTTCCTTGGGGGCAGGCCCTTCCAACGAAGAGTGTTTCATGTGCCATTCTGACAAGGAACTTTACAAGGAAGGGCCAGATGGGAAGAGGATTTCCCTTTTCGTGGATGAGGCCTCTTTCGGGGCCTCGGTCCACGGTAAGGTCTCCTGCGTCTTCTGCCATTCTGACATATCCGACCTCCCTCACAAGGAAGGGGGCCTCAAGAAGGTTGACTGTGGCAGATGTCATGAGGAAGAGGCTGGCCAGTTTGCGGACAGCATTCATTTCAGGGCGAGCAGGCGGGGGGATGTCTTTGCCCCTGTCTGCAAGGATTGCCACGGCAAACACGATATTCTCTCCCACGAGGACCCCCTTTCGAGAAGTGCCAGGGCCAATGTGCCAAACCTCTGCGGGACATGTCACGAGGGCATAAAGAACGAGTTTCAGATGAGCTACCACGGTCAGCTTCTCGCCCGAGGGGATGGCCGCGCTCCAGGCTGCCAGGATTGCCATTACTCCCACAAGATCATCCAGGCCGAGGGCAGGATTCACAGGCTTGCCCAGGCGAATCGGTGTGGTGGTTGCCACAAGGAGTACTATAGGACCTTCAGGGACACCTTCCACGGCAAGCTCACCTCCCTTGGGGAGGTCGCTGGGGCCAAATGCCATGACTGCCACAGCGCCCACAGCATATTCCCGGCAGTCGACATCCGCTCCACTGTCCACAGGCAGAACCTCTTGTCCACATGCCGCAAATGCCATGCGAACGCACCTGAGAATTTCGTGACATATATGCCCCATGCGGATATCCACGATCCCGGAAAGCCCCTTCTCTATTATGCCAACCTGTTCATGGTGGGGCTTTTGGTCCTGACATTCGGATTCTTCGGTCTGCACACTCTTCTCTGGTTGAACAGGCTTGTCTGGGAATTTGTCTTGAGGAAAAAGGGGGATGGAGGTGGAGGAGGAGACTCTAAAAGCTGAGGGGAAAGAAGGGAAGATGGAAGAGGCCCCAGGGGAGCCCTCGGAGAAGGAAACCGAGCCTGAGCAAGCTGAGGAGGAAGGGGAGCTCCGGCTGGAGATCTCGGAGAGGGATTACCCGTGGCCCAGGAGAAGACCTCAGATACTCAGGTTCAGCCCCACCCAGAGACTCATGCATTTTGCCGTTATGGTGAGTTTCCTCGGCCTGGCCTTGACAGGTCTTCCAATAAAATTCAGCGATAGCGAACTCGTTGTGTCCCTAGCCCAATATGTGCCCATAAGGGCATTGGGCCTCATCCACAGGATATGTGCTCTCATCACTTTCGGATATTTCTTCGGGCATCTGGGGTATCTCTTTTGGAGGATCGTGCGTGGGAAAACAGAGGGAATGTTTTGGGGTCCCAACTCCATGGTCCCCCAGCCCAAGGACTTGAGGGATTTGAGGGACCAGTTTCGGTGGTTTCTTTTTTTGGGTCCCAGGCCCAGGTTTGACAGGTGGACATACTGGGAGAAGTTCGACTATTGGGCTGTCTTCTGGGGGGTCACGATGATAGGGAGTTCGGGGCTCCTTCTCTGGTTTCCTTCATTTTTTGCCAAGTGGCTTCCGGGGTGGGTTTTCAATCTGGCAACCATAATTCACAGCGAGGAGGCCCTCCTGGCCATGGGTTTCATATTCACGATACATTTTTTCAACACCCATATGAGGCCTAGAAAGTTCCCCATGGATCTCGTCATCTTCACGGGGAGGATGACGGAGGATTACTTCAGGGAAGAGCACCCGGAGGAGTTCGTAAGGACACTGAAGACAGGAACCATTCGAGAGAGATTGGCCCCCGAACCCACAGGAGACATACTTCTGGTTTACAAGATCGTGGGGTGGACTGGTTTTCTCTTGGGAATAGGGGCTGTAATCTTGATAGCCATCGCCTGGACGACAAGGTAAATCTAAAACGCCCAATGGGCGGGCTCCGCACGCCCGGAGGAAGGCACCGGCCTCACCGAGGCATATCTCCGCTAGGCCCCCGCCCGTTCGGCTACGCATCGGGTCGAAATGGAATGCCTTGGCATCCGTACGGCCCTACCACGCGGACGCGCAGAGTGCATCCCTCCGAGAAAACCGCCCTTGGCGTTATCCCCGGGGGTTCCCCCGCTAGGCCATCCTAGCTTGGATGGCCCACCCCGCGGAGGGGCGGGCTCTGCACGCCCGCAAGGAAGGCACCGGCTTGACCGAGGCATGTCTCCATCAGGCCACGGCCACCCGGCCACCCACCTAGGGTAATGAAATGCCTTGGCATGAGTAAGGCATTGCAATCCGGGCGCGGAGACCGCGCCCCTCCGAGAAAACCGCCCTTCGCGTTATCCCGCGGCTTTCCCAGCTAGGCCATCCCAGCTCCGGTGACCAATCCTGCGGAGGGGCGGCCTCCGCACGCCCGCAAGGAAGGCACCGGCCTGACCGAGGCATGTCTCCATCAGGCCACGGCCACCCGGCCACCCACCTAGGGTAATGAAATGCCTTGGCATGAGTAAGGCATTGCAATCCGGGCGCGGAGACCGCGCCCCTCCGAGAAAAC
>Ga0078972_1003635_pt1 | contig 45378 bp, 58 predicted proteins | sample YelNatPaOPGAMG01_FD_67568 | JGI IMG/M metagenome (GOLD analysis project Ga0078972, IMG submission 67568) | Hot spring thermophilic microbial communities from Obsidian Pool, Yellowstone National Park, USA - OP-RAMG-01 (SPADES assembly) (version 2) | ecosystem: Environmental > Aquatic > Thermal...
TCCGGGAAGGTTTTATCACCGATAACGGGAACGTGATATGCGACTGCTTTCCCTCGGAAATGGAAAACCTCGAAGCCTTAGAGGGAAGGATAAAGGCGGTTTCGGGAGTGGTGGAATCGGGTCTCTTCCTGGGTGGAAAGAAAACTATCCTGGTTGCAGATAACGATAGGATCAGGGTTATTGGGTCCTGAAGAGTCCATTGGTATCAAAGGACTAGCTCCTGTATCTGGCCCAGAACATTCTGCATATCTGATATCTTCTTCCTCTGTTCTTCCTCAAGCTCCTTTATTATCTCGTTGAACGGTTTTGCAAGCCTGTATCCGTGAACGGGCCTCCCCTTGCCCTCCTTCTTAATGTCCCTCTTCATTATCCAACCGTGCTCCTTCAGTATCCTCATAGCTATGGACACCTCAGGCTGTCTTAAATTTGCATTTTTCTCTATCTCAACAGAAGTGGTTTCCTGTCTATTTCTCATGTATACCAGTGCCTTGGAAACGTTCCTCGGGACACCCATCTGTATCAGCAGGCCAGCTAATTTCTCATCTTCAGGTGTAAATCCTTCCGCCATACCATGGTCCATAAAAATTCGATATTTATATTTTATCAAATTTATTTAGGCTATTTATCACAGCTCAAATTTTCTTTCTCTTCACCTTTCAGGAATGAGGAGAGAATGGATTGATTCCTTATAGAGGGAAGTTTTCCTGCAGTCTTTTACATGGATAGATCATTTAGTCTGATAAAAATCCCCTTCTTCTCTAAAGGGAGATGACCATTTCCATTCAAAAAAAACCTTAAGTAGAACGTATTGTAGTTATAAGCCACAGTGGTTGTAATGAGTGCAGACGATGAGGTATTTGAAAAGAAACTGGAAGACATCCCACCTGAGACTCTCTCCAGGTTCAACAATGATGAACTCAGGGCGAGGGTGTTTATCGATAAATATGCTATGAGGGACGAGAATGGAAACCTTGTCGAGAAAGTTCCCGAGGAGATGTGGAGAAGGGTTGCCAGGGAGATAGCTTCTGTTGAAAGCTCGGCCAAGGCGCCTGAATGGGAGAGTAAATTTTACTGGCTCCTGGAGAACTTCAGGATGGTTCCGGGAGGGAGGATACTCTTTGGTGCGGGCCAGGATAAATATAAAAGAAGAGTCACCCTGAACAACTGCTACGTTATTCCAATAAAGGACGATTCCCTGGAATCTATTTTTGAGTGGACGAAGGAAGCGGCCAGGACATACTCCCTGGGAGGGGGAGTTGGAACGGACATATCAATACTTAGGCCCAGGGGCGCACCAGTGAACAACGCGGCCCTGAGATCAACAGGGAGCGTTTCCTTCATGAACATCATGTCTGAGACCACGGGAACAATAGGTCAGGCCGGTAGACGCGGTGCCCTCATGATAACGATAAGGGTTGACCACCCTGACATCATGGATTTCATAAAGGTAAAGAGGGATCTTAACAGGGTCAGGTACGCAAACATTTCCGTTAAAATTACTGATGAATTCATGAGAAAGGTTGAAAATGACGAGGATTTCACACTCTTCTACGAGAGCGACAAGGTGAAGAGAATTGAGAAGAAGATCAGGGCGAGGGATCTGTGGAACGAGCTCATAGATTCCGCCAGAAACTGGGCAGAACCGGGACTGATTTTCTGGGACACGATGAAGAGGGAAAGCACATCGGAGTACAACGGAATGGAAATACTCACCACGAATCCATGCTCCGAAATACCTCTGGAAGCATACGGTGCCTGCAACCTGGGAAATGTGAACCTTTCAGAATTCGTCCTGAATCCTTTTGAGACCCCGGAAGTTAACTGGAGTGATCTGGAAAAGGCCGTGAGATACACAGTAAGATTCCTGGATGATGTTGTGGATTACAATCTCTTCAAGCACCCCCTGAAACAGCAGACTGAGGAAGCATCAAAGAGCAGGAGGATCGGCGTGGGATTCACAGGTCTTGCAGATATGCTAATAAAGATGAAAATAAAATACGACACGAAGGAATCAATAGATTTCGTGGAAAAGCTGTTCAGGAGGATAATGAATATAATATATGATGAGAGCACCAACATAGCAGCGGAAAAGGGGCCGTTTCCCGGGTTTGACCTGGAGAAACACATGAAATCACCTTTCATGAGCAGGCTTGATCCCGAAGTCCTGGAAAAGGTGAGGAAGTTCGGTCTCAGGAACGTGGCCCTGATAACTGTTCCGCCGGTTGGCAGCGGTTCAGCTCTCGCGGGTACCTCCAGCGGCATAGAACCGGTGTTCGCATTTTCCTATACAAGAAGAAGCGAATCGCTTTCCAAGCAGTCATTCAAGGTGTATCATCCCCTAGTCAGGGAATACATGGAGCTCTACGGGTTAAAGGATGAATCGGACCTTCCCGAATATTTCATTGAGGCACACAAGATAGACCCTCTGTTCAGGGTTAGGCTCCAGGCTGCAATACAGAGGTACATAGATCACTCAATATCATCCACTGTAAATCTTCCGCAGAGTGCCACTGTTGATGAGGTGGGGAAGATATATTTCGAGGCCTGGAGGGCAGGATGCAAGGGAATCACCGTTTACAGGGAGGGATCTAGGGAGGGGATACTTCTAACCAAGGAGGAAGCGAGGAAGAAGGAAAAGAGGGAGTTCGAGAGGTCTATGGTCCTCTCGGGGAGGACAATAGTTTTCCCACTGCTGGAAACAGGAAAGCTATACACAACAATCAATTTCGATTCCGAGGGGAATCCCGTTGAGGTCTTCGTAAATGTCGGTAAATCAGGATCGGAGGAGAAAGCGTATTCCGAGGCGATAGGGAGGCTCATCTCACTCTACCTGCAGCAGGGTGGGGACATATCGAAGGTCATAAAAGCCCTTTCAGGTATCAAGGGAAAGACGACCACATTCCTGAACGGTACCAAGATCACATCCGTCCCAGATGGAGTCGCAAAGGCCATAGAGCTTGCGATGAAGGGAGGGCAGCCGCAGTCCACATTGACGGGTGAATTCTTCGTTTCAGATCTGAAGCCAAAGGAAAAGAAGGAATCCTCCTTCCTAACATGCCCGCAGTGCGGCAACGAAACTCTTGTGTATGAAAACGGATGCCTGACCTGCAAGACCTGCGGTTATTCAAAATGCGAATGATCGCTCCATCTGTTAAATCTAAAGAACATATTCTCCTGCAGGAAGGCAAGGGTTGATAACGAGAAGCGCATAGCATGGAAGATGGAAGGAGAGCCGAGGAGCAAAAGGGTAGATAGGTCCATACTAACTGTTGTTTTATCAGCATTGATAGCAGTTTCTTCCGTTATTTTTCTGATCCTTCTATCCTTTATTCTTTTTCTCATTCACTATTCAAACGTGCTCAGTGGAATAGATGATCTCACGTTCTTCTTATACGGTGGAATAGTGTTTTCTGCAGCACTCCTTTCCCTTTCAATCCTTGTCCTCTTCAGGGGATTGAGGGGAATGAGTGTGACGTACGGTATGCAGGAAAATAATGAGTATGAAGTGGAAGACGCACTCAAGTATCTTGATGAGGGGGAACGTGAAATTGTGAGAATTCTGATTGATGCCGGAGGTTCAATGCTGCAGAGAGATATCGCAAGGTCAGGCAATTTCTCAAAGGCAACTGTCACCAGGATTCTAGACAGGCTTGAATCGAAAGGTGTAGTTGAGAGGCTCCGCCACGGTACAACCAATAAAATAGTTCTGAAAAAGGTTTCAGTGAAGTGATGAAACACATTTCAGGATAGGGTTAAGTCCTTTTTCATAGATTGAGAAGAAGGTGAAAAAATGCGGAACAGCTTGATGAAGATCTTCTGGGTCTTCATAGGAATAATATTGTTTGTCGTAGTTCTATCCGTGGTACTGAGTGCTATCTTCGTACCCAGATATATCATCGGCTATCCTCCCTACGGATACGGAATGATGGGATACGGTTGGGTTGCGTGGCCCTGGATGGGTCTAATGATGATAATCCCGGCAATACTGCTCATCTTCTTCGTCTGGTGGATCGTTGAGATAGCAACTGGAGGCAGCTTGCACGGAGAGGAAGGGAGGGAGAGAACAGCTTTGGATATTCTGAACGAGAGACTGGCTAGTGGATCAATAACGAAGGAAGAATATGAAAAGTTGAAGGATGCGATTACGAGGAAATAATTTCAATATATATTTTTATTAATTATTTCATAATTTTTTTCTATTTCCTGAAAGTAGGGGAGGCGATCGATTTAAATATCAACATGTTTTGTCGAAAGAGCAGAAGCCTCACGTCTTTGGCGATAGTGCCAGTGATGTTCTCGTCGTTAGGAGGACGTCAAGACGCAACGGCTTTGCGTAAGTGATAGAAATGGCGACACCAAACCATTCGAGACATGGCTCTATGGGATACTATCCCAGGAAGAGGGCAAGCTCCCCGATACCCCATATTAGGTCCTGGCCTGAAATAAATGATGGGCCCAGACTGCAGGGTTTCGTGGGGTTCAAGGCAGGGATGACCCATGCCCTTTTCGTGGATTATAGAAAAAGCAGTACAACTGCAGGGTCTGAGGTAGCCTCTTCCGTGACAGTTATCGAAGTTCCACCCATAAAGGTGGCGGGAATAAGGCTGTACGGAAACGGTCCTTACGGGGAGTATGTGCTATCTGAAACGTACGATCCATCTTCCGTTAACGATCTGAGCAAGGTTATGCCAATTTCCAAAGATTACAAGGGAAAGGAGATCGGGGAGGACGGTGTTACGGACGTAAGGATAATGGCCCTCATACAGAACAGCAAGGTGAAGGCAATTCCCAAAAAGAGACCGGATATCACGGAGATAAGGATAGGCGGTGGGTCCATAAAGGAGAGGATCGAGTATGCAAAATCCATATTGGGCAAGGAAATACCGTTCAGTTCATTTTCATCGCCCGGAAAGTTCGTTGACGTTATAGCTGTAACAAAGGGGAAGGGTTTCCAGGGGCATGTCAAGAGGTGGGGTGTCAAGCTTCTCCCAAGGAAGAACAGAAAACACAGAAGGATGATAGGTACCCTGGGTCCTTGGCATCCAGACTGGGTGAGAAACACGGTTCCTCAGGCCGGTCAGACAGGTTTTCACCAGAGAACAGAGTTCAACAAGAGAATCCTCTTCTACGGTAAACCGCAGGAAAAGCAGATCACTCCAGCCGGTGGCTTCCTGAATTACGGGGAGGTTTCCAACGATTATATCCTCGTCCATGGCAGCATTCCCGGCTCCCCGAAGAGGATGGTGAAGCTTCGTGATCCTGTGAGACAGGTGGTTAAGGACGTGGAAAAGGTAACGCTGAGCTATGTGTCCACAGTTTCCAAGCAGGGGGTCTGAAGATGGCTAATATTCTCTCACTTGATGGTAAAATTCTTAGAACAACTGAACTTCCCGACGCATTCAAATTCCCAGTACGACTGGATTTAATAAGAAGGTTTGTGAATGCGTACCTTTCAAACGGCAGGACTCCCTACGGCAGTTACTATTTCGCCGGTAACAGAAGGGTTGGTCACAATCTGGGTCCAAATCACGGTATTTCCAGGTATCCCAGGGTGCAGGGGACAAGCAGGGGCGTTCTGCTGAGCAATGCGAGAGGAGGCAGGTCAGCTTTTCACCCCGTCGCAGAAAAGAACTGGAATATCAAGGTCAACAAGAAGGAAAGAGTGATGGCCAAGCTCTCGGCACTTGCATCCACCAGTGACCCGGAGACTGTTATGCGCAGGGGTCACAGATTCAAAGCGGAATCCCTGCCCGTAATTTTGGAAAACGGTTTTGAGGAAATAGAGAGGGCATCCCGGGCGGTGGAAGTCCTGAAGAATGTTGGAGTTTATGACGACATTATAAGGTCGAAAGAAGGTACGAAGATCAGAGCGGGAAGGGGTAAGAGCAGGGGAAGGAAATACGTCACCCCGAAGAGTATTCTTTTCGTAGTGAAGAATAAGGAGCATGTCAAGAAAGCGCTTGGGAACTTACCCGGGGTTGACATAGCAACGCCCGGGGAGGTCAACGCTTATATCCTGGCGCCGGGGGGGCATCCCGGGAGGCTTGTTGTCATGACGGAGGGTGCGCTTGAAGAGATAAGGGGGTGGAAGGTATGAGGTCTGCGTACGATATCATCATAAAGCCCTTTGTCACAGAGAAGAGCATGCTGCAGATAGAAAAGGGGAATACGATATGGTTCATAGTTCATGAGAATGCCACCAGGGAAGAGGTAAAAAAGGCCGTGGAGGAAATTTCAGGAATGAAGGTGGCAAAGGTGAACATCCTCCGGGACAAGGAGGGAAAGAAGGCCATAGTGAAGATATCAAAGGACTTTTCTGCGGAGGAGCTTGCCACCAAGCTCGGGATATTCTGAGGTGATAGGATGGGAAAGAAATTACTTGTTCAGAGAAGGGGCCGCGGGGGGCTGATGTACAAGAGCCCCAGTCACAGGCATTACGGCGAGATAAAATACCCCGATTCGCGTAACTGGGAAGGAAGGGTTGAGAAGCTCGTGAAGGACCCCGGGCATTATGCCCCTGTCGCGTTAGTTAGATTGAATGACAGCAGCGTGATGAATTTCATAGCTCACAACGGTATGTTCATTGGCCAGAAGGTGAGGGGAGGAACGGATGTGGAGCCCATCGAGGGAAACACTTTGCCCTTGGGATTGATTCCCGATGGGGCTCTCATCTACAACGTGGAGGTGAGGCCGGGCTCCGGTGGCGATCTTTCCAGGGCACCCGGAACGTACTGCACTGTCATCTCCCATGGTGAGAAGGTCACGATAAAGCTTCCTTCAGGAAAACTCATGGATGTGAATCCCTCCTGCCTTGCGACCATAGGTATTGCGGGAGGGGGAGGAAGGAACACCAAACCTTTCCTGAAGGCGGGGAAGAGGATTCACGCATACCGGAGCAGAGCAAAGAGGCCTTTCAGCGTGCGCGGTGTTGCCATGAACGCGGTAAACCATCCCCATGGGGGCGGTAACCACCAGCATGTGGGAAGACCGTCAACCGTAGGGAGAAACACGCCGCCGGGTAGAAAGGTTGGCAGACTCTCTCCGAAGAGGAAGGTGAAGAAGAATGCCTGAAGATAAGAGACCGAGATCACAGAAAGCCATAAAGAGGTCCAAGAGGAAAGCAACGAAGGCCATCATAGAGCGGGGAAAGGAGATCCTGTTCAAGGGTAAAACGCTTGAACAGCTGCTCGAGATGGATATGCCAGAGCTACTGAAATTGATGCCTGCCAGGGCCAGGAGATCCCTGAAACGTGGGTACAATATTGAGCAGCAGCGCCTTCACAACAAGTTGCTTGAGAATGATTCAGTCAGGACGAGGGTGAGGGATCTGATCATCCTCCCTCAGTACGTGGGGAAGACTGTTTCCGTGCACAACGGCAACAGTTATCAAACATTCACCATAAAGGAGGATATGATAGGCCATTACCTCGGTGAGTTCTCCCAGACGAGGAAGGAGGTAAAGCATTCCGGACCAGGTGTTGGGGCAACGAGAGGCTCGAAATTCCTGCCTTTGAAGTGAGGTTTTCAAGATGAAGTATGTAATGGAAGTTGAGGGAAAGAAAAGCGCGAGGGCCACATCACTTAACTCCCCCATCTCCCCGAGGGATGCCCTTGAGGTAGTGAGGACCATAAAGGGGATGAAGCTTGAGAAGGCAAAGGAGTATCTGGAGGATGTGATCTCAAAGAAAAAAGCTATCCCGTATAGAAAGTACCTGGACTCGGTATCCCACAGGAAGGGTATGGGGCCTGGAAGGTATCCTGTCAAAGCGGCCAAATACGTTTTGGACACGCTGAAGAGTGCAGAAAGCAATGCTGAATTCAAGCAGCTTGACTCTGAGAAGCTTGTTGTGAGGAGCGCGGTTGCGCAGCCTGCACCCCCCATAAAGTACTATACGTTCAAGGCTTATGGATCCAGCGGTAAGTTCTACAGGGAAAGGGTTCATATCCAGATAATACTGGAGGAGATGGAATGAAGGAACTTAAATTCCTGCAGGAAAACATCAGGAGGCAGCTCATCAAGGAGTACCTGGTGCACGAGATATGGGATGCTGGTTTCGGAGGGGTTGAAATACAGCGGACACCCCAGAACACCATAGTGCTACTGAGAGTTGAAAGACCGGGGTTGGTTATAGGAAGAAAGGGGTCCAAGATAAAGAATATGGAGTTAACGCTTGAAAAGAAGTTCAATCTTGCAAGCCCGCTCATAAAGGTGGAGGGGATGCAGGAGCCCGGGCTCAGCGCGCAGATAATGGCCCAGAAACTGGCAAGATCCATAGAGAAGGGATGGCACTTCAGAAGGGCAGGACACAGTATACTGAAGAGGATAATGGATGCTGGTGCCAGGGGCGGACAGGTCAGGATGGGCGGTAAGCTAACAGGAGAGAGGGCAAGGAGTGTGAAATATACAGCAGGAAAGGTCATTTCATCAGGAAATCCTTCTGAATTCATTGACAAGGGTTATGCCATAGCTGTCACGAAACCGGGCATAATAGGGGTCTCCGTGAAGATTCTCAGGAATGATGTGAAGCTTCCAGATGACATTAGAATAATGAAGGTGGATACCAAGGAGGTGAGCAACGATGGAGGAGCTCAAGGCGAAGGAGATAAGGAAGATGAGTAAAGAGGACCTTATGAAGAAATACAATGAGATGAAGGAGGAGCTGATGAGGGAGAGGGGAATTTCTGCCATGGGTGGAGCTCCCCCGAGTCCGGGAAAGATAGAATCGTTGAAGAGACAGATAGCCAGGATTGAAACAGTACTGAGGGAGACAGGAAGATGAGGGACGACAAGATTTTCAGGGAACTTACGCCTCTTGATGAAATTGCAAGGGAGAACCAGGTCATAAAGATAGAAACGGATAAGAGGAGATACGGGAAGTTCGTTACCATAGTTTCCGGTTTCGATCCCCACTCCGAGGATATAAAAGAACTTGCGAAAACGCTGAAGAAGAAGACAGCCACTGGCGGAACGGTGAAGGGGGAAAAGATAGAGCTGCAGGGGGATCAGAGGGAGAGGGTGAAGAAGGTTCTTGAGGAGATGGGATTCAGGGTGGAGGTTGAGAAATGAACCCCTATCAGACGGATATCATAGGCACAAACGTCAGAGTTGTAAAGCACACGGACCCGAGTATCGTCGGTCTGAGGGGAGAATGCGTGGACGAGAGGAAGAACATCATCGTTCTCTCAACCGAAAGGGGGGAAAAGATAGTTCCCAAGACGCGGGGGATAATAGAGGTGGATGGAAAGGAGGTCATCCTTGAGAGGATAAGGATCAGACCCGAGGAGAAGATGAAGAAGTCAAGGAGGTGGCACAGATGAGAAATATAGGTATAGAGGTGAAGGAACCGGAGGAGGAATGCAACGACAGGAAATGTCCATTCCATGGGGAGATAAATGTGAAATCCCCCGTCATAGAGGGTAAGGTCGCATCAGTTTCCATGAGGAATACCGTGACGATAATCCGGGAATATCTCAGAATGAACAGGAAATACGAGAGGTATGAGAAGAGGAGGAGCAAGTACCATGCTCACCTCCCACCGTGCATTCACGTTTCCGTTGGGGACACGGTGAGGATCGCCTACGCCAGACCGCTGGCAAAATCAGTCTCATTCGTTGTCATAGAGAAGGTGGTGAAGTAAAATGAAGGGGCTTGCCGGTAAGCAGATCAGGGGTCTACCTCTCGGAGCCAGGCTGGAATGCGCGGACAACTCGGGTGCAAAGATTCTCTCGCTCATAAATGTGAAGGCATATCACAACACCAAGAGAAGGGTACCGGCGGCTTCAGTCGGTGATATGATCATAGCATCCGTGAAGAAGGGATCCCCCGAAATGAGGAGAAAGGTCGTTTACGCGGTGGTTATAAGGCAGAGAAAAACGTTCAGGAGGCAGGACGGGCTGATGGTTGAATTTGAGGATAATGCAGCTGTCCTGGTCCAGGATAACGGGGAGACCAGGGGAACGGAGATAAAGGGGCCGGTCGCGAAGGAGGCGGCGGAGAGATGGCCCAGGGTGGCAGCCCTGGCCAGCTCAATTGTGTGAGGTGTGAAAATGAGGGAAGTGGTGGTTCATCTGTCAAAGGACCTGGTTTCCAGATACGGGATAAAGAGGTTCCCCGTGAGAAAGGGGGATATGGTGAAAATAGTGAAAGGTGACAAGGAGAAGGATGAAAAAATTAACATATTTGGAAAGGAGGGTAAGGTGATCAAGGTTCTCAAGGATGAGGGGAAGGTCGTTGTGGAGAATATCAACATATCGAAGGCGGACGGAAAGATGAAGCCCAGGAAGCTGGATCCTTCAGCCCTGGTTATCACGAAGATCGTCCTGGAGGACAAGAAGAGGAAAGAAAGGTTGACGAGGCTCGCTGCAACGAGAAACAAGGTTGTTGAAGAGGAGCCTGAGAAACATGAAGAGGTGGAAGGCAAGGAAGAGTTGCCAACCCAGGAAGAGAAAGGGGAGGAGGTGAGCGGTGATGAGCAAGCATCTTAAGAGACTGGCCTCACCCGTTACCTGGAAACAGCCCAGGAAGATATTCAAATGGTCAGTAAGGGCAAGGGCAGGCCCCCATCCCAGGGAGAAGAGCGTGCCCCTGATGGTGATAGTCAGGGATGTTCTCCATCTATCGGATACATCCAAGGAAGCCAGGAACATCATCGCTAAGGGGAAGGTGGAAGTGGATGGAAGGATCGTGAGGGATTACCAGAGACCTGTGGGATTCATGGACGTTGTTGCAATAAGGGAGGCAGGTACATTCAAGAGGGTTCTTCTCAACAGGAAGGGCCTGATGGTTCTCGCTGACATCCCTCCGGAGGATGCTTCCTGGAAACTCGTAAAGGTTACAGGGAAGAAGATAACAAAGGGAGGGAAAATCCAGATTTCCACTCACGATGGGCGTGTTATACTTACTGAGAACAGCTCTGTTAAAAGGGGAGACACGCTGAAAATTTCAATCCCGGATCAGAAAGTTCTCGAGGTATATCCGCTATCAAAGGATACAGCGGTATACGTTATAGGAGGGTCACACAGGGGTACAGTAACAAGCATCAGGAACATAAACGTCACAAGGAGCTATCAGGAGAACACCGTGGAGAGCGTGGACAATTTCATGACAACAGTCTCAAACATCTTCGTCCTTGGAAAGTCAAAGTCAGAGATACCGAGTGGAGGTGGATGAGATGAGTATGAACGATGTTGTTATAGATAAAGTTACAGTGAACATAGGAGTGGGAGAAGCGGGAGAGAAGCTGGAAAAGGCGAAGGGTGTTCTGAAACTTCTCACCGGGTCAGAAGGAACTGTCACTCACGCGAAGAGGACGAACAGGGAGTTCGGTATAAGGAAGGGACAGGACATAGGCGTCATGGTCACGCTGCGCGGGGAGGAGATGGACAGATTCCTCAGATCTGCATTATGGGTCAAAAACGGAAGGTGCCTCAGCTACTCTTTCTCCAACCAGGGAAGCTACAGTTTCGGTATTTCTGACTACACATCCTTCAAGGGGATGAAGTACAACCCTGAAATAGGCATATTCGGGATGGATGTGGTCGTGACATTCAAGAGGAGAGGTGGCTACAGGGTTTCAAGGAGGAGGCTCCAGCCAAGAAAGCTGCCCAGGAAGTTCAGGGTTACAAGGGAGGAGATGATGGATTTCATGAAGAAGAATTACGGTGTGGAGATAGTGGAGGTGTCGTGATGGTCCAGAACAAGCTCGCCCCGAAGAAGAAGTACGGAAGGAAGGACGGGTGTGACAGGTGTGGAAGGAAAAGGGGTCTCGTTAGGAGGTACGGGTTGCATCTGTGCAGGCAATGTTTCAGGGAGATTGCCCCCGAACTGGGTTTCAAGAAATTTTCGTGAGGTGTTACTATGGGAGATACGTTGAATGAAGCTCTGGTTGCAATAAAGAATGCGTCGAAACTTGGGAGGGAGGAGGTCGAGGTGAAGGCATCGAATCTGGTGGGCAGGGTTCTAAGGATATTCCAGAAATACGGTTACATAGAGGAATTCGAGTACGAGGAGAACGGAAAGGGAGGCATTTTCCGGGTTAAGATATCAAGAACTATCAACAACTGCGGCGTTATAAAACCCAGGTATTCCATAAAGAAGGACGAGATGGAAAAGTGGGAGTCAAGGTACCTGCCAGCCCAGGACATAGGAATTCTCGTGATAACCACGACCGCCGGAGTGGTCAGCAACAGCGAGGCCAAGAAGAAGGGCATAGGGGGGAGGGCACTTGCCTTCGTCTATTAGTCCCTCAAAGAAGGAAATTGTCCTTGACATACCTCAGGGAGTCACGGTAAAACAGGATGGATTCCGCATAGAGATACAGGGGAAGAAGGGAAAAGTTGTGAAGATTTTAAAGAATGAATTTGCAAGGTTTGAGGTCGGGGATGGAAAGATAAGGATATACCCGCTCAGGGAGAAGAGGTCCGATCTCGCAGTTCTGGGCACGTGGAGGAGCATACTGGAAAGCGCTTTCACAGGTGTTACCAGGGGGTTCGTTTACACTATGAAGATTGTGTATGCCCACTTCCCGGTGAAGGTCACAGTGAAGGGCAGGGAGGTCACGCTCGATAACTTCCTCGGGGAGAAGAGTGCAAGGAAGATAGAAGTACCCGAGGAAGTGAAGGTCACAGTGAAGGGAGATACAGTCACGCTGGAAGGCTGCGATCTAGAGGTTCTGGGGAATGCGGCAGCGAAGATTGAAAGGATGAGCAAGATAAAGGGATTCGATCCCAGGGTTTTCCAGGACGGGATATACATTGTGAGGAAAGGTGATGTCATTGAAGCCTGAACTTGACAGCAACACTCAGAAGCTTCTTGCTCTAAGGAACAGGATGAACAGGAAGAGGCCCGAGTTCCACAGGCAGGAGTGGTTCCGTTACAGGAAGCTCGGTTCAGCATGGAGAAAGCCCAGGGGGAAGCACTCAAAACTGAGGGAAAAGAGGGGGTACAGGCCGGCGTTTGTTGAATCTGGCTACAGGGGTCCCAGGGCTGTGAGGAATCTCCATCCTTCCGGATTCAAGGAGGTGTATATCACAAGCATCAAAGACCTTCAGGATATAGATCCAAAGAGGCAGGCGGTGAGGATAAGTTCAACCGTGGGGAGGAAGAAGAGGATGGAAATTCAAGACAGAGCCAGGGAAGCCGGGATAAGGGTTCTCAATGAGGTGAGATGATGGCAACTTTGCTATCGCAGAAGAGACTGGCCGCTGATATTTTAAAGGTAGGAGAATCAAGGGTATGGATGGATCCCAAGAGTCTCGATGACATTTCGGAGGCTGTTACAAGGGATGACATCAGGAAACTGATCAAGAGGAACGTCATTCAGAAGAAGCCCTCCAAGGGAAACTCCAGGGCCAGGATAAGGAAGGCTGAGGCCCAGAGAAAGAAGGGAAGGAGGAAAGGTCAGGGTTCCAGGAAGGGAACGAGGAACGCAAGGGAACCCAGGAAGACGAGGTGGGTCAAGACAGTAAGGGCCATGAGAAATGTTCTCAAGGAACTCCGCGATTCCAATAAGATATCAAGGAAGGATTACAGGGCGTACTACAAGAGGATAAAGGGAGGGACATTCAGAAGCAAGGGTGATCTCCTCCTTCACATGAAGGAAGCAGGGGTGCTCAGGGAGGGATGATATGGGGAAATATGTGATGCCACTTAAGAGAAGGCGTTTATTGAAAACGGATTATTCAAAAAGGCTCGCCCTTGTGAAGAGCGGTCTCCCTCGGGCGGTCATAAGAAAATCTTTGAAACATATGAGAGTGGATATAGCGGAATACGGGGAATCAGGCGACAGGATCATTTCTCACGGATGCACTGTTGAGCTCAAGAAATTCGGATGGAAGAGCCCAACTGGAAACACTCCCTCCTCTTATCTTGCCGGTTATCTGGCAGGGCTCAGGGCCAGGAAGAAGGGAGTGGAAAAGGTTGTTGTGGACCTGGGAAGGCAGAAGGTTGTTAAAGGTTCTAAGCTTCTCGCTTCAATAAAAGGTATCCGTGATGCCGGTATAGAGGTCCCCGCGGATGAGGATTTCTTTCCCGATGATTCGAGGATTCAGGGGAAACATCTCAAAACAGTTGGGGAGAATGAGGTTGATAGGGTGAAGAAGTTGATGGAGGAATCACTGTGACAAAAGAAGTTATAGAGTGGGTGCCGAGAACTAGGCTCGGCAAGATGGTGAAGGAAGGCAAGCTGAAGACCATGTCAGAGGTACTTGCGACTCACATGCCGATAAGGGAAGCGGGCTTAGTGGACGTCCTGCTGCCCAACCTTGAGGATGAGGTGATAGAGATAAAGATGGTGCAGAAGATGTCTGATTCTGGAAGGAAGGTTAAGTTTGCTGCAACAGTCGTTGTTGGGAACAGGGACGGCTATGTGGGTATGGGTCATGCAAAGGCAAGGGAGACTGGGGATGCGATAGAAAAGGCAATTGAGAATGCAAAGGTGAACATAATCGAGATAAAGAGGGGTTGCGGTTCCTGGGAGTGCGGGTGCGGGAGGAGTCACACACTCCCATTCACAGTTATGGGGAAGTCAGGTTCCGTCAGGGTGTATCTGAAGCCAGCACCACAGGGTGTTGGTCTGGCAATAGGTGACATACCCAAGAAGGTTCTTGCCATAGCAGGCATCCGTGATACCTGGGGGTTCTCCGAGGGTCACACGAAGAGTACGGTGAACTTTGCATATGCAACGTTCAACGCGCTCAAGGAAACGGTGAAATTCAAGATGAACAGCAAGCTTGTTCTCAGTACCCCGATATACAAGGGAGGTGTGTTGAGTGTTAGCAGTGGTCAAGATCAGGGGAAGCAATAAAACAGATGTAAATATCAAAAGGGCTTTCAGGGAACTGAGGCTCAACAGGAACAATCATCTCGTCCTCGTAAGCGAGAAGGAGATCGGTCAGTTGAAAAAGGCCAAGGACTACGTGACTTGGGGGGAGATAGACAAGGAACATGTTGTGAAGCTTCTTGAAAAGAGGGGCAGGGTTACAGGGGATAGAAGGATAGACGATACTGTTTTAAAGGAACTTGGATTCACTTCCCTCGAAGAAATGGCGTCAAAGATACTTGATGGGAGCGTTAGGATAAAGGACATCCCCGGGCTCAAGCCGGTTTTCAGGATGAATCCTCCAAGGCACGGTTACAGGTCCACCAAGAGACCCTATTCATTGCATGGAGACCTGGGCTACAGGGGGAAAGCTATCAACGAGCTCATAGACAGGATGCTGGAAGGTGGTGACATTGGTAAGGCAGAAGACTAAGAAATACAGGGGAACACTGTACGGACGAGGAAAGAAGGCTGGAAGGGGAAAGGGGAAGAGAGGCGGCAGCGGTATGGCCGGCCTGGGGAAGCACAGGTGGATATGGATGGTGAAGTATGAGCCTGATCACTACGGTTCCCACGGCTTCGTGAGGCACGCGCTCCGCAGGGAAGAAAAGGCGATAAACGTGGGGGATATCGACAGATCCTACGACACCTTTGTGAAGGAAGGGTTAGCAAAGGTGGAAAATGATGTCGTGAATATAGATCTCAAGAGTATGGGATACTCACTCCTTCTCGGTGCAGGCCAGGTGGGAAGACCTTTCCACATAAAGGTCTCAAGAGCTACGGAACGTGCGATGGAAAAGGTGAGGAACGCAGGTGGAGAGGTAGAAACAGATGGAGATAAAGAGGAATAGGTTAACTGCTCTTCCCCTTATCCTTCTGTTTGCCCTTAATGTTTACGTTCTTTACAGGTACAATAGCTATTCTCTGGGACCTACAATAATTGAGAGCATCTTCTTCTCCCCGCTGTATTACCTCACGTATCTTCTGGTATCATACAAGGGAGAGGGTTCCCGCCTGTACGGGTGGAAGAACCTGGTTGAGAGACTTCCAGCTGTGAAGAAACCTGGAAGGCACGTGAGGTTCAAGGAGAAATTCCTCTGGACAGCACTCGTTCTCATAATATACTTCATTCTCTCAAACATCTTCATTTACGGTCTAGAGAAATCGCAGATCGTGGATGTATTCTCATCGTTCAGGGCCATATTTGCAGGTCAGGCAGGGTCCATCCTGGACCTGGGAATAGGCCCAATAGTTACAGCGAGCATAGTTATGCAGCTTTTCGTCGGGGCGAAGATAATAAATATTGACCTCACGAAATCCGAGGACAAGGCGCTTTACCAGGGCGCCCAGAAGCTTCTCGTGATAGTAATGATATTCGTCGAGGCGGTACCCCAGGTTTTCGGTTACCTCCCACCCGACCCCTCCATAATAGCTGCATTCAACACAGCAGTTCCCGGCTACGGTCTCATGCTTGCGAGGATAATAATTGTTCTGCAGGTATTTCTGGGTTCATACCTCCTCTTCCTGATGGATGAGGTTGTTTCCAAATGGGGAATAGGCTCAGGTGTTTCTCTTTTCATAGCGGCTGGTGTTTCGCAGGCTCTCGTTCTGGGAACGCTGAACTGGGTTCCTGTTACATCGGGTCAGGCGCTCTCCATACTGAATCCGCCAAGCGGCGCTATCCCGAAGACATTCTACCTTCTCCACCAGTTCAGCTCCTCGCAGCTGTTCGCTGGAGGTCTGGAAAGGATAATATTCTCACCGCCCAATCCCTTGATAGCGCTGGTGGGAACCATATTCATCTTCTTCCTCGTCGTATGGGCCCAGTCTGTCAAGGTTGAGCTTCCTCTGGCCCACGAGAGGGCAAGGGGTGCCAGGGGAAGGTATCCAATTCAGCTCATGTATGCATCCAACATTCCCGTTATCCTCGCGGCAGCTGTTCTCGCGAACCTTTCAATGTGGTCCCTCCTATTCTGGACGAACCCGACCCTGGCCAAGGTCCCCATATTGGGACACGATTTCTTTTTCGGTGCTTACCCATCATCATCACTGGCATCACAGCTCAACATACAGACAACCACCCCGATAGGGGGTCTCGCCTGGTATCTCGCGAATCCCAACGGGATAGCCAACTGGCTCTTTCCCATGCTGCAGCCTTCTGCCTATCAGCAGGAGCTTATAAACCACACGCCCTGGGAGATGGGCATTCACGTGCTGGCATACGTTGCATTCATGGTCGGAGCATCCATAATGTTCGCAAAATTCTGGATTGAGACCACGAACATGAATTCTGAAGGTGTTGCAAGGCAGATCCAGAGCTCAGGGATGCAGATCCCGGGTTTCAGGAGAGACCCGAGGGTATTGAAACGTGTTCTTGACAAATACATTCCCGCGATCACAATATTCAGCGGAGCTGCAGTGGGTGCTTTGGCCGCATCCGCCGATCTCATAGGTACGGTTGGCAACGCGTCCGGGACAGGTGTTCTTCTTACTGTGGGAATAGTCATACAGCTTTACCAGGCAATGGGGAAGGAACAGCTGACAGAGATGTATCCCTTCATGAGGGACTTCTTCGGGGGGTTGTAGTTTGAGGGTTATAATTGGTGGCATCCCCGGCGTGGGGAAAACAACAGTTCTGAATGGCCTAAAATCCTCAGGAATAAGGGTGGAGAATTACGGGGATGTGATGCTCTCGGAAGCCAGGGAAAGAGGTCTCGTCCAAACGAGGGATGAGATCAGGAAACTCCCGGTTCAGATCCAGAAGGAAATACAGGTCGTGGCGGCAAGGAAGCTTTCATCGCTCAGTGATGTGGTCATAGATACGCACTTCTCTGTTGTGACCAACTCAGGATTTCTTCCCGGTCTCCCCTACAGCATATTGACGATCCTGAACCCTGATCTCCTTATTTCCATAGAAGCGGATCCACTTGAGATATTTGAAAGGAGGAGAAGGGACAGCGACAGGAAGAGGGATCATGACTCCCTGGAAAAGATAAGGCAGCATCTTGAGGCCAACAGGTCCTATGGTTTTTCATACTCCGCATTCACGGGCGCTCCCCTGCTAATAGTTCTGAACGAGGATGGGAAGGCAGACGAAGCCACGAGAAAGATAGCAGATATAATAGGGAACGGTGGTACTCAATGAGTCAGAGAAATGTTCCGCAGAGGCCGGTGCAGACCAGAGAAGAACAGCAGGCAATGCAGGCGACAATGAGGACGCAGATGCTCTACCTCCTCATAATGTTCCTTCTCCTCTTCGTCTATACGGTGAAAGGTCTCAGGGACATATTCGCAATCCCCATGACCTACATACTGCAGCCTGTGATAGGGTTCAACTATTCCCAACCCATGTTAACAATTCTCGCAGCCGCGCTTATAACCGGTGTGGTTAACACTGTTGCAAGGCATTTCTACACGGACTACTTCGGTCTGGCGGAGATGCAGTTCAGGAACAAGAAACTCTCCGAACGGTACAGAGAAGCCGTGAGAACCAGGAACAAGCAGGAACTGGATGCAGTGAGAATGGAGCAGAGCAAATCCATGCAGCAGTCCATGAAGTACACAAGCCAGCAGATGAAACCCACATTCGCAACGCTCATTCTCACAGTCTTCATATTCGCCTGGCTCATAGGATTCATGGCCCAGGCCTCAGGCAACCCGGCGATAGTTCTCAACTCCCCCTTCGGGAGGGGAAGCCTTATGCACCTCTACTTCGGTTTCTATGCCTGGATAGGTCTATATTCCCTGTTTTCCATAGTGTTCACCTATCCCCTGCAGTACGGGCTCAAGATGCTTTACCTGAGAAGAAGTGTGAGGAATGAGGATAACAATATCGGGTCCACCGGGTAGCGGGAAAACCACAGTGGCGGAAAAATTAAGCAACAGGCTCTCCATGGAGCTTGTTGTCGGCGGAAGGATATTCAGGGAATGGGCAAAGAAGATGAACGTTTCACTTTCAGATTTTAGTGAGATAGCAGAAGAGAAGGACAGGATTGACAGGTCCATGGATGATTATCTTCTCAGCATCCTGAAGGAGAAGGATAGTATCATAGTGGAATCAAGGCTGGCGGGTTGGCTCTGCCACCTGAACGGCATTCCGGCCTTCAAGGTATTCATAGATGCATCCGAAGAAGTCAGGATAAAGAGGATCAAGGAATCTCTGGATACCAGATCCGGGGAGAGCGGGGAGGATGTTATCAGAGATACGAGAGAGAGGGAGAGGAGTGAGGCTGAAAGATACAGGAAATACTACGGGATAGATTACGGGGATACATCTATATACGATCTTATCGTTGATTCCACGGAGAAGAGTGCGGATGAGGTTGCGGAGGTGATCGTTTCTGCCCTGGGTTTTTGGGAAAAGTCCAGAGGAAAGGAGCATTGAGGAGAGACTTTCCTACGGGTTCGTGGTCATAGACAAGCCCAGGGGTCCGACCTCGCATCAGGTGTCTTCCTGGGTTAAGGAGATTACGGGGGTCTCAAAGGCAGGGCATGTAGGAACCCTGGATCCGAATGTCACCGGTGTGCTTCCAATAGGTCTAGAAAAGGCAACGCGCCTTGCTGATTTCCTGCATGAACAGGGGAAGGAGTACGTTGGAATAATGATACTTCACAAAGAGGTCAGCTGGGAAGCGCTTGAGAACATGATGAAGGAGTTCACAGGGGAAATATACCAGTTTCCTCCACTGAGATCAGCTGTTGCCAGGAGTCTCAGGAAGAGGAAGGTCCACTCTCTCAAACTTCTTGAAATGAAGGGGAAATATGCCCTCTTCAGGGCTGACGTTGAATCCGGAGTTTACATCAGAACACTCTGCCGTGACATAGGTGATGCCCTCCTTGTAGGTGCCAATCTCCTGGAGCTGAGGAGGATCAGGAGCGGACCTCTGAACGAATCTTCCATGGTCACCCTCCAGAAACTCAAGGATGCATTCTCGCTTTACAGGGAGGGTAACGGCTCCCTTCTCTCTTCCATAATTGTGAATCCTGAGGATGTGACAAGGGACTACACCACTGTCGTCATAAAGGAAAGTGCGATAGATGCCATGGCCCATGGCTCCAAGATCTACAGGAATGGAATCATAGAGGATTCCAGGGAGGGCAGCACCGTGAGGATAATGAGCCCGAAGGGCGAACTCCTCGCCATGGGAGTGAGGGAAGGGCAGAATGTGAGACCTTCCGTTGTTCTTATTGACAGGGGTATCTATCCGAAGGGCTGGAAACGGAGGGAATGAGAGAAAAAAAATTAATCAATCATACGTTACAAGAAGGTGTACAGCTTTCTCGGTCCCGTGCTCATTGCTCTAACTGTGGGTTACCTTGCTACTGTAATAGCGCGGGCCACCGGGACTGTGCACATCCCCTACCTTCTCCTTCTTGGAATCCTGGTTGGTCCCGTTCTCTTCCTGATAAAACCAAATGAAGCCGCGATACTATTCTACAATTACGTTGGGCCCATCGGTGCAGCATTCATAATTCTCACAGAATCAAGCAAGATAAACAGATTCGTCCTGAGAAGGGTGGTAAAGCCTCTCTCCATGCTCCTCACCTTCGTTCTTTTCTTCACTGGAATCGCAACCGGAATCGTGGTGGTTCTCGTGATAAAGGCACCTGTCTGGGTGGGGTTCATAGTGGGTGCGATCATCTCGTCCACGGACCCGGCTTCCGTGATAACATCCCTGAGGAAGAGCAGGATACCGGAGGTCCCATCAACACTTCTGGTTTCTGAATCCGTCTTCAACGATCCCTTTTCCTACCTATTCCTTGTGATAATAATACTGATTTTCTTCCCCTCGAACATAGGGTACGTGCAATCCTCCCCCATAAGGTTCGATAACGTGGCTCTTTACGTTGTATTCACCCAGGGCATCTTCCCCGTGACAATAGCGGTGTCACTCTTCGGTCTTATGTACTTCCTGAGGATGAGGCTGCCCAGGGCTTTCAGGGATTATTATACGGCGATGTTACTCCTCTTCGGGTTATCCTCGTACACAGTTGCCCTTGTATCGGGTGCGTCGGGATACATGTCAGCGGCGATATTCGGTGTCCTCTCAGGAAATTTCATGCCCAAGGACCCCGAATTCGAGAACTACTCAATCTTCATGGACAACATGTCATCCTTCGCATCCATCCTGATCTTCGTCTTTCTGGGGGCATCCATCGACCTTTCAGTCCTCGGTTCATACCTCATCCCCGGCATAATGATAGCCCTGGTTCTCATATTCCTGGTCAGGCCTCTTGCGGTCATGGTGGCGGGTACATTCGACCTGAAGGTTGATTCAGGTGATCTTTTATTCGTGGGTTTCGAGGGGACAAGGGGTGTCTTCCCCGCAATACTGTCCCCAACCATACTCATCATAGGTATAGAGAGCGGAAATCCTCTGTTTACTTACTGGGGCAAGGCCATAGAGGCTATCGTTCTCGTCATAATATTCACTTCCCTCACAATTCAGCCGCTTATAATGAAACGCCTCTATATCTCTCTCCACAGGGACTGAAATTCAGATGTTCTCAAATTCCTCGCTTATATCTATGATCACCTGTTCCATAAGCTTGTCTATGTTCCTTGCAGAGAATTCCCTGAGACCACCCATTTCGCTCTTCACCTTCGCCACGAACTTTGGGCCATCTCTGAAAATGTCAAAGTGGACAAGCAGCTCTTCCATAGGGGGCGATAGGCAAAGGGCTATATAGTCTTAACTGACTCCTCACCCTCTCAACCGAAGTAGCCCAGGTCTTCCTTCTTCTCCTCCGGTGGAACCTCTATCATCTTGTTTGTGATTTCCTCAATTTCCTTTATCCTTTCATCGAACAGAGAGACATCCGCACTCAGTCCGAGATAATCCACGACGACCTTGGTAACCTGTTTCGCAGATTTCGGGTCCGTGAAGTAGCCTGAAGTCTCCCCCATGAGACATACTCCTGGCAAATTAAAAAGCTCATACCCTATACCCAGGATTAGACCGGCGCCGCCAACTATGCCACCTCCCGGCTCGTTTTTTGAGAATATTACACCTAGCTTCTCCACCTGTTCCTTCATATCCCTGGAGGTGTAGGCCCCGAATACCCTTGGAATCTCCATCAACTTCCCTATCTGGTACCCCCCCAGGGTGATGATCTTCCTAACATCCAGTTTTTTGCTGAGTTCAAGCACTCTGTAACATATCTCGTACTGCCCCTGTGAGGTAAGTCCCTGGAAGTCCCCCGTGAATATGATCAGATCCCCTCCCTTTCTCTTTTTGTAATAGAGCTCATTCCTGACGAGCCTGGCAGCAGCCTCCTCATTTATGAGCACCTGGGGCGGTAGGTGTACTGAGAAGACGTCAGCAAGTTTTTTTGCTTTAAGATTCTCTATGAGAAAATCCGCGGATATCTTTCCCACATTTCCTATTCCAGGCAGTCCCACAAGAAGAACAGAATTCTTCAATTTCACATTTTCAACCATTCTTATGACAACACTATCCATAAGATCACTCTTTCCCATACAGCATTTTCATCCTGTATCTGGCAAACCTATCCTGAGGAGAGAACCTTGGCGGCAGGGAGGAAACTGTTTCTGTGGAACACACTGGACACTTCAATTCCATCGTATATCTACCGCACTTCGGACACTTCATAATGAGCGTTTTCATTCTTTCACCGGCCCCTCCCCGGAGCCACCGTTCTTCTTTATCTCTGAAATAATTACTTCAGCAGTTTTTCTCATTAATTCCTCTGCCTCCTTCATGTCTGGAGCCTTGGCAATGATTCTGTACTGCGGTGCTCCGAGGTACGTTATCTGAACATTCTCGCTCTTCCCCGCCAGGAGAGCACTCCTTATCACCTCTACCCCCCTGCTGGAATTGTCCCTAAGCTTTATGATGCCCCTGACTTCTGCCACGGGCGGCTTCAGGTTTTCCGCTGCATAGTCGCATATGGTTCTGGCCCATTCCTCATTGCCCGCTGTCTCCATGAACTGTTCAGGGTCAGAGGCAGCGACATCAAGGGCATAGGCGTAAGAACCAAACTTATCCTCGAGCTCCTCCATTATACTATGCGCATCGAATTTCCCCTTGTACTGTGAGAAAACGTTTTCAAGTATCTTTGTGGCCCTCTGCTCGTTCTTCCACTCCCTGAGCTTCTCTCTCCTCTGATGATCGTTAACCCTTCTCAGTGACAGATCAAACCTTCCCCTGGAAGGGTTTGCATCCAGAACCTTGCATACTATCCTCTGCCCTTCTCTAACGTAATCCCTTATGTATTTTATCCATCCGGAGGAAATTTCTGAAATATGTATGAAGCCTTCCCTGTTGTTGTACTCATCTAGGGAACAGACCACTCCGAAGTCCCTTACCTCTTTTACCGTGCATACAACAAGGTCCCCGACCTCCGGATCGGTCTTCTTCATTTGAACTCTCCCACTATCTCCCCGTTAACTAGGTATTTTCCACCTGTCGGTTTAGCCAGGACCGCCCCGCAAACTTGACATTTCACTTCCGTGGAACCTCTCGAATAGGTTATAGTTTCAGAACCACAATCCGGGCACTTAATCTTGATGAACGATTTATCCATTCCCTTGATCTTCACGAACATCTACGCCTCCACCTCAACGAGTTCAAACTTCTTTGCCCTCCAGGTTGGAGTGTGGTAGGCTTTCTTGCATTCCAGGCATCTGTACCTTATGTTAATCCTCTTCGTTGGTTTCTCCCGTCCTTCATAAACCGGCCTGGGGAAACCTCCGTAACCTGATGTGACCCTCCTGAATCTCCTCTGCCCCTTTCTAAGTTCGCTTGCCTTTTTCTTCTTAACCCTCTCTATTTCCTGCAGAGTATGCTTCTTACAGTACGGGCAATATCTCATGACCTTTCTAGGTAACTTCAATCCCATCACCGGTGATGCGCTCAGAATCTGAACGCTGTATTTAAGCATTTATAGGTAGTCTTGGGATGAGCTCAAAACACTATTTTCTACCAAGCAACTTCCCTTTTATCTGAGATCTCATTTTCACCGTAGACAGAATCTTTAGGCTCCATATATAAAAAATGAGAGTAACAGGAATTGTTCAATCAGACGTTACTTCCATATGCACATTCACTTTCACTGTGTCCCCCACCAGTACACCTCCCCCTTCCAGAACCATGTTCCATGTCAATCCGAAGTCTTTCCTGTTGAAAGTAGCCTCTCCATCATATCCAATTCTTTTCTTCTTGTACGGATCAATTATAGGGCCCTGCAGCTCACCCACCACTACTATCTCCCTAGTAACGTCCCTTATGGTCAGGTTTCCCACGGTTTCAAGGTTGTTCCCTTTCTTTGAAACACGGGTGCTTTCAAATCTGACCACGGGAAATTTCTCCACATTAAGAAAGTCAGGGGATCTAAGGTGCTTATCCCTGTCTTCTTCGTTTGTATATATCGAAGAGGCATCTATTTCAATTTTGAACTTGGAATTCTCGATATTTTCGGGATCAAGAATTATGTCCCCGTCGAACTTAGTGAATCTTCCCTTAACGTTCGCAATCATCATGTGCCTGACGGAGAATTCCAGGTTGCTGTGCGCCTTATCAATTATCCATCTCTTTTGCGTCTCTACGGATGTCATAGATGGATGAGCATTACTAAGTATTTAAAAATAACGTAGCCAAAAACAACGATACCAAAAGCAATCCCGGCGCCCCATCGGACCGCACAAAAATTTAAACCATACCCACGGGAAGCCTTCTTCGTGGAACGGGCGTTGGAAACCAGATTACGTTTTCAAAAGGGATAAAGATAAATCATTCTTTTGAAACGCCAAGGAGAGTGAGAAATCTATAAAAGGTGTTTTCAAAGTCACGGAGGTTATTTTCGATCATTCGTTCCCTACAGTTGCAAGCTCCGAAGTTTTAGCGACGAGTAGCTGACTTAAAAGTACATTTCTCAGAAATAAGGCCATTGTTCCGAATCCCATGTTTCGTGAGTCCCCTGAAAGAGGTACATTCTTCATGGTTTCTTGCAAAAACGATAGAAATCGATATGAATATGATGCACATGGAGAAGTCCATGCTTGAAGAAGTCCCACAATCTTTCGACCTCATAGACATAGAGAAACAGATTCTCGATTACTGGGAACGGGAGAGAATAATGGAGGAATCATTCCGAATAAACAGAGGGGGAAGAAGGTTCTCCTTTGTTGAAGGCCCTCCGACCGCGAACGGTCCACCGCACATCGGTCATGCTGAAACGAGAGCAATGAAGGATCTTTTCCTGCGATACAAAACCATGAAGGGGTTTGACATTTATCCAAGGATTGCAGGTTGGGACTGTCACGGTCTTCCCGTTGAAATTGAGGTTGAGAAAAAGCTCGGTATAAAGAACAAGTCTGAGATAGAGAAGATGGGAGTTGAAGCTTTCAATAACCTCTGCAAGAAAAGCGTGTTCGAATATGTTAAGCTCTGGGAAGAAGCCTCGAAAAAACTTGGATACTGGGTTGATTATGAAAACGCATATGTCACAATGAAGGATGAATATATAGAGAGCGAGTGGTGGGCCCTGAAGAAGCTATACCAAGAAGGCCTTCTGTTCAAGGATTTCCGTGTTTCACCCTACTGTCCGAGATGTGGAACGACTCTGAGCGCTCATGAAGTTGCCCAAGGTTACAAGGATATCGAAGATTATTCCATATACATCCTTTTTAAAATAGCTGGTAAGGACGAATTCTTGCTTGTATGGACCACAACCCCATGGACATTGCCTGCGAATGAATACCTTGCAGTCAATCCAGATTTCACCTATGTTTTAGTAGAATCTGGAGGGAAGAAAATATGGGTTCAAGAGGACAGGGCCAAGGTGATATTTCACATATTTCATGAGATTGACAGGAAACAGGGTTCAGATCTCGTGGGAACAAGATATGAGCAGCTGATCCCCTTTTTAAATGTCAGGAAGGGCCTCTACGTTGTCGCTGGAAGCTTCGTGACAATGGACGACGGGTCAGGAATAGTTCACATAGCCCCGGCATTCGGCGTCGATGATTACAACATAATGAAGAGGGAGGGAGGGGAGCTATATGTGACGGTGGATGAATCCGGCAGAATATCCCTAGATTCCCCGTGGAAAGGCAAGGATGTTGGAACAGCAAGCGAGGAGATAATCTCATACCTGAAGGATGAAGGGAAGCTTTTCAAGGAAGAAAGGGTGGTTCACACATATCCCTTCTGCTGGAGGTGCGGCACCAAGCTTCTTTACTATCCTGTTGAATCCTGGTTCATAGGCGTTTCCAGGGCAAAGGATAGGATAGTTGAATACAATAAAAGAGTAAACTGGAAACCTGATTACGTTGGAGAAGGGAGATTCGGTAATTTCCTGAGCGAGGGGAAGGACTGGGCACTTTCCAGAAATAGATTCTGGGGGACCCCCCTTCCCGTATGGACCTGCAGCAACGGCCACGTTTTCGTCGCAGGAAGCAAGAAAGAACTCCTGGAGCGAGCTATCTATGTGCCTGATAACTTTGAGCTCCACCGTCCCAAGGTGGATCAGGTCGTGGTTAAGTGCGGAGAATGCGGGGAAGTTATGAAGAGAGAGCCGTACCCGATAGACACATGGTTCGATTCAGGCTCAGCATTCTTCGCGCAGTTTCATTATCCCTTCGAGAATCAGGAGCTCTTCAACGAGAACAACCCCGTGGATTTCATAAGCGAGGCAATGGATCAGACCAGGGGTTGGTTCTATTCCCTCCATGTCATATCCTCTCTTTTGTTCAAAAGGAATGCATTCAAAAATGTCGTGGTAATGGAATTCGTCCTCAACTCCAAGGGAGAGAAGATGAGCAAGTCAAAGGGAGATGTGGTGGATCCCCTGGAAATAATGGGGAGAATAGGGACGGATTCCCTGCGTCTTTTCTTCTTCCAGGCGCCCCCGTGGAAACCGAAGAGGTTCAGCGAGGAGATAGCACTGGAATTTTCCAGGAAGCTTCTCGGAACCCTTTACAATTCGTACCTCCTCCTCTCAACAAATGCCAGACTCGATAAGTGGGAGCCTAAGGAGGAGAGGGTTGTTTCCGAGCTCGACAGATGGCTCATATCCAGGACAAACAGATGCATAGAATCAGTCACAACGCACATGGACAATTATGACCCTCACCTCGCGCTTGAAGAGATCAGGGATTTCATCCTGGACATAAGCCAGTGGTACCTGAGACTTTCCAGGGATGTCTTCTGGAGTAATGAGGTGACCGAGGAAAAAAGGTCTTCTTACTACGCATCTTTCTACGCGATCAAAACTGCAACTCTTCTCCTGGCACCGTTCGCACCCTACTTCTCCGACTATCTCTACCGCAAGATGACGGGGGAAAGGTCCGTTCACCTTTCAGGATTTCCTGTGGCATCAAAATACGATGCTGAGATAATAGAGGAGATGGAGAAGGTCAAGGAAATAGTGGAACTGGGAAGAAGGGTGAGGCAGAAGAATAATCTCACACTGAGAAGGCCCGTCAGGGAAATAGTGGTGACGGATCAGAATCTTCAGGGTCTCGTGATGAAGTACGGTGACCTTATAAGGAAAGAACTGAACTCAAAGGAACTGAAGGTGGGGAGAATTGAGGACTATCAGGAGGTTAAATACAAGCTGAACAGGAAGGTTGCGGGAAAGAAATTCGGCAGGGACCTCGCCAGGGCTGAAGAGGAAATACTGAAGGAAGAAGTGCAGAAATCGTTAAGGGAAAGCGGTCAGGCCATAATACTCGGAAATCTGGTCACAGCAGAAGACCTAATTATTGAAAGGGAAATCAAAGAGAACTATGTGTCAGATGAAAGCTCCAACTATCTCCTCATTGTTAACAAGGAGACGGACGAAAATCTCATGCTTGAAGGATTTGCAAGGGAGATCGTGAGAAGAATACAGAGCATGAGGAAGCAGATGAATCTTAACTACACCGATAGAATAAAAATAAAGGTGGAGGGGGATGAGATGCTCCTCAGCGCCTTCAGAAAATTCAGGGATTACATCCTGGAAAATACACAGGCGGATGAAGGCGAGGGGGAAGGTGGACTTGAACTGACATGGGAAATATCAGGGATGAACATAAAGATCAGAACTTCTAAAGATTTTTAATAGAATCAGTTGATAACCAAAAGCTCATCCCCTATTTTTGCCACTCTGATCGACTGGGACGAGCTGCTGTCAAGAACAGCTTTCTCCCTGAAGTCAAAGGGATCCAGTATGTACGCAGTCTTGCCCTGCCTGTAAAGAACCCTGGCCTCCCTGATATTGTCGGAGGTAAGAACGGAGTAATCCTTCATGTCACGCAGTTTTGACTGAACAGTTGTCCCTGTTTTTATGTTCACGAACGTCAGTATGTCTCCCCTTATTCTCTTAACGATGAAGAAACCTGATGACAGCGAGACAATATCCCCCTCCCTGAAGTCTGGAAGTCTGAGTGACAGGGTGATCCTGTAAAGTTCATTCCCATCCTTCAGACCAACGAGATGGGACGTTTCCTTCGTCGTTCCCCCGAACCTTTCAGCAGTCCTCTTCACTGCTGCTCTGGCGAATTTCTTGTCCGAGATGAGAACGTCATATCCCTCCCTCAGACGGTCTATTCTCGTGATGAAAACATCTCTTGATGGGGATGAATCCACAGTCTTCACAATAAAATCAAGCGCCTCACGGAGATTCCCTGTGCCTCCCCTTATCTGTATGATTGCCTCGTAGTAATTCCCAAGCTTCCTGGCGCAAACCGGGCAGGTTGATGATGAGATCTGGAGGAGAAACGTACCTTCAACCCTCGTCCCGCTGTCCTGTGATATCCCGCTGAACGATACCCTAAGATTTCTCTCGTCACCCGACGTGATAATATCCCCTTCCTTAACGTGATAGACCTTCTCCACGATGGAGGAAGGGATGTCATCTCCATCAACATCACCCCAGGAATTAAGCATCACGGAGTGGCAGCTGGGGCATCTCTTCACCTTTACTCTCTCGATCCCCCTACTGGAGATCTTGGGCCTGGAACATTCCTCGCACACGGGTCGGTCGCTTCCCGTTTCCTTTCCGCAAATTATACACTTCGTAACATGCTATTAAAAAATCTGATAAATCATTTTTCCCTTTCCGCAGGTTTCTGAATTTCGGAAGGTTCTTCGAAATATTCACGGAAGAAGACGCAGTTGTCCTTCCCCTTGCAGGCCAGGAGGTTCAGTTTCCAGCATCCCTTCCTGTCCAGATAAACGCATTCATTCTCCAGGGCGTTGTACACTCCCCAGACCTCGCATTCCTCCTCGATACACCTGTATCCCGGATACTTATAGTGGCAGACCCCTTTGAGATCTGAGAATATGCAACGCACAATGAAGCATCAGGTTCATGAATTTAAAATATTTTCATATTTCAAAGCTAATCAGGGCTTCAGTCTCCTTATTGTTCTGGGGAATGGTATGACCTTGTTTATGTGGTCAAGCCCGCAGAGCCAGGTGACCATCCTGTCAACGCCAAGTCCGAATCCGGAGTGGGGCACACTTCCGTAGCTCCTGAGATCTATGTACCACTGGTAATCTTCCGGTTTGAGATTCTCTTCCTCTATTCTAGATATGAGTTCATTCTTGTCCCATATCCTCTCCCCTCCGCCTATTATCTCCCCGTATCCCTCAGGGGCAAGAAGATCGTGGTTAAGAACGTGAGACCTGTCCTCCGGGTCAGGGCGGTGATAGAAAGGCTTCAGGGATGTGGGGAAATTGTATATGAAAATAGGCTTATCAAAATCTTGAGTGATGATCCTCTCCTCCTTTTCCCCCAGGTCCGTGTTATCGCCGAGATCAAGACCCTTTTCGCGGCCTAACTCTATGACCTTCTCGTATCTGTATCTGTAAAAAGGCTTCTCTATGTTCCTCAATTTCGCAAGGTCTCTCTTCAAAATTTCAAGTTCCTCCCTTCTTTTGGAGATCAAATTACCGGCTATATAAACCACGAGCTCCTCCTCAAGGTCCATCATCTCCCCGTTTCCTATCCATGCTGCTTCAGCTTCGTAGTGCGTGAACTCCGTGACATGTCTCCTGGTCCTTGATCTCTCGGCTCTGAAAGAGGGGGAGATGGTGTAGACATTCTCTAAAGCGAAAATGAATGCTTCCAGGTAGAATTGGGAGGACTGGGTCAGATAGGCTTTATCCCCGAAATAGGGGACCTCAAATAACGTAGAACCACCTTCAACCGATGCCCCCACAAACATGGGCGGCTGAACCTCATGGTAATCCCTCTCCTTCATGAATGATCTTATCAGCTCTAAAACTGTCTCCCTTATCTTCATGGTGGCCGTCATTTCCCTGCTCCTGAGCCAGAGATGCCTTATGTCCAGAAGAAACTCGTCACTCTTGTCCTTCGTTATGGGGAAAACATCGGCTATCTGGTAGAATTTAAGGGAGGTTGCATGAATTTCGTAGCCTGTGGGAGCTTTCTTTTCTTTAACAAGCAATCCGGTAACCTCAAGGGAGCTCTCTATGGTCGCCCTCCTTGCCATTTCAAATTCTTCCTGTTTAACCGAATTCTTTTCCACCACTACCTGGATAATCCCTGTGGAATCCCTCACCACTATGAACACAAGGCTGCCGGATTCCCTTGCCCTGTATATCCATCCCCTCACTGTCACCTGCCTCGAAACCATTTCATCGCTCAAAACCTCATTTACATGCATAGGCTGAGTAATTTTTCCTTATATTTTATCTTAGGGTTTTCTTCCCACAAGTAGGTCATAGGTTTCCTTGAATTTAAGAACCGTTTTAATCGAGTTCAACTCCTCTCTTGTCATCCAGAAAAATGCCGAATTCTCGTAATTCAATTTTATCTCATCGGATGATGTTTTCATGAGGACAGGCGTGATCTTGAAAAGAATGTTCTGGTATCTCACAAGAACCTCTTTCCCAACGTTAAGGATATTAACATCCTTCAAAGAGGTTTCCTCACCGACCTCCCTCAGGGCCGCTTCAACAGGCTTCTCCCCCTTCTCAACGTAACCTGAAACACCGCCGAACGACCCCGGGTATGTGGGTGCGGACTCTGACCTCTTCATCACGAGGATCTTATCTTCACGGGTTATGTAAGCAGTGGCCACCTCTCTTTCCTCCACATTTCTTATTTCAACGGAGCCAGCAGTCCCGTCTACGGAAACATGATCGCCGGAAATGAAAATATCCAGCGGGACTGAATCCACCATGGGGATTTCAGATATGATCGCGCCAGTAACTATCATCTGGTCCCCGATCTCATTTATCATGCCAGCAGGTGCCTTCCCTTTCTCGCGGAGTTGAATGAAAACATAGGAACCCACAGTGGACCCCCTCCCCCCCTTGAATATCATCACCTTTCCCGAGATCTCCCTCCCCTCACATGGTCCCGAGGCTATAATTCCTTCATTGCTTATCTCGCCCAGGGGGGAGATGTACTGATCACAGACAACCGCTTCTCCTTCCGCACGTCCCGGTGAAAGACCCCTGGCCTTGATCAAGATATCACCCACCTGAGGAGGTCCAGTATGCCCATGAACGAAACTTTCTGGTTCCCGTAACCTTTCATTGGAAGATAGAAGCTAGCCTTACCGGAATTCGTTCCCGTGCTTTTATACTTGCTGCTGAGGGGAGAGACGACCATGCAGGTATCAGCCAGAACCTTTCCTCCAAACTCTTCGATGATTTCCACCGCCTTTGACTCCCTTTCCCTGACCTCCCTAGATGTGAAAAGAAGCAGATCCGGTCCAACCTTCTTCTTTCCCTTCACTAAATTCGCTATGTATTCAATCTCCTCCGGGGACAGGTGGGGGCATCCTATTGCAATAACCTCCGGCTCAGTTGAAGATGTGTTTTTAGCCATGGTTTCCTTTATGATTTCCGTACCAACTTCCACCTTTTCCCCCGATTCCACCGGAAGATTCGATTCAGGCGTTATCCCCTCCACGTGGAACATTGGAAGGGAAGAAGTTGCCGACAGAGCGGCGGAAAGCGCCTTGAGCTCCATATCCTTTGGCCTCCCCTGAACCCTGATGAGAGGAATTCTGTTCCTGAGCAAAGGACCGAGGTAGAGTCCAAGGGATGCAAATCCCGTGTAGTCCAGGGGAACTGAAACATTGATAATAATCTGAGGTCTCCTGTTCTCCGTCCTGTGGAGACCGTGGTCCGGCGTTTTGCCTATTATGGCGGATGCAAGGGCCGAAGGACCTGATTCCCTGTTCGTTCTCGCACCTATGAGAGAGTTCACATATATTATGGCGGAACTCTCAGCCCAGGCCAGATGGTCTCCGAATTGCGGTTCACTGTAAAAATAATAGGGGGTGCACGTGAAACTCTCCCTTATTCCCATGTTGAGGTAAAGATGAATGATTTCCATCTGCTTTTTCCTGAAATTTTCATCTATATCCACAGGCCCACCGTTCTCTATGTCAAATCCAAGCGGGTTCAACGTTGTGGGTACAGATACCCTGTCACTTATCTTTTTCAAAAACTGTATGCCACCATCCCCTATATTCTTGTAAGATACGCCGGAGATGTGTGCAGATTTTATCGGTATGAGCCTCTCGGCCCCGCCGAGCTCACCCAGGGCTACAAGTAGCCTGATGGCAATTTTCTTTGCCTCCCCCTGGTTCCCGTCGTAAATACTTTCCTCCTCTCTCGTCAGGTACAAATGGACTCACTTCCCTGATACAATTCTCTCAAGAGCTTCCACGGGATTATCAGACATGGTAATGCTTCTTCCTATTATAACGTAATCTGCCCCGTTTTCAACAGCGGAAGTGTAGCTTCCACCCTGGGCACCGACGCCAGGTGACAGAACTTTCAGGCCGCTCACTTCCTTTAGCTTCCTGATCCTCTCCGGTCTTGTGGCAGGCGCAACTATGCCATCAGCTCCCTCCTCCCTGGCCATTATAGCGATTTCCTCCGAACGTGGGGACAGGAAATCAAGGCTCCCCTGATGGCTCATCTCAGCCACCACATACAACTCTTTAGTAACCTTTCTGCACGACCGGACGACATCCCTTCCCGTGAAGCCATGGATTATAACCCCGGAGGCCCCGCCGGATGTGAGCTGACTTGCTATGGAAGCTGATACCTCTGGTATATCCGCTATTTTGAGGTCTGCGATCACTTTTCCTTGAGATGATATTTTATTTAAAATGCCGAGACCCGCACCGAGGATGAGAGGATATCCGACCTTGAAGGCGTAAACTTGATTCCCGAGGATGGAGGCTATGTTAACAGCCCTTTCTTCACTTACGTCCAAGGCCACAATCACTCTGCTTTGCATTGCCCTCATATCCCGATACGGATTTAAGGTTTGTTTTGTCACAAGGACAACCTCACTGGCAGGATGAATATCTTAACTCACCTCCAAGAAAGAATCTATTACCCAGAACTCATGCTCAAGCAAACAGATGAGTGAATCAGAAGGTCTAATGGGCGGCAAGATGCTTCAATACGTGGATGAGCTACTGGAGAGGATAAGGGGGACACTGCTGGCCTTTATCATCATATTCTTCTTTATGTTCATCACGGGTCCTGTACCCTTTAAAATTGGGGGAACGACGCTTTACTATCCTTTCCCCTCCTTCTACCACAGCTTTTCCGTGATTCTCTTGAAATATATGGAAGAGAATCTTATCCCTGCAAAACTTGTCCTCATTAATCTTTCCCCTTTTGATGTTATAGTGAGTGTTGTCTACGTTTCCCTTTCCGTTTCCGGGGCTGTGGCAATACCTATTCTTATTTACCAGCTGATAAGGTTCGCGGAGCCAGGTCTCTACAGCCATGAAAGGAAAATGGTTGTCTATTCCATCGTTCCGGTGATTTTGCTGTTTGCAGGGGGAGTGGTATTTTCTCTGAAACTGGTCATACCGCTTCTTATGGGAGTAATCTACAGATTTTCCATTGACCTCGGGGTTCTTCCAACAGTAGGCGTCGCACAGTTCATATCAATAATCCTCCTGATGACCATCGGTCTGGGAGTGGTTTTTGAAACACCTGTGGTTGTTTTTGCACTTTCTTACGTCGGTCTGGTTCCCGTTGAAACGTGGTTCAGGAACTGGAGATATGCAATTATAGCTGCCTTCTTCATTGCACTTCTCATTTCTCCTGGTGCAACAGGGGGGATAATGGAAACTACCATCGCTGTCATAGTGATATTTTTCTATTTTTCTGGTGCACTTGCAGCAAGATTCTTCGTCAAGAGAAAGGAGAAAGGGTGATTTCCGCTATGTGGCGCAACCTAAAAGAAGGTGACAACGTTTCATGCGCTATGAATTAAAAGAATGCAGACGGCAAAAAGGATGAAAGCTGGGAAAAGACTTTAGGGGAAAATGAATGATGTTAGAGGAGGAAGATGAATAATGCCATATGCTGCTTCTGCTCCGAGTGTTGATGGGTTCAAGAAGGTATCTTTCTGGCGAGAGGGAAATGTGGGGATAGTTGTTATACTATCTCCAGGGGTCATAGATAACAGCCTGATGGATGAGATGATCAAAATATTCTCTATAGCTGCGGTGGACGATAATGTCACATCCATAATTTTGACAGGGTCAAACTATGTATTCTCAAAGGGTATCTCACCTCCAGAGAGCAGAAAGTACGCTGATCTCAGGGACTACTTCAAGCGTGTTGAGGGCCTCGTTCTCTTCCTCATGTCTCTGGAGAAACCGGTATTTTCTGCGATAAACGGTGTTGCCGTAAATAATGGGGTATCCCTTGCTTTGCTAGCGGATGTGGTTTTCTATTCCGACAACACCAAGATCACACTTAACGGAGAAGAACCGCCAATTCTTCTGGGCTCGATAACACTCCCCTCGAAACTTAACGTTCAATCCGGATCCCCGGTACCGGAAGGAATAAAAGTTACGGGGGAGAATGCCATGGAGGATGTCCTCAAGCAAGTTAAACAGATTCAGAGTATTCCGTATCACATGAAAAGGAGGGCAGCCATGCAGAACGTTGAATCCGTTATTCTCAGGGAAGAGATAGGATTCTTTGATTTCTATCTGTGGTGCGAGGGTTGCCGGTCAGAAAAATAGATTGAGGAATAGATAGTGAAACAAATAAAGTTCAATGAAATTAACATGATAAAGGGGATTATACTAATTAAGATTTATAACCGGACTTAAATTGAAGCAAAGTTTATACCACTTGTTTAAATCAAAAAAGGATGCTTTCAGAAAAAGCTCTTTACACGATAATAGCTGCGATTATAATCGTAGGAGGAATAGGTATCGGGGCTGCCTACTACAAGGAGGTCTCCACTCCCGTGACTCCTGCCGCACAGCAGAGTTCAACTCTCTTCCTCGTGATAACACCAAACAACTGGTTCAACAATTCAACAATACACCACAGACAGCCTGCATATTTCGTCGTTGGGCCTAACGGGGCCCTTGAATCGTCAGCGGTCATAAAGATTCCTGCGCATCAATTAATAACCCTAGTCATAGCTGACTATGATTCAGGTGTCACAAGCAATATTGGCCCGAACGGCACCTCTAACAACTCCACATACGCGAAGGTCATAGGCACGGTTGGAGGCGTGGAATACATATACAACGGTTCCTCTCAGTTTGTGAATGCAACACTTTCCGGCAACTCATCCAACAACATCACAATAGCTCAGGGCCAGGGTTGGGCTGTCTCTTCACTCCCGTGGAATAACACGCTTGGAGGCTGGGAGGTCACACATACATTCACCATACTCAGTGGAGGCAACATTATACTTAACGTTCCGACATTTGCCGGCACGAATCCTTCCGGTGGTGCAATCACCGTCGCCCATTTCTACCTGAATTCGACCGGAACTTACACCTGGCAGTGTTTCGTTCCGTGCGGGGATGAGCTGGACGGCTGGGGTGGCGCTATGGCAACCGCGGGCTGGATGACAGGAGTAGTTGAAGTGGTCTCCTAAGGTGGGCTCACTTGTCTCAAGAGAAGGATCTGAAGGACGAACAGAAAAGAAATTTCCTGAAGATTATGGGCGTGCTCATAATAGGGGCAGGACTGGCTGGAACACTGAGAAGCGTGGTCCAGAATATTCTCCCCGAAAGCGTGCAAGCAGAGTCATCATTTCCAACCCTCCTCCTTTCCCTTCCTGACGGGAATCCGGTGCACACAGCGGACCTCATAGTTAACAACCCGCAAATAGTTCTGTATTACTATCCACTCACAAACACACCTAATTTTCTACTTCGATTGGGGGATGCGTCTGGAAAGGATGTCAAGATTGAGGGAAGCGTGGTCAAGATCCCGGCCACGGGTCAGACATACAAGTCACCTCCGGGAGTGGGTCCATACGGTTCAGTTGTGTCTTCATCGGCAATATGCCAGCATCTCGGCTGCATCCCGCCCGAGATAAGGTATCATCCTCCCTCTTCAACATCATTCCCCGGTAAGATTCACTGCGACTGTCACGGCAGCACGTACGATCCCTTCAACGGTTTTTCCGTGGTTACCGGGCCCACGACACACCCCCTTCCCAGTGTTGTACTAAGTTACGATCCGTCCAAGGATACATACAGCGCAACCTTGATGGTTGGCCCCACAATATACGGGCATTCCTCAGATCTTTCCGGAGGTCAGGCTGTGAGCACATCATTCACTACGATCACAACTATCCAGGGGTGATAAATTGGAAGATAAGGGTCTCCTTGAAAAAATAATGAATGAACCGCAACCCTTGCCGAGAAGGGTTCCGGACTACATGAGGGGGAAAGGGGGGATATGGTACTGGACAGGTGCCATGGTGATGATCGCGTTTTTCTACGAGGTTGTCACAGGTCTGATTCTCTTCCTTTATTATGAGCCTTCCAATGCATATGCGAGCACGGAAGCGATACTCACTATTCCCTACGGTTCAGTCATTCTCACTACCCATCTCTACGGTGCGTACATAATGATCGCACTGGTCTATGTGCATCTACTCAGGAATCTCTTCGTTGGTGCGTACAAAAAGCCAAGGGAAATGCAGTGGATATCAGGAATAATACTTCTCTTTCTGACAGTGGCTGTTGCCTACTTCGGCTATTCTCTATCCGGGGATGTTCTGTCTTCAGATGCAATAGATGTGGCAAGGGGAATCATGGACGGTTTCCCTGTGATAGGAACATATATAGCGAGAATAGTTCTCGGCAACGGTGAGTCAGTTTCCCTTTTCACGAGGTACGAGGGATGGCATATAATTCTTGCAGGGCTTATACTTGTGTTATTTGCGATGCACTTCTTCCTCGCGGAATACAACACGATAATGCCTGATCCCAAGAGGAACGCCTACAGAGTTCCCCTTGTTGACAGGGAGGAAAAAAATTACAAACCGTGGCAACCCTACAACCTGTATTATATGGCTCAGATTTCATTCTTTACCCTTGCTTTAATATTCATAATTCCGTCCATAGTCGCCATAATCCCGCATGTCCCGGCTCTTTTCTCACCCTTCCCACAGGTCTCACCAACCAGTCCCCTCGCAATATCTGTCCCTCCCTATCCGCCCTGGTTCCTTCTCTTCGTGTATAAGGAACTTGATTTCGCAATATCCGCGGTTATTGGACCATTCTGGGCCTCTGTCCTGTTCATAGGGCTACCGCTGGTCTATCTCCTCATTATTCCCTATGTAGAAAAGACACCCACTCTCAAGCCAACGAGAAGGCCAATAATTGTTGCCACAGGGGTGATAGGTGTCATTTATCTCATTGGTCTATCAACCTGGGGGGCTCTTTATCCCGGGGTGCCTGTGAGCAATGTTGTTGCCCTGCTTTTCTTCGTTGTTCCCATGGCAATAGTTATTCCGCTGGTCTGGTATCTCGCTAACCTGATTGAATCAGGGAGAGTGAAGTCTCAGAACTCCTGGAAAATATATGTCCTCATGACGCTGGATGGATTCCTCGCTGTGCTTTCAGGTTATTCAATATTATCCGCTCTTGAAACCCATTCCCTGTTCTCAACTATCTCAATGATAATCCTCCTGGTCTTGCTGGCTATTTCTTCTCTGGTGACATATTCTCTCGTTTACGGTGTGAAAATCTCTGTTCCTGCGAAGCTTTCATCGAGGGGCTACGTTGTTTTCTCTGGGATCTATGGATTCCTCGCAATAGCAATAATATCAATCATTTCCGTGATACCCCCTACCAATACTTTTAATCAGTCCCTGTATGGCATAGGAATGGGGCTGATATTTTTCATAGCCGGAGGATTCATAATGCTATACAGGTCTCACGTATACAATGAATAGGAAAGCACCCATATTCTTCCTTTTCTCCATATTCCTCCTCGACTTGTTTATTCTTTCCTCAATATTTTTCCATTATATCCTGGCGACGTCAGATTCCTTCCTGCTGTTTATCCTCTCCATAGTCTCAATGAATATTCTCATCATTGTTCCCGCTCTTACGGGGAAGCAGGCAGTATCCTTCTATTCTGGAATGTACTTAGCGACCTATGAAACAGCAATAATTTTCCTCACCGGAAATGTGTATTTAGCCCTTCTTCTCATACCATCCATCGCATTCTGCCTTCTTGGACTGGGCGAATTGAAGATCAGCTCAAAGGTAACTAGGAGTGTTTCCTTTATCGCCGTGCTCCTCTTCATGTTTCTGATAAGCAAAACTCTTATTTTCGTAGTGCAGCCTGTCCCTTCCCCCATCACGGTGGAACTCCTCTCGGACAGGATGGCAGCAATAGGTCTTGCCACACCTTTCACTGAATACGCAGGTCTTTTCATAAGCACGAGATTTTCAGATGTGATAATATCCCCCTTCCAGTTTTTCCTGTATCTGGGAATTTCAGGGCTGCTTGTTGAGAATTACCACCTTATAGTTCCCCTGCTCTCCAGGAGGGGAAAAGGAGGTATGGTCTCCGCGGGATATGGAGTCCTGAGTGCACTGGGATGTCAGTGTGAGAGCGCAATAGGGGTGTTCCCTGCCGCCTCGCTCCTGATTCTCAATATCCTTCTCTTACCATTTTTTGCTATAAGCATCGTGCTGATAGGGTTGACTTATTTCCTGGTTAAGCGTTATTATTCTTTCAATGCGGTCCCGGGATTGTCAATTATAAGAAGGAAAAGGGGGCCCATGCTCGGGCTTGCTTTTTTCATAATTTCGTCACAGGTTGTGGAAGTGATGGGTGCGTTATTCGGCCTTCAATCCAATCCCGTATTCCTCTTCGGGACCATGATGCTCATGGTGTTCGATGGTTTCTTCCTTTATTACATATTGAATAAATTAACAAACTGGTTGAAGTTGGGGAAGTCTCTTTCAGCTTTCCTCTTCCCCGTATCTTTAGCGATGCTTCTCGTATGGTTCATTCCCGCGATAACAATCCAGGCCGTGACGAACCCCATAATTTTCTCCGTGATGTCCTATGTTTCCCTCATTTCCGGGTTCATGATATCTTGGATAAACTATTCACGATCATTTTCTGGAATCACGTACCTTGAGGGTTACGTGGTCGCACTTGGGATAGTACCTGTGGTACTTTTCTACGAATCTTTCTACCTGGAAAAGAATATATGGAATTTCTGGACACTTCCTCAGCAGGGGGAAATGTCAATAGTGCTCTGGATGGCCATGATACCTTTCATGTGGCTCGTGACCCAGAGAAGCCTAATATCTTCTGTTGAGCCTGGATTAAAAAGCAGCGCAGTAAAAAATTGATTATTTCCTACTGCTTGTTCTCTACCTGTGGCTCTGATTTTATGGCCTCGTTGATCTCCTTCTCTACCTCGAGCCTGCCCTTTCTGAACTCACCCATGGCTCTTCCCAGGGCTTTGGCGAGTTCTGGTATCTTCTTCGAGCCGCCGAGAATGACCAGGACGACCACTATGAATATTATCCAGTCCGTTGGACTACCGAGCATGTGAGTAGCTATTTAAGATTCCTATATTAATTTAATGGAACATTACCGGGAAGCCGCTTCTCTCAAAAACATTGGAGAATCGGCAGTCTTGATATAGGCGGATAGTCTTGCAGGGTAGAAGTACTGATTTATCCCTTGTCTATGTCATCCCAGTTCGAGGAAATTCCCAATGGAATCCTTTCAATGAATTACAAATTTTTTTTAATTGATTACAAATAATTTTCACCTAATCTCTTGGGTTCCCTCGGTTCTACCAGAAAGCTAATATATGGTGTTGCCCTTACTTTCTTTTGCCGTTATATGCGACAAGCAAGACAGTCCAATTGGACTGAATGAATGCTTGATTCCTGAACGGCAAAATGGATGAGGATTCGAGGTTGATGAACAGACTCGAATCTGAGATGGGAAGAGACGATCCATTCCGCAATTAATAAAAATCGGTAGAATCAACAACTCCGGTTGATCCTGCCGGCGGTCACTGCTATCGAGTTCCGACTAAGCCATGCGAGTCACAGGCCGTAAGGTACTGGCAGACGGCTCAGTAACACGCGGATAATCTACCCTTGGGTGGGGCATAACCTTGGGAAACTGAGGCTAATTCCCCATAGGACCTGCAAACTGGAATGTTGTGGGTCTGAAAGTTACGGCGCCCAAGGATGAGTCTGTGGCCTATCAGGTAGTAGGTGGGGTAAAGGCCCACCTAGCCTAAGACGGGTACGGGCCCTGAGAGGGGTAGCCCGGAGATGGGTTCTGAGACACGAACCCAGGCCCTACGGGGCGCAGCAGGCGCGAAACCTTCGCAATGCGCGCAAGCGCGACGAGGGGAACTCGAGTGCCACTGTCATTTTTGATGGTGGCTTTTCCCGATCCTAAAAAGATCGGGGAATAAAAGCTGGGTAAGACGGGTGCCAGCCGCCGCGGTAATACCCGCAGCTCAAGTGGTGGCCACTATTATTGAGCCTAAAGCGTCCGTAGCCGATCTTGTAAATCTCTGGGTAAATCCTGCCGCTCAACGGTGGGAATGCTGGAGAGACTGCAAGACTAGGGATCGGGTGAGGTAAGAGGTACTCCTGGGGTAGGGGTAAAATCCTGTAATCCTAGGGGGACGACCGGTGGCGAAGGCGTCTTACTAGAACGACTCCGACGGTGAGGGACGAAGGCTAGGGGAGCAAACCGGATTAGATACCCGGGTAGTCCTAGCTGTAAACGCTGCCCACTTGGTGTTGCGCTTTCTTCGGGAAAGAGCAGTGCCGGAGCGAAGGTGTTAAGTGGGCCGCTTGGGGAGTATGGTCGCAAGGCTGAAACTTAAAGGAATTGGCGGGAGAGCACCGCAACGGGAGGAGCGTGCGGTTTAATTGGATTCAACGCCGGAAAACTCACCAGGAAAGACCATGGTATGAGAGTCAACCTGAAGAGCTTACTCGATAACATGGAGAGGTGGTGCATGGCCGTCGTCAGCTCGTACCGTAGAGCGTTCACTTAAGTGTGATAACGAGCGAGACCCCCGTCCACTTTTGCTAATATGGTCGCGAGACCATATGCACTATGTGGAGACTGCCAGTGTTAAACTGGAGGAAGGAGAGGTCAACGGCAGGTCAGTATGCCCCGAATTTCCTGGGCAACACGCGCGCTACAAAGGACGGAACAATGGGTTGCGATTCCGAAAGGAAGAGCTAATCCCGAAATCCGTTCGTAGTTCAGACTGAGGGCTGTAATTCGCCCTCACGAAGCTGGATTCCGTAGTAATCGCGATTCAACAGATCGCGGTGAATATGCCCCTGCTCTTTGCACACACCGCCTGTCAAGCCATCCGAGTTGGTTCTGGATGAGGGGATACTTCTTGGTGTCTTCGAATCTAGGATTGATGAGGAGGGCTAAGTCATAACAAGGTATCCGTAGGGGAACCTGCGGATGGATCACCTCCTAAGCTTGAATGGAGTCTCTTCCCATCATACACATTTTTTCATAAGCAAAGGATTATAATGAGAGCGTGATTTACAAATTGACGTGTTATGCTAAAGGTTGGAATAAATGCCTACGGCACCATAGGAAAGAGGGTTGCTGATGCTGTATCGAAACAGTCTGATATGGTTGTGGCAGGCGTTGTCAAGGCACATCCTAACTACATGTCACAGGTCGCGAGCAAGAGGTTCAAACTTTTCGTCCCGGATAAATCGTACCTGAAATCATTCCAGGATGCCGGTATAAAGGTGGAGGGGACGCTTGATGAACTCATCGAGGAAGCGGATATCATAGTGGATGCAACACCCGAGGGTGAGGGGGAGAAGTACAAGGCCATTTACGAGAAAGCTAATAAAAAAGCCATATTCCAGGGAGGGGAGGAACATGAGCTAACAGGTCTATCCTTCAACGCCTATGCTAACTACGAGGAAGCATGGGGCAGGGATTACGTGAGGGTTGTTTCATGCAACACAACAGCTCTGATAAGAACTATCTACCCTCTGACTTCATTTGGAAAGATAAAGGTGAGGGCAAACCTCGTCAGAAGGGCAACTGATCCTGATGACTACACCAAAGGCCCCATAAACTCAATAGTTCCCGATCTGAAGATCCCCTCGCACCACGGACCTGACGTTGCTTCTGTGATAAAAGGTCTCGATATAGAGACCATGGCAGTGAAGGTGCCAACAACACTGATGCATCTTCATTTCGTTAATGTTCAGCTTCCCAGGGAAGTAGGGAAGGATGAAATCATGGAAAAATGGAAGGGCCTCAGGAGGATAGCCTTCGTCTCCGGAAAGGACGGGGTGAAGAGCACATCGCAAATAATGGATGTTGCAAGGGAAACGGGGAGGGAGAGGTCCGATCTTTACGAGATAATGCTCTGGAAGGATTCCGTCAGCTCAAAGGGCGGGGAACTTTTCTACTACCAGGCAGTTCATCAGGAAAGCGATGTGGTTCCTGAGAACATAGATGCCATAAGGTCCATGTTCCAGCTGAAGGATAAGGAATCCTCCATAAGGGAGACGGATAGAACATTGAAGATAGGTGATCTTGTATATGGCAGATAAGGGGAAGAAGGTCAAGGAAATAGAGGACCTCAGCGGTGTCGGGGAATCCATAGCGGAGAAGCTCAGGGAATCAGGGTACGGGGACATTATGAGTCTGGCCGTTGCATCCCCGAAGGATGTCGCGGAAGCGGCGGAGATAGGGGAGAATGTGGCTGCAAAGATAATAATGTCCGCTAGGAAGGCCGCGGACATAGGAAATTTTGAATCCGGTGACATCCTCCTTGAAAAGAGGAAGGAGATCAGGAGGCTGACCACGGGTTCAAAGGCACTGGATGATCTGCTTGGTGGAGGTGTTGAGACCGCAGCCATAACGGAATTCTTCGGTGAGTTTGCTTCCGGGAAGACCCAGATAATGCATCAGCTGGCCGTGAATGCAACACTCCCTCTTGAAAAGAATGGCCTTGCGGGAGAGGTGCTCTTCATCGATACTGAGAACACTTTCAGGCCTGAGAGGATAGTGCAGATGTCCAAGCACCTGGAACTCGATCCCATGGATGTTCTCAGGAAGATTCATGTTGCGAGAGCATACAACTCGAGCCATCAGATACTGCTCGTTGAGAAGGCATACGAGCTAACAGCGAAATACCAGGTCAAGCTTTTGATAGTTGATTCGCTCACAGCTCACTTCAGGGCTGAATACACTGGCAGGGGAACCCTTGCGGAGAGGCAGCAGCTCCTCAACAGGCATCTTCACGATTTACTGAGATTCGGGGATATATATAACGCTGCGATAGCGGTCACTAACCAGGTGGCTGCAAGGCCGGATGTCTTCTTCGGGGATCCCACAACATCGATAGGTGGGAACATAGTTGGCCATGCGAGTACATACAGGATATACCTGAGAAAATCCAAGGGAGGGAAGAGGATAGCAAGGCTCATCGACTCCCCGCACCTTCCAGAGGGTGAGGCAGTCATAATGGTTTCAGAGGACGGGATATCAGACGGGTGAGCTACCCCTCAGCTAAAGCTTCGGAGCTTCCTGATTCAACGACCATACTCGATCCCTTCCACCCCAAGAGTTGCCCCCTTGCCTTTGGGCAGGTCGGTTACGGAGGTATCGATCTCCACAGGCGTATATTCGGATCGCACCGATCCTACTGTTAGCAATTCCATGTGGACTGATAAGCTTTTCTATAGGGGGAAGTCCGTATATCTCATCGCTAAAGCAATTGAGATTTACTGCTTCCCCCAAAACCCTAACAAAACCTTAAAGGAGGATTTCTAATATCTGGCCGAATTTGATAGAATGGTACCAAACTATTTAGTTGCGGTACGTTTCTGAGGACAGCTCAGCTAAATAAACAGGAGAAGCCCTATTTCCCCATCTTATTTTCTCAATTTTTTGTTGAAATTTCGATAGTTTACCCTCTGTTTGAGTTGATCACCAGTGCAAACAGATTGTAAGCTAGGCAGGAGAACATGAATTTGACCCTAACTCTTCTAGACAATGTAACTAAAGTGTGTGAGAAGTGGAATACCCTTTTTATGATTGAGAATGGATACTCTACCAGAGCTCTCTTCCCTGATATTCTTTTGTTACGAAGGATGCTATAAATGCTAAGTTTGAAATTTCCCAGTGCTTTGGTCATTGTTGCATCGTATCCCTTTGGTTTAACTCCAAAGTATCCTTTATCCCTGTAAACTGGTATTCCCACCCTTGAAAGATCTATCTTGCTGTCATGGGTGCTTGCTGTTGTGACTGCATATCTTGTTATCCGATATTATCATCCGTTAAAATATGGGCCTTGTAACCGAAGTAAGTCTTGTTGTTCTTCTTTGTAAATGTTCCATCCTTGGATCTTCTTGTTTGTCCTAGTTCCCTTGTCTCAAGATGCTTCTCATGACCTGGATCTGAGGTTATGAAAGTTGCATCCTGGATTGTTCCATTTTTTATCTTGATTCCCTTTGAATCAAGCTGTCTCTGTAGTTCGTTCCATATCACTCTATCCCTTCCTGTAGTGGATAACCTCTCCCTGAACAGTCATATTGTCCTTGCATCAGGGAGTCTCTCAGGATAGTCTAGGAAATTCATGAATGAGATGCGGTCATGAATTTCCCTCTCAGTAGTTTCATCACTGGTGTTGTATATGGATTGAAGGAAGAGCACCTTCACCATGATTACTATGGGAATGTTTGGTGCCCCTCCCTTGTCAGTATTGTTGCGGTATAGATCTTCTAACAGCGGAGAGAATGCATTCCAGTCTATTGCATCCTTCATAAATGCTAGAGGGTCACGACCCATTCTTTCCTTGTATATTTCCCTGAGAGCTTCATCAAGAAGGTTTGCCATGAAATTCTATGGCCCCCGCATGAATAAAGTTTATTCTTACCAGATCTGGTAAAATATTGGAGTTATTAGAAATTCTCAAAGAAAGATGAAAATTATTCTATATCATGAGGGATGAATGACATTTGAAGATAGGGATCAGTAGATGGATTCTTCCAGCAGGTAGGGTGCGACCGCGAATTCAGGTAGAGAGTTGTGAATTTTTCTCCATAGTTCATCCAGGCGATTTCTTATCTCATCAGCCTGTTGACCCTTCTCCTCCATAGACATCTCCCCAAGCCCTTCTTCCTCCACGATCTTAGCGTAATCCGAGCCCTCGTATTCGTTGATGGGAGATATATACACAATATCCCCCCTGCCGAGAGGCAACGTAGATAGGAAGCGGGAGGTGTTCTCGATATGCTGCCCTGCAAGCTTCCGTCCGCCAGCTCCTG
>Ga0078972_1003636_pt1 | contig 45367 bp, 57 predicted proteins | sample YelNatPaOPGAMG01_FD_67568 | JGI IMG/M metagenome (GOLD analysis project Ga0078972, IMG submission 67568) | Hot spring thermophilic microbial communities from Obsidian Pool, Yellowstone National Park, USA - OP-RAMG-01 (SPADES assembly) (version 2) | ecosystem: Environmental > Aquatic > Thermal...
ATTTTTAGAATTCAAAAATATTAAATATTGTCATTATATATATGAATCTATGAAAATCTGTCCTAACTGTGGTTACCAAAATCCGGATGAGGCAGTCTATTGCATGAAATGCGGTGCAAAATTGGATAATACACCTTTAAAACAAATTTCAGACTTGGAAAACACAAGGCTCTGGGTAATGATTGCATACATATTTTCAATAGTTATGACCTTTGTATTCTTAATTCTACTAATATTTCAGGTGGTTAATCTTGCCCTGCATATTTCCAATTTATTCGTCACTGTTTATGATGCAATAACAGCTGCAATATATGCTTTGATGGTTATATTTGGATTCTTTGTTTTTCAAAGAACTAGGGAGATTTACTACCTATTACAGGATAACAAGATTGAGGAAGCAAATGCCAAGCTTACTCTGGAATGGATAGTTATTGCCATAATCTTTAACGGTGTAATATCCGGTGTGTTCCTATTGCTTTCAAAAATTGAAATGGAGTCATACTTTGGAAAAAAAATAATATAAAAATTTAATTATTTTTTAATGGTTCTTTCCATTCCTTTACCCCGTGTCTTTTCCTTTTTCTCATAAAGATTATTACTAGTATTACTGCTGTTATTATCAAAACGATGGCAAGAAGGATAGCATAGTTAAAACCTGGCTGGGCATAGATATTTTTAACAACAGTATTCCCTGAAATATTTATCGTTCCTGCAGTGACGTTTGTACTGTAGCCCTTTGGCAAATGTATCCAATAAGAATATGAACCGTTTGGCACTAGGAATATGATCCTGTCGGTAGTGGAATTTAATGTGATGTTTAAATTCTCACCATAAAATGTTCTTCCTGCCAGGGTGACAGACCATAAAGTACCATTGGGTATTCCACTCTGGACTATTGTTACCTTATATTTGATTATAACCCATGTAATGGTAATATTAATGTTATTTCCATATACAGTAAATTTTCCACTGTTATTCACCATATAACCCTGTATTATTGGTAAGCTGTATTCGTAAGTTCCATTGGGTAGATACATAAGAATTGTATTTCCATTGCTAGAAACATTAAGACTCCCCACCTTTACCCACCAGTTAGTACCTGGATATAAGCCAGTTTCAAAGAATGTCACCCTGTAAACTACAAGGGAAAAATTGACATATAAAACGGCACTGGATCCATTTATTGTGAAATAGCCTGGGGCTGCAGAATATTTTTTATCTACGGTACCTATTGTGTAACCGTATGTACCATTCATCAATGCCACAACTATTTTGTTTCCTGTCCCATTCAAAGAAATTCCATTGGATATATTTATAAACCATAAAGTTCCCTGTGGCAGATAATTTTCAATAAAAGTCACATTGTATTTTACAGGGTTAAATAAAATTGTTATCTTTAAACCTGATCCATTTATTATGAATTCCCCATGGTATGGATATGGTGCGTATCTCTTATCGGATGTTGCTATATAAAATGAATATGTCCCATTCTGACCATAGAACGTTAGAGCATTTCCATTTCCCTGGATGGAATGATAACCAGATATATTTACAAACCATGTAGTTCCGGATGGGAGCCCATTAGCCTGGAACAATACAGGATATGTATATGGATAGAAATATATCTGCGGGCTAATACTTGATCCTGATACTGTGAATGATCCTAATGGTGAGGCTGGAGCATAGTCCTTGTTTACAGTTGATACTGTATAATGATATGTGCCATTTGACAATAGAATGATTATTGTATTATTAGTGCTGTAGAATGATCCAACACCAGTCAAATTAACATACCATTTTGTTCCCAAAGGTAAACCTGTTTCAACAAATCTCACCATATAAAGCAAAAGCGTGAACTTTATGGATATGCTGACACTATTACCATTTACTGTAAATGATCCTGAGAGGGGTGAAGGATAATAATCCTTGTTGGATGTTGAAATATAAAATGAATATGTGCCGTTCATCAGGCCAAACGAAATATTAGTATTATTTCCTGAATAGGATTGACCGTTACTCAAATTAACATACCATATGGTTCCTGGAGGCAATCCATTCTCTTTGAATAAAACAGTGTATGTATAGGGTCTGAAATTAATAATTACATTTACGTTTCCTCCATTAACCACAATGGAGCCCTCAGAAGGTATTGGATAATATCTTTTGTCAACTGTTGATATGGTGAAAGAATATGATCCATTTGGTTCTGTAAAAGAGAGCTGAGAACCTGTTCCTGAAAACCTCTGACCATTGGACAGGTTAATGTACCAGAGCGTATTTGATGGAAGACCATTCTCAAGAAATGTGATTGTATACATAACTAGGTAGAAGGTGATATCTATATTGACATTTTTTCCATTAACAACAAAGTTTCCATTAAATGGAGAAGGTGCATAAAATTTATTGACCGTTGCTACATAAAATACGTATGTGCCATTAGGTTCACTAAATGTAATTGTTGTGCCTGTGCCTGAAAATGATTGACCATTGCTTAAATTAACAAACCATGTTGTTCCTGAGGGCAATCCAGATTCTCTAAATGTAACTGAAAAGGTGATTAGGTAAAATGTTATGTTTATTGATAGGCCAGCACCATTTATAGTAAAATATCCTGAAGAGGTAACAGGAGAATATCTTTTATCAACGGTGGCAATATTAAATGAATATGAGCCGTTTGGCTCAAATATTGAGATAGTTGATGTATTTCCAGAGAATGACTGTCCCGTGGATATATTTACAAACCAAAGGGTATCAAGAGGCAATCCATTTTCATTGAATGTTATCTTATATGTAACAAGTATAAATTTAATTGAAATGTTTACCGAGGATCCTTGTACAATGAATGAGCCAGATTGATTTAAAGGTTCATACCTTTTATCCTTTGTGGCAACTGTAAAATTGTAGGTACCGTTAGGCTCACTGAACTTTATTGTACTATTATTTGATGAGAATTTTTCACCATTGGTCAAATTAACATACCATAAGGTACCAGATGGTAAATTAATGGCATTAATTATTATTGTATAGGTAACAAGATAAAATTTTATTGATACTGTGACGTTTGCACCGTTCACATAAAATGTACCTGTCTGGGGTGTAGGGGCATAAAGCTTGTAAGTTGTTGCAATGCTAAATATATATGTTCCATTTGGTTCATTAAATTTAATATATGAGGCATTCCCATTAAATGACTGACCATTGCTCAAATTCACAAACCAAATAGATCCTGATGGTAGCCCTGTCTCATTAAATATAACTACGTAAGTTATTAATTTAAAAGGTATACTTATATTCAACCCCTTTCCATTTACGGTAAAGTTTCCATAAGGGGTAAGTGGTGAGTACCTCTTGTCCTTGGTAGCTATTGTATATGAATAGGATCCATTTGGCTCATAAATGGTTATGGTATCAACATTACCTTTAAAACTCTGGCCATTGGTAAGATTCACATACCATACTGTACCCGATGGAAGACCTGTTTCAACAAAATTTACAGCAAATGTAACCAGTGAGAAATTAATCGAAATACTTACAGACAAGCCATTTACCTTAAATATTCCTGAAGTTGGAGATGGGGAATAGCTTTTGTTTGTTGTTGCAATACTAAATGTATATGATCCATTTGGCTCATTGAATGTTATTTTGGTACCTGTTCCTGAGTATGTTTGACCGTTACTTAAGTTAACATACCATGTTGTTCCTGTTGGTAATCCAGTTTCAGTAAATGTCACAGTGTATGTTACCAGGGTGAATGTTATTGGTACATTTACATTTGCTCCACTTACCGTGAATGATCCTGTATATGGATTTGGTGCATAACTCTTATTTACAGTAGCTATTGAGTATGTGTATGTACCGTTCGGTTCATTGAATGTTATTGTGGTGCCTGTTCCTGAATATGTTTGACCATTACTTAAGTTAACATACCAAGTTGTTCCTGTTGGTAATCCACTTTCAGTAAATGTCACAGTATATGTTACCAGGGTGAATGTTATTGGTACATTTACAGAAGCTCCATTTATTGTAAATGCTCCAGAGTATGGACTTGGAGCATAAATCTTGTTCACTGTTGCTATAGTATATGTATATGATCCATTTGGCTCATTGAATGTTATTGTTGTACCTGTTCCTGAATTGAGTATGTTTGACCGTTACTCAAATTAACATACCATTTTGTTCCTGTTGGTAATCCACTTTCTGTGAATGTCACAGTGTATGTTACCAGGATGAATGTTATTGGTACATTCACATTTGCTCCACTTACCGTGAATGATCCTGTATATGGATTTGGTGCATAACTCTTATTTACAGTTGCTATTGTATATGTATATGATCCATTTGGCTCATTGAATGTTATTGTTGTACCTGTTCCTGAATATGTTTGACCGTTACTTAAGTTAACATACCATGTTGTTCCTGTTGGTAATCCACTTTCAGTAAATGTCACATTATATGTTACCAAGGTGAATGTTATTGGTAAATTCACATTTGCCCCATTTATTGTAAATGCTCCAGAGTATGGACTTGGAGCATAAATCTTGTTCACTGTTGCTATAGTATATGTATATGATCCATTTGGCTCATTGAATGTTATTGTTGTACCTGTTCCTGAATATGTTTGACCGTTACTTAAGTTAACATACCAAGTTGTTCCTGTTGGTAATCCACTTTCAGTAAATGTCACAGTGTATGTCACAAGTTTAAAATTAATTGAAATAGTTAAAGGTGCTCCATTTACCGTAAATGTACCTGAAGAGGGAAATGGTGCATACTTTTTATCTCCTGAGGCTATGCTAAAATTGTATGTACCGTTAGAAAGACCAATTGTAACACTTGCTCCTGTAACAGATAAAGATTGACCGTTTGAAAGATTGATATACCATGCTGTACCCGAGGGTAGACCACTTTCCTTAAATGTAACTGAATATATTCCTTGTGGAACAAATGTAATAGCCTGAGTATAATTATTACCATTTATTGAAATTATACCTGAGGAGGGTTCAGCTATAAATCCAGATATGGATGCAACAACAAACTGATATGAACCATTGGAAACTACAAATTTTATATAATTTGTATTGGAACTTTTTGTAATGTTACCAAAGGTAACAGACCAATTAGTTCCTGAGGGAAGTCCAGTTTCTGAAAAGGTTACGGTGTATAAAACGGGCTTAAACAAAATTGCTATGTTTAAATTACTACCATTTACATTAAAGGAACCCTGGGATGGAGAGGGAGCATATAATTTATTAACAGTTGCTATTGTAAAATTATATGTACCATTGGGTTCATTGATAGTTATACTCGAACCTGTAAGTGAGAAAAACTGATTTGTTGATAGATTCACATACCAGGTAGTATTTATTGGCAAACCTGTTTCACTGAATGTAATTTTATATGTTGTTATTACAAATTTATTTATTTTACTTATTTCACTTGATTTCCCCGTTCCAAGGATTTTTTCAGTGTTTACTAAAATAACAAGACTTGAAAAGAGTAGCATTGCCACAACTGCTATTGTAATTGCTCTTTTCATTCCATATAATTTATTATTTCTTCCGATTATCATATTAAAACAAATATTTTTCACATATATAAATATTTAATGGGCTCGACCGGATTCGAACCGGTGACCTCCGCCGTGTCAAGGCGACGTCATAACCAACTAGACCACGAGCCCTGTTTTTGTAATTGCCTTTCTATTTATTTATTTTTCTCTTTGCCCATGTGTTATCCTGAAAAATATCTGATTTTTTTTGTCCTCGGGTAGAAATTTGTCAATCTGTTGGAAAAGTCCATTTTCCTCCTTATATATATGCTGGGAAAGTAGGTTTGAGATTTCAATCAAATATTTTCTTTCTTTAAATTCTTTAAATTTTCTAAAGAGATTTCTTACTCCATTATGTTCTGCAAGTACCATTTTTATTGGTTCCATATATGGGAGATATTCCTTGAGGTATGGTTCAAATTCGGGAAATAATATTTCTTCCTCAATTTTGAAATGGTGTTCAAGAAGGAATTCAATGTGAAAAATAAATTCTTCATCCTTTACCTTTCCATTGTTGAATCCGTTTAATATTTCGTATGTCTTTTTATGCTCATCTCTAAGCGGCTGTGTAGCCAATGATCCCTTAAAATCTGATATCCAATTTTCCATGGGAGTACCATCATTTCCGGTTAAAAAAATTTATTATGTATTTATTGTTTAATTTTAAATATGAAATACAAGGTCCTTGCTGAAACATATCAAAAAATTGAAGAAACATCAAAGAGACTTGAAATGACCGATTATCTCGTAGAACTTCTTAAGAATACTGAAAAGAGCGCACTTGACAAGGTAATATATCTCACGCAGGGGAAAATATATCCTGATTACGTGGGTATTGAACTAGGAATGGCAGATAAAATGGCAATCAGGGCCATCGCACTTGCATACGGTGCAAAAAGTGAAAAGGTGGAGGAAAGGTATCAAAAACTTGGAGACCTCGGTCTCACAGCTGAAGAATTTGCAAAGAATAAAATGCAAAAAACACTTTTTACATTTGAAGAAAAAGGGGAAGGCCTCACTATTGAAAAGGTATTTGAAAACTTTAGGAAGATTGCAGAAACCACGGGTGAGAGAAGCCAGGATAAAAAGATCCAGCTTCTCGAAGAACTTTTGAACCTTGCAGATCCCCTTGAATCAAGGTATATAGTAAGAACAGTTTCTGGAAAATTAAGACTTGGAATTGCAGATGCAACAATACTTGATGCAATGGCAATAGCATTCAGTGAATCCAAGGAAAACAGGGAGGAAATAGAAAGGGCATACAATATACATCCTGACCTTGGATTTATAGCTAATGTCCTTGCAAATGAAGGAATAAATGGTATTAGGAAGATCAAAGTAACACCTGGAGTACCTGTAAGATCAATGCTTGCTGAAAGGCTGCCAACCCTTGATGAAATACTCGAGAAGATGGGTGGAAAATGTGCCTTTGAATACAAATATGATGGTTTGAGGATCCAGTCCCATTATACAGGAGAAAAAAAGTTAATATTTTCTAGAAGGCTAGAAAACCTCACATCACAGTTCCCAGATATTATTGAAAGCCTGAAGATTGCAGTTGGTAATAATGATGTAATACTTGATGGTGAAGGTGTACCGGTAAATGTTGAGACAGGTGAACTCTTGCCTTTTCAGGCTGTTTCACACAGAAGGGGAAGGAAATATGATGTTGAAAAGGCAATAGAGGAATATCCTGTTGTACTTTTCCTTTTCGATATACTTTATCTGAATGGTGAGGATCTCACACTCAAACCATACCCTCAAAGGAGAGAAATACTGGAAAGTATTATAAAGGAAACAGAGAAGGTAAAACTGGCCACCAGGATTGTTTCTGACAATAAAGAAGAGATATCCAGGTTCTTTGAAAAGGCAATTGAAAGCGGATGTGAGGGCCTCGTGGCAAAGAGTATCTCCGATGATTCTATTTACAGGGCAGGGGCAAGGGAATTCCTTTGGATCAAGTTCAAAAGGGATTATCAAATGGAATTATCAGACACTGTGGATCTAGTTGTAGTAGGTGCATTTGCCGGCCATGGACTTAGGACAGGAACATATGGTGCACTTCTGATGGCTGCATATGATGAGGAAAAGGATGCATTTGTTACAGTGTGTAAATTGGGATCTGGATTCACTGAAGATCATCTTAAACAGCTTCCAAGGATCTTGGATCCATACAGGCTTGACCATAGGCATCCAAGGGTAATATCAAGCATAGAGGCAGATTTCTGGTTTGCTCCCTACGTGGTTCTTGAGATCATAGGGGCCGAATTAACACTCAGTCCATCCCATACTTGCTGTATGGATGTTGTAGAAAAGGGTTCTGGCATATCAATAAGATTTCCCAGATTTACCGGCAGATTCAGAACTGATAAAAAGCCTGATGAGGCAACCACCTCTAAAGAAATATTGGAGCTATACAGGAGCCAGAAGAAAAAACTGATTACGGAATCATAAATATACTATTTCTTCTTCCTCAAGATATGTTCTGTAATATTTGCAATTTGTATCCCTACCATCACATTTGAATGTTCCAAGTTTTTTGCAGTAACCATCCCTATAATAAGCACATAGACCCTCTGGTACTGGAAATTTCCCATAAAACCTGCATTTATCCCCAATGCATTTAAATCCCCTGTAAAGCCCGTGACATATTCCTTCGTCATCTTCGAAGGCACATCTCATAATCTAACAATTAATATCATGTTTAAAAACTTATTTAATTTAAGCGCCGGGGGGGAGATTTGAACTCCCGCTCCCCTTTCGGAGAACAGGCTCTCCAGGCCTGCGCCTTGGCCAGCTCGGCTACCCCGGCTTTAATAATTCAGTAAAAAATTAAATGAAAAGAAATTAATATGCTTTTCTATTGATCGGTTAATAATTTTTCAATTAAATCAAAATATCTTTTGATAAAATCCAAAAGGTTGTGTAAAAGAAAGGGATATCTATTTGCTAAATATCTCTTAATTAAGCAAAAATAACATGGAAGATCAAGATAATTTTTTTTAAATGCAAGAATAGAGTTATTTTAAAATATTACCCAGGGAAATCTTATAATTATTATATTTTGATATTTAAAAAATTTTTTAAATCCTTACCACAAAAAGAATTTTCAATGTTAAAATAATTTTTTAAAACTTATAAATTATTATTTTAATAAAGACGTATTAATAATTAAATTTTGGTAATTTGATGAAAATCTTTAAATATAGAAATAAACATAACTTTACATATCAGTGCCGGATCTGTCCAAAAGGAGGTATATATCAAAATGAAAACAGACACGAAAATAACAGTCCGTATAAGCAAAATGGAACTTGATGCCATAGATGATTTTCTTGTAAGACATCCGGAATACAAAACAAGGTCTGACTTTATCAGATTTGCAGCTATGAAGGAATTGGAAATTCTTGACAAGATGCAGTATCAGGAAGAATCTGTAACAGTAAACCTAAATAAAAAATTAATGAATACATTCAGCGATCTTGTAGAACTTGGCCTATTCAAGGACATTGGAGAGGTAGTGGACTATTTCTTTTCTAGATTTGTACAGAGTAGAAAGTTCGAAGAGGAGCTTGCGTTACTTCTACAGGGATACTCAGGCACAGACAGGCTCATCGATAATTATAGAGCACAGCAGGAGGACAGGCTTTCCGGCAGGTTAAGAAAAGGAAAGGGTGAATTGCATGATAAATAATGATTTCATAATGAGGTCCCTGAGGAAGGATTTACTTGAACCATTATACATACCAATAATAGGATTTGGCGGTGCTGGATCAAGGATAATAGATGCTGTTGAAAAAATGCTCTATGATTTGAAGAAGGGAGAAGATGGAGATGAATATGCAAACGTACTTACGGTAGAAATCAACACAAAGCAGGAATACCTTGATGAAAGTCTCCAGGCTGCGAGCAAGGTATTAATATCAGATAAAATACTTGGAATACATCAGGACACAGGAGGTTTCGTTGAGGTGGGAGAAAAGCTGATAAAAGACAATTTTGACAGTATATTTGGCGTAAAGGGAGTGGTAAATTTCAGAAATGCCGATGCAGTGATACTCATAGGTGCAGCAGGTGGAGGAATGGGAATGGGTGGACTTAAAGAAACATTGAGATATTTAATGGAAAATTATAGGAATCTTCCAGTCTATCCCATCGTAATACTTCCCTTCAGGATGGAAGACAGGCCTCTTTGGAGAGAGGAGGTCAGTAACTTAATGCAGATAAAGGCCAATTTCACCACTGTAAACAATGAGATGTACATAAAGGATAGAAAAGCTAGATTTTCAGATGTACTTGAGAGCATAAACATGAATGTTGCCTCAAAGGTTATAGATATAATAAAAAATGTAAAAAACAAAAGACAGCAAGTGTTTGAAGAATTCATTAATTCAATCTATGAGAGAAAGTTCACTGAGAATCTGTACGAGCTCGAATTTGAGTATAGTAGAGTTTCATAAAGGCATGAAGATCAACGATCTTGACCTCAGGAGATGGAAAGAATACGATGAAATATTAACAGATTCACTTTGGATATTTGATAGAAGGGAGAGGGGATTAACAAGATCCGGGGAATATCATGGCAACTTCATTCCACAGATACCGAGACAGGCAATACTAAGGTATACAAGAAAGGATGAATGGGTAATAGATCCATTTGCAGGTTCAGGAACTACACTTATAGAGGCAAAGATTCTAGGAAGGAACTCTGTGGGCATAGAGCTGAAGAAGGAAAACGTTAAAAAAATAGAAGAGCTACTTTCAAAGACCCCTGGCGAAGGTAGGCATTTTGTAGTTCATGGTGATTCCATGGATCCAGAAACATTCAATTTGCCATACAAGTGTTTCCAGCTTGCCATACTTCATCCACCCTATTGGAAGGCAATAAGATTCTCTGAGGACCCGAGGGATATGTCAAATCTTCCAGATCTTCAAACCTTCCTGGAGGGATTTTCAAAGGTACTCGATAACACGCTGAGAGTTCTTGATAATGGAAGGTTCCTTGTTCTTGTTATAGGTGATATTTATGATGATGGTGAGGTAATACCCCTGGGTTTCCTTACCATGGACATTGTAATAAAAAGGGGACTGAAATTAAAGGGTATTGTTGTAAAGAACATAGAGGAGAACAGAGGAAAAAGAAATAAAATTTCACTTTGGAGATACAGGGCACTTAAAAATGGTATATTTATATTCAAACATGAGTATGTCATATTCTTTAAAAAATAAAAATACATAAAATTTTGAATTAATAGGTAAAGATTTTAATTTAGTAATATTTAAAGTAATTAATGCTTGAGAATTATTTGATTGATTGGGAAAGTATTGTTGATGAGCTTAAAAGAAAAAATGCAAAAAAAGTATTAATTGAGCTTCCAGAGGGTGTCAAAAGTGGAATTTTTGAAATAGAGGAAAGGCTCAAGGATTTTGATCTGACATTCTCAGGTGAAAATGTTTATGGAGCCTGTGATACAATCAATGATATGGAGGGTTTTGATGCTGTCTTACATTTTGGCCATTCAAGGATACCAAATCTAAATTACAGCGATAAGGTAATATTTGTTGAGATGAGAAGAAGGGTGCATATTGATGAATCAAAATTTGAAATTCCAGGATTTCCAAGGATAGGTTTGCTTGCAACAATTCAATACCTAGATCTACTTCCAAAGATCTCGGATATATTAAAAAGGCAGGGGAAGTCTGGCATAATTTCAAGAGGTGATGAAAGACTAACATATCCTGGCCAGGTACTTGGGTGCGATTTTAGTGCTGCAACCATGATAAAGGATAAAGTTGATTGTTTTCTTGTTATAGCAGATGGGGAATTCCATGCCACTGGTATAGCAATATCCACAGGAAAGGAGACATTTGCACTTGATCCCAATACAGGCATAATAAGGAAAATAGACACTGAAACTTTCATTAGGAAAAGGTATGCGATGGTGGAAAAGGCAATGAATGCAAAAAATATAGGTATAATAGTTTCCAAAAAAATAGGTCAGAAAAGATTTAATCTTGCAAAATTTTTAAAGGAAAAAATAGAAGGATCTGGTAGGAAAGCATCAATAATAATGATGGATGAAATTACACCTCAAAAACTTGCAAATTTTCCATTCGATATATATGTTAATACGGCCTGTCCAAGGATCTCACTCGACGATGCTGAACTTTATGATTTCAAGATTGTAACACCACAGGAAATCTATCTTGCTATTGGAGAAAAGCCTTTGGATAAATACACTGTTGATATGATAAATGAGCTTTGACATAATTTTAAAATTAAAAAATGTATATTTTAATGCCCGTATTTTATGGATTTTCCTCTATGTATTATAAATGCTTAATATCTTAAAATTCTAAAATGAATATGTAATTCCCTCAGCCATGAATTTCCCTCTTACGACGGAATATTTTATTAATACCCTATCACCGTGTTTTATTATTTTTTCATATAAATAACTATTAATAAAAACTTTTATTGGATCTTTTTGATAAAGCACATATTCCGTTTTTACAGGTGATGTAGTAATTTCAATTTTTGGAATCATTTTGCAGAGATTTTCATTGCAAGGACCCATTACATAAATAATGTTTATGTAAATTGATTCTATTTTCTTTTTTAATATTATTTTGAGTGCTTTTTGTGTAAAGATTATCATAGCCTTGCCCTCTTGAGGAGGAGAGAATTTGACACTACAGTTGTAGAACTAAATGCCATGGCAATGGCAGCCAAGAATGGTAAAATATTATATATTTCAGGACCATAAAAAGGAATTAGTAGGCCTCCGGCTATGGGTATCAATATTATATTATATAAAAATGCCCAGGCAAGATTCTGTTTGATCTTTGACATTGTTTTTTTAGCAAGCTTAAAAACCTTTGCTATATTTTTAGGATCGTTATTTATAATTATTACATCCCCTGTTTCTTTGGCAATATCTGTACCACCCCCCATAGCAATTCCCAGGTCTGCCTTAGCGAGTGCGGGCGAATCATTAATACCATCCCCCACCATTGCCACTTTCCTGTTTTTCTTTTGAAGATCCTCAATAATTTTCAATTTTTCCTCCGGTTTTACATTTGAATAAAATTTCTCTATGTTTAGTTTATTTGCTACAATCCTTGCCACTAGCTCATTATCACCCGTTACCATGTAAATATCCATATTCATTAATTTTAAATCCCTAATTGCTTCTTCCGCACCTTCCTTTATATTATCGTAAATTGAAATTATACCAACTATATCCTGATCATATGCAACCAAAAGGGCTGTGCCTCCATTCTTTTCTATTTTTTCAATATAATCATCTTTATCGAATGGAATTTTTTCTGATTTAATCAATTCTTTATTTCCAACAATTATCCTTTTTCCTCTATAAATAACTTTTACACCCAGACCGGGAAAATATTCAAACTTTTCAGGAAATTCTATTACACCCTTAAATTTATTTAAAATAGCTTTACCGAAAGGATGTTCGCTATGAATTTCTGCAATTGCAGCCAACTTAAGAATAAATTGTTCATCATAATTGAATGTAAAAATTTCACCCAATTCTGGTTCTCCCTTTGTCAGTGTTCCTGTTTTATCTAATATTATTGTATCTATTTTGCTTGCCTTCTCGATTGATTCTCCATTTTTAAATATTATACCATTAGAAGCTGCCCTCCCTGAGGAGACTATTAAGGCTGCAGGGGTGGCTATACCCATGGCACAAGGACACGCAATTATTAAAATACTCACCAAAACAAGGAGAGAGAAAGTTAAGCCAATTTTTCCAATAAAATACCAGAAAATAAAGGAGGAAAGACCAGCAATTATGACTATTGGAACAAATATTGAAGAAATCACATCAGCAAGCCTCTGGATGGGTACTCTTTCAGTTGATGCCATTTCAACTATGTTTATTATTTTTGAAAGAGTTGTATCCTCCCCCACTCTTATTGCCTTAATCTTTACACTTCCTGTTCTATTTAATGTACCACCTATTACCTCATCTCCTACCTTCTTTATTACAGGTCTGCTTTCACCGGTAATCATAGACTCATCAACTTCAGTAATGCCTTCGATTATTATTGAGTCTGTTGGAAATTTTTCTCCTGGCTTTACAAGAATTATGTCCCCTTCCTTCACCTTCTCAACAGGAACATCCTGAATTCTATTTTCAATAATTACGTGGGCAACATCGGGTTGTATTGAAATTAACTTTTCTACAGCATCCCTAGCCCTTCTTTTCATTAAGTGCTCCATGTATGTTCCCGTGAGAACTAGGGTGATTATAACAGTTGATGTATCAAAATATATGCTTTTTGTAAGAAAAATATTTGGAAAAAAGGTGACTATTGTGCTAAAAAGCCATGCTACAGTGGTACCTAGGGAAATCAAAGTATCCATATTACCTATTTTGTTTTTTATTGCATCCAATGTACCCCTGTAAAATCTTGAACCGGAATAAAACTGAACTACAGTAGCAAGAATAAAGACAATATATTTAGTAAAGAGGTATATAGGAAAATAAGTAAAAAATAACACAGGAATTGTCAATGTCCAGGAAATAATTATCTTTTTTTTCAATGTTTTAAATTCCTTTTCTGGTTTCTCAAATTGTTCTTTACAGGATTCACTGCAGAAATAATAGGTTTTTCCAAACCTTATACTCTTAATAGCATCCTCTCTTTCTTCGACATACATACCACAAATAGGGTCTTTTGCCATAATTCAGCAGCCACTTCTTTTTACATTGATATATTTTTTAGGATTTTTATCAAATTCATCTTTGCAGGATCTGCTGCAAAAATAATATGTATTACCATTGTATTCGCTCTTAAATTTTGTATCTTTACTAACCTCCATACCACATACAGGATCTTTTACCATTTTTATCACCGATAAGGATTAATAAATTTACTATTTACGAGTATCTTTTTACATTTGTAAAAGGTTAGAAAAGTTATTTAATTATTAATCTATTCCTTTTTTATGAAGATAAGTAAACTTGATATAGATATTATAAATTTAATAAATGAAAATTCTAAATTGTCATTAAGAACTATTGCAAAAAAAGTAAATTCTACTGTTCCAACGGTAAAAAAAAGGATAAAGATCTTGGAGAAAAATGGAATAATAAAGGGATATTTCACGATTTTTAATCCATATCCTCTTTCAATTTATAAAGATATATTTATTTTATATACAGGAGAAGATAAAAAATTATTCAAAAATTTTATGGAGATGGATGGGGTAAAAAGAATATTTAAAATTGAGGAAAGGAGGCTTATTTTGATTTTTGTTTATAAAGAATATAAAGAAATTCTTGAATTCATGAAATTCCTGGAAAAAAATGGAGTAGAATATGAAAAATTTTCTGTATTGGAAGAGCCTCTTCTTAAAAATGAGATAATTACTGAAATGAATGAAAGGATTTACTGTGATTATTGTGGAAAGGAGATAAAAGAAAAACCAATAATTAAAAGAATAGATGGTGAGGAAAAATATTTTTGCTGTTCTACCTGCAAGAATGAATATATTAAAAGGAGGAAAAGGCTAAGGTCTCTGGGTCATCCATAAAGCCCTCTGGGAACATTGAATGCTCTTTCATACTGAACAGGATAAAATTTGTAACCATTATCAAAACCCTTCCTTATGGGCCAGTATGGATCCCTTAACAATACCCTGCCAAGGGTAACCATATCTGTCTTATTCTCTTCAATGAGTTTATTTGCGAATTTATCATTAAAAATGTATCCCACTACAGATGTGAGTATATTTTCATTTTTCTTGATCGCCTCTGAAATGAATACATTGTATCCCTCTATTTCTGGCAATTTTATATCAGGGATAATACCACCAGAAGAACAGTCAATCAAATCCACACCATAACTCTTCATTTCTTTGGCTAAATATATGGTATCATCAATACCCCATCCACCATCTACAAAATCCACCCCTGAAATCCTTACAAAAAGTGCTGCATCATTCGGGATCTTTTCCCTTATTCCTTCGATTATTTCTAGTAAAAACCTTGATCTATTTTCAAGTTTTCCTCCATATTTATCATTTCTTTTGTTTGTTAATGGAGAAAGAAATTCATGTATGAGATATCCATGTGCTGCATGTATTTCTATTATTTGAAATCCCGCATTATATGCTAGTATTGCAGAATTAATAAACTTGTTTTCAATATTTTTTATACCATTTTCACTGAGCTCCCTTGGCCTGATCCAATCGTTGACATATGGTATCGGTGATGGTGCTACTGGAATCCAACCCCCCTTTTCTAATGGTATTTTTCCTAAGCCCTCCCATGGAACGTATGTACCTGCCTTTCTTCCAGCATGTGCAAGCTGAATTCCTGCTAGGGCACCACTATCCTTTATGAATTTTGCAATCCTTGAAAGTGCCCTCATCTGTCTTAAATTGTAAAGGCAGAGATCGTTAGGAGTAATCCTACCTATCTTCTCTACGGCTGTTGCCTCAAGAATAATAATTCCAGCACCACCTATAGCCCTGGAACCATAATGAACAAAATGAAAATCGTTTGGAAGCCCATTTTTCGCTGAATACATGGCCATAGGTGACATTATTATCCTGTTTTTTGATTTTAGATTTTTAATTGTGATACTTTCAAAAAGTTTCATGTAAAAAAAATGATTTAATAATTAATAAATTTTATTATGAGCTAATTTATTCAAAAATTATGAACATTGGTGTTCTTGTTTCCGGTAGGGGTACAAATCTTCAAGCCATAATTGACGCATCAAAGGATGGTAAAATAAAATCAAGGGTAGTTGTGGTAATCTCAAATAAAAGAGATGCATATGCCCTTTTGAGGGCAGAAAAGGAGGGAATACCTGCATTCTTTCTTTCCTCTAAGAATAAGACACCTGAGGAATATGACAAGGAAATTATTGGTATTTTTGAGAATTACAAAGTTGATCTGGTTGTACTTGCAGGATATCTAAAAATACTTTCAGGGGTTCTTATTGAAAAATATAAAGATAGAATAATAAACATACATCCTGCACTTTTGCCAAGCTTTGGTGGGAAGGGTTTTTATGGGGAAAATGTTCACAGGGCAGTTCTTGATGCAGGTTGCAGGGTAAGTGGCTGTACAGTGCATTTCGTCAGGTTAGAGATTGATAAAGGTCCGATCATTGTACAAAAATGTGTAGAGGTGCTGGATAATGACACGCCTGAAACACTTGCAGAAAGAATACTCCCACATGAACACCAGGCATTAGTGGAGGCAATAAAGATCATTGAAGAGGGAAGGTACAAGATAGAAGGGATGAGGGTAAAAAGGATCTAGGGTGGTACCACTATAACTGGAATATTACTCTCACTTATTATGGCAGAGCTAACACTCCCCATTATTATCCTTTCTAATCCCTTCAATTTCCTGGTTCCTGTCACAACAACATCGCCATTATTCTTTGCTGCGAAATCGAGTATAATGGATGATACAGGTTTTTTTTCGGATAATGTATATGAAAATTTCACATTATAACCTGAAAATATTGCATAAAAAACATCCCTGAGATAGTAAATAAAGCTCTCCACATCGTTGAATGTCCTTGTTCCCTCAAAAAGATTGGCCTTTATTGGAGGTGTTGTATCAGTGACAACATATAGACCATATACAAGATCCCCCTCCTTGAGAAATTTTTTTATAAATTCAGATGCCGCAACTGCCCCTGAGGAACCATCAAATGCAACTATAAAATTCATGGTTAGGATTAATGAGGATTATTTTATTAACTTTTTGAAGGAATAATTTCTCTTTAAAAATGGGAACATTTTAATATATCATATAATTTCCATAAAGCATGGATCAAGTGGTAAAGCCATTGCAGGTACTTCAGAATTCACTGAACAAGAATGTACTCGTATGTGTTAAGGGTAACAAGGAGTACAGAGGTATATTGACAGGCTATGACCAGCATATGAACCTTGTATTAAAAAATGCAGAAGAATTCTCAGAAAGTCAATCAAAGGGCACATATCCGGTAGTGGTGGTAAGGGGGGATAATGTTATCTACATTTCCCCTTCCTGAGGTGAATTGATATGGGATCTGGTACACCCGCCATGGGTAAAAGGAATAAAAATAAAACGCATATTGTTTGCAGGAGATGCGGTCATAAAACTTATAATGTAAGGGAAAAGAGGTGCTCCCATTGTGGATTCCCCGCCCCTAGGTTACGCCGTTATTCCTGGGCGAAAAGGAAGTGAAAAGTGCGGCGTTACTGGATTTAAGATAAAGGGGAACGCCACACCTTATCTTTATTATTCCTTAAGGGCATTACAGCACAGGGGCCAGGAGTCTGCCGGTATAGCCATTTTCAAGGAAAAGATATTATCCTTTAGGGGGATGGGGCTAGTTCATGAGGTTTTAACAAGGGATATTCTTGAGGAATTTTCCTCTGGAACGGGGATAGGGCATGTTAGGTATTCAACCGCAGGGTCATCCACATTATTAAATTCACAGCCCATAGTAGTTCATGGACAGGCAGGTGATATGGCCATAGCACATAATGGGGAGATAGTAAATGCAAATGAATTGAAGGAATACCTGGAGAACCAGGGAATTTCATTTAATACAGAATCAGACACTGAAGTAATTATAAGGCTTCTTTCCTTTAATATCAGCAGGTCATCCAACATAATTGAGGGTATTAAGAAAACGATGGGCATGATGGTAGGATCCTATTCTCTTGCCCTTCTAATAAAGGACAGGCTTTTTGCAATAAGGGATCCACTTGCTATCAGGCCACTCGTATTTGGAAGGGTAAATGGTGGCTATGGATTCGCATCTGAGAGTGTTGCCTTTGATGCTGTGGGTGGTGAAGTAATCAGGGATTTAAGGCCTGGAGAGATACTTGAGATAAAAGAGGATGGGTATGCATCCTACAGTCTCGAAAATGATGTCGGGCATACGGCCCACTGTATGTTCGAGTATGTTTATTTTGCGAGGGCTGACAGTACAATTGATGGTAAAAATGTATACAACATAAGAATGCGTTTGGGCCAAATACTTGCAAGGGAAAGCCCAGCTGAGGCTGATGCTGTAGTACCCGTTCCTGATTCTGGAAGGGCACATGCACTTGGATATTCAAACGAATCGGGCATCCCCTTTGCAGAGGGTTTAATGAAGAACAGGTATGTTGATAGAACATTCATAATACCTGACCAGTCCGGTAGGGTACAGGAGATACAGATAAAGCTAAACCCTGTGAAGGAGATAATAAAGGGAAAGAGAATTGTTCTTGTTGATGACAGTATTGTGAGGGGAAATACTATGAAAAAGATAGTGAAGCTTCTAAAGGACTCCGGTGCAAGTGAGGTGCATGTAAGAATAGGTTCACCCCCTATAGTTTCACCATGCTATCTTGGTATTGATATGAAAACGAGGAGCCAGTTTATTGCAAATGGAAAAAGTGTGGAGGAGATTAGGAAGGAGATTAATGCAGATTCTCTTGCATACCTAAGTATAAATGGCCTTGTAGAGGCAATTGGATTCGATAAAGAGGATCTATGTTTAGGTTGTCTCACAGGCGTTTACCCTGTAAAGATAAAGGGTGAGAAATACAGGTGGCAGAGAGAGCTCGATTCTTTTTAGGTTTTTCTAGAATTTTTAATAAAATCGTCATTCTTTCTTTTTGAAAAATAGTCTATTCTTGCTGCAATTGCTATTTTGCAGGCAAGAGACCTCGCATTCTTACCCCTTTCCTTTGAATTATGAACATATGGGTGCTTGAAAATAACACCGTGTTTAGGTCCTGGCTGTGAATTTTTTCTTGAAGAAAAAAATGCCTTACCTGCACCAAGAATTTGTATCCTGCTTCCTGGCATCATGGCAAGGCTTTTAAGCCCACCTGCGATTGAAATTAGCTCTGCCCCCAGTAAAGGTCCTGCAATTGATGTCAAGTTGGGGCAGCATTCCTCCATTTTTTTCTTTATAAAATTTTCAATACTTTCCCTTGTTTCCCTGAGGCCTGAGTATGTATTTTTTACATTTTCGAATGCATAATCAACACCTTCGGAGGCCATTATCTCCTTGATAAGTTCCCTTTCCTCCATCCTATACCTCGTGAATGGATAATATATCTGATGCCAGTCCTCCATATGCATCTTATAAACATTCTCCATCTTTTCTAGATCCTTGAGAAACTTCCAGGATTCAATAATGAGGAGCTCATTTTTCTCCATTGACTCTATCAATTTTTTTCCATAAAGTATCAAGGCCTCATGGAGAATTTCATTTACCCTACTAGGCTTCATCTCCACCTTTGGCCCGAATCTTAGGTAGAAATCACCAAGAAAAGAAAAATCCCTTTTCCCTATCATTAAAAATATATCTGAAAGCTTCTCAGGATCCAGTGGAAAATCAAAGACTTCGCTCTTTTCATCGCTTATTCCCACTGCCCTGTTCCAGTATATTTGAATCATAGATTTGGTATTGTGAATTTTATTTAAAAACTTATTCCATTTACCAGGTTTTCGGATACCTTCCCCTCTCCACTATTACTGTATCCATCTTAACAAAGGGCTCCCTTGAAGAGGTGTCAAGATTTCCAGCTATCTTGCCCACCGATATTAACTCACCATCAGTTGAAAAAACAGCTACCGTTGCCCCAAGATATATTTTGCCCTCTACTTTTTCTACGCCCGCCGAGTAAAGTGGTGCACCATTTGCTATGGCCTCTATTGCACTGTTTTTAACATATACCTTTGGCAGAGATTTTACTATCTCCCTTCCTGGCCTGAGTATATTCCTCAGCATGTCCTCCTTTCCCTGTTTATAGAATTCAACGGCATCCTTCAGTTCCTGGAGTGTATGTGCATCATTCTCACCAATATCACCCGTTCTTGTTCTCCTTAGTTCAACAAGGTTACCGCCCGTGCCAATAGCATCACCAAGATCCACACATAGTGTTCTTATATAAGTTCCGGATTCTGTTGAGACCCTGAAAAGTATATTTCTTCCATCTATCTCCAATATCTCAATTTCATTTATTTTCCTTTTTCTGATCCTTCTTGACACTGCTGCCCTTACTGGCACCATCTGGTAAATCTCACCCTTGAACTCTGAAAAAACCTCTCTAATTCTATTTTCATTTGCCTCTGCATGAAGATACATCAGTGCAACGTATTCCTTGTCCTGTAGATGTAAAAGATTGATTATTCTAGTTGCCCTGTTTATGCCCACGGGAAGAACACCCGTCACATGAGGATCAAGTGTACCCGCATGGCCAGCCCTTTTCACACCTAATATCTCCCTCACCCATGCACTCACCTGATGGCTAGTAGGGCCATATGGCTTGTCAATCACTACGAAAGAAAACTGAAGAAGGTCCTCTATTTTTTCCAAGATTCAACACCCTTTATTATCTGTTCCGCCACATCTTCAGGACCAATATTGTCCGTGTTAATAACAAGATCATATATTGAAAGATCCTTAAAATTTATACCATAATAATCCAAATATCTTTTTAACTCGCTTCTCTCTCTGAGAATTATCTTATCAATTGTGGCATCAGTATCCCTTTTCTTTATTCTTTCATACCTTTTTTCAAGGCTAGCATCAAGAAAAACCTTAAAGGATTCTATACCATTCCTTACCGCAAACCATGCTGCAAGCCTTGAATCAACAACAATATCTCCATTTTTCCTCATGGTTTCTAGAATATACTCATCCACATGCCTGTCTATCTCTGGGTGATTTTCAGCATAGATGCTGAAGGATTCAAGGTCCATTCCATATTTTTTTGAAAGTGACCTGAATACATCACCGCTTGATATTAATTGAAAATCTAACCTTCTAGATATAATCCTTGCTACAGTAGTCTTTCCTGAGCCTGGCGGACCACTTATAATAATAATCATAGCTCCCTTAACCTTTTATTAAATTCGTAGAGCTTAAAAAGGTATGTAACAAAATATCCAAGTGGTACAGTAAAGAAGGTGTAAAGTATTAGCCAGTTTGGAAAAAATGAAATGCCACCGGTGATATCTATGCCCATGGCCCACGGAGTGTTGAAAAGTTTTACCTGCGCATGTGCTAGGAAATAATAAAGCCAGGTAAATATTGCAATAACAATTACCATTGTTATTAGCATTGGCTTCATCTGGTCCTGTTGCGATTTCATCTGGTCCATCATTATCTTTTGCTGTATTTTCCTGTATTTTTCAATCTTGCCCATGTCCCTAGCTCTGTATGCTTCTCTCATCTTTTTTGATATGAACCTTGTTTTTTCCTGAAGCCTGGCCATTTCAAACCAGTCAATAAAATAATGCCTTGCATACATATTTATAATTGTTAAAAATAGACCCGCAAAAATCATTGTAAGTATTGGATATCTTCCATTAAAGCCAAGAAGGGGTGTGAAAACAAAACCTACAGCAATTGCGAATGCGTTCCTTACATCTGGTATTATTATAATGAACATTACCAGCATTAAAATGACAAAGTAAATACCAGAATAGGATGCTGAAAAACCCTTTTTCTCATCCATTTTTAATCATTCCAAGTAGAGTATCAACTGCCTCATTAACCTTTCCTTCCTCATTTCTCACTATTACTACTGTTGCACCAGTTATCATTGCACAGGATGCAGCAAAATACCTGTTAAGTGACTGATGTGTATCTATGTCATTGGCAGAATCCGTATCCCTATACCTTGAAGAATCCCTGCTCCTCCTTGCCATTATTGATTTAGGGTCGGCCTCTACAAGGACAAGCATGGATGGTTTAAGGGATCTGAGTACCCATTCTGGTAAGCCTGGAAGAAAGCCAGAGGGCGTTTTTATGCTCATATGTGTATCAACAATAACATTTTCCATTTTACCTATGTATTCCCCTGCAATCCTCTGTAATTCCCTCTGTTTTTCCACTGGCAATTTCCTTATCTCATCCCTGTTCCTTACACCCATCTCCTTTGCCTTTTCGAGCATTATGTCACCGAAGTTCACTATCCTATAATCTATTCTTTTCGCCACACCTTCCATAATGGTGGATTTACCCACTCCAGGTACTCCTGTAACAACAATCCTCATAACTCATCCCTCGAAGAATTGTCTTATTACAGGGTGCATCTCCATAAGCTGCTCCCTACCCATTGCCTCATAGAACTGTATTATTATTCCAACTGTTAGAAGCACACCGGTTCCTGTTGTATTTCCAACAGTTCCAATGAGACCGGCAAAGGCGGCAAGAGCGCCTACGGCTGCACCGCTGAATATTGTTATTGGAGGTATATATTTATTCAATATATTTTCTATTACCTTTGGCTCCCTCCTGAAGCCTGGTATCTGCATACCGCTCCTCAGTATTTGTTTTGCTACTGCCTCCGCATTCATGTTTGTTGTATCTATCCAGAATTTTGCAAAGAGTATGCTCATCCCTACCATAAATAAAACAAATGCCACAACATGCATAATAAACTGGAAAGTAGAATGACCGAGGAATGCATTTGCGTATGCGCTTGGCTCCATTAAGGGCAGGAGCCATTCACCCAGGCCATTTATATTATTGAGATAATATGCAAGACCTCCTATAGGGGTAGACTGCTGAATACCGAGTGCCTGCGCCTGTTCAGGGGTAGGATAGACACCAAACCAGGGATTATGCCCCAGCAAGGGAACGTGCGAAAGTGCTGGGTTTGTCCAGAAAATAAGGGACCACATGGTTATGTTTGCCATAAGTGCAGAGGTAAGTATTACTGGTATGTTTGATGCATAGAGAAGCTTTATTGGATACCTTCCCCTTGCACCCCTTACCCTCTCATGGGCAAGGGGCAGTTCTATCTTTGTACTTTCAGTCCATGCAACTATTAGGAATACTATTATTACACCGATAAGTGAAACAAGGCCATTTGGCATCCTGAAAAGAAGTGTTTCAATACGTCCATTGTAAAGGTCCGAGGCAGAGAAATGTGATAGTAAATAAACGGCCCCAGGTATCGCGCCACTTGGTGGATTGTATACTGAAACTGGTTGTGAAGGATTGGTGGGTATCCAGTTTATTGTTCCTGTAATTAATGCTTGGGAAACACCAGCAGCAATGAATAGTGATACACCTGAACCTATTCCCCATTTGCTAACAAGCTCATCCATCAGGAATAGAACATAAGAACCAAAGAATAACTGAAGAACAATGAATGTGTCTGCAAGGAAACTTCCATGACCTGGCCATACAGAATTCATTGAATTCACAAACGCAGAGTCCGGGGTTAAGTAACCAAATACCTGTGGAATTGCCTCAACAAATATCATAATGATTACAAGTAACTTTTGAACGCTCTGGTAAATTGCCTGATCCTCATGATCTCCAAGGTCGAGGTTTATCAATTTTGCACCAACAAAGAGCTGCATAATTATGCTTGCGGTAACAATAGGACCTATACCAAGGTCGAGCAAAGAACCCTGTGCACCTGCCATTATAGCCCTGAAGGATGAGAATACGTCAATCATTGTTGATGTGTTTAGTCCATAGATGTAAATATTTGTTAGAACAAAATATAGTATGAGTACAAGCCCTGTCCAAAAAAGCTTCTCCCTAAACCTTACATGCCTCTGTGGCTTTTTTATTATTGGCAGCTTTTCCACGAGAGGCTTTAGCCCGTAAAGCTTGCTCTTCTTTTCACCCTTGTATGATGCTATTAAATATGTAATATAGAACAATGGGGCCACAAGAAGTACAAAAACAAGTGTATCTATCCAGTCCTTTTCTATTGAAGATGCAAAGGCCTGTAAAGAAATAAGAGATCCTGCCAGGTAGGCCTGGTAGGCGTATAATACAAAAATGAAAATTATGGCAATTACTATTCCAACTGACCTATTCCTTGGAATTTCCTCTTCAGGCATTGGGTTCTACCCCACCACCTGCTTCCCTGAGTTTCTTGACCGCAAGTTCGCTTGCCTTTGGAACCCTGACAAAAATTTTTTCATCCACCTTACCCTTACCTAGTAATTTTGTATATCCTGCAGCTACCAGATCCACATGCCAGGAATCCCCCTCTTTTCTCGCATAACCAAGATCTGAAAAAATGGGAAAATTTTCCTGAAGCTGGTCAATATTGATTACCCTATCTGGTCTTGATGGATGGTGACTTGTGAATCCATGCCTTCCCCAGTGCTCCCTGTAATACTTGTTCAGCCAGATCCATTTATGCTTTCCTAGACCGGAGAATCCACGTCCGCCCTTAAGACCATGGCCTCTTCTGCCCTTCATTCCATGGCCATGCCTTCTATATCCCCTGAACTTTCTACCTCTACTGTAGGACATTTAAATCACCATCATCCTTTTTATTAGATCATTTATATGCTTCTGTCTATAACCAAGATCACCATTCTCCCTGAAGGATCTCTTTGTATTTTTGAAACCACCCCTGGGTGGGTTAAGCCTGAAAACAGGCTTTACTTCAGGTAGCCTATCATACCTTACCTTTTTCTCCAGTATTGCATCGGCAAGCTCTTCAAATGAATTGAAATTTAATTTTTTCAGGTATTCAAGATCTATTGGCCTATCACCTATAAGCCTTCCTTTCCTGGAGATTAGTTCGGCAAGTGTTTCCCTGTCTATCTCTCCCCAGGTGATGTAATCCTTGGCCTTTCTTAGCATACCGTCTGTCACCCTATTTTTTGGGAGAATAACAAGATGGTTAACCCTTGTTAGCCTCAGATACCTTAAGGTCTGTGCAACATCCCTGTTTACACCTGCCCTTCCCCTAATCCTTATTACTGCGTACATCTACGCCACCACCCCTATATATTGCAAGATTGAGTGTAATCTTTTCATTCATCTTCATAGATGATGTTTGTTTAAGGGCATTGTATGCAGCAATTGCATAGTTTACAGTTGTCTTTGTATGTCCCTCTGTAAATCCCCAGGCATCCTGTATTCCTGCAAGCCTGAGCACATCCTTGGCCACATCACCCACGGCCAGGCCAACACCCCTTGGTGCAGGCTTGAATATTACTCTTACAGAGCCTGAAGAGCCCTCCACCTTGAATGGTAGTGAATGGGGCCTGTTGCATCCACATTCCCAGGAACCGCAACCCCTCTTAATCTCAATTATGTTAAGCTTTGCATTCTCAATTGCCTTCTTTATAATTGGGCCTACCTCTTTACCCTTTGCCCTTCCAATGCCAACAAACCCATCCTTGTTACCTATTACAACAGTAACAGAGAATTTTGTCCTCCTACCGGAGTCCGTCATTCTCTGTACCATTTTAATATCAACCACCTTTTCCTCAAGGTTAGGAAGGAGCATGTCAACTATCTGCGGTTCCTTTAATGGAAGCCTTGTGGCAAGGGCCTGTGACATGCTTGTTATCTTACCCTCATAAACAAGCTTTCCGAGTTTTGTCTTAGGAATCCATCCAGTGCCTTCTTCCATATTATATCACCATCTTCTCCTTAATCTGGTCTATAATCTTTTCAATATTTTCATTCAAATGTTTACCCTTGAGCCTTTCCTCATCAGGCTCTGTTTCATCACCATGGGGTATGTCTATTCCAGCATCAACCAAACCCTTCATTGCTGCGTATATCCTACCACCCTTGGTAGGCTTTAAAAGACCCGAATCTAGAACAGCATTCTCTATTTCTGCCTTCTTTGCCCTCAAACCTGCAAGATAACCTGTGAGATATGCAGCAGGTACAGATTTTGTTGAAAATTCCCAGCCAAACTTCTTGAGTTCACTTGAAACTGCACTTGCAACAATCCTGTCACCAGACTCATGGTAAAGGGCTATCTGCACAATGGTGTTTTTTAGTGTCTTCCTTACCACCGCCCGTGGAAGACCAGACTTAAGAAGTGCAAGCCTCTTCCTGTAATCTGTCCTGTTCTCCCTTCTTCTCCTGAACTTTACATGGTACCTAGGACCATCGCTCATTTACCCACCCCCTTTAGATGTAGCAGCAGGTGGGCCCTGCTCCTGAACATTCCACCCTTTGCATACCTGTAATACCTTCTGTATATTTTTTTATCAATCTTACCTTCATTCCTTAGCCTCCTTAGTTCATCCCTTATGGCCCTAATGGTCTTTATCCATCTTTCTTTCCTTCCAAGTCTTGCATACTTTGTTCCCTTCCTAGATCCAGGGCCATTCCTGAGTCCCTTTTTCTTCTGCTCCTGTCTTTTCCTTATCCTTGACCTTGAATTACCCTTCTTTGGAAGCTTTTTTATCAGGCCCTTCTTTATTAGCATCCTTATATCTTCCCTTGTTATTGCCTCTGAAACATCCTCAATTCCCTTTGGATCTATGTATACCCTTGACTTGCCACATTTAAGTATCTTTGCGGCAAGTTCCTTCTGGAATGATAAATCCATTTAGCGCACCTCCTCGAAGTTAAGTACCCTGAATCCCTTTTCAACTGCATTCCTGTAAATTTCAATCTTCTTTCTTCTTCCAACTGTGGATGCTATCCTGACAGCATCCACCTCTGGATTCAGGGTGGATAATTCCTTAACATTATGTACAAGAACGTCCCTGTAGCCAGAGGGATGGAGGTACCTCACAGCCCTGGGGCCCCTGAAGCCTGAATCCACTACGGGTGGCCTGTACTTTCTGTGCTCCCTCATTTTAGAGTGTTTTCCCTTAGGCCTCCTCCAGGAAGTGCCTAGCTTTTTATACCTGAACCATTCCTGTCTCCTGAACAGAGGCCTTTTTCTTGCCATATCAAGCTTGAGCAGGAATAGCCTTTTAATATTACCATCAAGTTTTCTCATATTCAATCACCCTTACTTATTATATATATTCCATCCTGGAATACCCTGGGATCATAGTCCTTTATCCTTGTTGCCCTTTCAATGTTGGCAGCGGTCTGACCTACCTCCTCAATGTTTATTCCAGTTACTATCACTATATCGTTCTTTACCTCAACCTTACAATCTCCAAATATCTCTGCCCTTCTTGGCCTCTTTTCACCTAGGAAATTCTCTATAATTATCTCCTTTCCCTTTACATTGACCTTTATTGGGAAATGGGCATAGACTATCTTCAGCCTGTATTCATAGCCATCAGTCACACCCTTCATCATATTCCTAATATGTGCATTCCAGGTTCCAGCAAGGGCAACTTCCCTTTTCCTTGGGAGCTCACATTCAATAAACAAGGTATTGCCCTCCTGTCTCATCTTTACCTTGTCATCAAGGAAAAACCTCTTCAGCTCTCCCTTTGGTCCCTTGACAGTAAGTAAACCATTTTCGAACTTGAATGTAACACCCTGCGGGGCATCAATCCTGTAGGCTAAATTTTCACTAATTACCATATTCAAGCACCTCAGTAAACATATGCAATCAATTTTCCTCCCAGCCCATTCTTCTTTGCCTCTGAATGTGTCATCAATCCCCTGTTTGTAGATATGATTAGAATTCCAAAGTCCTGTGCAGGAAGATATCTTGCCTCAAACTTTTCAATATCTTCCCTTTTTACTGAGAACCTAGGCTTAATAGACCCGCAGCTGTTTATTGAGGGGTGCAGCCTTACCCTGAAAACACCGCCCCTATTATTATCCAGGTACTCAAAATCCTTAACATAGTTGTAATCCTGCATTATCTTGAGTACCTTTCCTATAAGCTTACTGGCTGGTCTTATCTCCACCTCTAGCTTTCCAACATTTACCGAATTTTTTATTTTGCTGAGAGCATCACTCAGCGGATCATTCTGCATTAATATCACCTCATGAATATTTTTTAAAGCCAATTTCCTCCGCTACTTCCCTGAAACACTGCCTGCAAAGGTGCAATCCATATCTTCTTACTATACCTCTCTTTCTACCGCACCTTTCACATCCTTCAACTCTACCGTATTTTTTCTTAGGTCTCAATTTAGGCTGTGCCACTTACTTCACCTCCAGTATCTCAATTCCAAATTTTTTCTTCATATATTCCATTGCCTCTTCCCTACTTACCCTCTGCCTTTTTGGGAGTTTTCTTCTGTTTACAGTTCTCCTTGAAACCCTCTCCCCACACCTTCTCTTAAAATTTACATTTATATCCATACCGAATATACCAATCTCAGGATCGTACTTTATACCTTCAAAGCTAGTATAATCCCTTATTCCGAAGCTAAGGCTGCCAGTCTCATCAAATGAATACTGGGGCAGCTTGAAATTCTTAACCCAAAGGGCCCTCTTGAGAAAGTTCTCTGCATCATCCTTTCTGAGGGTTACCTTTGTTCCTATGGGCTGCCTCTTTCTAATGTTGAAATCCCTTATTGTCTTTTTTGCTATTGTTTTTACAGGCTTTCTACCTGTCAATATCTCTATCACCTTCATCGCCTTTTCTAGCTTTTCTCCACCTTCACCCACACCAATATTTATTACTACCTTATCTAGGGTGACTTCCCTAGTAGGATTCTCTGATTTCATTCAACCTTCACCTCCGGAGGCTGTACAAGAGGCCTCACTGTTCCAATTGGAAAAACGTTGTCCTTAGATGTCTCGAACCCCTCCTTGAATTTTACCATATTTGGGGTAATTGCATTTACCACCTTGTAGGATTCAATCCTTCCTATCCTGCCCACATTTTTACCACCGGTAATGAAGGCATAATTGTTCTCTGCAAGGGGTATGTGTGAAATAATATCACCCTTCTCAAGATCAATCTGAAGCGTGTCACCTGTTGAATATAACTTCTTTTCAAGCAGGAGGTTTCTACCATCATGAAGATGGTACTGGAACTTTCCACCTTTAACTGTGGAGATATCCTCTATCCTTGAGAGCTTCCATTTTGAATCCTCTTCACCAATTTCCACGAGTCTTAACCTTCCTAGTGTATCGTATAGAACCCTGTAATATTTTTTAATTTCTGGGATAGATATTACATCCATGAAGCCAACTGGAAACTTATGATCTGTTTCCACCTTTCCGTTCACCCTTACCGTCCTCTTCACGAGTATCTTCTTTGTTTCCCACATTGTATCAGAAAGGTGCAGGTAGTCCCTGATTAACATACCCAGGGCTATGCTTTCCTCGTTTGGATGTGGCCCAGCCCTTGGCTTTGTTGCGAATTTATATTCCTTTCTAGGAACCTGGATTGCCCTGCTCAGGTCCAATCTCTTTAGATGCTTGCTCAACGTTCTCACCTTCCTCAATTACCTTATTTTTCATTAATGCTACCTTCCTTACCTTTTCAAGCCTCAGCTTATCTGAAAGATCCAATCTTGTAATAATTACATTTGATGCATCAATCCACCTAGGCTTTTGCTTCTTGTCTGCCTTGTTGATCAACACACCCTCAACATTAATTTTCATCTTTTTCAGATCAACATTTGAAACTTTGCCCTCAAACCCCTTGAAATTTCCCCTAACTATCTTGACTGTATCCCCCTTCCTTACTGGAATTGATCTTATTCCATACCTTGAATAGAGTTCATCGCTAACATGGGATGATATTATCTTTTCCCTGCGATGTTTCGGGGAGTTGTAAAGTTCTTTCCTTACCTTTCCAGGCTTTACCATATTTCACACCTCATATTATTGTTGATGCTATTGCGGCTATCCTTGGCCATCTTTCAGCTGCCTCCCTTGCCACCGGGCCCTTTATCTCCGTACCCTTTGTCTCACCAGTATCTGTTATTATTACAGCTGCATTATCCTCAAACTGTACCATGGTACCATCCGGTCTCCTGAAGGGTCTTTTCTGCCTCACTATTACCGCCCTCATTACCTTTTTCCTTGTATCTGGCGTCCCCTTCTTTACACTGACCACAACTGCATCACCAACTCCTGCAGCAGGCTGCCTGCTTTTTGTGCCATGGTATGCAAGTACGGTGATTATTTGAACTACCTTTGCCCCAGTATTGTCTGCACATTCTATCTTTGCACCGGTTGGCAATCCCCTAGTCTGTCTACCTGCTAGACCTTTCAAATTTAATCACCCCTCACCTTTTCAATTGCAACAAATGAAACAGTTTTTGAAATTGGCCTGCATTCCATGAATTTTATCAGGTCACCTTCCCTTATCTCAAGACAATCTGGTGCATGCACATGATACTTGCCCCTCCTTTTTTCGTACCTTTCATATTTTTTATTGTAATGCAGGTAATCCCTCACCACCACCACAGTCCTCATCATCTTTGCACTCACCACTCTTCCTTCAAGCATCTGTCCCCTCACCTTCAGATTACCATGGAAGGGACAGTTGGGATCATTGCACTCCTTTTTAGGCTCCTTTACCTCTATTCCTATGTTCTTCATCTTCTACCACCCCTTGAGATCCTGTCTATAGGTCTACCATAAAGTTCATTACCGTAGAAAATCCTACCATTAATAAGCAGGTTAACAGTATCCTTTGGCACTACCCATCTCTTCTTTCCCTCAATAACAATTGTATTCTTTGTTTCATCTATTATTTTTCCAGATATACCCAGAAGGTTTGGATTGGATGATTCAATGACGCTAGCCTCCTTTCCAATCAAGTTTATCCAGGTCATACCCTTACCCCCTTCTCCCTTAATACTGTCTTAATCCTTGCAATCTGTCTCCTGAGGGACTTCACCTTTCCTGGATTGTGGGGAGCGCCTCCCATGGAGGATAGCCCCCTCTCATTCAAAAGCTCCGAACTAAGCTCCTTTAACTTTTTAATTATATCTTCATTGGACAGGTTCCTTAGGTCCTTCGCCCTGATCTCCTTCATTTTTAACTTCCTCCTTTGGCTCTATTATTGTAATTTCATCAGGAAGCTTTGCATCTGGTGGCAGTATCTTCACAGTAACACCAATTATACCTGGTTTTGTCATTGCCACCGCAAATCCTACCCTTACCTGCTCCCTTGGCTTTCCAGAATACTTTATCTTTCCGGCAGTGATCTTTTCCCTCTTTGCCCTATCACCACCGAGCTTCCCGCTTATTATTACCTGTGCTCCCTTGGCTCCCGCATCCATTATGCGTTTTATTGTTGAATGAGCGGCCCTCCTGAAATGCCAGCCAGTCTCAAGGGCCACAGCAAGCTTCTTTGCCATTATCTGTGCATTGAGGCTTGGATTCGGATCATCCTTTACCTCAATCTGAGGATTTTCTATCTTGAACTTTGTTGTCATTATGTCGGTAAGATCCTTTATCTTAGTGCCCTTTTTTCCTATAATAAGTCCGGGCTTCTCCACCTGGAGTACTATCCTTGTACCCATTGGAGTCCTCTGGATCTCAAGCCCACCAAAACCTGCATTATCTGCAAATTTTTTTACATATTCCTTCAGGAGGAGCCTTTTTACATTCTCCTGAACAAATTTTTTCTCATCCATGTCTATACCTCCCTCACTATTATCTCAAAATGTACCCTCTCCTTGAAGAACTCCGTACTCCTTCCCTGTGCCCTTGGTATGTATTTCTTTACAGTCCTTCCTTTTTTTACTATAAGTGAATGTATCACAAGATTATCTGTATCCAGATCCTGATTCTCAGCGTTAGCCTCAACATTCTTTATCAATTCAAGCATGTATTTGCACACCTTTACAGGATACCTTCCCGGACCCATCCCCCTCCTATGGGAAACGGAGTCAAGGTGTCTCCTGAATGGTATTGCAGCCTTTTTTTCAATCACATTCTCAAGGTAATCCTTTGCCTCCTGAAGCTTCATACCCCTAAGGAATCTTGCCACCTCTAGAGAATCCTTTACGGATACATTCACATCAATCATCCTAGCCTTAGCAGATTTTTTCGGCATTTCCTTAACTGTATATTCCATCATTTTTATCCCTCACTTCAAGGGCACATATTTTGAAGATCTTGTTGCACCCACACCAGGACTTGAATGCTTTACCTCTTTCCTGGTAAGGGCAAATTCACCAAGATAATGCCCGAGCATCTCGGGCTTAATCTCAAATTCAATGTAATCCTTTCCATTGTGTAACTGTACCCTTTTTCCTATGAAAGCCGGGAGTATTACCATATCCCTTACGTGTGTCTTTACCACTTCAACATCAGGATCGGATAGTTTTTCAAATACCTTCATCTGTTCACTGTTCCAGCCACGTTTTAATGTTCTTCTTACCCTGGCTGGCATTATTGGTATGAGTTCCTCAATCTTCATTGACATTAATTGATCAACAGTATAACCCCTGAATGTGAACTCCTTTGCTCTTTCCAGGGCAAGCTTCCTCGATTTCCTTACCCTTCTCCTTGCACTCTTTTCTGAAGTTACCATTTTTTTGGCCATATTTTATTCACCTCTTCTTCTTCCTCTTAGGGGCAAACCTTCCCACCTTCCTTCCAGGTGGTGTGTTCTTGGAAACGGTGCTAGGCCTTCCTATATGCTGATGGTTGCCTCCACCGTGGGGGTGGTTCACAGCGTTCATTGCCACACCCCTGACAGTATAGGGCTTTTTGGCCCTGCTCTGTAGGGCGTGTATCTTATTCCCTGACTTGAGGAATGGCTTATCACTCCTACCAGCACCCGCCACAGCACCTATAACTGCCCTGCACCTAGGATCAAGTAGCTTGAATTTACCAGAGGGGAGCAGAACTGTGGTCTTCATACCATGTGAAACAATTGTGGCAGAGGATCCCGCGGTCCTAACAAGCCTACCACCATCCCCTGGCAAAAGTTCTATATTATGTATTGGGATGCCTTCAGGTATACTTCCCAGGGGAAGTATGTTTCCTTCCTTTATAGGTGCATTTGGTCCTACGTATACCCTATCACCTACGGCTATTCCTGATGGCGCAAGCATATAATAGTAATCATTTTCAAACTTTACCACTGCCACAGGGGCTGTATGGCTTGGATCGTTCATAAGCTCTAGCACTGTTCCCTCACCTTCCTTAATCACTGGAAGCTTTATATCAGCTACATACCTGTGGGAAGGTGCCCTGTAAACGGATGTACCGGCACCGCGCCTTCTTGACCTTACCCTCTTTCCCATATTTCACCACCTCAGAATATTCCTATCCTCACGGCTATTTCATCAGCCCTGTATTCGGGCTTTAGTTTTACAATTGCCTTTTTACCCTCTCTCGTAATAAGCATGTTAACGCTATCCACCTTTACATTGAATATCTTTTCCACTGCCCATTTTACCTGTTTTCTGTTTGCATCACGCCTCACTATAAAGGTAAGCTTATTCTCCTTTTCAATAAGCATCATTGCCTTTTCTGTCACGTAAGGTTTTAAGATTACCTCATACTCATTCATAATATCCAACCCCTTATCTCATCAATTGCACCCTTTGAAAATAATACAAGCCTACCCGGCATTGCACCAGGTGCAAGTATCTCTGTATTAATTTCAGATGGGGTAATAACCTCAACACCAGGTAGATTGCTGAATGATTTTAACGCCTTCTCCTTATTCTTTAAAACAATAAGTATACTCTTAGGTGTATAATATTTCCTTCCCCTTGTCTTTCCTCTTCCAGCCCTTATTTTCTCACCATTTTTGGCCCTGAGAACATCCTCCTCAAGACCTAGTCTTCTAAGTATTGTCAGTGCATCTGAGACCTTTTCCACATTTTCAATAGTATCCTCTACAACAACTGGTAGTGTAAGATCCTCCTTAAACCTGTGGCCCCTCTTTCTTACCATCTCCCTGTTAGCAGTCTGTGCTAGAGCAGAGAGCTTTGACAACAACTTTTCCTTTTTATTCATCTTCCTCTGCCATTTTCTCTGGGTTGTTGGTGCATGTGCAGTTCTTCCACCCACCATATTGTTCATTATTACTCCGCGATCACCATTGGGTATCCTTGGCACCCTGGCCCTACCATGGTTTGGTCCCCAGTTATGTCCCACCCTCCTAAGGCCTGCCATGGGTGAAACACCGTAGGGCTGTCTTGAATTTGATTGCATTATCTTTACTGCCCTCCTAATCAGGTCAGGCCTAAAGGGATAATCAAATGCCTTTGGAAGCTGTAGCTGTGATTTTACATTTCCCTCGATGTCATAAAGGTTAACAATCATAATTTACACCCCCTGCTTTGAGCTCCTTGAAACATATACCAACCTGAGATCCTTTACCTCTTCATCGGTAGGCCTAATTGGATCCCTGAATCTGACAAGCCTCTTTGTTGAGCCTGGTATGGATCCATGTATGAGAACATAGGGATTTCTGACAAGACCATAATGTAGAAATCCACCCTGGGGATTTATGTCCTCCTCAAGCTCATTTCCCTTCTTTTGTACAAACCTCAATATCCTTTTGTTATATTCTGTTCTCTGCTGGAAGCCCATCTGTCCCGCCATTGGAACAGTATACATCACCCAGTTTGGATGCCAGGGGCCTAGTGTGCCTATCATCCTCCTATGTTTCCTGTTCTTCCTTGGGAGAAGTTTTATTCCAAACCTTTTGACATGCCCCTGGAAGCCCTTCCCCTTTGTTACTGCTATTACATCAACAAGCTTTCCAGGTTCTGAAAAATCATTGAAATTTATCTCCTTTCCAAGCTTCTGTATTGCATAATCTATCCTCTGTTCCACGGTGCCCCCTCCCACCCTGATCTCCATTACTTCAGGTGTTTTTGAGGGGACTCCAGTGACAAGATGGGGTTTAGTATAAGTTATTAACCTTACTTCGTCTATTGATGATTTGTCAATGTTCTTCAGCCTTTCTTCTGGACTGTTTTTAGGTACATTCAATCTCCTTGCAAGCTCCTTATCTATGTTGTTTGTCCATATTTCATTTGCCACCTGGAGGCCGTAAGTGGTTTTCCTGTAAAGCCTAATACCAAGTACGCCCATTGGGGGTACCTCAACAACTGTAACGGGCAACATTATTTCCTGGCCTGCAGTTTCACTCTTCTTCCTCCAATCAACCATAAGAATGTGTGTCATGCCCACCTTATATCCCGCAAAACCCTGTATTTTTGGGCCCTTCTCTATTTCGGGCCAACTCTTTATATGTGCAACTATATCTCGCGCTCTCTTCCTCGGATAGTATGCCATAGAGCCATGTCTCGAATGATGAGGCGTAGCCATATTTATTTCCTCCTTTTTCCAGCCGCCACCCGTGACACTTACTCACTCCCCAGAATTATTAAATTCGGGGATTGAGAACGGGAATCCTATGGATTATCCCTCTGTGTCTGGGTGGTTTTTTGGAGTTAGGCAGATTAATATGTAGATATATAAAAAAATTTCCCATATTTATGGGGTAAAGATTAAAAATGAGAAATAATGTGGTAAGTTAGAATGAAATGTGTCGTTTGTGGTAGGAATGAGGCCAAGATAAACGGCCTTTGCGAGGAATGTTACCTGAATAGTAGAAATTATATTAAGCCACCGAGGAATGTTGAGATAATAAAATGCCCAAGGTGCGATGGAATAAGGGTAGGCAACACATGGTATTATGGAAAAATCTTGGAGGATGCTATAGCCGAATCACTTGAAAAAAACTCTAAAATACTTGATGACAGGATAGATGTAAAAATACAGTATAGTGTGATCAATACACAGAATATGCTTGATGTTGACTATATCCTAAAATTAAACAACGTTGAAAAGGTGGAAAAACATCTTGTTCCCTTCATTTTTAAAAAACAGCTATGCCCTAGATGTAGCAGGTATTCAGGGGACTATTTTGAATCAATTATTCAGCTAAGGTCTGATGGAAGACTTAAAGATGATGAGTTGCTGGACTTAGAGGAATTTGTTTTCAAGAATGTTGATATTGAGAGAAAAAAGAATCCAGATCTTTATGTACTTAAAAAGGAAAGCAGGGATGGAGGTATGGATTTTTATCTTAGCTCAAACTCAAGCGGAAGGGTGATTGCCAGAAAGATTGCTGACAGGTATGGGGCAACGGTAAGAGAATCACCTCATCTTGCAGGTGTGAAGGAGGGGAAGGATTTTTACAGAATTACATTTTCCGTCAGGTTACCGGATTATAGGGAGGGGGATTTCATAAAGGTGGGAAACAATGCATACATGGTGGTAGCCATAAGGAAGGGACAGGTAAAGGTGATTAATCTAAAAAACGGATATGTTGAAAGCATCACACAAAAGGACCTTAGGGACGGGGGATACAGGATTTTTGCCAGGAAGGGGGATGAGGTGGGTGCAATAAAGCTTTACGAGGAGGGGGAATACATACACTTTATGGAGACAAAAAACTACAGAACACTTGTGATAAAAAAGCCCTTTTTTAAGGTAAATAGGGAATTTTTAATAGTTCTTGATGGTGAAGAAATTTACATTGTACCAGAAACAATGAATTTTTAAATAAATAAAGGTTATACACTTTTTGTGATTTCAAAGGCAATAAAGGTAAAAAGGAATGAAATATCAAGGATCATGGAATTTCTCAAAAATGAGGGCCTTTTGATTAAGGGCCTCAAGATAATTAAGGATGGTGATTTTTCCTTTTTACCTGTAAAATCTGTGCCTGAAGGCTACGACTCATATGAAATGAATTTTGAAGAGATACCAAGAATAAGAAGTTATATTGATCTTGTTAAAATACCGGAGGATTTAAAAAAATATCTGCCCAGGTCCATGGATATCGTGGGAAATGTTGCAATAGTTAAGCTGAATGAAAATATAATGGAATATTCCAGAGAGATAGGAAATGCAATAATGCTCTTCAATAAAAATATTAAAACTGTAGCACTTGACAGGGGTGTAAAGGGGGAGTTTAGGGTAAGGGATCTTGAGGTGATAGTTGGTGATGGCCTGGAAACTGTGCACAGGGAAAATGGCATCAGAATTTTCATAGACTTGGGGAATGTTTATTTTTCACCTAGGCTTTCAAAGGAAAGATCAAGGATTCTCTCCCTCGTCAGGGATGGTGAAACAATCCTTGACCTTTTTTGTGGTTCAGGGGCCTTCTCAATATTGATAGGTAAAAAAAGGAAGGTGAAAATATATTCAGTTGACAAGAATCCGCGTGCAATAGAATGCCTGAGGGAATCAATAAGAATAAATAAGATCGATAACATTGTACCTATTCTCGATGATGTGAGGACAGCTGTAAATTACATTCCAAATGGTGATAGGGCAATCATGGACCTACCCATGGAATCAATAAACCTCCTTGATTTTGTAATTAATAAATCCTCATATTTCCATATTTATTACAAAACAAATTCTCCGGATGATGTAAAAAATTTTATAGAGGGAAAGGGGTTAAAAGTGGAGAATTATGGCCTTGTACATGGATATTCGCCTTCCGAGGGAATGTACTATTTTGATGCAAGGAGAGGTGCATAGAATTGCTTATATCAATACTACATGATATACTTGGTTTCAAAAAATTCCCTAGGGATGCCAAATTACTTATTATTTCATCGATAGTGATGAGCTTTACACAAGGTTATATGTTCGTAGATTTCTCCATATACCTGAGCCAGGTAGGATACAACACGTACTTGATAGGCATTGTACTCTCTGTACCAACATTCCTAGGCGCATTGTTCATGATACCCATGGGCCACCTTTCTGACATGTATGGGAGGAAGAGGTTTATTTTAATGGCCAGGCTTTTTTCCTTTATTGGTGCTACTATTTATTTTTTAACATACAATCTTATTTTAATAATAATAGCTGGTATATTCCAGGGAATTGCATTTGCTAATGCATCATCAAGTTACAACGCACTAATGGCTGAAAAAACAACCCCACAGGACAGAAACTTAATATTTGCATCCAACAGCTTCCTTTCTGGTATTGCACAGGCGGCAGGAATGTTTTATGGATCCATACCCCCCATAATTGGTCATATTTATCATTTAGACGTCTTTACATCTTACAGGGTACTTTTCCTTACATCAATAATAGGCCTACTTATTTCCACATTATTGATTTTAAGGGTAAAGGAGGATTATTCTGGGAATAGAAAGGGAAATATGAAATTTTTTGACCTATTTCATTTCCCTGAGAAGTCCAAGGGAACAATAATCAAACTTTCAGTACTCGGGATGATAGGCCTGGGTGCAGGTATTATAGTCAGGCTTTTCTCACTTTGGTTCTATCTAAAATTCCACGTAAATGTTGATGTTCTTGGGCCAATATTCTCAGTTTCCCAGATTGTTACAGCCTTTGCATCAATTACAACACCATCAATTGCAAGAAAAATAGGTGAAATAAGAACTATTGTTTTCACAGAGGCACTTTCTGTAATTATTCTAATAACAATGCCCTTCCTTCCATATTATTATCTTGCTGGTATATTCCTAATAGTTAGGAATTTTCTTATGAACATGTCAGGTCCAATAATGACAAGTTTTACAATGAGCATAATTCCGGAGGATGAGAGGGCAAGGGGGTCTGCCATAATACAGTTTTTTGATTCATTACCAAGGTCATTTGGACCCTACATAGGTGGATTCTTTATGAGCCTTGGCTACATAGACCTTCCATTTTATTTTACAGGTACTCTATATTCCATATCTATTGGCCTTTTCTATCTATTCTTCAGAAATGTCAAGATACCTAAGTGATCCTTGAACCCCTGTCTGAAATGTTTTTGTCCTCAGCCTCATATTCATCGTAACCTATTAAATCATAAAACCTCTTTCTTGTCATTAATTTTTCAAGAATTCCTGACTGTGTTCCTTTTTCAAATATTTCCCTGTATACATTTTCAGCGGTTAAAAGTGAGGCCCTGAATACTGTTAATGGGAAAATTACAATTCTATAACCAAGATTCTCTAGATCACTTGCACTCAGAAGAGGACTCTTTCCAAACTCCGTCATATTTGCAAGAAGAGGAGCCTTAACCTCTTTAGAAAATTTACCAAACTCCTCTCTTGTCTCAAGTGCCTCTGGAAAGATCATATCCGCCCCGGCCTCTAAATAAAGATTTGCCCTTCTTATTGCACCTTCAATACCCTCCACAGCCCTGGCATCAGTTCTTGCAATTATTATAAAATCACTGTTCTTCCTTGATTCAACCGCTGCTATTATCTTTTTCACCATCTCATTCTCTGGAATAAGTTTCTTTCCGGGCAAGTGCCCACATTTCTTTGGAAGCTCCTGATCCTCTATATGTATTGCAGAGGCACCAGATGATTCCATCATCCTTACTGTTCTTATTACATTTAAGGCCTCTCCAAAACCAGTGTCCACATCAACAATTACAGGTAATCTTGTGACGGATGCAATTTTTCTTACCTCCTCTGAAACCTCAGAGAGTGTTGTTAATGAAAGGTCTGGAAGACCCATTGATCCTGCTATTCCAGAACCTGATACATAGAGTGCCCTGAAGCCTGTTCTTTCTGCTATTATTGCGGTGATTCCATTAAAAACTCCAGGGGCAATAGTGATTCCCTTTGATATAAGTCTCCTGAGTTCACTGGGGCCAAGGTTAACATTATCCTTTAGTATTGACATTCGTGATCACATCCAGAAACTCGTTCACAGAAATATGTTCCAGTGATTTACCTGCATCCATTATGCTGTTAACAAGATCCTCGTCCTTGATTATCTTCAGACCCTTTTCCTTTAAATCATCCCAGGTAAATGGATCCCTGAAATGACCCTTTGGCACTGTAATTTCCTCAGAAAATAATCCCTCGTTTGTGAGAACATCAATTTTCACAGGAAGATATTCTGGATACATGGAATTGTATTTCTCAGATACGTTAAAGGTCATTTTATCAATAAGTGAAAGTATCTTTTCATCCCTTAGAAATTTTTTATCATATGAATCAAGGTCTGGAGCTCCATAATTGAGCGTATATGCAATTATGTATGGCATTGAATGATCAGCTGTCTCCTTTGTCTGTGGCCTCAACTTCTCTGGATCCTTTATTATTATCCTATAAGCAACATCAAAGGTAGTGACGTCTATCCTTCTTATAAATCCCTTCATCTTCTTTTTTATTAAAAGTGCTGCATCTACTGCACTCATAGCGTGATATTCTACAGGATAGTTCTTTATCATTGTTCTCATTACCCTGTCCTTTGTAAGGTCAAGATCAAACTCACCTGAAACCTGTTTAAAGAATCCCATCTCACCTTCAAATATAGGTCCAGGACCTGTGAACCCGCCCATCGCCAGCATTACGGCAAAAACACTATTCCTTGAGGCATTACCTGCTGTACAACCCTTCCACATGCTCAGCTCCCCTGCCCTTGTTTGTCTTAAACTTATGTTATTGTTTATTGCAAGGTTAAGGGTATGTATGAACCTTTTGTCATCTAAATCGAGAAGTGCAGCAAGACCCGCAGCGGATGAAATGGAAATGTATGTAACATGATCCCATCCCCTCTCCCTTATGGATACTGCATCTGCAAGTGCTCCAAGTATTTGATAAGAGACATATGCTGACCTGATAAGATGCTCTCCATCCAAATCCATCGAGCTGCCCATTGCAATAAGTGGTGGAATGTTATCTGATGGATGCAAGGCCTCCTTGCTCAAGTAAGTATCATTGTAATCAAGGAACCTGGTCATGCAACCATTTATAAATGTTGCAACGTCAACAGATGCCTTCTTTCTTGTAAAATAAATCCTTCCATTCAGCTTTCCCTTACTTGGAAGTAGCATTTTCATTCCTATCTTTACGGGTTCAGCATCCTTGGCACCATAGGAAACAAAGATCGAATCAACGATCCTCTTTTTCAATTCCTCAGAAATCTCGTATCCTGGCCTATTGTTCATTAATTCCTTGCCATATGCATATATCTTTTCTGTCAATAACATGAAAATCCCTAAGGATTATAGTTATTTTATTTATTAATTTTTTACTTTTTTTTATTAATGAAAATCATCCGGAAAAATATTTATAAAATATTACATTTTAGATGCAAAGGTGAAAAAATGGAAGTTGAATTCTGCATATCATGTGGCAAAGGCCTCAATGAAGAGGGTTCCGTAATATTCAAATGCCCCAACTGCGGTGAATACACCATAGGAAGGTGTAAAAGTTGCAGAGAGATGGGTGTTAAGTATAAATGCCCGAAATGCGGTTTTGAGGGTCCCTAGGTGATGTGGATGGGTGAGGTAGGAATAGTTTATAAGATACTCCCTGAAAATGTTGAACTTGATGTGAATGACCTGAGCAAAAGGATAGAGGATGAGATAAAAGGGATATGCAAGGTGAAGGGTGTTCAGATTAAGCCTATTGCCTTTGGTCTTAATGCAATATTAATGTTCATTTCAGTGAAGGATGAAAGTGGAGCATCTGATAAGGTTGAGGAGAAAATAAAAAATGTTAAGGGTGTAGGTGAGATTGAAGTAGAGGAGATGAGCCTTTTATAAAATAAATGATGCCACGAGAGGAAGAAGAACAGTAGCATCACCCTCTACAGTAATATGCCTTGCCCTTGGTTTTATCTTACCCCAGGAAATAGCCTCCCTTGTTCTGGCACCGGATAATGAACCGTCCCATTCTACAGCGGTAGTTATATATATTGCATAATCAAGACCGCCCCTGAATTGGTTCCACCAAATTGTATGATGTTTTGATATTCCTCCACCAATCATAAGTGCTCCAGTCTTTTTAGCTGTAAATATTATGTCGGAGAGAAGATGTTCATCCAAGAATATGTTAATCTTAAAATTCCTTTCAATCTCCCAGTGACTCCATAACTGTGAGCCAACAGCACCATCTGTTATTCCAGGTACAATGATTGGTATTTTGTTTACATATGCCCAGTATAATATTGAATCCTTTTTATTTATGAACCTCCCAAGCTCCCATACTAGCTCATATGTGCTCCACTCCTTTTTTTCAATAGATTTAAAGAATTCATTCATCTTTTCCTCAATTATTTTACCGTAGTTTTCCTTTGGTATAATAACATTCCCTAGCCTGTAAATACCTCTTTTTGCAAGATCGATGTCGTCCATCTCAAAATCACCATGATAGTATGAACTGAATGCCCTAGCAATATCATGGTCAAGGGTGCCACAGGTGGTGATAATAATATCAAACTTTTTTTCCTCCACCATTTTTCTTATTAGACCTCTACTCCCTGTGGATATTATGTCTGCTGGAAAGGATAAAATTCTTGTTATTTCTTTTTCATTTTCCATCATTTCAAGCATTTTTGCAGCATCATAGACCTTTTTTGCCGTAAAGCCACCAGCAAGTCCAAAGGATTCAACAAGCTCCCTGAGGGATGTATTGGAATTTATCTCAAGATCCTTCACTTTTTTCATAAAACTGATAATTAAAAAAAGAATAAAAAATTATTCTACACCTATTACAGAATCTGACTGAATCTTGAATAGGGCCTCTTTTCCTGGAACTATTGTTCTGTGCTTTTCCAGGATTGCCTTTCTAATATCATCAATCTTTTCAAGTCTTATTATTGTCTTAATTGCTGGATTCATATAGTAACCTGCAACATTCTTTATCCTACCATCTTTTATACTATAATATACCCTGGATGTAAGGAGGACAACAAGTGAATAATTCTTAGCAATGTCCTCAAGTATTCCAAGCTGCTTTGACAGACTTGCCAGTGAGTTCATATGTTCAATATTAAGGTTATAGAATTCAGTAAATGAATCTATAACTATTGCACTCACATTTATACCCCTCATCAATAGAGAATATGTTTTCTTTATTGCCTCTTCCTGCTCGATAAAACTTCTAACCCTGTAAAATAACAACTTAGATGCAATTTCCCTTTTTCCACCAGTAAATGAATGAAGTCTTTCAGGGGAGAGTGATTCAGAGTCAATGAAAATTACACCTCCATAATTCTTTACACAATTGATAGAAAAATTTAGGGCAATATTTGTTTTACCAGTTCCGGGACCACCATATATAAGTGTAATGGATCCCTTTTCAAAACCACCTTTTAAAATTGAATCAAGTGTTGAAATACCAGTGGGAACCCTTTGCATCATACTACCAAAGTTAAGGGAAATAAATAAGTTTTTTTACTCACTTCTTTTATGGAAGATGGATGATAAGAATAATAGGTATCATACATGTAATGGACATATCAAGCAGGGTATATTCTGCAATAGATTATTATAGTCCATCAGCTGTGGCGATAGAGCTTGACAATAAAAGGCTTCAAGCACTTTTGAGCAATGAATATAAAAAAAGGTTATCAATCACTGGTATAATCTCATCCATGCAGAGAAGGATAGCAATGTCTAACAATATAATACCTGGTGCTGAAATGCTGGCCGCATACAAAAAGGCAAACATGAATGATCTACCTGTTTTCCTTATAGATGATGATATTGAGGAGATTTATTCAAAGATTAGATCAATACCATTTAGGGAGAAATTTTATATATTTATGGAAACATTTTTTTCATTACCATTCTCTAGGAAATACAGTATAGATGAATTATTAGATAATGAGGATTTAATGCTTGAAAAATTCAAAAAAAGATATCCTACTCTATTTCATTATTTGTTAGAAGAAAGAAACAGAAATATGGCAAAAAGAATAAAGGAAATAGAGGAAAGGTATCAAAATGTGCTTGTTTTTGTAGGAGATGCACATTTAACTGGCATTAAAAGTTTAATTCCTGATGCAGAGATAATTAGATTAAAGGATTTTTTAAAAATAAATTTCCCAAACAATTCATTTAATTTTTCAATAAGAATCTCTTAATTTTTAAATGTTTTATTATGATAGCAAGAATATTTGAAAGAAGATCCATTATTTACATATTCTTAATTGAACTCATTGCAAAATATTAAACACACTAAAATTCATCGGAAAAATGAATTACAGTTCAAATTGATTATACTTCTTAAAATAATAATTATTTGATTATAAAATTAAATTACTTTTTTATGTTATTTTAAAAAATTTATAATACTGTAATAAATAATCAACAGAATCCTTAAATAAAAAAAGGTAATGAAGAAGATGAAGGTGATTTAAATGCCGGTAGAGCTTGAAAAGGTAAGGTTTGGTACCGAATTAATTAAGAGAGGATTTGCCAAAATGCAGAAGGGTGGCGTAATAATGGATGTGGTGAATGCGGAGCAGGCAAAAATAGCTGAAGAGGCTGGTGCTGTTGCTGTAATGGCACTTGAAAAAGTACCTGCAGATATTAGGGCTGCCGGCGGTGTTGCAAGAATGGCAGATCCAAATAAGATACAGGAAATAATGGATGCCGTTTCAATACCTGTAATGGCAAAGGTAAGGATTGGCCATGTTGCTGAAGCTAGGGCACTCGAGGCCCTACAGGTTGATATGATAGATGAAAGTGAGGTTTTGACACCCGCGGATCCTTTCTTCCACATAGATAAAAGAGAGTTCGTAGTTCCATTTGTATGTGGTGCTAGGAACCTAGGTGAGGCTGTGAGAAGGATATGGGAAGGTGCAGCAATGATAAGAACCAAGGGTGAGGCAGGAACAGGAAATGTTATAGAGGCAGTGAGACATATGCACCTTGTAAATAGGGCTATTGAGGAGATAAGGGAAAAGACAGAGGATGAAATATATGCAATAGCTGAAAAATATGCCTCTAGTTATGTAGAACTTCTCAAACAAATAAAGGAATTAAATGGAGAGGAACCTAGGATAGGAAAAAATGAGATTGTTTACTCAAAATATACGCTTAACGATATAATAGATGGCCTTTATTCAGAACTCCTTGAGATAAGGAAACTCGGAAGGCTTCCAGTTGTTAACTTTGCTGCAGGAGGTATTGCTACACCTGCTGATGCTGCAATGATGATGCAAATGGGAGCAGATGGCGTTTTTGTAGGTTCTGGAATATTCAAATCTCCCAACCCTGTTGAAATGGGAAAGGCCATTGTTGAAGCTGTTCTTCATTATAATGAACCCGAGGTAGTAGCTGAGGTATCAAAGGGTCTTTCAGGAATGAAGGGAACAGATGTGACATCCCTTCCCCAGGAACAGAGATTACAGGAAAGGGGCTGGTAAGGGCTCGTGGCCTAGATTGGACAAGGCACTGGCCTTCTAAGCCAGGGATCGCGGGTTCAAATCCCGCCGAGCCCG
>Ga0078972_1003637_pt1 | contig 45330 bp, 34 predicted proteins | sample YelNatPaOPGAMG01_FD_67568 | JGI IMG/M metagenome (GOLD analysis project Ga0078972, IMG submission 67568) | Hot spring thermophilic microbial communities from Obsidian Pool, Yellowstone National Park, USA - OP-RAMG-01 (SPADES assembly) (version 2) | ecosystem: Environmental > Aquatic > Thermal...
AGCCGGGCCGGTTCTCGATCGCCAACGCTTGAGCGCTTTGCCAACCGGGCTCAAACCGCACCGGCCCACTCCAGCCCTGGCGAGCGTCGGGCTCTTCAAAGCCGGTTTGGAACCACACGTAGCCTTTAGACCGTGGCACCGGCTCTTGAGCTGGGAGGGCCGCATCGAGCACCCGCCCAGGCAGAAGCAAAACGATCACCGGCGCCCACAGACGCAATCCCCGGGCTCCGCGCAGACCAAGGCTGACTACCTTCGAGTTCATCTGGGCCCGAACGATAACCCGGCGCACGTTCAAATTCGAGCAATGTCGCACCGCCAAGAGCCTCGGCTCAAGGCCAGGCCATCATCGTCCGTGCCGGCGCCTTGCTCAGAGCAAATCAGCCCACACACCGCCTGCGGCATCGAGCACGCAAGCAAGCGACTGGGACTTTGCCTCTCAGAACTTGTGTGCCTGGACTGGTTCAGCGTCGCTGCGTGCCTGCAGCTCGAATTCGAAGGCGCCCAACGCCGCTGCTTGCACGAAGCCAACCTGATCCACTTGGCTACCTACCGGCACCGAGAAGCCCCGACAATTTCAGCAATGGAAAGCCCATTGGCAGGCGGCGGTGCGCAACGTGCTGGTGTGTTTGGGGCTGAACCGGAGGAGCTGTTGCCCTTCGCCCACTGTGTGGCGGTGCACCCGCGGAAGTTGCACACCACCAAAGTGATTGGGCCGCTGGTCACGGGTGTGCGGCGATGGATCCGCGCCAGGTGCACCTTTTGCACCCGGAGCAGTTGGGAACGCATCCAGTTAAGCGTGTTTGACCGACTGAACACTTACTGGTCCCAGAAACCGCTCGGAGTTTCGAGTCAAGATTCTTGACCATGCCCTCAGTCGGCACACCGCACTTTGGCCTTCGCCCCTGAGCCCTGGCCGTTCGAACGAACAACGAACGAATAACAAACAACAGAAGCTTTTGGCCTCCGCTCAGAGCCCCCTCGTTCGAATAACCACGAACAACAAACAAAAGACAACCAACAACCAACAACCAACTTTTGCCTTCCCCCCGGAGGCCGGGCCGTTAGAATCGATACTGCAACACATGCGCCTATTTCGACGTTTTGCCTTCCCCCCGGAGGCCGGGCCGTTAGAATTCAGTCGGAGACATCTCAGCCAGCCGCTTAGTTTTGCCTTCCCCCCGGAGGCCGGGCCGTTAGAATCCGTCGGGCCACGACACGACCCGAGGCATAGTTTTGCCTTCCCCCCGGAGGCCGGGCCGTTAGAATACGTGCAGCGTCTGCTCGACTATCTAGGCAGTTTTGCCTTCCCCCCGGAGGCCGGGCCGTTAGAATCCTTGACGTAGGACACCCGCCAGAGCTGGTGTTTTGCCTTCCCCCCGGAGGCCGGGCCGTTAGAATTCCAGCCAGCTTTACGACCACGACCTCGTAGTTTTGCCTTCCCCCCGGAGGCCGGGCCGTTAGAATAGACAAGTCACCCCAGTGCAGTGGCGGTCGGTTTTGCCTTCCCCCCGGAGGCCGGGCCGTTAGAATGCGGACTAAACCTCCTCTTTTCACGTAGCCGTTTTGCCTTCCCCCCGGAGGCCGGGCCGTTAGAATCAGAAATGCCGCGAATGGCACGGTGTATGCGTTTTGCCTTCCCCCCGGAGGCCGGGCCGTTAGAATCTGCGCGAGTCGCTCGACGACGACGGCGATGTTTTGCCTTCCCCCCGGAGGCCGGGCCGTTAGAATACTGTCAGTCCAATGCGCTGGATCACCTCAGTTTTGCCTTCCCCCCGGAGGCCGGGCCGTTAGAATGTGCCGCACGCCCTGTCCGGAGCACACGCTGTTTTGCCTTCCCCCCGGAGGCCGGGCCGTTAGAATAGAAGCTTATCGCATCCTGGATCGCACTGGTGTTTTGCCTTCCCCCCGGAGGCCGGGCCGTTAGAATGTCGCAATCTGGCCAGGAGCTCAGCGTCACTGTTTTGCCTTCCCCCCGGAGGCCGGGCCGTTAGAATCGGCCCGCACGCCGCTCGCCGCCGCGTGACGTTTTGCCTTCCCCCCGGAGGCCGGGCCGTTAGAATATGCGCGCTCTGCTGCGCTGTGGACCGAGAGTTTTGCCTTCCCCCCGGAGGCCGGGCCGTTAGAATGCCCCAGGGGCGCGTCCGCCGGCGACACGCGTTTTGCCTTCCCCCCGGAGGCCGGGCCGTTAGAATCAGGGCGGACAACCGAGCCAACACCTACATTGTTTTGCCTTCCCCCCGGAGGCCGGGCCGTTAGAATCGAAACAGATGGCACGCTATTCTGGGACTAGTTTTGCCTTCCCCCCGGAGGCCGGGCCGTTAGAATCGCTGGACGCGCGGAGTGCAGCGCGCTGGCGTTTTGCCTTCCCCCCGGAGGCCGGGCCGTTAGAATGTGCCGCGCGTGGAGGCGCAAAGTGCCACAGTTTTGCCTTCCCCCCGGAGGCCGGGCCGTTAGAATGTAGAGTGAGATCAGAGGTGTAGTATATGCGTTTTGCCTTCCCCCCGGAGGCCGGGCCGTTAGAATAGCTTGAGCGGCAGATCGCTGCCGCTGCGCGTTTTGCCTTCCCCCCGGAGGCCGGGCCGTTAGAATTACGTCAATCTCAACGCGCGGTCGCTGCAGGTTTTGCCTTCCCCCCGGAGGCCGGGCCGTTAGAATGAATGGTGGCCGGCCGAGCTGCAGATAATAGTTTTGCCTTCCCCCCGGAGGCCGGGCCGTTAGAATTCGACGTCGAGGCCTCCGTCGCGCGCTGGGGTTTTGCCTTCCCCCCGGAGGCCGGGCCGTTAGAATGTCCGGTGGGTGGACGCGCCCGCCCCGGAGGTTTTGCCTTCCCCCCGGAGGCCGGGCCGTTAGAATTTTCGTCAGCGGGACCAACGTCGTGCTCTCGTTTTGCCTTCCCCCCGGAGGCCGGGCCGTTAGAATCCACACCAGCACCAGTCGCACGATGTAGTCGTTTTGCCTTCCCCCCGGAGGCCGGGCCGTTAGAATACCAGATCTGTCGACTGGTCGCATCGCTGAGTTTTGCCTTCCCCCCGGAGGCCGGGCCGTTAGAATATAATAGTCTGAATAATAATATGTTACACTGTTTTGCCTTCCCCCCGGAGGCCGGGCCGTTAGAATTGGCTTGCCTGAAGGGGTTGAGGGTGATGAACTTAGGGCCGGTTAAGACTCTTCGGGGGAAGGCTTAACTGAAGCAGAGGCTCGCTGCCCACTGCATGGCACGGCAGCGAGCCTCGGTGTTTTTAGTCCCAGAACTCGATTTGATTGGGCACTTTGGGGTCTGTGGCTCGTTTGCCCTGGTGATAGTTTGGGCCGATGACAGTGACGCTTTTGGCCCATTGAGCGTCGGTGACGAACAACAGGCGCACGTTACCGGCTGGCGGCACCAGTTTTTCGATGGTTCGAAGGTGCTTGTCCAGTTGCTCGAAGTTGACGCAGGGGCGGGCATAGACGGAGAACTGGACCATGAGAAAGCCGTGGTCACGAAGGTCGTTGCGGAAGCGAGTGGCGACCTTGCGTTCCTGCTCGCTCGTCACCGGCAGATCAAACATGGCCAACAGCCAGCCCATACTGAAAGGTGAATTGTTCATTTAATTTTCGGCGCCCACTTGCACCCCTCGATACCCAGGGCCAACGTCGTCGAGCTGTCGTCCACAGCGCAGGCTTGCAGTCTGCTGCATGGCGGATCTGCAATCCGCCACTCCTGCGGCGGCCCAGATGGACCTGCCGGATCCATCCGCCGACTCACGTCGGCGGCTACAGGTTCGCTTGGCCTGGCGGCTGGAAGCCGGCGATACAGCAGGTTGGAAACCTGTGCTACCAAAGCCGCCGTGGCCGTCCGGCCCCGCCGTAGCGCAGACTGGTAGTCTGCTGTACCGCGGATTGGCAATCCGCACACCTCCCGAACTTCGAACGCCCCACCGATTTTTTAATCCGCGAACGCCACGGACATCCGGATGCAGCAATCTTTTGTACGCGCTGGCGGGTGGAAGCCGGCCATACAGCAGGTTGGAAACTTGTGCTACACACGCTCCTCGAGCCGCGCCATGGGCAAACGCACGGGCAGGCCTGCGGCTGGGAGGGTCTCCGGTAGTTCGGGCACCCAAAAGTGGCGGTGCGACGCTTCGGCATAGGCGCGGGCCAGCGAGTTGGCCGATGCGTCGATGGCATCCATAAGCTTGAGCGTATAGGCGCCGCGTTTTACTCGCCGGTCGCGCAATTCGGTGCCCACTTTCCTGGCCCACGCCTTCATTGAGATGTCTGGCTCCAGCATAAACTCAGCCAGCATCAGCTCTACCACCGGCCTGAACGGCTCCATCAGGTCATACACCAGTGCATCGGCCCGGTAGCGGGGCTTGTGGTGCACGCCCAGTTGAGGCAGCAACCCGTGGATGATCAAGCTGCGGTGGCACAGGGCCGCCAGCACCGCGTAGCCGTAGTTGAGCATCTGGTTGGGGGCGGTGTTTTCCCGGCGGTCGCGCTTGGTGGCGGTCCAGCCAATAGAGGGGAAGTACAGTTGCCAGTAACGCCGAGCGCAGTTGGCCTCGTCGAACTGACCCTGTTTGAGCGCCAGTTCCAAGTGCGGCGAGCGCAATTGTCGCTGTGCCAGCACGCGGGTTTGGTTGAGGGTCTTGACGCGGAGCATTTCCTGCCACAGCCGCGCGTTGAGGCGGCGCGGGCGGGCGGTTTGTGTTTCGAAGGCTTTCAGGTCCACCACGCGCGCCAGTGGTGCGGTCCAGCCGCAAGGCTGATAGCGCTCGTCGCAATGCAACACGATGGCGTCCTTTTCCAGGACGCCGGTGATGAAACTGGAGGTGAGGGTGACGCCGCGAGCGGCGATGATGACGGCCCGCAGATCCTCCAGAGGCAACCGACGCTCGGTTTGGTCTTGGGCGCGGCAGACGATGAACCCGCGCTCGCGGGCCAGGACCGCGCCGTGTTGGAAGACGTGGAGAACGTGGTGGCTCACGGCTTTGCTCCCTGATCAGGCTTTGCGCCGGAAACCGGCAGCCAGCAGTTTGGCGAGGTTGATCTGTGGACTCTCTTCACCTGAGGGCCTGGTGACTTGGGCGCGGCCATCCTTCTTGATGGTGTTCAGCCGGTATGTGCCGGGCTGGAGCACAAAGTTGCCGTGCGTGACTGGTTGATCCAGCTCCACCAGACACATGCTTTGGAAAAACCCGACCACGCGGCCGCCGGCGGCCAGCCGCTCGACCTCGGCTTTGACCGCGACCAGGGACTCGAACGGCCGCACCGGCCGGACGCGGACGCGGCCGCGGGCGTCGAGATAGACGAACTGGCCGCGATGCTCGCCCTTGCGGGTGCGGAACGCGCCGCAGCCGTCCTTGGACAGGTCCTTGAACTCCTCCGGCTCTTCGTCTCGGTTGAGCGTGACCTTCAGGACCTTCCTGCCGGGCAGTTCCGGGCAAGTGCCCGCGGCCAGTGACTGGCAGAAGTTGTCCCAAGCGGCCTGGTCCGGGCCGGTGGCGACAAACGCCTCCAAGACGCGCCGGAGGCGCGGGTCGCGCACGTGGGCGATCTGGTCTTTCGCGTAGGTCAGGTTGAAGACCGGGCGCTGTTGTTCCTGTTTGTAGGCCAAGTCGCGGACAGGCGCGCGCTGGACAATGACTGGCTCGCCCTTGTCCAAGCGGCGCCCGTAGATGGTGTCGGCCAATGCGCACGGCTCGTAAGCCAGATGCCGGGGCACGATCTTTTCCAGTTGGCGGGCGAACAGCGACTGAATCTGCTGGTAATCCTCGTGGCCGTTGGCGTCGCGAAACGCCGCCGGGAAACGGAAGAAACCTTCCTTGTGCGGGTCGCGCGCCCAGTTGGGGATGAAGGTCATGACCATCGCATCAAGGGCGTGGTGGCGGTCATCATCGCGGTTCTTCACTTTCTTGGCTAGCACCTGCGGCGAGATGTCTTTGCCGTAGAGCAACTTGTCGAGGCCGTATTTGCGACGCACGCGGGCTGTCAGGCCGCCGGAGACGACGATGACCCGCTTGACCGGTTGCGGGCCACTGTAGTCCACGCCGTTGCGCCAGCCGAAGCGCAGGTTGACGATGGTCTGGGCTAACCTGGAAATCCAGGCGGTCTCGGCCAGGGCGGTGTAGCGTTCGACCAGTTCCGGGGCGTCTTCCCGGGTGAGGAGCTGGACCTTTTTGTTGCGCAGGGTGGCGGCGCGGGCCTTGACCCGCTCGATGTAGGCGTCCCAGCCGTTTGTGCCGTGGAGCAAGGCGTAGGGTGTCAGTTTGCCCTTCTCCTTGGCACTATTCACCTCCGGGAAGGTCAGCACGTAATTGACCATCGCATCTGGTCCGCCCAGTGAGCGGGGGACGATGTGGTCAATCTCGTATTGGTCGAGCTGGGTTTCGGAGAGCGGCCTGCCGGTGTAGAGGCAAATGCCGCCCTGGGCCTTGAACAGCTCGTAGCGCAGGGCACGCGAGCGGGACCCCAGACCGAGTTTTGCGGCTTCCGCTTCCGCCTCAGCCCGCGCTTGCTCGCGTCGCTTCTGGAAGGTTTGCAGCTCGCGTTTCGCTTGCTCGCCCATGAAATCCTCGCGGACGAACTCCAGCACAATGGCCTCGGGCACGCCGAAGCCGGGCAGGCCTTCGCGGGCGTCGCCGAACCGGAGTTTCCTCAGCCGCTCGTCGAAGATGCCGAGCCGATGCCGGACCACGGGGTCTTTGATTGTGCCGAGCAGCTCGCGCACGGCGGCGTCGGCGTCCAACCGGCCGTCCTCGGTGTGCCGCTGCTGGAGGGCTTCGAGGGTCTGGGCCGGGATGAAGAGGTTTTCCCAGGAGTCCGGGCTGCCGTCGTCCTTGCGCATCTGGAGCAGGAAGTTCAGTTCCGAAACCAGCAGGCCGCGCTTGCGGTTTTCGGCGTCGTGCTGTTTGCGCTGGGCCTCGTTGGAGGCCGTGGAGTCGTCAAAGATAGCCAGCGGCTGGCCCGGGGCAGGGCCGAGTCGTTGGAGCAGGTCCGGCTCGCGCCGCACCAAGCGGGCGTGGAACGCGGATGGGGCGTCGCCGGAGAGGATCAGTTCCTTGAGAATGCGCAGGGCCACGCGCGAATAGGCGCTGCGGCCGGAGGTGCGGGGCGCTTTGACTTCCTCGTGGCCGGGCAGGGGGCGGAGCATAATTTCCTCGGCTTGCTGTTTGGCCTGTTTCCAAGCCGCCGCGGCCCTTTTGACCAGCGGCAGCAAATGGGCCGGCAAGGCAGTCTGCGCAGCCCGCCGCCCTCCGGCCACGGCGTGCAGCAGGGCCTCGGCTTCTTCGCGGGTGCGCGGACGCGGTGCGCCGTTGTCCGAGACGGTGAGCCGGGCAAGACCCTTGAGACATTCCGCTTCCGCGGCGATTTTCGGCCAGTCGGACGGGTTGATGGCGAAGCAATTGGCCACTTTCCTGGGCCACTCTTTCGCCGGTTCGCCTTCCGGGGTGAACAGCGGCAGCGTCTTGAGGCGACGTTGGGCGAAGGCGAAGATGTCGCGGACTTCCTGAACGGTGAGCTTGCGCTGGCCTTTGACTGGATCGGCCACCAGCAGGTTCTTGAGCTTGAGCAGGAAGGTCACCTCGCTGGCCAGGAGCGAATCTGGTACGAGTTTGCCGGTCAGCCTGCCGTTGCGATCCTTTTCAAGTCGGGCGTCCACCTTGCAGGCGTGGTAGCGCGGAATCAGCACGCAGGGAGCGAGAATCCGGTTGTCGAACCTGGGGGTTTTCTGGCCGAGGGCGGCCATCCACTCCTCGAATGTGCCGATGCGGATGCCGGCCTGGCGGCGCTGGTTCAGGAAGGCCTCGAAGGAGGTTTCGTCGGGCTGACCGGCCGGGCCGTCGCAAAGAAACTCGCCGAAGGTGCGGGCGTGGACCGGCTTGGTTAGTGCCTCGCCCGTGACCGGGTGGCGGAATGTCCAACCGGCGCGTTGCCAGCGCTCGAAGGCTTGTTGGAGCTGGGGCAGCATGGCGGCGGCATTGTTGCCCAGGGCGATCAGCTCCTTGCGCACGTCGGCGCGGTCGAACCGGACGTTGCGGGTGCTGGAGGCGCGGTGGTCGGGACGCAGGCGCAGTTGATCGGGCTGGTCGGGACTCCACAGGCCCATGTGGAAGGCGTCGTAGTAGCAGGGGAAGTGGAATTCGGCGGACACGGCGCGTTTGAACTCCGGCCATTTGCCGGCGGCTTCTCGGTAGCGGGGGTCGGCTTGTTCGAGTTGCTTTTGCTCTTCGGCTTCGAGTTCTTCGGGCGTCTTGCCCTGGGCGCGGGCTTCCTTGACGGCCCACGGGACACGGCCGTAACCGCGTTTTTGCATGGCCGAGCGGAGGGCTTTGTAAACCTGCCATTCTTCAAGCGGCGGGTCGCCAGGTTTCCAGCGGAGCAGCTTGATGCGCAGCAGGCAGGAGGTGTAGCAGAGGTTCGCGCCGGCGGCATCCGAGGGCGCGCCGTCTTTGGTCTTCTCGCCGAGCGCCGGGGCGAACTCGCGTTCGAGCCGGTAGTCGGCCCGTCCGACCAATGCCCAGTGCCCCTGGTCGAAGAGAGGCTGGCCGGTGTCGTCGCGCTTTGGGGGCAGCGCGCAGACCAAGGCGGTCTGACGGGTCTGAAGCACCTCAAGCCCCGCAGCCTGCCAGACGGTGTCCAGCCACCGCTCGCGTTCGCGGTGAGCGTGACGCACTTTCCAGGCACGGTAGCGACTGGCGGGTGTGCCGGATTGACTGGCTGGGCCTCGTTGCGCCAGGTCGGGCGGCAACAGCAGCGCAGCCGTGTGCAGGAATTGATTGGTCTGAACGTCGCGGACAGCCTCCCCAATAGAGCCTTTGCCCAGGTCGAAAGCCCAGATGGTCACTGGACGTATCATAGCCTTAGCTTCCACAAACTTCAGGTAGCGGTCAAGGCGCCTCGGCTGCAGTCTCGGACCCGGGTTTTGCGCCAAAAAGACTGTTATCCGGCAGGGGCTGATGGATTGGGCACAATAGGTCGTTGCACCAGAAGGTTCCCACACGAAGCGGGGCTTCAGCACCGGCCTGAGTCCAGAACGGTCCAGGCCGCTTGAAGCGCCATTGCGCCTGCCGACAGGCCGCTGCCATCGCACCGCTGCCACGCCGCTCACCCGCCCGCCGCCCCGCCCGGTAGTCCCGCCGGTCCGGATGCCTTCAGAGACACCACTGCATGAGCCACGGCTTGGGCGGGCGGCCCGGCCGGCAGCCCCGCCGGCCTTGGGCCAGTTGCCGGATCACTGTCAGCGCCGAGGCGTTCTTCAACTGCCGCACCAGCGGCCGGATCCACACCTGGAATTGTTCCTGATCCTCACCCCACAGCGCCCGGCCCACCGACACCAAGTGTTGCACCGCACGGGAGGAGTCCAACCGCTGTTGGGCTTGAGGCCAGCACTCATCGGCCAGCCGCCACAGCCATACCGGCCCCTCGCTAATCACTGGCAGGCTGGCCTTGGCGTTTGGCCTCGCGCTCATCCGGTGTCTGGCCAGACAAGGGATTCAACGCCAAGGCGCAAAGACGCCAAGCTGCAAAGAGAAACCTGTGGGAAAGTCCCTGCGGGCCAGGTGATCGGTGGATACCGCTGGGCTGCTGTCTGGGCGGCTGGGCTTTCCCTGCGCCTTTGCGTCTTTGGGTTAAACTCGCACTACTTTGGAAGCGGCGGGGTGGCGTGGGGCTTTGGCTTGGCCAGCGTGCCGGAGGGGTCCTCTTAAAAGCTGGGGTAGCAGATGCGCGGGCAGTAGTTGGGACAGCGACGCCGCCCGCATGTCCCCCAGCATACGCCACCGCGCAAGAAAGCAAGGTGCGCCCCACGGAGTGGCCGTCTAGCTTGAAGCCGGCGCAGGCCAGCGGCACCAAGGTGTGTCGTTGTGTGCAACTTCTTGGAACCGGCGGGTTTTCACTCTTAGCAGGTGAAACCGGCAGGATACGTTCGGTCATGAAACTGAATCAGGTGCGCAAGCGTGGGTGGATTTTTCTACTGGGATTGGTGCTCGCGGGCGGTGGCGTCCTTGTTGTTCGTCCGAAACCAACGTGCATTCCCACGCAGAGGTCGGTGCAGTTCCTTATCGGTGGAGAGCGGGACGCGGCCACAGCGCGTTTCGTTGTTCGAACGGTGGGTTCCCACCTGGTTCTGGTGGCTGCGTGACATCCTCCGCAATCCACGCGCGGCCATCCGGATTAATGGTGCAGTCATTGATTGCAAAGGGCTTTCCGAGCAGGTGCTGGCGGATTTGTTGCCTGAAACGGCCCAGGCGGAAACGAATGGCCTGCGCGGATGGATTCTCCGCGATGAGACCTTGGCTCGCCTGCGTCAACAAATCGAGGCAACAGGTGTCGGGCAAGTCATCAGCCGGCCATGCATGCAGATCGGTCACGGGGTTCGAGCATCGATGTTTATCGGCGGCACGCATCCGGCTGCAGGCGGTCCACAGGTCGGGCTGGTTTTGGACGTCCTGCCACTTGTCCGAAACGATGGGACGGACCTGACGGCCATTCTCACCATGACCGAAGCCGTGACCAACCGGTCCTCCGGCACCTCCTTGACGAATGGGGTGGCTGAACCGACGGAGGCGGGCGGGGTCTCAGTTGTGACCAATTTGGCCGCCGCAGCGCGCCTGAAGCTTCCGAAGGGCACCGGCGCTTTCATCCTCACTCGGGCTAGCTCAAACGATGCGCGGTGCCTCGGGGTGCTCTTGTCCGTAGCGGTCAAGCGTTAACGCGAGACACGCTCCCCCCAATTGGTATCCTCTTGGGGGCAGTTCAGGCGTCAATCCAGCGAGCGTGCGCGGTAGAAGCGCATCGAGGCATTGGTGGCACTGCGGTCCAGCAGCTCCACCGGCGCGCCCAGGAACTGGTTGGTGCTCAGGGGCTGCCAGTGTTCCAGGTCGGGTGAATGCTCAATGAGGTAAATCTGGTTCAGGCTGCCGGTGAGGCTGAACCGGAAGCCTTCGGTGGCGATGGTTGCGCCGGTTTGCGGCGGCACGGTCAACCGGGCCGGCACGCGCACACGCAAGGGCAGCACATTGCTTTGGCGCCCGTCCGGATTGGCCACCGACACCAGGGCAATTCCGTCCGGAGCGGTCGGGGCCACGGTCAACACCGCGTGGGATTCGTCCACGAAGGCGACGCTCAAATACGGCGCAGGCGACTGCGCCTGCAACGGGATTAGCCCGGGCCGGAAGTTTCGGCCCAGCACCGTTACTTGGCCACCGGCCAGAACCTCGGTCGGCACCAAGCCGGTCAGCATTGGCGGCGGGTATTCGGGCGCCAATCCGCCGATAACCGCTGTGGCGGTGTTGTTCTGTTCGGTGACTTCCAACAGCGTGTCGGCGGGGTCCAGCATCGCCGTCAGTTCCATCGGCAACTGGGGCGGGTTGAACGGGACGAACACGTCCAGCCACCGTGGCACAAGGTCAAGCGGCGCCGGGATGGGCGGTAGATTCGTTTCCCACAACACCGGCGCCTGCGGCCCGGCGCCGGCGTGCAAGCGCAACACCACGTTGCTGGCCGTGACGCTGCCCAGGCTGTGGACCCGCACGGTCACGCCGCCTTGCGCGGCGCTGTAGGTGATGTCGCGCGCCGCCAGGCCCACGTCAGGCCGCAGTGGGGCGGTGGGGGTGCCCGGAGCCGTTTGCCGGATGCGCAGCGCGTAAAGGGTGCGGCCCGGCACGGTGAACCTCACCCCCTGGCCGCGATGGGTGAGCGTGAAGCCGACCGTTTGCGCGATGGTGGTGGGCGCATGCGCCAGGGCTTCGGTTGGCCCGGCTTCCAGCACGTACTCCCCGCCAAGCTCCAGCAGCCACAGCTTCAACGTCACCTCCCGGGGCGCATCGGCAAACAAATAGACCGTGCCGGCCAGGTTGGTGGTGCTGGACTGGTGCAGCGCCACGGCGAAGAACCGGCCGGTGCCCTGCCAGGTAGCGCCGTGTTGGGGGAACCCGAGAAAGAACGTCATCCAGTCCGCGCCCATGTAATAGGACAGCACGTTGCCCCAGCCGGGCAGCAGGATGCGATCGGTCATCACTCCTTCGGTGGTTTTGTAAGGCCACTTGGCCGCAAGCTGATCCGCTACCGCCTGCATGCCGTCGTTGAGCAGGTTGGCCTCGGTAGGCGCGCGCAAAAACCGCGCGTATGAGGTAGCAAACCGCCCCAGCAGCTCGTCCCAGTCCGACCGTCCGGTGGCGCGAGCCAGCTCGGAGACGATATTGATGAGGCTGGATTGACTGGCCAGTTTGCCACCCGCCCAGATGCTTTCCTGCCCGGGAACCGGCGCAGCGCCCAGCGCGGGCCGGCCCGCAGCCTGCCAGGCCAGCGCGTAGCTCTGCAACGCGTCAAAGGGCGCCCTGAACCGCGCCTGGCCGGTGCGCAGGAAGAAGAATGCTGCCGGCGCGTAGAGGTGGAAGTGATAATCCGGGAACGCGGAAAATTGGCCGTAGGTCGAGTTGGCGCCCCACCAGTTGGTTGGGTTGCCCGGAAACCCGATTTCGTCTGTGGGCGCCCAGACCGCGTTGGGGAATACGCCGGCGGGCTTGCCCTTGTCGGTGCGCGCGGCGTCGTCGGCCCATGCCTCGGCCCAGGCGCGCAGCGGGCCTTCGATGCCCGGATTACCCGAGTAAGACACCAGGAAGTTGAACGGCAGCGTCACCCGGCCATTGAGCGGGATGTCAGCTCGATGGTTCGGGTCCAGGGCGATCTGGGTAGCGCTCATGTGATTGCCCCTGAAATGCGTGTGGCCGGCGGGCGTGTTGGTGAGAAACAGGCTGGTGAAGGTTTTGGCGCTTTTGAGGATGCGATCCAGGCCTTCGGGGTCGCCGGGCCGCAGCAGCGGGTAAATCGTCAGCCCGTAACCACTGGGCTCGGCCGTGTGCTCGACGTCGCCGTACTGCGCCTGATACCCGCGGGCGCGGTCCATGACCGACGAATTCCACAGGCCATCGGCAAATCGCAACGCGGCGTGGCTGGCCAGATGCGAGGCGTCCTCCAGCACAAAAGCACTGAGCGCAAACGCAGGCACAATCTCCACGTCGTCCGTCCAGCCACCGCCAATGTCGCCCTCGGCAGTCTGCCGGTGAATGGCCCACCACTCGAACAGGTCCAGCCACGCGTTCAGGGTGCGGACCAGGGTGCGCGCCCAGTCAGGCCCGGGTCCGGCCAGTGCGCCCCAATCGGTGAAGGTCCAGGGCCGGCCATCATTGACCCATTGGTCCGTGGCGTAGAGTCGAACGAACGGATTGACCCCGCCCCAAGCCGGGTCCAGTTGCCGCGCCAGCCATTGCGCCCGTTCCCATGAAATAGTGTTGCGGTTGGGGTCCAGCCCGCCGCGATTGCGCAGCCACAGAATGCGGCCTTTGAGGTGGTACGGGTGGCCGGGCTGGAACGGCTCGACCAAACTGCAACTGCGTCCGAGGTTCTCGGCTGCAGGCGTGCCGCCGTAGCCATACAACGTGCGATACCGCTCGGCGTCGTCAGCCAGCCGCGCCTGCAACAACAGGTCTTCAGCGGCCCAGTTGGTCGGATTGACTGCCAGCTCGGCCTCCAGCAACGCAATGGTTTCAGCCAGCAGGTCGCGTTCGCCGGCAATCGTCGCCGGATGCCCGGCCACCCAAAACAAACCCGCCGCACGCGTCACCCGATACGCCGGGTCGGTCAGCGACTGAAAGGCTGCCCGGGCGCCGTCCATGTCGCCGGCGTTGAACCTGGCGATGGCTTGGAGCAACACCGCGTTGGTCGGTGTGGCGCCCAGAGCAATGGTGCCTTCGGTCGGACCGGCCACCAGGGGCGGGTCAGCCGCCGGATGCAACGTGAGGGCTTGCAGCGCTGCGGCAATGAAGCCCGGCACCAACACCTCGGTGCGCTGCTGCGGGGGCTGACTGGCGGACTCGTCCAGCCAATACGTCCAGTAAATGGCATTGGTGCCGTTGGGTCCCATGCCCACCGTGACCTCGATGCGGCCTTCGGGCGCGCTCACTCGCACCGTGCGCGGCACCGCGTTGCCGATGCCGGGTGTGGCGCCGTCGGGCAACGTGGTCATATCCAGCCGCCCGCGCGAGATCACCACATCCATCCGCTCCACATCCACAGGCACACCGTTGATGGTGGCGCGGATTTGGAACAGCGGCCGGGTCACGTTCCCCAACCAGATCGTCACATCGTAATCGCCAGGCGGCACGTCCGCCCGGAACGAAAACGAGTTCGTGCCACGCGCGATCACGCAATCCACCGTGGCTTCCGAAAGGACCGAGGCGGGGATCGCCTGGCTCACCGACACCAACCGGTCAAAAATCTGCCAGGCATGACGCGAGCCGTCCACGGCACTGGCTGGCGGTCGGATGAACCCGAAGCCGGTTGCAGCGGAATAGACATCGCCGGGCGTCACGCGTGTAAACCCGCGCGCCACCGGGCCGTTGGTAGGTTGGAAATCGTAACGCTGCACCGGCCCGGGCGCAGCCAAGCCCGGCCAACCCCACCCCACCCAGCCAGCGACAACCAACAGCAAGCGCAAGGCACGCCGGCTGCGTGTGAGGACTGTCCGGCCGCCGCTGGCGCCCGGCGGGCCATTGAACCGGCAAAGCTCTGCGCGGTTCCTGCCTCTGGCGATGTTTGCTGCGCCCGCCCAAGCCCCGTTCAGCCACGTCCCAAGAGGTTGCATGTGTGCTAGTGCTTCTATGGCACAGCCTTGGGCATTGGCAATCCCCAAGCGCGCGATCGCTGGGCGCGCTGGATGGCGCAGGACACGATGGGCAGCAAGCCGAATTAGGCCCCGGTGCATCCGTGCTAAACTTGATGTATCTCTACCGGGGAGGGCGACACGGATCGCCGCCCAGCGGGCAAGCCAACTACTTGAGCTGAGCTGCACGAGGTCGGAGGCTTTCTTGGTGTTTGGTCTCGGTTACCGCGGTTTGGGCCGGAGCAATTTCAGCCTGGCGCGTTGGGCCATCTGAAGGCATGTTGGGGCTGGCAGTCAAGGTCACAAACCGACCGAATAAGCTGTCAGCATACGCCTATGAACGCCGAAACATTGGTCAGAGACATCCGGAAGATTGCCCACGAGGCCGAACACCTCATCAAAGCCACCGCAGACGACGTTAGTGACAAGGTCCGCGAAGCCCGCGAACGGCTCCGGGACGCCATCGAGGCGGCCAAGGAATCCTGCGAAGTGCTCCAAGAGAAAGCCGCTGCCGGTGCACGGGCGACCGACCGGGTGATTCGGCGGCATCCCTACCAAGCTATTGGGATCGCTTTTGGGATCGGGCTGCTGATTGGGGTGTTGGTGGCACGGCGTGACTAGCGCGGAGTCCGGCGCCCGACCATTCAGCATGATGGCCCGCGCCCGTGGTGTTGTGGGCTATGGGCGCAGGGCACTGCGTAAGAGTGCCGCGCGAAGGCCGTAGGCTTGGAGCGGAGATCACGCTATGGGCCGGTGCTGCGCCAAGGCTGCTGGTCTGCCCGCCCAGCTAGGTAGGGTGCTCAGGTTTTCCGGCGCAAGATAGTGTCCCGCTGCGCCCAGGCAGGGTCGGGCTGCGGATAATCCAAGGTGTAGTGTAGCCCTCGGCTTTCGGTGCGCAGCAGGGCCGACTCGATAATCAGTTGGGCCACGGTGGCGATGTTCCGTAACTCAAGCAGATCGCTGCTCACGGTAAAATCCCAGTAATACTCCTGAATCTCTTCTTGGAGGTTGACGATGCGTTTTTGAGCGCGTTGCAGCCGCTTGGTCGTGCGCACGATACCGACGTAATCCCACATCAGGCGCCGGATCTCGTCCCAATTGTGGGATACCACCACCAATTCGTCCGGGTCGTGCGCGTGCCCAGATTCCCAGCGCGGCAATTTGACGCGCAGTTCGGGCAACCGATGGGTAACAGCGTGCTGGGCGGCCCGGTGCGCGCACACCAACGCTTCCAGCAGCGAATTGCTGGCCAGGCGATTGGCCCCGTGCAGGCCGGTGTGGGCCACCTCCCCAATGGCATACAAACCTTCGATCTCAGTCTGGCCATCGATGGTGGTGACCACCCCGCCGCACTGGTAATGGGCCGCAGGCACCACCGGGATGGGTTCCTTGGTCATGTCAATACCATACCGCAGGCAGGTCTCGTAAATGTGGGGGAACCGTTGAATGATGAACGGCGCAGGCTTGTGCGTGATGTCCAGCCACACATGCGGTGCACCGGTTTTCTTCATTTCGCTGTCGATGGCGCGGGCCACAATGTCGCGCGGGGCCAGGGATTTGAGCGGGTGAACTGCATCCATGAACTCCACACCACTCAGGGACCGCAGCACGCCGCCTTCGCCCCGAACCGCTTCGCTGATGAGGAACGACTTGGCTTTGGGATGATACAGGCAGGTGGGATGGAACTGGATGAATTCCATGTTGGCCACTGATGCCCCGGCTCGCCAGGCCATGGCAATACCATCGCCGGTGGCGATGTCGGGGTTGGAGGTGTACAGATACACCTTGCCGCACCCCCCAGTGGCTAGCACGGTGATCGGCGCTGCAAAGGTCTCGACTCGCCCGGTGGCCTTGTTCAACACGTAAACGCCCAGGCACCGGTTCGGATCACCCAGACCCAGCTTATGGGTAGTGATGAGGTCGATGGCAAAATGGTTTTCGAAGATCTGGACGTTGGGATGCTGTTCAACCCGCTCCAACAAAGCGCGTTCCACTTCGCGTCCGGTGGTGTCCTGCGCGTGCACGATCCGGCGCCGCGAATGGCCCCCTTCCCGCCCCAGGTCCAGCTCCGGCTCTTGCCCAGGCTGAGCTGGCTGACGGGTGGAGAATCGGATGCCTAAGGCCATCAACTCCCGAATGCGGGCGGGTCCTTCCTGCACAATGGTGCGCACCACCTGCTCGCGGCACAACCCGGCTCCTGCAGCCAAGGTATCTTGCACATGTAGCTCGAACGAATCGTCCGGGCCCATCACTGCGGCGATGCCGCCTTGAGCATAGTTGGTATTGGATTCAGCACTGCGTTTCTTGGTGATGACCGCCACCCGGCCATGCGCAGCGGCCTTCAGCGCGAAAAACAGACCCGCAATCCCGCTGCCTAACACGAGAAAGTCGAAATATCTCGGTTCCGATTCGTTCATGTGCCTGGTTGGTTACAGCCGTCCGTTATCGATCAGCCGCGTTTGGCCGATCCAAACCGCCAAAGCCATGTGCGTGCCTGGGCGCACCAAGCGCACGGGTTCCAAGGTGCGGGGATCGATAAAGGCGATGTAGTCCACGCGGGCGTCAGGCTGGCGTTGGATGAACCGACGCAACTGTTGCTGCAACACCGCCGCAGCCACAGACCGGCGAGCTTGCCTGACCGTCTGACGGGCTCTTTGAATGGCCTGCCACAAGACCGTAGCCTGGGCCCGTTCGGATCGACTCAAATACGTGTTACGCGAACTCATCGCCAGGCCATCAGCTTCACGCACCGTGGGGGCCACCACGATCCGCACCGGAAAATTCAAATCCCGCACCATCCGTTGGATGATTCGGGCCTGCTGAAAATCTTTGGCGCCGAACACCGCTACCTCCGGCAGCACCACGTTGAATAACTTGGCCACCACCGTGGTCACGCCTCGGAAATGCCCGGGCCGCGCTGCCCCTTCCATGGTTGCCGACAGCCTCTCTTCAATCACGTAAGTGCTGTATTCGGCGCCCGGGGGTTGAGGGTACATCTGCGCGTCGGTGGGCGCAAACACCACATCCACACCCGCCGTGCGGCACAGCGCACAGTCCCGCGCTAGGTCGCGTGGGTAACGGGCGAAATCTTCCCGAGGACCGAACTGGGTCGGGTTAACATAAATGCTCACCACCACCACGCCCTTGGGGCCGACCTCTTGGCGGGCACGTCGCACCAGACTCAGGTGCCCCTCGTGCAAATAGCCCATCGTGGGCACAAAACCCACCCGTCGGCCCTGCTGCCGCCAGCGCAAGGCCAGTCGCTGCATGGACCGCACTGATCGAATCGTGCGCACACACGCAACGTGCGGTCGGGTGAGCAAGCTGGCAATCACGGACTCGACTCCAAACCCCGGCGCAGCAGGACGCTGCCTGTTCGGGCCGGCCAGAGCTCGATCTTATACCGCCGAGCAAGCACCATGGGCACAGGGATGGGGTATGGAGCGCGGGCGGGAAGTTGGGGGCTGGAAGCGGGAAGCCAGGGCTGAAATGAGGGTTTCGACGGTCCGCCGAAACCGACCGGCCAGCAGCCGGTCCTACCCGTCGTCGCGCCCAACGGGCACCTCGGCCGAGGGTGCTGGCTCAGGCGGCCGACGTGGACGTCGGCCCTGCATCAATAGCGTGGTCGAAGACCAGACTGCCGCGTTCCGCTCGCTGCGTAGCTCTGCAGTCCCAGGCTGCGTGGACGTTTGGGATCCTGGTCTTTCGGACCTTTGAATTTGTTTCGGATTTCGGATTTAGTGATTCGGGTTTTGCGGCTGAGCCTGTGGCGCCGCCCTGGGAATCCTGGGAAACCGGTCAGCATTGATGAACCACAGAACCGCCAAAGGCGCAGAGATAGACATGGTTCAGATTCCTTCCCGTAGTTCGCGTATTTGCGGTTTGATGGTTGGGCGGAGCTGGGGTTGGTGGGCTTCGGCGGGTCGGCGAAAGCGAGCAGCCAGCCGCCGGTGCTATCAATGCCAATAAGGCCAGAACCGTACGCCGCAGGGCTGGGCGGTGGGGTGCAGTTGCGCAATAAGGTTTGGGTGGCAGAGCTGCACCGGTGGGAGGCATCGGGGCATCGGAATTCGACCCTTCCAAACGACCCCAAACGCGCACTCCGTGGGGTGGCAGTGGCGCTGTTTGCGCGCCAGTGCCAGGCAAACTCCTCAATTAACTGACGCGTCACGATGGTCTGAACCGGCATGGGTGTTTATGAGACCGAGCTTGTTCCCGAAGCCGACATAGGGTTAATCTGACCCGCGGGGCGACTGGTCCACGCGGTGCAGGCAGGCTGGGGCTAGCGGCGGGGGACCTGGGTTGACGACGGCTGCGCCGCGGGACCGGCCTCGCAAACGACGCGGAACCCGACGTTGCGAATGTGCCGCTACGGCGCATAGCCCACTCGGATAGAAAAACGGCAATGATCGGTTGGATCGAAGAACGACCCCCCACGTCATACGCGGATCCTCTCCGGAAAAAGCGTTCCGCCCATCGTCATCTTGCCAGGGATAGAGCGCGCAGCGGCTTCGGGGCCGTGCAGCCACACTACCGAGCGTGTCGCACAAGCCCCAGGGGTTCGGATCGTGCCGTCCGATCTCGGCCGGGACCACGGCTGCGTCGTCAACATAGGCCGGTCCAGGACTTTGCCCGTCCATAAGCAGGTGCTTTAGCCCGCCCGTGATTTTGGGCTCGGCGGGGCTTGCAGAACTGAACATTCCCCTCGTTGGCGAAACGCCCGACCAGCGTCGGCTCGCGCCATTCGGCCGGGTGCGAGCCTGCTCGGCCAGCCCGGGCCGCGTATTCGCATTGGGCCTCTGTGGGGAGCTCGCACCAGCAGTCAGTTCGCTGGGAAAGCCAACGGCAGAAGGCCACCGCATCGTGTCAAGAAACGCGGACGACGGGTTGACGAGGCCTGTCTAGGGCAAACCCGGCTCGTCCTCTCGGGCATGCCGCTTGGCGTCATAGCGGCTGCTGTGCGCCGGATCGAACCGAGCGAACGGTTCGTTGGGAATTTCGCAGATGCTCATCCAGAACGGGGCGGCCTTGACCATGGTGGGCGGAAACTCGTCTGTCCCGACCAGGTCGGCCCCCATACGAACTCGGTCTCCGGGGATGTGGACAAGCTCAAGAACAGTCCCGTCGCCCAGGTCCACTGTGTCGCGAGTTGGTCCGGCGTCTGCTGCCACCTGCGGTCGGATGCCCTCATTGCGCGCTGCTGCCTCGACGGACTTGGCGATCTGGGGCGGCTTCGGGTGATGCGGGATGGGTTCGGGCCGGTACGGCTCCGCAGGCGGAATCTGCTCCGGATCCTCCAAAGCTCCACCAGCCATGGCCCACATAGCCATCTGGTCTTGGTGCACCCCGCCGGGGATGGGGTAAACGTCGCTCCATGTCCCGTGACAAGGTGCGTTGAGGTCGATCCAGGTAAACAGCCGGTCGCAGTCCTCGCCCGACAACACCACGCCATGATGCCTGCGGCGCAGCATTTGGATCCGCGGGCTGGTGTCCACGTGGTAGTCACCGGGCCGAAAGAGCGCAACGTCCTACTCGATAGTCACTGGCCGCACGAAGGGCCAGGGCGTCGTGGGCCGGCGAATACCACACGCGACCCTCGTAGCCTCCCGAACAGACAGGTGCAGACGGTCCCGGCACAACCGCTCGCAGGGATGCCCCGCGTATTCGGGCAGGCGCTTGTGCGGGCGCAGATGCGAGCGTCCGGGGTGCGTGGCGTCATGGCAGCTCACACAGCGGTGGTCCAGCACGGGTTGAACCGCGCGAGCGAAACTGAAGCCGCGCGGCGGCCCTCGCTAGGACCCTACGTCACGAGGCGCCCGGTGTGCAGCGCGGGTCAGGTTCGGCGGCGCCTGTACGGTTGCCTCGTGGCACCCCCGCAGGACACATAGTCGCCCGGCATGGCCGCGTACCAACTGCGCATCAACTGCACCGCGGTCCCATTCCTCGTCCAGGGCTTGGAATGGCAATGGTGTGCGTGCAGGTGCGCGGAATAGCGCGGAGCCGTCCTCTTCCATCGGCACGGTTCCGATGATGCGCATCACCTCCCACCGCCTGCCCTGGCCGATCCACTCAGGGCGGCCAGACCGAGATAGCCGTAGTGATACGCCACCAAGCGTAGAGCCTTGATCGTTCCCGGGGCACGCCAGCGAGCCTCGGATCGTCGTAAATGTTCTGCAGAAACACCACCGCGTCGCGGTGCGATGGGTCGGTCCGGTCGGCGAGCACGGGCGGACGGGCGCGTGGGGCAGCCAGGATGGGTTCCGGCAGCGCCCGGTCCGGTTCGCCGTAAAGCACGGCCACGGTGTCATTGGTGTCTGCGTAGCACACAGCCCACGGCGCCCCGGGCGCCACAGGGTCGGGGCCGCCGCCATGGCGGTCACGGCAACGCAACAGCCCAGTAGCCCCCGCACTTGCATCGGAACGGCCTGCTATGGGTGCAGTGAGGCCCTTGTCAAGGGCCAGGCCCCCCGGTCGGCTTGCGGCGCCGACAGTCGTTTCGACTCGTTGGAACGGTTTCGTTTGGACCGATCACCAACTCTTCCAACGGACGCGTTTGCATTGCGGCCCCCCTGCACGCACCATCCATCGTCCTGGTCGGGAGCGAAGCAGGCGGCACTTGTGAACCATGCCCAGGGAAAGAAACCTTCGGCCATAGTCTTGGTAGGCGTCCAGGCTCGGGTCTGCCGTGGCGTTCCTCTCCCGTCGGCCTGTCCGGGGCGACGCCTACTGTTCGACTGCGCCGAGTTTGTCCTTCGTAGGCCGTCTGCGCGGTGACTTTGGCAAGTGCGTGGTGCAGCCGCCACACATCGACAAATACGCGAGGGCCGCGCGCCCTGCTTGGCTGGAGCGTTCGACCTGCAAGCATCGGATGGATGCGTGACCAGTTGGCCCTTGGCTTCAAAGCCGGGGCCCACCTCTGTTCGAACCGGTGTGACAGGACAATTCGGCACTGAATCTGTCCCAAGCCACGCAATGGACGTGCTCGACGGCTGTTCTTGATGGCGAGAATGCACGCCACATCGGACGCATTCTGCCCCAGGTGCGGCGGCCACACCACCCGCAAGTAATTGACTACTTGCCGGTGGAAGAGTCGCTGGCCGCAGAGGAGGCGGTGAGACCTACCACACCCGCCCGGGCGCGACGCACGGTAACCGCATAGTCGCCGCCCCCTAGACTGCGTGCACTCCACCCCTCCGTAGTCAGGTCCGCACGTTCCGGGAGACTCCTGCCGTCAAGCGCGACGTGGGCGGGCCGGTAGCTCAATCGCAGATACTCGACACCGGTGGGATCGCACGCCCTGTATTCCACTAAGCCAGGACGATAAATCACGCTCACCAGCACACCGTAGCTATACAGAATGTGGTCTTCCCCGGGCGGTGCCCACTCGGGTATGGCAGCAAAAACTTGATAGAACATCCGGGGACACTCGCCGTAACAATCCGACCACCAAGTGGCCAGGTGCAGCGAGTAAGGGCTCTCGGTGGCACGGCCCTCGGCGTCGCTGCAATAGGTCACCCAGTTGAGGCTGCGATAGGCTTTTTCGCGGTAGCTTTCGTCGCCCGACACGCGGTACCAACGCGCGCACTCGGCGGCGTATCGCGCAGTCTGGTAATCCATCTTGAAATTGAAGTCATCCTGTTCACCCACGACATTGGCGCCGAAGGCCGTGGCTGGCTCACCGCCACTGGTGCGATGCACGAAGAACTGCTCCGTCCAGCCGATGTACTTGGGGATGTTGGTTCGCCAATCGGGATCAAACTGCGGATGCTCGAATAGGTAGAGGATCGCGTTGCTCTTGCTGGTGTTGCTCTTGTAGGTGTGGCTCTTAACCGGGTTGTCGGTGTGGCCGTCGGTCCAGTAACCGGTCTTCATCGGGTAATGGAGGATCCACTCGCGGGCCTTGGCTGCCGCGGCGACATAGGCCGTGGGATTACCATGGCCGGCTCGGGCCAGCTCAACTAGCAGGGCGTAGCAGCCGATCCAGTTGGCGCAGTATTCGGAGGTGATCTGGCCGGTCTGCATGTTCACGCGATAGGGCCACACGGATTTTTCAGCGTTGCCCGTGCGGACGTTGGCGGCCAGGGCATCGGCCACGGCTATCGCGGCATCGAGATACATCCGTTCGCCGTAGAATTGATACATCCGGTAGTAGGTGAGCCCCATCTCGCCGGCATGATCGACGTGGGTTTCGTGAAGCACGAATCGTCCTGCGGAGGTGAAACCCCGATACACGGTGTCGCCCGCGTTGGCAGCGGTATAGGGAAAGCATGGCCAGGCGAAATCGGTCGCACTTGTGCCATACTGCAACGAGTGGTCCACCATGCCCTTGACGATCGTCATGACCGACAAGTCGCCAGTGTAGGCGTAGTAGAGCCGAGCGCTCTCGAACCAATTGGGAATTTTTTCGCCAACGTCGTTCATCCAACCGTCCGGCACAACCTCATTCGTGTTCCGGGTCACGTAGCCGTTGTAGAAGTAATACTGCGGAAACTTGGAGCGCTGAACCGGAACAGAACTGGCCGAAGGCGGTGCCGCAGGGGCGTTCTTCACGAAGTTCCAGCGTCGGTGAAGGAATTCGCTGTATGCCTTTTCCACCGGCACATACCACGGAATGATCTTGCCCTGGCTGTCCAACTTCACGCTGTGACCGGCAATCGTCGGGTCCGCAGTAGCGCCACCGGCGGTCGCCGCCCACAGCAGCCAGACGCACCCGGGCCACATAATCACCAGGCCTCGTTGCATGAGGTCGTCTCTTTGAACGTCGATCATGCCTTCCGCGCTAGGGCTGGGATGAGAGTATCCATGGAACGGATGCGCGCCACTACGAATAAGAGGCTACCGCCGCCGCAGCATGCGCTCCACAGGATGTGCACGAGATGTCATGTCAAACGACCAAGCCCCGATAAAGCCCCACGACCGCCATGCAACCTGCTGCCCCTCCCCAACACCTGCAAGCCGCCCGCTCCGTCGTCTGGCAGCGAAGGTTCGCACGCATGCGAACTGAGGTTCAGGCCGCGGCTGAACGGGGTCGGCCCAAGAGTAATCCTATAGCTTCGCACGGAGCTCCCATGGCACTCAGTGAACCGCACTGGGTCCCTCAGCCGATGTGGCGCAAACGAAATAGAGCGTCCCGGCCAACAGGGGTAGAAGCGGCGCGGCCCGAGTCAGGGCGGAGTCTCAGTTTAGTGCAGGCTGCTATTCCTGCCCTCCGATTGGTTGCCGGGGATTACGCCCCACTACTCTTCCAGACCACCGGATGTGCACCGGGCGGCCGCCCACGTAAGTCAGCGCATAGCCCGGCGGCCCCAAATGGTCTGCCGGGACCGCTTCGGATTGGAGAGGTTCGGTTCTCGGGCCGCAGATCATGGCAGCGCCGTGGGTGACGATGGATCGGGTGATGAACCGCAGAGAGGAAAAGACCTCCTTGAAACTCGTTCGCCTCCTTCGTGGGCCGCGCAGCCTGAGGGTGGGACGGAGTTAGGGGTGCAAGCCTGAGGCTAGAACCTGGAAGCTCGACGCGAAGGCCCTCGGCGCTCAGGCAAAACTCGACTCGGCACCGGCTGGTCGTCCCTGGATTGATTGTGCCTCAACGCCAGGCGTGTCGCGGCCGGAGGTGGCAGGCCGCCGTGGACGTCGCCCCTCCCAATCGATGTCGTGGCGCAACGGCAACCCGTTCCACTCTGACCGCCACGGTAAGGCCCTGGCCTCCGGGGCTGTGTCTGTTTTGGGTTTCGCTGTTTTGGGTCTTGAGGTTTGTTTCGAGTTTCGGCCTTGGTGCTTCGGATTCTTCGGCTACCGCAGCGGGTGCGGCTGGAAAGGCCGCTCGGAGATCGGGCGCCCCAAGCGCTGCGGGGTCTTTCGCCCGACCACTACAATAGCCGTGCAGCGGCCAGCCCAGCGTTCGTGTCCGATTCAGCGCTTGACCGAGCTGATCGAGTTGGCCGCTGCTTGAGGCGCACTGATCAAGGGTGGCTTGGCTTTGTGCCAATCGGTGGTCTGTTGGTAGGCGTAAGCTAGGCGCAGCAGCGTTTCTTCACCCAACGGCTTGCCCAAAAGTTGTAAGCCGATCGGTAGGCGCGTGGGCGGCTGGGCTGGATCGGGGGATTCGACTGTGGCAAACCCGCACGGCACGCTCAGCCCGCAAATCCCCGCCAGGTTGCACGCCAAGGTGTAGAGGTCCGACAAATACATCTGCAACGGGTCACCCAGCTTTTCCCCCAGCTTGAAGGCCGGGGTGGGCATGGTCGGGGTGACCACAGCATCGACCTTTTGGAATGCGTTCAAAAAGTCCTGCCGGATCAGGGTGCGGACCTTTTGCGCCCGCAGGTAGTAGGCGTCGTAGTAGCCCTTGCTGAGCACGTAGGTGCCCAGGATGATGCGGCGTTTGACCTCAGGCCCAAAGCCGGCCCCGCGCGTGTTGCCATACATCTGAATCGGGTCGGCGCCCGCCACGCGCAACCCGTAGCGCACACCGTCGAATCGGGCCAGGTTGGCACTCGCCTCCGCTGTAGCCACAATGTAGTAGGTCGCCACGGCGTAGTCGGTGTGGGGCAAGGAAATTTCTTGTACCTGAACGCCCAATTGTTCGAAGTGGCGCAGTGCCGCTTCCACGCCCGCCTGCACCGCAGGGTGCAAGCCGCCGATCATGTATTCCTTGGCCAGGCCCAGTTTGAGCCCTCGCACATCTTGTTTTAGGCAGGCTACGTAGTCGGGCACAGGCGCCGGCAGGCTGGTCGAATCGCGGGGGTCGTGACCGGCAATGACGCCGAGCAGCAGGGCAGCGTCATAGACCGTTTTGGTGATCGGCCCAATCTGGTCCAACGACGACGCAAACGCCACCAAGCCGTAACGGGAGACTCGGCCATACGTAGGTTTGAGCCCCACGCACCCGCAAAAGGCTGCCGGCTGCCGGATCGAACCGCCGGTGTCCGAGCCCAACGCAGCCACGCATTCGTGGGCAGCCACCGCCGCCGCTGAGCCGCCCGACGAACCCCCAGGCACCCGCGTCAGGTCCCACGGGTTCCGCGTCGGGCCGTAGCTGGAGTTCTCTGTGGTGCTGCCCATGGCAAACTCGTCCAGGTTCAGCCGTCCAAACAGGATGGCACCGGCCTGGCGGAGTTTCTCGATCACCGTGGCGTCATAGGGCGAAGTGAAGTTCTGCAGGATGCGCGAGCTGCACGTTAACGGCTGGCCTTTGACCGCGATGATGTCCTTGATGCCAATGGGAATACCCAGCAACGGACGCTCAGTGTGCTTAACCCCAGCGGCTAGCTGGGCATCGGCGGCATCCGCCTGCGCCAAAGCGTCCGCCGCATCCCAACTCAGAAACGCGTGCACGTGCGGTTCGACCCGATCCAGTTGGTCCAAGCAGCTCTGCACTACCTGGCGGGCGGAAACTTCGCGTCGGCCCAAAAGCTCGGTCAGCTCACCGATCGATAATTCATTAAGCATGGGTGGAAACCACGGCGGATGCCTCTTTCAAAGGCGTGCTTTTGAACGATGATGCAATTGGCGGGTTGCTGAGCCCTAAGACCATACGCCTAGCCGGGCTTATTCGACGATCTTGGGCACCAAAAACAGGCCGTCGGCGTGAGCCGGCGCGTTCTGTAAGGCCTGCTCGACTGGCAACGACGGGCACACCACGTCCGGCCGGGTGACATTGGCCAAGGGCACAGCGTGAGCGGTGGGCTCGACCTGACTGACGTCCAGTTGGTTGAGCTGGTCCATGTACCGGAGCACTTGGCTCAGTTGGGCGCCGAAAAGCTGTTCCTCCTCCGGCGTCAAATGCAGCCGCGCCAAGTGCGCCACATACTTCACGTCCATCTCAGCCGCCATGCCCACAAACTGCCCAGCCGGACCACTGAAGGCAAGGCTGGGCCAGGCCAGGTGGGCGCCCGCAAACGCCGGTCCGCTTGCCGCCAGTGCCGCGCGGGCTTTCGCTGATCTTCCTGAGAGCTTGTCGGACCTTTTCCGGCAAAAATCGGTGTGAATTGAACAGCGGCGTAGCTGGGAGGATCAATCAAGGAGCACAGCCTGGCGCATGAAACCCATCGACCGCAACGCCCCCTGCTGGTGCTCCCAGGCTTGCGCTAAGAGGTAGCCGAGGATGACCTGTTCCACTTCGTCATCCACGCTATCGAGCGGCTGCCGCTGTCAGCCTTCGTCGCCAGTTACAAAGGCTGTGGACATGACCAGTATCCGTTCCGCATGACCTGGGCGCTGCTGATCGACTGCTACGCCAACGGCATTTTCAGCCCCCGCAGCATCGAGTGGGCGACCTATCGAGATATTGGGATGCGTTACCTGACTGCCAGCATCCATGCGGGTCGTGACAGGCCCCGCATCTTCCAACGCCTGCGGACCGATTCGACTCCACCGATCCACACGCGCGGCTGATCCGCCAGCGCCCACGGGGGGCGGACTGGAAACTTGCGGACTTCACCCACCGGGCGCAGGCCGGGGCCGCTGCTACCCCGCCGCCTTGATCAGGCCGCTCTTTGTCGAAAAGTTCGTTTCTCTCATCCGTCTGGATCCCCGAGAATCCAACCCCACCGGAGCCCTGAGCTGAGTCTGGCAGCCTCCTACGCACGGCTTGGCTCCAACGGGTTGCATGGTGCGGCTTGGTAGGCTTGCGGCGAGGGGGTTGTTCTTGGATCTGTTGCTCGATGGCGGGAAGGCGCACACGCCTGTCGGGGCTGCGGCCATGAGCCCGGATTTTCGAGGTCAATCGATAGTGCCGGTGGGGCTAAAGGCGCGCGAGCGCAGGCGGCGGTGCCAGATGAGCTTTTGGTGCGGTAGCCCGCGGCACAGCTCCGGCGGTGGTGGGCGGTATTCGAACCGGAACCGTGCGGTCCATTCCCGGTGCAGGTCTGCCAGCGAGCGGGGAACGGCTGAGGCCTGTTTGTCCTTGGTATTGACGACGAACCAGACTGGGTCCCGAAAGTCCACGGTCAACTCATGACTTTGGCCTGGCTTGAGTACGATCAGGTCTTCGGCTCGTGGCGGCGGTGTGGGCTGGCCTTCACCTGCCCACTGCCAAGGGTTGTCGGGGCCCCAGCCTGTGTCGGGCACCAGCGCCAGGGAACGGCCTGGGACCAATTTAACGATGGCCGTGTCATCTGGGCCGTGGTTCTGCAACTTCACGCGCGCGCTGATCACGGTGCCTTCCTGCCAAGTGGGCCGCGGGCTGGGGCCAGACGCCGGGGTTTGTAAGTTGGTAGTCAAAAGTGAGACGGTGATGCCCAGCGATTCCCAACGGTAGCCTTTGAGCACGGCGATGCCGTTGGGGCCAAGAGCCACCTCCATGTTCAATGGCATTCCCCGCCGCTGCTGTGTCCGTTGTTCGTCCAATTCGCGGGCTTTGCCCTGCTCCATGAAGAATGCTTCGATGCCCCAGCGGACCCGGGCGGTTTGACTCCGAGACGGTTCGAGGTGACCGCGGATGAACGGTCCTTGGGCCGGGTGGCGATCCGTCAGGGCCACCAACTCCGCCAGTCCATCCTCGGCCACCCGCAACAGGCCATAGACGTGGGTGCCCTGCTGGGCTAGTGCTGCCAAGTCGTTGGTCCGCAGCCCGTCACGCCACAGCGCGCGGTCAACTTGAGAAATCTCCTACTCAAGCCGCACATAGTCGCCCCGCATCACATCGCGCGGATCCAAAGGCGCCGTTCGCAGCAAGATCACGCGACCGGTACGCAGAATCCACTCGCGCTGCCCGGCCACGAAGGCCAGCACAGCTACTTGGAAAGCCACGGCAGCGATGATGAGCTTGGTTTTCATGAGCTGCCCGCAGGGAGCGCCGCCCGCCGGTGCGCTCGCCGGTAAAAGAAACCCTCGGCGAACAGGATGCTGCCCAGCGCCAGAAAAACCAGCCCGCGCGCCAGCAAGCTCTCGAACAAATCGAAGTAACGCGCCACCACCAATGCCACCAACAACAATGAGCCCAAGGCCGTCGGTCCCAGGGCCCCCTCGCGGCAGCCGCGGCCTATCCAGGTGGCGGCCAGGGCCAGAAAAACTAGGTTGAAGGGCCCGGCCGCGGCCCACTCCTCCAATGCGGCGCCAGTTGCTGCTGTGACTTGGGCGCCTAACGCAGTCAGTGGCAGCAGCCAGTGCTCAAACCGGCCCGCGAAGGGACGCTGGTCCGGCGTGGTGCCGGGGCGGCACTGCCAGGCCACCAAGGCCCAAGCCGCTAGGGCCAGCGCAAACGGCGTCCAAGCGTAGGCTCGGAACAGCAAGGGCTGAATTAGCGTCTCAGGTTCGGGCCAAGTTGGATGCCATTGCAACAAGTACGCGGCTAGAGCGGGGAACGAAAGAAGATACAACACCAGCAGGAACCCCACCCAGCCCAAGCCCCGCCACACCAGGCCGCCGCGGGGGAAGCGGTCCCACCGGGCGGCCAGCGCGCTCACCCCGACAAACAGCACCGCGGTGTTCATGGCCACTGAACAAAGCAGGCGCCAGCTGACCACGCCAGTATTGAACAGGAGCGTTACGCTCACCGCCACCAACCCCGCTGCCAGCAACAGCAGCGAACGTAACCAGTAAGCCAGCCCCGCCACACCAGCCAGAATAAGCAACGGCGCCAAGTGCACTGCGGTGTCAAACTGCACTGCCTCGGTGCATCCCCAAATGGCCAGCGCAACCGCCGCCAGCAGCCCCTGCGCCACCGAGGGCATAGTCCAACCCATCGCCAGCGCACCCAAGCCCCAGACCAGAAAGCCGTTGGGGAAATGTTCCTCGATGTGGTAAGCCTGGGCCACCAGCCAGATGCCCGCCCCGAAAAACATCGTCCCCAGCAGGCCCACCGCTTCGCCCACCTGCCGGCGCCAGCCGGTTTGCGGCCACAACCACAGACTGGTGGCGTGCAGCCCGGCCAGAGCCGCCAGAATCAGCCCCAGCTTGCCCAGCCGGGGAATGGCCTGCCAGTTGTAGGCCAACAGAAGGATTACCCCCAGACCCGCCACCACCGCGCCCAAGCCGGTAAACAACACCGTGCTCCAGGGCAGAGCCAGGCCGCTGTCCGGGTAAAGCTGTCGGATGCGTGCGGCCTGACCGGCGTCCAGCAGGCCGCGCTGGACCCAGTCGTCCAATTGACTAAACAGCCACTTGACCCGGCGTTTCACAGTGCATCCTGAGTTTTTGAGCCGGAGCCGTCAGGCCGCCGCTAAGGTCGGCCAGCCTTCTGGACAGCACTGCGGTCAACCTACCTATCGAGGCACGCGTAAGACAAGCGATTTGGTGAGCAATTTGGCACGCAGGCAGCCGCCCGAGGCGGTGGCTATGATTGGGCGCCTTGGGAAAATGGCGGTAACCGCGTATCAGCCTGGTGTGCAGCCGGGTGGGAATAGCGGGTCAGTGTCGGTTCATAGCCCAGGTGATCCGGATGGAACGTGAAGTCAGTAGGCCAAACGGCCATGCTGGGCCGTAGTATCGGCGGCGGCAGGGCGGCGGGCCAGAGGCGTTAGTGTTGCGAGGCTGGGGCTTGGCTTGAGACTTGCCAAGCCAGCGGAGCCAAGGAAGCTTGACCGCACGGGCTATGGAGAACTTTGTGTATCACAACCCGGTTAAGCTGGTTTTTGGTCGTGGGACCATCCCTAAAGTGGCCGAGTTGATCCCGGCCAAGGCGAGGATCTTGATGACCTATGGCGGCGGCTCGATCAAACGCAACGGGGTGTATGACCAAGTGACCAAAGCATTAGCCGGACGTCCGCTGCTGGAGTTCGGCGGGATCGAACCAAACCCGCGCTATGAAACGCTCATGAAAGCGGTGGACCTGTGCCGGCGGGAAAAAGTGGACTTCTTGTTGGCCGTCGGAGGCGGCTCGGTCTTGGACGGGACCAAGTTCGTTGCGGTAGCTGTGCCGTTCGAGGCCGGTGATCCGTGGGATATCTTGGCCAAAGACGCGCCACCGAAGGCTGCCTTGCCACTGGGTTGTGTGTTGACCCTGCCGGCCACAGGCTCGGAAATGAACATGTTCGCCGTCATCTCCCGAGATTCGACTCGCGAGAAGCTAGCCTTTGGCAATCCGCTGGTTTATCCCCAATTCTCGATTTTGGATCCCGAGACCACCTACACACTGCCTGAGCGCCAAGTGGTCAACGGCATTGTGGACGCGTTTGCGCATGTGATGGAGCAGTATCTGACCTTCCCGCAAGATGCGCCCTTGCAAGATCGACTGGCTGAAGCGGTGTTGGCAACCTTGATCGAGGAAGGGCCCAAGGCATTGCAGCGGCCACGCGACTACGCAGTGCGCGCCAACTTGATGTGGGCGGCGACCAACGCGTTGAACGGATGGTTGGGCCTGGGGGTTAAACACGATTGGACCACACACATGATCGGCCACGAATTGACGGCCCTGTACGGTTTGGACCATGGACAAACGCTGGCGGTGGTGATGCCGGCGGTCTGGAAACATCAGAAAGCTGCCAAAGCCCAGAAGCTGATCCAATACGGCGAACGCATCTGGGGTATCCGCGAGGGAGCGGATCGTGCAGACCAAGCCATTGCGCGCACCGAACAGTTTTTCCGGTCTTTGGGAATCAAGACGCGACTGTCCGAATACGGGATCGGGCCGGACCGGTTCGAGGAGATCGGCCAACGGCTGGAAGCGCGGGGCGAACGGTTGGGCGAACACGGCAATATCGGCAAGAAAGAGGTTGTCGAGATTCTCCGGCTGGCCCTGTAGGGATTGTGCTTTCAGGGCAGTGACCGCGCCTGGCTTGGCCTGACTGGGCGATGGTTAGGACGGCGGTGGTGGGCGTGGGTTAGGCTTTGGGTGGCCTGTCGGGCGCCTGTACGGAGCAGGGGGCCAAGATGGCCTGGGCCATGCCGTGGATGATTTTCTTGTCTGCCGGGCACAGCGTGGCTAGCACGCCGCCCAACTGCGCCCGGGCAGCGTCACCGTTGCCCACCACAAAGTAATACGGGCAAAGCCGCACTCGAGCCGGCATCGTCACCAGTTCCTCCCGGTCGAAATCGTAGTACTCGGCCTCGATCACGCGCGGTTTGGCGTAGCGCTGGAGGATGTACGGGGAGGTGGGTGCCGAACGGATCGCCTGGTCCACGGCGGCACTCCAGTCAGCTTGAGAAAGGTCGCTACCCAAAAACACGCCCCGGGCACCCCAGGCCAATGGCGAAAAGCCCGACACTTTCAAGACCAACTGGCGTTGCCGTTGGGAGAGGGTTTTGAGCTGGTGCCAGTCTGTGAGGTTTAGCTCGGGAATGGCCGCGTTGGGCGGCAACGGTGTCGGGTCCACAATCCACGAGTAAGGCACCAGCTCCAGCAGCCGTTGGAAGAATGCCTCGCCCAGTTCTTGGCGCCAAAAGCCGCGCAGGTTGCGGTTCCACAGCAATGCTAGCCACAGCTTTTCTTCCAGGGCAGGTTTGGGCGGAGGCGTCAACAGCAGCTTTTTCTGCCGAGCCAACTCAAAAATTGTCCACGCATTGGGCACTTGGTCCAGATCGAACAGCTCGAAGAACCGATACACAGCTTCGCCTTCAGCAAACCCAGTGAATGTTGTGTCGCGCACTTCGAACCGATCCGTCCCTAGTTGGGCACACAACCAGCGCATCTCAGGCTTGTAAGTGGCGGCTTCTTCGGACACCACCACGTGCACACGGGGCGCTTGACCAAAGATTTGGGCAAAGCCGTCCAGCATACCGGTGGTTCCACCTAAAAGCGCTGGCTGGCGTGGGGTTGACGCTGCAGGCGCTTGCTGGAGTTCGGCCGCGGCCGCATACGTCCGGTTCAACCATGCCGTCAGGCCGATACCCCCAGGCACACTGTCCAGTTCGGTCAGGCTCAGTCCCTCCTCGGTCAACAACAGGTCCGGCCGGATGACTTTGGGCAAATCCAGTTTGAACTCGGGGGCGCGTTGGAGTTGGATTAAGGCGGCGGGCTTGCCGCGATCCAACCAGTCCGCTACCCAAGCAGGCTGTTTACCTGCGGCGCTGTGGCGATACAGCAGGTTGGCGGCGCGATAGAACTGGAGCAGCACTCGGCCTAAGGCTTGCAATTGCTGGGCTAAATTGGCGTCTAGTGCAAATGGCTTTGGAGTGATGCGCCATTGTAGCCCGGCAAACAGGCCGGCTGGGGGGAGCTGGTCCCGAATAAAACGCGCTAGCTGGTCTGGGCTGCGCATGGATGGGCAGTAGGACTGAGTCGATCCGGGCCCTGCGGCATCCTGAGGGCTTAGCTTCACGGGATAGCGATTCGGGCCGGCGTGGCCAAGGCTCACTTCGAGCTGTAGGCCGCGGTAAAGCTGTAGCGCCCCGGTTCCAGGCGCATCACCACAAACGACCCCTCGTTCCGCAGCCATTGCACACCAGGGGCCTGCGTCTCGGGCCGACCGCTTTCTTGGACCGAATGCACATCGGTGGTTGGCATAAAACAGGTGGCTGTGGTGTTGGGCGGCACGGTCACTTCCAACCGGAGCTGGTCGCCTTCCACGGCCCAGGCCGATCGAATGGGGCCATACAGCGATTCGTAGGTCGCGCTCACCTTCTTCAACCCGCGATCAGCCAGCACCGCCGGTTTGATCACAAAGTGCTTGAACCCAGCGCCAGCCGGGTCGGGCTTGATCCCCGCCAACCCTTCGATGAACCAACTGCCCAAATACAGATACGAGCTGTGCAAATAGGACAGGTCCGGATTGTTCTCCCACGACTCCCAGAAGGTGGTGGCGCCTTGCCGGAGCATGTCACCCCAACTGGGGTAGTCGGTTTGAGTCGCCATGGTAAAGATCAAGTCGTGCCGTTCAGCCTCCAGCAACGTCTTCAACAGGAACGCCCCGCCGGTGATCCCGGCCCAGATATGGCCCTTGCGCCGAACCAAGATTTCCTCTTCGAGCCGTTTCCATACCGCTGGCCTCAAGTTCGGCGGCGGCAAGTCCACACCCAACGCCATGGCCAGGTAAGCCGGGAACCCGTTGACGTAGCTGTTGTCTTCGGGCTTGAAGAACTGCCCGTGCACAGCCTGTCGCACCACCTCGGCGCGTTGGTGGCAGGTTTGGGCCACCTGTTTGTGGCCGAGAATCTCGCCGATGCGTGCCACGGTTTGCAGATTGTAAATCCAGTAACAGTTGTTGAAGAACAGCGACTCGGGCGTGTCGCCATTGACGCCCTTGGCCCCGGGCCACAGCCAGTCACCCAAAAAATCCCATTCACCGCCCCAGCGTCGGAGCAGGTTGTTGGTGGCTTTGGTTTCCAAGAAGGCCAACCACCGGACCATCATCAGCAGGTTGTCCTCCAGGATGCGGCGGTCGTCGTAGCGGCGATAGACTTCCCAGGGCAACGTGACGCAAAACCCGCTCCAAGCCGGTCCGCCGCCACCCCAGTAGGTCGGCGCTGTGTAAGGCAAGTTGCCCGGCTCGATTGCAGGGGCTGTTGGTGGATTAGTGCCCGAGCTGGTGCCCCAACTGGCGGGGCTGCCTTGGACATCCCGCCAGTCCTCAGCCCATTTGGTGTAAAAGGCGCCCAACGAATAGTTGTTGAGGGCGGTGCGAATCGTGGCATGCGCATCCCCGCCGTAACCCATCCGTTCCCGGTGCGGGCAGTCCACCACGTAACCGCCCAGGCTCAGGTTCTCGAAGGTCCAAAGCGTGGTGCGGTAAATGTCGTTCAACAGCGGGTGATCGCATTCGAATTGAGCGGCCCGGTCATAACCAGTGCGGACCAGCCAGCCGCGCACCGCATCCAAAGCGGGCCTGGTACGGAGGCCTTGGATGGTGATCCACCGGCCGACGCTGTAGTTGAACCGGTTGCGGAAGGTGCCTTTGCCGGTCGGGCCAATGATGTAGGCGCTGTGCAGTCGGTGGGTCATGTTGGTGGCCTGGCGTTCGGAAAACAAGAAGTCGATCCGATCACCCGGCTGGCCCGCGACGTCGATCTCGACCCAGCCCGCAAAGTTAACCCCCATATCGACGCGGTAAATGCCGGGCGCCGGTTCCTCGACGGCCACGGGCCGGATCGGTTGAACGAGCCGGTTGGGTTCGACCTTGTCGGCTGACAGCACCACGCGCGGTTTGTACACGGTGGCATCTTTCCAGGTCGAATCGTCCAAGCTGGCTTCAGCCCAATTGGTCATTTCCTTGGTTGCGTCGTAGAGTTCACCTCCAAAATGCATGAAGTCCCAAACCCCAAGCAGTCGGTTAGGGCTGGGGTGCGTCTTCCAGCTATCGTCCGTGCCTAGGCGGACTGTTTTGCCGTCTGGCCAGGTCATGTCGATCTGCGCAATCACCAGCGGGGTGCGCGGTTTGTCTGGGGTATGAAACTTGGGGAAGATCGACCACGACACTCCCAGCCACAGCCCAATCACATTGGTGCCACGCCGTAGATACGGAGTAATCTCGTAGGTCAGGTACCGGGCGCGCTTGGAATTATCGGTGACGCTGGGCACCAAGACCCCGTCGCCCACCTTTACCCCGTTGACGAACAGCTCGTGGTAGCCAATCGAGCCCACATAGGCCGTGGCCCGAGCTGGCACGCGTGGCAGATAAAACCGCTTTCGAAACCATGGGTCTGGCACGGTGTTGTCCGGGGGTGGCCAACCCGACTCCCGGACAAAAACTTGGTCCGAGCCGCTCCAACTGGCAGTCCAGTCTTCCGGGTCCAAAAGCCCCATGGTCCAGCGCGCCGGCTGGCTCCAGTCTGACAACACCCCTCGATGATCCCGCACGCGCACCTTCCAGAAGCATTCCTGGCCGGAGCGCAACGGTTGGCCGTCATAAACCACGTGCACCGACTGGTCTGAAGCCACCTCACCCGAGTCCCACAAATCACCCACATCGCGCCCCAGGGCGTAAGCGCTCCGAGCCACCAGCACCCGGAAGGTGCGCTGGCGTTGACCGCGCTCATGAGGATCGGTAGCTACCAACTTCCAGCTCAATCGAGGCCGGCGCACATCAATGCCCAGCGGATCCTTCAAATACTCGCATCGCAGGTCGGTCACCTGCACTGCGGCTTTGCTGCGCGGTGCAGCCCAGCCATTGGGCAGCAGCCCTGCGCAGGCTAACCAAGCCATCGCCACCCAAGCCCAAGCTATCGGCCAACGCGGCGCGCGATCCCCTCGCTTCAGGCAGGTTGAGCAGGCACGGTGAAGATGGGCTTGATCGCCTCGTAAACTTCGGGTGGATCCCCCTTGACGCGGGCCAACGACTCCCCAACCCCAGGCTGCCCCGGCTCGTTGTTGCGGTGCTCTGTCGCTCATGGCTAAGGGTATTGATGCGCTTGCGGGCAAACAGCCGCAAGCATGCATCTGGGCTAAGCTTACGCCCGGGGGTGCAGGCACTAGGCCGAGGTAACCGTCCTTCAGCCCGTCCGGCCCGCGCCGGCGCTGACCTTTTGCAGCTCTTTAGCCCAAGAATCCCGCAGCGTGATGGTGCGGTTAAAGACCAGCCGGCCCGGTTGAGTGTCCGGGTCCAAAACAAAATACCCCAGGCGCTCGAACTGGTAGCGGTGTTCGGGCCGCGCTTCGCTGAGGCTGGGTTCGAGCTTGGCCGTGACAATCTCCAACGAATGCGGATTCAGAAACGCGGTGATGTCGCCCGCCGCATCCGGTTCCGGCACCGTAAACAGCCGGTCATACAATCGCACTTCAGCCTCGATGGCGTGGGCGGCGCTGACCCAATGGATGGTACCCTTGACCTTGCGATGAGCGGTGGGGCCGCCTGCCTTGCTGCCCAAGTCCACGCTGCAGTGTAGCTCCAGCAGGTTGCCGGCAGCGTCTTTGATCACTTGGTCACATCGGATGATGTAGGCGTATTTGAGTCGCACCTCGCCACCGGGCCGGAGCCGGAAATAGTTCGGGGGCGGCTCTTCCATGAAATCGTCTCGCTCGATATAGAGCACGCGCCCAAACGGCACCGGGCGAGTGCCGGCTGCGGGGTCTTCGGGATTATTGATGGCCTGGACCGTCTCGGTCTTGTCGGCCGGATAATTCGTCAACACCACCTTCAACGGCCGCAACACCGCCAACCGCCGCAGGGCCGTCTTGTTTAGTTCGTCTCGGATGATGTGCTCCAGTAGCGCCACGTCCGTCAGGCTGTTGTATTTGGTCACCCCGACCTGCGCGGCAAAGGTGCGAATGGCGCTGGCCGGCACCCCACGCCGGCGCAAGCCCGACAAGGTCGGTAGCCGCGGGTCGTCCCAACCGCGCACATGGCCTTGGCTGACCAGTTGGAGCAGCTTGCGCTTGCTCATGACGGTGTAGCTCAGATTCAGCCGAGCAAACTCGTACTGGCGCGGCCGGGGGCGCGGCAGGTCCAGGTTCTCCAAAATCCAATCGTACAGCGGTCGGTGCACCTCGAATTCCAAGGTGCAAATCGAGTGGGTGATGCCCTCGATGTAATCGCTCAGGCAATGCGCAAAATCATACATCGGATAGATGCACCACCGCTTGCCGGTGTGATGATGCTCGGCATGCCGAATCCGATACAGCACCGGATCGCGGAGCCAAATGTTCGGCGAGGCCATGTCGATCTTGGCCCGCAAGGTGCGGCTGCCATCGGGGAACTCGCCCTGCTTCATCCGCCGGAACAGGTCCAGGTTTTCCTGGATCGACCGGTTTCGGTATGGGCTTTCGCGCCCAGGCCGATCCGGCGCACCGCGGTAGCGGTCGGTCTCTTCAGCCGACAAGTCGCACACATACGCTTTGCCCTTGAGGATGAGCTGCACGGCGTATTCGTAGAGCTGCTCGAAATAGTCCGAGGCATAAAACGGCTCGACCACTGTCGAGTGCGGATTACCCGCTTCGGCTTGCGGCGGGGGCAACACCGGCCCCAGATAAAAGTCCGGTTTACCGTCGGTAGTGATGCGGTCCGGGGTCTTGCCTTTGGGCTTGAGCCCGATGCAGTGGTCTGCCCAGCCGTCGATCAGCCAATGGACATCTTGGATAATGGACTGGACGTATTCGATGTCTTCCTTGGTGGGATTGGTGTCGTCAAAGCGCAGGTTACACACCCCGCCGAACTCGCGGGCGATGCCGAAGTTGAGGCAGATGCTCTTGGCATGCCCGATGTGCAAGTAACCGTTGGGCTCGGGCGGAAACCGCGTGTGCACCCGGGTATGCCGCCCGGTCCGCAAATCCTCCGCTACAATGGCGCGAATGAAGTCCACCGGCGCCCCACCCGGGGCCACCGCTGCAGCGCCGCTGTCGCTACATCCATTCATGCTTCGGTCGGGCGCCACCTTACCAAAACCCTGGCCCGCTGTCCAACCGCCGCCCCCTGGCCGCCTTGCCGCCGAGGTTAGCGGGACCGCGACCGACGCCCGGGCTTAAACAGCTCCAACTGCGGTTCCTTGAAAAAACCGTAGGTCTTCAAGATCCGAATAATCTGCAGCAGGTCAGACTTTTGGTAGTTGCGGTTGGTCTCGGTATGCTGGATCAAGTCCGCCAACATGGTGCTAAACGGGATGACCGCATCGATGCCTTTGCTGCGCAAGAACTCGATGCTCCGCGTCCGCGCAGCCGGACTCTGCGGCAGGGCCGGCACGGCCAGAATCTTCAGCACCGGTTCGTCCCCGCCCAAGGCCCGCGTCGCCGCCACAAAGGCCGATGGCTCGGCAAACCGGAATAGCCACGGCGCGTGCCGCAACACCGCCGGGCGGAACACCTCCGTATGCCAACCCCGCACCGCCACCACCGCCCGCCGAATGCCGTCCAGGTCACTCGAACCCAGTACAAACGGCAACGGCCCTGAACCGGCGCTTGGCTGCGGGTTGATCACCAGAAAATCAATCTGCTCGTCCTGTTGACTGGGGGCGACGTATTTGCGCTGCTGCTGCAGGAAAAAACCGTGCAGCTCGAAGTATTCACGCACAATGGTTTCGCTGACGGCTGACATGCTCGGGCCTCGATTAACCGGCCGGCACCGCCGGGCCCCGCGCTGGCCCAGCCCCAGAGCCTGCACCGGGCGCAGTCCTATCCAGCGCAGCCTCAATCAGGCGCACCGGCACCTGCTGGCCCCACACCACCTGGCCAATGCGCCGGGCCAGAACGAACTTGACCTGGCCACCGCTGACTTTTTTGTCCAAGCGCATGGCGTTCAACAACCGCCGGCGCTGCGCGCGGTTAAGCTGCACGGTGGTGGGTAGCCGCGCCCGCTGCAATAACGCCACAATCCGCTCCACTTCATCCTCCGATAGCCCAGCTACCGCGGCCGATAACCGCGCCGCCACCACCTGGCCAATAGCCACCGCTTCACCGTGCAGGTAACGCTCGTAACCGGTGATGGCTTCCAGCGCGTGCCCCACCGTGTGCCCGAAGTTCAAAATGGCCCGTAGGCCGCTCTCGGTCTCGTCCTGCGCCACCACCTCGGCCTTGATCTGGCAACAACGCGCAATCACAGCCGCCAGCGTCTCCGGATCGCGGGCCAACAGGCTGGGCATATCCCGTTCCAACCGTCGGAACAAGGCCGCATCGTAGATGATCCCGTATTTGATCACCTCAGCCAGACCAGCGCACAACTGCCGAACATCCAGCGTCCGTAAAGTGTCCAGATCGCACAGCACCAAACGCGGCTGATAAAAAGCCCCGACCAAGTTTTTCCCCACCTTCAGGTTCACGCCCACCTTGCCGCCCACCGAGCTGTCCACCTGCGCCAAGAGCGTGGTGGGCACCTGCACAAACGGGATGCCGCGCAGATACGTCGCAGCAACGAATCCGGCCAAGTCACCCACCACACCCCCACCCAATGCCACCACAAACGAACGCCGTTCCAGCCGATGCCGCGCCAATTGCTCGTAACAGCGGGCCACTGTGATTAGGCTCTTGGCTTGCTCGCCCACCGGCACTTGCACCAGGGCGGGCACAAAGCCGCTGGCTCGCAGACTGTCCAAGGCACCAGCGGCATACAGCCGGCCCACCTGCCCATCGGTAATCACCGCACAACGCTGGCCCAACTGTAGCCGGCTGCACTCGGCTCCAAGTCGGCGCAGCAGACCCAGCCCGATCTTGATGGCATAGGTCCGCTGGCCCAAGGGCACTTTCACCACTCGCATCAGCCGAAACTTACCGCCCAGCCCAGCTTGGCGGCAAGCCCAGCCGGCGACAGTGGCCCAAAAGTCCTGGCAGCCGGTGCACCTTGGACAGTAGCTCACCAGCCACCCTGCCCATCGGTTTGGCCCTCAAGATGACACCAGGCTGGTTTCAGGGTAGAATAACTGCAGGTTGCACTGGGTGTCGGTTCGGCTGTTCAGACGGCTGCCCCCGGTACCTGCCGGTGGGCTGATGTGGGTGTTGTTGCTGACCGCAGGCGCTTGGAGCCAAGAGTTCCGGGCCATGTGGGTCGATGCTTTTCATCCCGGGTTCAAAACCCCGGCCGAGGTCAGCCAATTGATCGCCGAGGCGCGCGCCGGGCGTTTCAATGCGGTCATTGTAGAAGTCCGGAAACGCGGTGACGCCTACTACAACAGCAATTTCGAGCCGAAGCCAGCCGATGTGTCGCCGCCCAGCTTCGATCCGTTGGCCGACCTGATCGCTAAGGCGCACGATACCAATACCGGCCCTCGGATCGAGGTGCACGCCTGGTTGGTCACCTACCCCATCTGGAATAACCAAGACACCAACGCGGCGCCACCTGGTCACCCGGTGCGATTGCATCCGGATTGGCTCACCCAAAACACCGCCGGCCAAACCTGGGCCAGTGGTAACTACGTGTTTGACCCGGGCCATCCGGAGGTGCAGCGCCACACCTTCAACGTGGCCATGGACATCGTGACCCGCTACGACATCGACGGCCTCAACTTCGATTACATCCGGTACCTGGGCAGCACTTGGGGCTACAACCCCGTCGCTGTGGCCCGGTTCAACGCCCGGTATGGCCGCACCGGTCAGCCCGCACCGGACGATCCCCAGTGGAAACAGTTCCGACGCGATCAGGTCACCGACCTGTTGCGCAAGGTCTATCTGTGGACACTGGCCTTGAAGCCGTGGGTGAAGGTTTCCGTGGACGCCATCGCCGGCACACCCGGCCCCGCATCGGACCTGGACTGGACCAACCGCAGCCAGGCCTACACCGACAAGCTCCAAGACTGGCGGGCTTGGACCCAAGAAGGCATCTTGGACATGGTCATCCCGATGACCTACTTCAACCAGGCAGGTGCTTACGCGCCGGATTGGACCAACTGGAATGCCTTTATCAAAGACCGTCGGTACCGGCGGCACGCCATCATCGGGCCCGGCATTTACCTCAACACCGTGTCTAACGGCCTGTTCCAAATGCGCTACACGCGCCTGCCCTCGCCCAGTGGCCAACGGGCTGACGGGTTGTGCGTCTATTCGTATGCGGTGCCCAGCAGCGACGGCACGCCACGCAGCACTTTCCTGGCTGCACTCACCAGCACCAACACCTCCCACCTTTACGAGACCAATCCAGAACCCATCTTCGCTGCCCTGGCCAGCCCGCCAGACATGCCCTGGAAAAGCGCACCCAGCTTGGGCCATCTGATGGGCACGGTCAAAGCCGGCCCCCTCAGCAACACCTGCGATGGCGCCACCGTCAGCCTTGATGGCCCAGCCCAACGCACCGGCTACACCGACGCCACCGGCTTTTATGGTTTTGTGGACTTACCCCCTGGGCTCTATACGGTGCGGGCTTGGTCAGGCTGCTGGGGCCCTGCAGAACAACCCGTGGCCATCAGCGCCGGCATGGTCGCCCAAGCTGACTTGTGGCTGAACACAAACGGCGGACCGGGCCCCACCATCACCGGGGTGGCTGTCGTGGGACTCTCAGACCGCTCGGCTGTGATTGTGTGGACTACAGACTCGGACGCCGACAGCACCGTCGAATACGGACTGACGCCAGTTTATGGTGCCGCGGTAGTGGACCCGGCCTTCACTCGAACACATCAACTGACACTGTCGAATTTGATGCCTGAGACGGTCTATCACTTTCGAGTCGGCTCACGTGACCTGTGCGGCCGGGCCGGGGTATCGGGTGACCTCACCTTCCAGACCAACCCGGAAGGCGTGGTCAACGACATCATCATCGACAATCCGGATGCGACCGTGGCGGGCAGTTGGAGCACAGGCACTTCGGCCACCGACAAATTCGGCCCGGACTACCGCTACAACGGGCCCGGCACCGGCGCTGAATACGTCGAGTTTAGGCCCACCATCTTGGAGCCGGGCCTTTACGGCGTGTATGAATGGCACCCGCAAGGAGCTAACCGCACCACCAATGCACCCCACTTGATCGTTTATGACGGCGGCACCCAGACGGTGTTTGTGAACCAGGAAATCAACGGTGGCCAATGGAACTTGCTGGGCCAATTCAACTTCGCCGCCGGCACCAACGGCATGGTGCGGATTACCGATGCCTTCCCTGAACCCAGCGGGAACGTCGTGTTGGCCGATGCAATCCGGTTTGCCTACGTGCCGGTGCCGCCCCAGATTCTACAACAGCCGCAAAGCCTCACTGTGGTTGCCGGCTCGAACGCGGTCTTCTCAGTCAGTGCCACCGGCAGCCGGCCCCTGGCTTATCAGTGGCAATTCAATGGTCTAGACATTCCCGGAGCTACCACCCCCACCCTGGTACGCAGCAACGTGCAACCTGCCGACGCGGGCTCTTACTCGGTGCGGATCAGTAACCGCGCCGGGGTAGTCTGGAGTTCCAACGCGACGCTCGTGGTGCTGGTCCGCCCCAGTATCGTGTCAGGCCCCCAAAGCCTCACGGTCAATCAAGGCGCGACCGCCATCTTTAGTGTAGTAGCCACTGGCACCGAGCCGCTCAGTTACAGGTGGCAGTGCAACGGCGTTTATCTGCCGGGGGCAACCGGGCCTGTGCTGGTCTTGACCAACGTCCAACCTGTCCACGCCGGGATTTACTCGGTGGTCGTCTCCAACGTCGCCGGTATGGTATCCAGCGGCCCGGCTACGCTGACGGTCCTCACGCCGCCCCAAATCCTCCTACACCCGCAAAGCCAGACCGTGGCTGCAGGCGCCTCTTTTACCTTCAGCCTGCTGGCTACCGGTAGCCCCCGCTTGTTTTATCAATGGCGCTTGAATGACGCCGATATCCCTGGCGCCACTGGCCCCACCTACACCCGCCATCACGCCCGCCTTAGCGATGCCGGCCGATACACTGCGCAGGTGCAGAATTCAGCCGGCACGGTAGTCACTGACGCCGCTGTGTTGACCGTCCAACCGCCGCCTCCGCCCACTTTGGCCGTCAGCCTGGACACCTCAGCCGGGTTGGTCAGGCTGCAATTCCAAGGCCAACCAAACTGCGTTCACACTATCGAACGGTCCACTAACCTGGTGCATTGGACCCCGGTGCTCACACTCACCAACTGGAGCGCAAGTGTGGACCTCTTCTTCGGCATGGAAGCACCCTGCCAATTCTACCGCGCCAAAGCTGAATAGAGCTGCACTCGTTCGGAACGAGCCGACCTGCCACAAGCCAAAGCAGCCAAATCACCCACAGCCGCGTCTTTTCGGCTGCCCCCCGCCCCGGCCCGGCTTCAAGCCGTGCTGCGGACCGGGACACCGATGCCTGCCTTGCGGCACCCGCCGAACCCGGAGACACACTAGGCCTGTTGTTGCAATCTACGATCTCTCTTCTGAAATCCACCATCCGAGTTTGGAAATCTGCATCTGCGCAACGTGGCGCCTCCGCGATTGCGGAGAGCGAGGCGTTTTGCGCTCTGCAAGCTTCAGCTCTGACACGGGCCCGGCTGAGCCCGAATCTCGGCCAGGCCTCACTCGCACCAACCTTCGTCCCACCCTTGCTTGCCATACCGCGCGAGTGGCCACAGCGACTCACAGGGTATCACCTTGCCTCGACCAATGTTGCTGCGCGCTCCTGCGTTCGACTCGCTCAGTGAACTCCCGACGCAAGGTCAAAAGGACATCAACGGCATCAAGCCGTGATAGCAAAATTGCAAAAAGGCCTTTGGCCAAACAGAAGACCAATAGCGCCAACTCGAACAAAAGAAAAGTTACAGCCCGATGTTGGCTCGTGGTCCCACTAGCCTTCCGCCGACGTCAAGCTCAACACACCCAAGGGGTTGAGACCTGCCGCTTGCAGACTGCCAGCAGCAACCTTTGGTTCTGCTTTCGCGGCCAGCCGTAGGCCTTGTAGGCCATCGAGGCATTCTGGATGCGATCGAAATCCGGCCCTAGCCACTCGACGAATCTGACCATCAGGCAGGCCCTGGGAAGCCCCAAATGGTCAAATCCAAGCACGGGATTCTTGCCCACGAAGCCACACAGATTCGGGCCGCCGATCTTTCGTTCATAGGGTCTCTGCTCAGCCACCGGCCCAGGGTCGGGCTGTAGGCGCGATATTCGTAGAGGAGCAGCTCGGTGGTGGGATCGGTCCGCTTGGTCGAGAAGCGGAAGGGGTTCATTGCGGCGGCGGGCCCGGTGACGCGGATCGGCTCGCCAAACGGGCCGTATTCGTAATGGGCATGGGGCATGGAGCGACAGGCATGGAGCTTGGGGCATGGAGCATGGAGTTCAGAGGACCGAGCACGGAGGACGGAAGACCGTGTGCAGCGTGGAACCCGAGCCGCGAGCTGGAAGCTCGAGGCTGGGAGCTGGAAAATGGTCATCATCAGCCCGCTAAACGGCCTCGGCCGCTCTCGACGTGCCCTGAAAATGTTGTTTGCCAACGGCGGGCATATGCGTGAAAGGCATTCAAATCAAGCCAATTCCGCTTCAAACAGAAATCACCTCCGGGCCGAGACGCCACGTCCAAGACTGGGCAGGATCGCGTAAACTGCCAACCCAGCCCAGTGCAGCCCGTCCGGCACAAAATCCTTTGACAGTGTGCAGCGCCGAACGAGTCATCTACCTTCGCCAGTCTTTGCCTGGTGACCAGACCAACCTGGCCATTCGGCCTTCTTTACCAGGCTGACGCGGGCGACGCGACCCGCACGTTCAAATATAAAAACCACATATTCCTCGTCAACAAAATCGAAGCGATACTGCGTTTCGTTTGGACCGATAGGCATTGGATCGACTCTTGTGGGTTGGCCCAAGCGCTGCAAAACAGTGCCGATCTTGTGCCCTTGCAAGTCGAAGAAATCGAATCCTTTCATCTGCCATGTAGCTGGTGCTTAGTCGCGGTCTGGCCTCGTTGCCGGGCATCCCTCTACCGCCGGCACGACCATCAGAGCGTAGTTTGCTGGATCGTCTTCGGGATTCCGCACCGGGCAGTTGTACTTGCAAATGAGCATTCGACCGAAAGGGATTGATTCGACGAGGTAGCACTTGGTAATACAATCGCAATAGACGCGCCAGCAGAGGCCCAACGTCCATGGGTTCCGCTCCATCTCGCACTTTACCCCGATGAAGTGCACGCCTGCGAAGTCAAGGCAGCGGCCTATGCAGCCGCCCAGTGCCTTGGTGTTACAAGGGACACGGGCTAGGCCGAGGCGGTCAAAAGACAAACTTGGGCTGTTGTTCACGAATCCGTAGAGGTTCGGTCCGCCTAGCTGTTCGATGGGATCTACACTCAACCACCTCCCGGTATCGGCCTGGTAAACGCGGTATTCGTAGAGGACCAAATCGGTGGTGGGATCGGTGCGCTTGGTCGAGAACCGGAAGGGGTTTTGCCCAGCCACAGGGCCGGTGACGCGGATGGGCTCGCCAAGAGGGCCGCATTCGTGGCGAGCGGTGGCCGAGCCGTCCGACAGAGCGGCCAGGGCCGCCAAATTCCTTACACGATTTGTATGGGACATCGTGC